>Ga0181531_10000503_pt1 | contig 26071 bp, 15 predicted proteins | sample PEATcosm2014_Bin_38_FD_119743 | JGI IMG/M metagenome (GOLD analysis project Ga0181531, IMG submission 119743) | Peatland microbial communities from MTU Mesocosm Facility, Houghton, MI, USA - PEATcosm2014_Bin11_10_metaG | ecosystem: Environmental > Terrestrial > Soil > Wetlands > Peat | place...
TAACGCACTGCGTTCTCAACCAGCGGCTGCAGCAACATATTGGGCACAAGTGCATCCCGCGTTTCAGATGGAACAGCCATATCGATCTGGAGCCGATCCCCCAGCCTTGTTTGCTCGATCGCCAGGTACCCTTCCGTAAAGGCCAGTTCTTCAGAAAGCGTTACCTCTGCCGCGACATCGGAATCCAGGCTCGTGCGTAAAAGATCTCCGATCTGCGCCAGCATCAGCGTGGCCGCAGGCGCATTTCCATCCAGGACGAGAGTTGAGACCGCATTGAGCGAGTTGAATAAAAAATGAGGATTCAATTGATAGCGCAATGCCAGCAGCCTTGCTTCTCGGACCTCTGACTCGGCGCGAAGCATCCTCTCCCTCTCCTCGCTCGATTGCTGCCATTGCTTAATACTGAAATACAAACTGCACCACATGAAGAGAATGAAAAAGGACCACATTAAGACTGTAACCAAAGCGTCCCACGGCACATGATACGAATGCTGCAAAACCAGGCAGGCTGCGCAGGCTACGGGAACGGATGTGACCATGGCCGCCGCGGCTGCTTTCAATTCAAAAGCGATCCACGACTGCGATCCCCGCCGCAGCCAACGGCAAATAGGGCGCAGGGCAAAACTTCCCAGGAACATGAAGGCGATAGGCACTGCTTCTTCATCGATATGAATATGCTTAGTCAAGAAACCATGAATCGACTCCAGAAGGTCAAAAATATAAAAACAGCTCCATCCGATGATCTGGACTTGCCAGAAAGACCGCAAATTCAGGACACTTTTCCGATTCATGAATAGCATTCTAGCCTAACTACCGACTCCCCATTCCACGGCCTGGCGCACAAAACCGTCGGTTCATCGCATCTCTCAATCGCCTCGCGGAATAGGTCATGCTGATCAACATCATTGAGCTAGGCTCTGAACACGGATCGAGGCTCGATATAACCCCAGCTACGGCGCTATGCAGCGCGGTAGTTGACCTCGAACGAACCTCTCTCGGACTTAATCGTTCAAAACCTGAGACTCATTAAGTGTTTGTCGAAAGTACTTAGCCGTACAAGAAACAGAGATTCCGAACAAGCAGCGGAACGAACCTAAGCGGTCCGAAATGCCGCGATTGAGACAAAAGGAAGTCGAAATTCAACTTTGGAGGAGATCGATGCGAAACTTCACATTCTCGAAATTGGGTTTGGCGCTTGTAACGTCTGTTCCGATAGTCCTTGGATGCGTGCTGCTCGGGTCTGGAATAGCCCCTGAGGCTCATTCGCAATCACTTCTAACAGGCGACATTACAGGCACTGTTCTCGATCCCGGCGGGTCGGTGGTGACAGGCGCCACGGTTACGGCGAAGAATAAAGCAACGGAGGCAACGGCATCGGTTAAAACGGACGCCCAGGGTGCTTATCGCTTTGCCCTCTTGAATCCAGGCGCTTATCAAGTGTCCGTCAAGGCAGATGGCTTCAAAGAGGAAACTGTGGAAGCAGTCGTTTCGCTTGGCCAGGTCGCCACCGTGCCGCTCCACTTGAATGTCGGCAGCGCAGCAGAGACAGTTGAGGTTACTGAAACCGCGCAGCTTCTCCAGACAGATTCGGCGGAATTGAATACCGCCTTCAGCTTTGAACAGTTGCAGAGCATGCCCAATCCAGGTGGCGATATCACCTATGTGGCGCAAACTGCGCCTGGCGTGGTGATGAACACTGCCGCGGGTTTAGGAAACTTCTCAGTGTTTGGTCTGCCGGGAACATCGAACAACTTCACAATGAACGGAATGCAGGTCAACGATCCTTTTCTCAATTTGAACAACTCCGGCCCTTCGAATCTGCTATTGGGCCTGAACGATGTTTCCGAAGTGAATGTGGTGACCAATGCGTACGGCGCGCAGATGGGAAGCTTCGGAGGAGCGCAGGTCAATGCCATTTCGCGCTCCGGCGCAAATGTATTTCACGGCAATGCAAACTATTGGTGGAACGGCCGGGCAATGAACGCTAACGACTGGTTCAATACTGCGAACCCGAGGCCCTTCTCCAATTCGAATCAGTATTCTGCTGCGGTCGGCGGCCCGATCAAGAAAGATCACACATTTTTCTTTGCCAATTGGGAACAACTGTCGTTTATCACGGCTCCGGTCGATGTGCTGTTGTTGCCCTCATCATCCTACGAAGCGGGCGTACTGGGGAGCGATGGCAATTGCGACAATCCGTCGAGTTCGTTGTACACCGCTGGGGCTGGTGGCGAATGCGCCTTTTACTCGAAGGCATTTTCTATCTACAACAACACACCTGGTCGTGCAAACGCGACCGTTTTCTCTCCTGATCAACTGCAGCTCACCGTCGCTCCTAAGACGGAATTGAATGAGCATCTCTTGACTGCTCGCATCGATCAGAGCTTCAGCGACAACGACAAAGTGTTCGGCCACTATAAGTATGACAAAGGGATTCAGCCGACTGCTACCGATCCCATTAGTCCGGTTTTCAATATGCAGTCTATACAGCCTGACGACGAGGGACAGATATCGTGGACGCATGTTTTCTCTCCCAAGGCTGTTAATCAGTTGCTCTTGACCGGAGCCTGGTATGGCGCAATCTTCACCTCCGTCAACCAACCGGCAGCGACGGCGTTGATGCCAGAGACACTGAACTTTGGCGATTTAGATGGATATTTCGCCAATTTGAATAACGACGGCTTCGCCTTTCCCCAGGGCCGCAATGTAAGCCAGGTGCAGATCGGCGACGACTTCAGTTACAGTTTGGGAAAACACACCCTGAAGGCGGGAATCAGCTATAAGAAAGACTATGTTTCGGACCACAATATGACGGTCTTGAGCACTCCCCTCTTGCTTACATGCGGGAGTGTGGCAACCTGCACGTCGGCAATCGGCGCGAACTACGGCAACCTGTTTGGTCAAGGTATTTCGCTCGAAGCCCTCCAGAGCTTCACAACGCACCCCGACGAGGGAATTACTCTGTACTCACTTGGCGAGTATATCCAGGACGATTGGAAACCAACTCCCGATCTGACCTTGACACTGGGGGCACGCGTAGAACGGAACTCAAACCCGAACTGCCCACACAACTGCCTTTCGAACTTCGGAACGGATTTCAGCACGTACGTAGCGAGCGTTGGCGCCGGCGCCTTTGCCACCACGCCGTACTCGTCTCTGATCAAAGGTGGGCAGAGCCAGGCCTTCCCCAACTACGAGCGTTTCATGGTCGAGCCACGTATCGGGTTCACCTATTCGCCGGCATTCAACCGAAATACCGTGGTGCGCGGCGGAGTCGGCTTTTTTACGGACGTCTTTCCAGGCACGATCGCCGATACGGAGTTATCGAATCCACCGTTGGATCCGGAATTCACAATCTTCTTTGGAGGGGTCGATCCATCGCAAAGCTACAGTTCGGCGCAGCAGGCCGCAACATTGAACACGACTTTTCAAAACGGTTATGCGGCCGGCGGCACCCTGAATTCAATCAGCGCAGCCGACCCGAACTTCGCTCCACCGAACCTCACAACAGTCGCGGCACATCTGCAATATCCGACCTATGAAGAATGGAGCTTGGAGGTCCAGCACCAACTCTCGCACAACAACTCGCTGCAGGTTGAGTACGTCGGGAATCACGGTTACCACGAACCGGTTCAGAACGGCGGCGCAAACACGTACGGAAGCGCGCCGTTTCCAGGAACTGCCCCCGCGCCCGCATTCGGGACTGTGACAGAAGTCAGCTCTACGGCATCCAGCAATTACGCCGGATTTGTGGTATCTGTGCTGCATAAAGGGAAAAGCCTCAATATGCAGTTCAATTACACCTATAGTCACGCTCTGGACGAGATATCGAATGGAGGTATCCTGGACTTCAACGCCAATAGCTCCATCACGTCGCAGATCGATCCCTACAACTTGAAACATAACTACGGCAACGCAGATTATGATACGCGCCACTATCTGAACGGGAACTATCTGTATATGCTCCCCTACTTCCGCGGCCCCAGAGCCGTAACTGCGGGTTGGGAGCTTTCCGGGACCTTGTTCTTGCACACAGGTTTGCCATTCAGCGCAACGGAGTCGGACTTTGTTGCGGCGGCTGGAAATGTCGGCGGAAGCGGTATCGCTCAGATCGCTCCAACTTCAGGGACACCGAGTCACTGTGGTTCATCGTCGGCGAGAACGGCATGCCTGAGCGCGACGAGTTTCCCAACAGCCGGAATGGCCAATTCCCTGTTCGCTCCGTTCGATCGAAATCAGTTCACCGGCCCCGGATACTTCGACACAGATATGACACTCGCCAAGAGCGTCCCACTGCACGAGGGAGTTGCGGTTAAGCTCGGAGTGAGTGCCTATAACCTTTTGAACCATCCCAATTTCGCGACACCGGTGTCCAACGTATTATCCCCGCAATTCGGGCAATCACTTAGCACTGTGAGCCCACCGACCAGCATCTATGGCGCTGGACTGGGGGGCGACGCTTCGGTACGCATTGTCCAATTGACTGGCAAATTTACCTTCTGAACACCATAGTCTGCCGGAGGGCTCACATTTGTGTGGACCGCATAGGGAATCATGGAGAGAGCCATGCGCCTTAACGTAAAACCAATCATTATCAGGAACGGCGATTACCTGTACGCTCGGAAGTCTCAGCCTCGTTTAATTGCAATGAGAGCTATTGTGCTGGCGGTTATTTTGGGCACAGCATTGCGAATTGAGGCGCAGGCTAGTCCGCAACCCTATTCGCAAATTGTTTCTATCGATGAGTATTTGATGGAGGACAAAGCGGCGGAGGTCTCCATGGCGCGCAGTGCGGCTCCAGAGGCAATATCTCGCGATGCAGCGGTTCTTGTCTTTGGAAAACGTGGCTACGAGACCGCTGTTGAAGGGAAGAATGGATTCACGTGCCTGGTTGAACGTTCGTGGATGAATCCATTCGATAGCTCTGGATTCTGGAATCCGAAAATGCGCGGGCCGATTTGTTATAACCCAGCTGCGGTGCGGACAATTCTTCCGTACACGTTGAATAGAACAAAACTGGTAGTGACCGGATTATCCAAAGAACAGATCCGTGAAAGCATCGTTGCGGCGATCGCGAAGAACGAACTTCCGATGCCTGAAGTCGGCGCAATGTCTTACATGATGTCGAAGTCAGGGAACCTTGGTGTTGGCGTCGGACCTTGGTGCCCGCACCTCATGTTTCATGTTCCCAAGACTGACGCCGCAAGTTGGGGAGCAGACCTGGAAGGCTCACCGGTGTTATTCGACGACCAACATCATGACGCTCCGGAACCGGAGACAATTTTCATGGTGCCCGTTTCAAATTGGTCAGACGGCACATCCGCACCGCATCAGCATTGAAATGTTCGCGCAGACGGCCCTGGTGCGATAGCGATCTTAAGTTGGATACTTTCGTGGTCTGGAAGTTAATGAGCCCAATGTGCGCATCGGGAGAGGCATGAAGGATCTATTTGCGGGGCACCATCTCGACCGGGATGTGATCATCCTCTGTGTTCGCCGGTAGCGCCGGCAACTCGACGGAACCTGAAACGACCTTTGTCACTGCATTGGCCATGTCCGCTCCCTACTGCCCATTTGTGCATGATAAGGTCCTTTGTCGTTGGCTGATTTTTTGCGTTTGAGACGGGTCGCCGTGGCTACAGAAAGCAACTGTGAGATACCTCAGATCCTGAGGTTATCGACGTGACCGGCGCCGCGTTCATTCTGGCACGACCGGCTTGAAATCCTCAGAGAGATACATGTGCCATCCATGGATGAGTTCCTTGGGGTGCGCCCTCGTGCCGGCAGAGCAGGGCGCGGGCAGCGAAACTCGTGAGCTCCGAAATGCTTGATGCCGATGCTCTGCAGCTAATGGCAACAGCACGCAGCCGGCTCGATTGCTCGGGTAGCATTGTGTACATAGACACAATCGTTTGCCTGCCGCTTGAGATTTAGAGAGAGCGAACACTACTCGTCACGCTGACAAACCGGCGGCGCTGCCTGATCCCAGCAATCTGCATCCCGCAAAATGCGCACTTCGTGATTGTCGGTGAGAGTCCGAGCGTCAGAACCAGAATGGGTCTAGATCCCAGAATGGTCCTATCAGATTCCGCTCCTCTGAATCAGCTCGTAACGTCACTACGCTTTGTGGTCGAGCTAGATTACTGTGTCAATTTGAGTCGGTTCAATCAGCGTCCCGCGCTTCCGGGCGCGAGGTGATCATGGCATACGCGCTTACTGCACCGCTGTCGTACATAGGGTCGCACAAAGATCGGCGAAAACCGATTGACGCCGAGGCGCCTGCTCAGACATTTTCTTACAACTTGTTCATTGCGCCGGGATCGGGTGGTTCTCTCCGGCCTCCGCGGAAGCCCGGTCGATGCCCGACACTTGCCGTGATCTTTCTCGTGCTGGCGACTGCAGGCGCGCAAGGCCAATCCGTCTTCGCCACGCCGCAACCCGTCGGGATTCCCACCAGTGCCCAGGCGGTTACGGTCATCGCACAGGCTGCAGGCATCGTATCCAACGTTGCGGTGCTGACTCTCGGGGTTAGCAATCTAGAATTCGCAAAGGGCTCGTTCGCATTGAATTGCGAATCGACCGGCCTCTCTCTCGCGGTCAGTGCTTCCTGCCAGGAATCCGTAGTCTTCACACCGGCATCCCCCGGCCTTCGCGCGGGTGCGGTGCTCCTGCTTGACAGCGGCAACAACGTTCTCGGTACGTCGTATTTGAGCGGTACCGGGTTGGGCGGATTGGGTGTTTTCGTTCCGGGCAGCGTGGTGACGATGGCCGGCGTCTATCGCAACTGGACTTCGACTCAAAATGGAATCCCGGCCATCGAGGCAAACCTTGAGCAGCCCTCGAGCATTGCTTTCGATGGCTTCGGTAATATGTATATCGCCGACAGCGGTTCCACCCACAACCAGATTCGCATGGTCTGCGCCGGCACAAATGCGGTGATTCAAGGGACTACCTGCCCTGCGGCCGGCATCATCGTACGGATCGCGGGCAAAGGCGGTCCCGGCTATACAGGGGATGGCGGCCCGGCCTCAGCTGCGACTCTTAGCGCTCCCTCTGGCATCGCTTTAGACGGAGCGGGCAACCTGTACATTGCAGACACGGGCAACAATGTCATTCGCAAGATCAGCGTGACAACGGGGATTATCAGCACCGTTGCCGGCAGCATCAACGGCACGGCAGGATTCACGGGCGACGGGGGATTGGCAACCTCTTCCCAACTGAATTCCCCACAAGGCATAACAGTCGACAGCGCTGGAAATCTCTTCATCGCCGACACTGCCAACCAGCGCATCCGCAGGGTCGCTTTGCCCGCTCCAGGCGCGGCCTCCGGCACCATCACAACGGTGGCCGGTAACGGAGATCTCAGCGGAAGTGGAGACGGAAAAGGGACCTTTTCGGGCGATGGGCAGCAAGCGGTCCTTGCTGGACTCAGCCTTCCATACGCGGTTGCATTCGACGCGTCTGGCAACATGTACATTCCGGACTCGGCCAACAATCGCATCCGCATGGTCAATCCTTCGGGGATCATCAGCACTGTTGCCGGAACCGGAAGCGCGGGAGATTCCTGTGAATCCGGCCCGGTCAATGTCCAGGCGCTCAACACACCATCCGGAGTAGCGGTTGATGCTGCCGGCAATCTCTACATCGCGGACACGCAGGATTCCTGCCTATGGGAAACAAACTTCTCGACCGGGTCCATTACGGCTATGGCATGGAACGGGGCCAAGGCGTTCAGTTTCAATGGGACAGGGGCCCCGGTGCAGATCTATGCGCCAGTCGGGCTCTATTTCGATGGCTACGGCAATCTCTACTTCGCCGACTTTTACGACATGCTTGTCGAAGCGATTGTGCGCAATAGGGCAGTTCTGAACTTTACGGTGTCGCCCGCTCGCCAGGGAAGCGCGTCTCCGGCTCAATACCAGATGGTTGAAAATGACGGCAACCACGCGCTTGATCTGACCGCCATTACCCCCGACCATAATTCCGCAGTAGACGATTCCCTGATCAACCTACCCTGCACACCGGGGAGTCCATTTCTGGCTGTCGATGCGGATTGCACGATCGGTGTGGTCTTTTCGCCTTCGGCTGAATTGGTATTTCCGCCTTCCGTCACATCCCAAGAGATCATTGCAAATATTGATATCGGAAAGCAGGGGGATACCCCAAACGCGCCGTTGGACATTGAGCTGATCGGGATGGCAACCGCAGTCAATTCGACAACCACCACGCTAGCCTCCAACACCGATCTCTCCCAGTTTGGACAAAGTGTCACCTTCACTGCAACCGTGGAAACAGGCTCGGGAACCGGCGGCCTGACCGGCACGGTCAGTTTCTTCGATGGCGACAGCCCGCTGAAAGCGAATTCTGGGCTCGACACTCCTCCGGGCACAGTAGTTACTGCCTCATTCACCACCGCTGCGCTCTCTGTCGGGTCGCATATCTTCACTGCCACTTACAACAATGAAAACGATCTGAACCATTTCTCCAGCGTCTCCGTTCCTTTGACTCAGACCGTCCTTGAAGCCACGGCTACCAGCCTTACCTCAAGTACGAATCCCTCCGCCGTCAGTCAAACTGTCGCCTTTACGGCTACAGTTTCCATCTCCGGCGGAGGGGGCGTTATTCCCGATGGCTCGGTCGGATTTTACGATGGCGCGAACCTCCTCCAGACTGTACCGATTGGCGCCGGCGGAGTAGCAAACTGGTCCACCGCTGTTCTTCTCCAGGGCACTCATGCCATCACGGCAATCTACAGCGGAGACGCGACCAAACAAATCCAGGCCAGCACTTCCAATGTCTTGAACGAGGACGCGCAGGCCTCAACCAGCACCGTCGTTGCTTCAACGCCCAATCCCTCCAACTTTGGCGCCCTCGTCACTCTGACGGCAACCATCACGCCGAATGCGACGGCCGCCACCACCGGGGTGATCGGCTTTTTTGATGGCGGCCGACAGATCGGTACCGCGAACCTGGCAGGCGCTTCGAATCAGGCTGCGTTCACCACCGCTGCACTCGTCGCAGGCTCGCACTCCATCACTGCAGTCTATGCAGGAGACTCCAACTACGCCGCAAGCATCTCGCAGGTCGTTATCCAAATCGTAAATGCAGTGACGCCTGCCATCGTCTGGCCGACGCCGGCAGCAATCACCTACGGCGCCCCTCTCAGCGCGATACAGCTCAATGCTTCTTCAGGCGCTGTGGCCGGCAGATTCGTCTACGCTCCGTCCGTGGGCATCGTACTAGGCGCTGGAACGCAAACGCTCTCAGTGAGTTTCCTTCCCACCGACTCGGCTGACTACGGCAGCGCCCAGTCCACAGTCTTCCTGCAAGTCAACCAGGCTTCGTCCACCATGACGATCGGTAACTCGGGCTCGCCTTCCTTCTACGGTGCTGCGGTCGTGTTCACGGCAAGCCTCTCCAGCGGCCCCACCGGCGCAGTGGCGTTTCTTGACGGCGCAGCGCTCATCGGCACCGGCACGCTCGAAAGCGGCAGAGCCACGTTCACTACAAGCACGCTCACAGTGGGCACGCATACCATCACGGCAACCTGGGCCGGGAATGCGAACTATAACCCCGCTACCTGCAGCCCCGTATCCCAGGTCGTGAACAGGTCGACTCCGGTCATTCAGTGGCCGTCACCCGCACCCATCGCGTATGGGACAGCGCTCAGCGCCACTGAACTGGACGCAACTTCTGCAACAGCGGGCTCCTTCACCTACGCCCCCGTGGCGGGCACCGTCCTGAGCGCGGGATCTGGAACCGTTTCCGTAACATTTGCCCCTTCAGACACCGTCGATTACACAACGGCCAACGCAACAGTCCTGCTCCAGGTGAACCAGGTTATTCCCGCCATTACATGGGCCGTACCCGCTCCCATCTCGTATGGAACACCGCTTAGCGCGACCCAGCTCAACGCATCTTCGAATGGAGTTGCCGGCACCTTCTTCTATACACCGCCAGCGGGCACAGTTCCTCCCGCCGGAATCCAAACGCTCTCGGCAACCTTTCTTCCCTCCGACACCACCGATTACGGCAGCCCTACCGGCCAGGTCTTATTGACCGTGAACAAGGGATCTCCCACCATGACGGTGAGCAGTTCCAGCACTCTTTCCAACTACGGAGCAGCTATTGCGTTGACTGCGACCGTCTCCAGCGGACCAATTGGCACAGTGACGTTCTTTGATGGAGCCACCTCCCTTGGCACAGCAACGCTCCAGGGCACAGCCGCCACGTTCACATCCAGCACGCTATCTGTTGGCGTCCATTCCATCACCGCGTCCTGGGCCGGCAATAGCAACTTGAACGCTGTCACCTCCAGCGCCATCACGCAGACAGTTACGCTGGCCCAAACCGCAACCGCTCTCACCGCTGTTCCCAATCCGGCCATCGCGGGTCTCGGCACCGGCCTCACCTCGACTCTTAAGCTGACTGCGGGCGTGGCAGTACCAACCGGCACAGTCACATTCACGGATACATTCAAAGGCACAACTGTCACTCTGGGCAGTCCGTCCCTCGTAACCGGCAGCGGCGGATCGGGCGGGACAGCCTCCATCAACCCGATGCTTCCGCCGGGCATGCATTCCATCATCGCGAACTACTCAGGAGATACGGAGTCGGCCGGCAGCACATCCGCCGCTCTTGCCTTGACCGTCAACCAGGCCACCACCGCGGTCGCCGTCGTCGCTGCGCCCAATCCTTCCATGGTACTTGCTCCCGTTACGATTGCCGTCACGGTCACCGGAAACGGCAGCTCCCCAACCGGAGCAATAACCTTCTATGCCGATAGCACAGCCTTGCCGGGTTCTTCCACCCTGTCGGCAAACGGCACAGCGACCATCCAATATGCTCCTCCCTCCGTGGGAAGTTTCCAGATCACGGCCGTTTATGCGGGCGATATTGACGACGCGGGCGCAACCTCCTCCGCGGTGTCCCTGGTGGTTGGCTCCATCCCCACGGCCACCGCAATCGGCTCCTCGACCAACGGCGGCGCAACGCCAACACTCGTCCTGGAGGCCACGGTTATCGGCGTCGGCAGTTCCACCCCAACCGGTTCCGTCAAGTTCACCAGCGGATCAACGACGCTGGGCTCAGCGTTTCTTGACTCAACCGGCGTCGCAACCCTAAACCCCAACCTATCCCCGGGCGTTCCGTACAGCATCGTCGCTCAGTATGGTGGAGATGCGATACATAGCTCCTCCACATCCCCGCCTCTCGAAAGCTCAGGTGCACCCACAGACTATTCAGTTGTCGTCACGCCCACTCAACTCACGCTGGCTCAATCGCAGAACGCGACCGTGAGCGTGAGCGTGACCTCGGTCAGCGCCTTTACCGACACCATCGGATTGGGCTGCGCCTCCCTGCCTCCAGGCGTGACCTGCCGCTTCTCGGCTCTCAGCCTCGCTCTCGCTGCCAATACCACACAAGCCGTTCAACTCACCATCGACACCAGCGATCCGCTGGGAGGCGGAGCATCGGCCGTGGTTATCCATCCCGCCAACCATGGCGCTTCGCTAGCCGGACTGCTGCTTCCAGTCTGCTTCCTCTTCGGCTGCGTCTTTCACCGATTGCGCACCAGGTACCGCTCTTATCTCATCTCCACGCTGCTCATCGTTGCCGTCGCCACGCTCGTCTCCGGTTGCACGGGAATCACGCAGATCAGCGCGGCGCCGGGCACCTACGTGATCCAGGTTTTCGGCGCCGGTGCAAACAGCAACATCACCCACTTTCAGAACATGACGCTCACAATCACGAGGTAGTGGCAGGTTCTTGCAACGCGCTTGAGAGGAACCGTGATGAGTTTTCGAAGTTTGTCTCGGATGGGAAGCACGAAACGCGGGTTCGAGCGCGACCACGGTAACTACGCCGCCATCCTTCTTGTCCTCTACTTTGGCTCGGCGCCCATCGCCCGCCCCCAGGTGGTACCGGCAGCGGACAAAGGCGGGCTGATCCTGTCGGCAGGTGCCACTGCTTCCGGCTATTCCCTGAACTATGGGGAGCAGAAACTTCTCGGAGTCACGGCGCTTGTCGATGCCGAAACGCGTCGTCACCTGGGCGCAGAAGCTGAGGTGCGCCGTCTTCAGTTTCACAATTCCAATGAGATCGCCGCGACCACCTACCTCGCCGGCGGTCGTTACTTCACAAATGCCGGAAGGTTCCAACTCTATGCAAAGTTCATGGCCGGCTTTGGCCATGCCAGCCTGGAATTCAACCTGGCCGAGGCGAACTCACTCGTGATTGCGCCCGGTGGCGGAGTGGATTTCCTTCTCAATCGCCGCGTTCACCTTCGTCTGGCCGATTTTGAATATCAGCGCTGGCCGCAAGCCGTCTACGGTTCTACGCCATCGTTTGCCTCCTCCGGCATAAGCTCAGGCATTCGCATTCGAGTTTTCTGAGTGGTTCCAGGCGAAAGGGAGATCTCTCGTCCGTACAAACAACGGAACGCTGTGTCTGGCGCAGGTAGAGGCTAAGAGAGGCGATTGAAGACCTGGGTTCCGCACCCCTCTTGCGTTCGCATTTTAATGGTTGGCATTTACCTTGAAAAGCTGCAGCGCGAACAGGTTTAGATAGTCTCTCCAGTTGTTCCAGGCGTGAAACCCGCCGCTTGCGTGCTCATCGACGTTGATCCCCGCCTTCCTGAGGGCGGCGACAGTGGCTTGGCTATTTTGAAGCGCGATGTCGTATTTGCCAGCGTCGACCCAAAACAGACGGAAAGGTTTTCCAGAGGCGCGGTATTGCGCCAAGTCGGTGTCTTCCTCTTCCTTGAGAGTGTTTGGGAACCATCCTGAACTGAACATACCAATATAGGCAAAGTCCGAGGAATCTGTGAGCGCAATTGTGAGTGTTTGCGCGCCACCCATGGAGAGGCCGGCAATGGCTCGATGATCGCGATCTGGAACCGTGCGATAGTGCGCGTCGACGTAGGGCAAGACCACTTTCACAAGATCGTCGTTGAAGGCATCGTGGCCCATCCGGAAGCCCGGTGTTAGATGAAAGTCGGTGGAGATATGGCCTGCGGGCATCACGATGATCATGGGCACAGCTTTGCCGGCGGCGATGAGATTGTCGAGAATCGCGCCGGCTCTGCCTACGGTACTCCAGGAGTTGTCCGAGTCACCGCCGCCGTGTAGGAGATAGAGCACCGGTAAGCGTGCGGAGCCGGCCTCGTAGCCGGGCGGCGTGTAGATGTGCATACGGCGCGGGCCTGCGGTGGCTGAGGAATCGTAGTAGACGCTCGCTATCGCGCCGTGCGGCACATCCGACTTGTATTCGATAAAGTCAGATCCGGGAACCTCGTACAAGCTCGACGAATGAGTGAGGGATTGTGACGTGAGCGGGTTTCGCGGGTCGGTGGTACTGACTCCATCGACTGTGAAGGTATAGCGGTAGACGCCGGGTTCAACGGGGCCAATAACAACCTCCCAAACACCTTGATCGCCCTTCACAAACGGCACACCGCCCATGCTCTTGTAGGCATCCTGCGGCGTAATATTCGGGGTGGCTTCAGGGCCTTCAGCCTGCAGCTTGACTTCGGTCGCGTTGGGCGCCCAGATACGGAAGCGGATATGGTGATCGGGCTGCACCTCGACTGACTTTAAGGTGTCGTTAGGTGTGGGCGCAGGCATTTGAAAGGCGGGACGCTGAGGTGGTGCGGCAGCTGACTGCGGCGCCTGCTGCGCGAAGGCTGACGCCATGCACAACGCACCGCCGGCTAAAACTTTCAATACAAATCCTGCTCTGAAACGCATGTTCAATCTCCATGTTCCGCAAACCACCCCTGCCCCGCCTTACTGCTGCGCGCTTGGACGCGCTGCGGGCTTGATACCCGTCACGCTGCTTAGGGCCGTGAAGGGGGCTTGGGAGCCGGCGGCGGCGCGGCACTGGACACATAGGCTTCTGTAACGTCCAGTCGCGCCTTCCAGGGATCTGTTTCGGCCACTGGGCCCTTTTCGGTAAAATCCATCACCATGTTGGTTAAAGGTGAGAATCGGGGCCATGCGGGTGAATTCCCCGTGCTGGGATCACCGCTTTTTGCAAATGCAACCCAATAGTTGAGCATCGCTTCCGCCGTTTTCTCATCATCGGTCGCGAGATCCGCGCCATACTTGGCCTTCACCGTATCGAAGACAAAGGGTATCTCCGTTGCATGCGGGGCTCCCGGCCACTTGCTGCGCATCGATTCCGCCACATACGAGAATCGGTAGACGTAGGCCGGTAGACCTTCCGAGGCAAACACGCTGGCGACAAATCGTGCCGGCTCCACCATGAAACGGTCCATCGCCACCATATACTGCACGGCCCTCAAATCACCGTTGCCGGTAGGGTCGTACGCAGCAACAGCCTTCTCACGATTTACGCCGAACGGCGCGAAGAGCGCATCCTTGTTGGGAGCGAACCCAAAGCCGATGTCCAGGCTGTTGGTTCCGATCATAATGGGCACATGCCAACCGGCGCCGGACAAGTACGCGGACTGTGGATCGGAGACAACCACACGGCCGTCGATCATGGGCCCCGCGTATCCGGGTTGTGACATTGTGGCCATGTTCAGATTGCCGAGCACCTTCTCCGCAGGAAGGCGTCGCAAAGTTTCCAAGGCCTCTTTGCCCGTGCCGTCGACGCCGACGCTGTGCGCGAACTCAATGCCCACGGATTCGGCCGAAGCGGGACCATTCGGCAACGCTGTGCTCAGATAGCGCTGGCCTCCAAGGTTCGTCCGCCCTCCTCCCGACTCGATGATTGCCTTGGAAAACAGGCCTTCAGAGAGCGGCGAGGTGAGCAACATGCTGACTGAAAAGCCTCCGGCGGATTCACCAAACGCCGTCACATTGGAGGGATCGCCGCCAAATGCGCCGATGTTTCGCTGCACCCACTTCAGGGCGGCAATCTGGTCCATGAATCCATAGTTCCCCACCATCCCGTCCGCATTTTCTCTCGTGAGTTCAGGAAAAGCGAAGAAGCCGAAGCGGCCGAGGCGGTAGTTTGCACTGACGAAAACGATTCCCTTCTCAGCAAATTTGCTGCCGTCGTATACCGATGGCGAACTGCCGCCATTCACGAATCCACCGCCATAAATCCAAAACATCACGGGAAGCTTCGCGTCGGGCGCAGTGCCTGCGGGACGCCAGACATTCAAGTACAGGCAATCCTCCGCAGGAGCAGTACCCAACGGAGCGGCGTCGCTTGGAAACGGAACTTGCATGCAGTCTGAAGAATAAGAGTTGGCCTGTCGCACTCCCGACCAACGCTGAACCGGTTGCGGAGCGCGCCAGCGTAGTTCACCAACCGGAGGCGCTGCGAATGGCACACCTTTGAAAGACTCGACAGAGCCCTGCGTCGCTCCCTGAAGCTTTCCCGAATCAGTGCTGACTGCGACTGTTTGCGCAAATAACGATGCGGCCGCCAAGACAGCAATTCCCGTCAATACCACTTTCTTCACAACATCCATTGCAACCTCCGAAATCGTCGAAACATGCAACGCCGGGACTATAACAGTGCCGTCGGTCATATGTACAATTCATTGAACCGAAGGGATTGATCGCATATTTCGATGGGCATACTCAGATGTTGTGGCGCAGCCGAGGCGCGGAGGTACGTATTGCGCTTTTACTCGCTTGGAAGTGCTGGCGAGGATGCAGAACAAAGCTTTCCGCGGCAGGGGAAAGGGTAAGATCTCTTCTCTGAAGCAACTCAAACTGTCGGCAGGGGGACGACACGTCCTCGCGATTACAAGGTCTCCGTAGGCATTCATGAGGGAGTAATCGCCGAAGGACAGATTTCCTATGCGGGCCCTGGCGCGCTGGCTCGCGCGGAGCTGGCACGCGACATTCTCGAAAAGCGCTTGGCAAGTAGCACGCAGCCTGTTCGTTTCGAGATGATTGGCCTCAACGCCCTGCATGGCACGCCCAGAGAGCGGGCTGATCCTTATGAAATCAGGCTGCGGGCTGCGGCGCGCTACGACAATGAAGTGGACGCGAATAAACTTACGCGGGAAGTGGAAAGCCTGTATCTCAATGGACCCGCGGGCGGCGCTGGGGTCACGTATTCGGTGCGCGAGAACATTGCCATCGTGCCGGCGCTCATTGCGCGTGACTTGGTAAAGACCAATGTTTGGGTCGAGGAGGCATGATGAGGCTGCGAGAAATCGCCCATTCCCGCGCAGGGGACAAGGGGAGTCTGGTCAACATCTCCGTGATCGCGTATCGCGAAGAAGACTATCCAACATTAATCGAGCGCGTCACCGCGGAACGAGTGAGCGAACTGTTTCGGGAACTTGTTGCTCGTCCCGTTGTTCGGTATTGCATCCCGAATGTTCTTGCGCTCAATTTTGTTCTGCACCGCCCGCCCGGGGACAGCGTTACACACTCCTTGCGCCTTGATGCACACGGTAAAAGCCTGAGCTCACTGATGCTCTCACTGGATATATAGCAAGGTTGCGCATTGGGACGGGCATGGTGATCCCGCCAAGGCCTCCAGCTTTCACTGCGCAGAGGAGCAGCGGAGCAAACAACCATAATTCCTCACTGAACCAAGTCCGCTTCGCGCGGGTCCGCCTTTGTACAGAAGGAGCAGTTCGCAAGGCGGACGGTCGATTCGCGTAAACGTTCCCTGAAAAATCGGACTTGACAGAGACCCCGGGTAGAGAGCAAGCGATAAATCGATGTACTTCGAGAAAATCAGGCTATCCAGCCACCGCCCCAATCGCGTACTATGCCGCTGTCCGGAAAAACTAGAGACAGCCGGCACCGTACCTTACCTGAAGCGGAAACGATTCCCGACAGCACGCCCGATCCGGAACGAGTCGGATAGATGGCTGAACTTTCGGAGCGGATGTATTGCGATCGCCCTGCGATACGGAGAGCATTCAATGAAGAGACTTGCAATCGCACTATTGTTGCTATCGGGCTACTGCACTGCACAAGCTCCCGATGAGTTCCAGCCTGCTTCAACAAATGTATGGGGCGCGGAATATCCTCGCGTCGACGCCAGCGGCCGAGCCGAGTTCCGAATCAAGGCCCCGAACGCCACGGCGGTGAAGCTCAACTTCTGGAGTAACCCGAAACTCGACATGGCAAAAGGAGCCGACGGGTTCTGGACAGCCACGACTCCACCACTCGTCCCAGGATTTCACTATTACAACTTCGTCATCGACGGTGTGGACGTGAACGATGCGGGAAGCCACGCCTTCTACGGCGGCGGCAGAGACGCAAGCGGCATCGAGATTCCCGAGCCGGGCGCTACCTACTATCTGCCGCAGGATGTTCCCCACGGCGCTGTTCGAGAGATATGGTACTTCTCCAAGATCACCGGGAACTGGCGGCATGCCGTCCTCTATCTGCCGCCGGGATACGATACGCAGACAAAGATGCGCTTTCCCGTGCTATATCTTCAGCACGGTGGCGGCGAAGATGAGACGGGTTGGATCAAGCAGGGCCATGCAAATTTCATTCTCGACAATCTGATCGCCAGCGGAACCACGAAGCCGATGATCGTTGTGATGGCGTACGGCTATGCACGCCGCGCCGGTCATGTTGATCCGGACCTGACAGGAAAGCCCTTCGGCTCACCCGAGATGATGAAAGCGATGCAGGAAATGTCGCTAGCCTTTGAAGACGACCTGACCCAGGCCCTGATTCCGTATATCGATTCAAATTTTAGGACCGTTGCCGATCGCGAGCACCGCGCTATGGCCGGTCTTTCCATGGGCGGGATGCAGACCTTCCAGGTTACATTCGATCACCTCGACCTCTTCTCGTACATTGGCGGCTTCAGCGGCGCTGGCGGAATGATGATGCTGCGCAGCGCTGAGAAGCCGGACCTGAAAATCGCCTTCAATGGGGCTCTCGCCGATCCTTCAGCCTTTGCAAAAAAAGTTCACCTGCTCTGGATCGGCGTCGGAACGGAGGAGCCCGCCCAGATGCATGCCGGCATCGTCAAACTGCACGATACCTTCACCGAGGCCAACGTCAAGCACGTCTTCTACGAGTCGCCAGGCACGTCGCATGAGTGGCAAACGTGGAGACGCGATTTGAAAGACTTCGCACCCAGACTCTTCCAGTAATCGATTTTTCATTGAGGCGAGGCTTGAAGAATTTCTCTTAGTCTCGCCTTTTCGGACCTGAGATACGTCTCCCTTGAAAAGGCCTCGTTCCATGATCTCTAGATTCAGCCCCTCCCGGATGGCCGCGTTTGTGTGGATTGCGGCGTCCCTTACCAATGGGGCAGGCCTGCCCGCAGGTCCATTTCGAACCGACAACAGGCCAGGACTAACGGAGAGCCACAGGCCCTACTGAACAAAGGATGCGGTAAGCGGGTCCTGCAGCATTCGTCGATCCCCATTCTTGAACTTGCGCTCCAACGATGCTTCACAAGAGAGACAGACCATCTTAGACGCCATGATGGAGGAACAACATGAAAGAACACATGCCACGACTTGCCTACAGAATTGTCCTCGGGACTGCATCCCTTCTCTTTGGCTTGATCGTTCACTGCGCAGTTGCCCAGGACACACCGAAACTCCCGTATGCAGACCCAGGCTTATTGCCCGAACAGCGGGCTGCGGACTTGGTGCATCGCATGACCCTGGCCGAAAAGGCAACCCAAATGTATAACAACTCGGCGGCGATTCCGCGGCTCAATGTCCCCGCATACCAATGGTGGAGCGAGGCTCTCCACGGAGTCATCAATGAGGGTGTAACCGAATATCCGGAACCAATCGGACTGGCTGCCACCTTCGATGCGCCGGGAATTCACACCATGGCCGCCCAGATCGGCATTGAAGGGCGCATCAAGCACGTACAGAATCTGCGCGAAGGGCATACGGGCATCATGGGAGGCCTTGATTTCTGGTCCCCGAACTTGAATATTTTCCGTGACCCGCGCTGGGGTCGTGGACAAGAGACCTATGGCGAGGATCCATTCCTCACCGGCCGCATGGGGGTTGCCTATGTAACCGGATTACAAGGCGACAATCCAAAGTACTATCTCGCCATCGCAACGCCGAAACACTATGCAGTACACAGCGGGCCCGAGCCCACTCGGCATTTTGCCGATGTGGACGTGAGCAAGCACGACGAGGTCGATACCTATGAGCCGGCTTTCCGCGCGGCAATTGTGGAAGGAAAGGCCGGTTCAGTGATGTGTGCGTATAACGCCATTAACGGGGAACCGGCGTGCGCCAACCAATATCTGCTCCAGGACCAGCTGCGCGGCAAATGGGGTTTCCAGGGGTATGTCGTTTCCGATTGCGATGCGGTGCGGGATGTGGCCGCCAACCATCGCTATCGCCCTTCGCAGGCCCAGGGCGCAGCGATCTCGGTCATCCGCGGCATGGATAACGAGTGCGTCACCTTTACTTCACGATTTGGCGAACCGGTCGAGAAAGCGTATATCGACGCGGTTCAGCAAGGCTATCTGCCGGAAAGCACGCTGGACACAGCTCTGATCCGCCTGTTCACAGCACGGATCAAGCTCGGTATGTTCGATCCGCCGGACATGGTTCCCTACACCAGGATCGACGAGAAGGAACTTGATAGCGCGGAACATCGCACGCACGCACGCAAACTCGCGAATGAATCCATGGTTCTGCTCAAGAACGATGGACTGCTTCCCCTCAAGCCGGGAATTAAATCAATCGCGGTCGTAGGTCCGCTTGCCGACCAGACCAGGCCCCTGATTGGAAACTATGCCGGACAGCCCACTCACATTGTCTCCATTCTCGAAGGCCTTCATGCTGAGTTCCCCAACGTCGCCATTACGTATGTTCCAGGAACCCAGTTCCTGCGCACGGATGGAACTCCTGTGCCCGACGGTCTTCTCACCACTCCCGATGGCAAGCCCGGCCTCAAGGCCGACTATAACGAAGGCATGGTGAGGGGCCGGCCCGCACCCGGTTCGAGTACAAAGCCAATCGCCAGCCGTAACGAACCCAACGTCAAGCTCACTGAAAGCGATTTGCCGCCCGAAGTTGCCGGAAGAAAAACCTTCGGGGTTCAATGGTCGGGATTCCTGACACCCGATGAGTCGGGCGACTTCATCCTCGGCGTTCGCGCGGAAGGTTTCGCCAGACTTTCTGCCGATGGCGTACAGGTAGCAATCGCGTTCGGAGGCGGCGGAGGGCCCTCTGCGGGTGTCGGTCGCGTTCACCTCGAGAAGGGTCGCAAGGTTACACTCAACATCGCATACGGCAGCACCAATGGCAAGGCGCACGCCGAGTTAATCTGGGCCAAGGCCAACTACGCACCCTCACCTGAAGCCGTCGCCGCGGCGAAGAATGCCGATGCCGTCATCGCCGTTGTGGGCATCACAAGTCAGCTCGAAGGCGAAGAAATGCCGGTTGCTGAGCCGGGATTCCTCGGCGGCGATCGCACCAGCATCGATCTTCCAATGCCGGAAGAAGACTTGGTCGAAGCAGTGGCAGCCACCGGCAAGCCGCTCGCCGTCGTGCTCTTGAATGGGAGTGCACTCGCCGTCAATTGGATCAATGAGCACGCCAACGCAGTTCTCGAAGCGTGGTATCCCGGCGAAGAAGGCGGAGCCGCTGTGGCTGAAACATTGAGCGGAAAGAACAACCCCGCGGGAAAGCTGCCAATCACCTTCTACACCGGGGTTAACCAGTTGCCTAACTTTGAAGATTATGGGATGGCTAATCGGACTTACAGGTACTTCAACAGCAAGCCGCTCTATCCGTTTGGCTATGGACTCAGCTACACAACCTTCACTTACGGCGACCTCAGCTTTCCCACAAATTCCGTTGCTGCGGGGCAGCCTCTCGGCGCCGATGTAACAGTCACTAATACCGGAAAAATCGGGGGAGATGAAGTCGCGCAGCTCTATCTCAAATTCCCGGATGTTAAGGGTGCGCCTCTTATCGCCCTTCGCGGATTTCAGCGAGTTCATCTCGAAGCGGGTGCCAGCCGGAAAATCCACTTTGACCTGAAGGACCGCGACTTGGGCATGGTCACAGAGGATGGAAATCCAATCATTGCCAAAGGCGAATACACAATCAGTATCGGCGGAGGCCAGCCTGGCACAAGCGCACCCAATGTCACTGGCAAATTCCAAATCGACCGTCAGGTGGACCTACCCGAGTAGCGTTAGCAGGCACCAAACGGAGCCATCGTGACTCAACAGTCCAAAAGGAGAAAGCAATGAACAAACTTCGTAATACAGTTGTACTGACAGTTTTGGCGGCGGGACTCGCCCTGACCGCATGGGCCGCCGACTTGACCGGACAATGGAAGGCAACGTTCGACACACAGATAGGCGAGCAGCATTACACCTATACCTTCAAAGTGGACGGCGAAAAGCTCACCGGCACGGCAAAGAACGACCGCGGAACAACGGATATCACGAACGGCACGATCAAGGGCGATCAGATTTCGTTTGATGAAAGTCTGGACTTCAACGGCCAGACGATTCCGATCAAATACACGGGCACGGTCTCCGGCGACTCCATAAAGCTGCACCGCAAGGTGGGCGACTTTGCTGAAGAAGACCTCGTCGCAAATCGGGTCAAATGATGGTGGGGTTGTCGCTCGGAGATAGAAGGGGGATTCGTGCGGAGACGGGATTTCTGCAGACTACTTGCGGCCACTGCGGCAGCGAAAGCTGTTCCATCCTATGGGCAGAACGCACAGGAGGGCCTTTCGGCGTTGCCGAGCGGGTTCGACCGGTACACGCAGGACTACGCTCAGTTTTGCGCATTGCCTCCTGAAAAGAGAGTCTTCTACAAGGTCAGCGACGGAAAGATAGTCGAGGAACGGCTGGATGAAGCCGCATGGCAGCAATCAGCGTGGAACTATAACCCGGTCGCGCAATCCGTCGAGGGTGGATTGTGGGACGATGTGCCCCTGCAGTCGCCCATTCCCAATCTAGCCGGCGATGGTCCGTTCAAGCCCACTTGGGATTCATTGCTTGAGTACGAAGCGCCAGATTGGTACCAGGACGCCAAATTCGGCATCTGGGCTCACTGGAGTCCGCAGTGCGTGGCCGAAGCTGGGGACTGGTACGCGCGCAACATGTATGTCGAAGATCAGCGGCAATACAAATATCAGCTCGAGCATTATGGGCCTCCGTCGCGGTTTGGGTTCAAGGATCTTTGCGCACAGTGGACGCTGTTGAACTGGGATCCGGACGAGCTGATTACGCGATACAAAAATGCCGGTGCCCGAATATTCATCGCATTGGCTAATCACCATGACAGTTTCGACGCCTGGGCCTCGAAGCATCAGCCATGGAATGCCGCCTCGATCGGTCCCCATCGCGATGTCATTGGTACGTGGGCCGCAGCGGCGCGGAAGCAGGGACTGAGATTCGGCGTAACGGTGCATCAGGCGCGCAACTGGTGGTGGTTTCAGCCTTCCCATGGCGCCGATAAATCCGGACCATTGGCCGGCGTTCCCTACGACGGACGTCTTACGCAGGCAGACGGGAAAGACCAGTGGTGGCAGGGGCTCGATCCACAGCGGCTCTACGGCGTGAAGCACCCGGCCGACGCTCTGCCGGATACATCCTATGTAAAGAACTTCTACGACCGCACCCGCGACCTGATCGACCAGCACAATCCAGACCTGCTTTACTTCGACGATTCACTGCTGCCCCTCGGCTGGGGCGGGATGAACATCGGCGCGTACTTCTACAACAACAGCCTGAAGACTCACAGTGGCAGGATGGAAGGCATCCTGAACGTCAAGGACGTTCCAGACCGGCTGGTCAAAGCTGTTGTGGCGGATTATGAGCGAGGGCTGACTGCCGAGATCAAAAAATATCCGTGGCAGTCGGAGACCTGCATCGGTGCTTGGCACTATCTTCGCTACCTCTACGACAGGCCCGGTGAATACGGCGGATATCTGCCGCCGCATGACGTCATCCACTGGCTTATAGACACCGTGAGCAAGAACGGCACATTCATTCTCAACCTCCCCGGCCGGCCCGATGGAACCATCGACAGCAAAGAAATCGCAGTGCTCGACGGCATCACAGCGTGGATGCAGGCCAATGGCGAGGCGATTTATGAAACTCGGCCATGGAAAATATATGGCGAAGGACCCAATAGCGTAAAAGCAGGATCCTTCCAGGGTGAGAGCGTGAGCAAACTTGGAGAGAAGGATATCCGCTTTACGCGCAACAAGGCGAATACCGTGATCTACGCACTCGTCCTCGGATGGCCGGCAGCGCCGTTTTCCGTTCAGTCTTTGGGGCTCTCAACGTCAACTAATCCTGGAAGAATTGCGAAGCTGGAACTCCTGGGAACTGACCAGAGAGTCAATTGGACGCAGCACACGGATGCTCTGCGAGTGGAGCTTCCGAACTCATATAAAGCGGCTGTTGATTATGCGGCCGTGCTTAAAGTGACATTGGCTTGAGCGAGCGCTTTTCGAATCCCTCCACGGCATGGAAGAGGTCAATCGCCACATCCTGAAAATGGCTTCCAAAAGTCCAGGCAGATTACCAGTGATAAGACCCTCTGTCGTTCATCACCTTGGCAAGCCCGCAAGAGGCCTCCAGTTCACCTCTCCGGGATTTCGACAATTCACTCTATATCGATTTTTTGCCCAACGGCATTCCTGAACCTTGTGGCATTTCAGAGAATCATCCTGCAGACCCCGGATTTGATGCGGCTGACGAAAAGTAGAGAGTGATTTCTCGTGTTGGCATCATTCGAAATGCTGGGAGGGTCGAATTAATCGCGCAATGCCGCATTCTTACAGTAAGGATCAGGACCGGCGTTCACTCTATTGATGACGAGACGGCCGCTTACTACGGTTCTTCAAGCCTGCAACTGGGATCCCGAGGCGTCCGATCCCTATGTGCCCCCGGCCGAAGCGGACCCTTAAACGGACGGATTCACCTGCCAGCGTGTGTTAACACGACGGCGAAATCCGCCTGGCTCCAATCGCCGCACTTCTGAACACTGGATTATCTTTCGCTCCGTGGCGCCGCAAGGTGTTCAACGCAAGCTTCCGCGGCACAAAAGCGCTCTCCAACTCCAGTAACGTCTTCAGATAATCCTCGTCCGTGGCCCCAAAAGCCACCTTGGGGTTGGTGGCTTCGAGTAAATACCCCTTCGAAGTAAACAAAAAAAATATGCTAAAAATGCTTTTCAGGTGTAGACTTCATTCGTTGTTCCCGCTCCCCCATGGAAAACTGAATCGACCTTCTGTCAGGAGGTATTTGTGAGATATGCTCGCGGGCATCTCTGTCTTGGCGTGGTCTTGTGTCTGGCTTCCGCCGTCGCACTGGCGGACAGTGTCACTGTAAACACCACATTGGGCCTCACCGGTGGTGCAATCGTTCCCGCCTCCGGGACAGTGAACTTTCTCTCCCTGACTACGTCCACCTTTGCTCAGGCTTTGGATAGTTCGGGTGGATTCGGCTCGCAATCGTCCCCCACCTCGTCTACCGCGGCGACCACTCTGGCCAGCGCAAGCGGCACGGCTTCGGGATCCACAGGGACCGGTAGCGTGTCGTCCAACATCGCCCTTCCGAATTCCTTTAACGGTTTCGCAAGTTCCGTAGGCGACTCAGTATTGAGCGGCGCATTTGAGATCACCGGCAGTACCAGCCCGGTCAGCGTCGACTTCAGCGCGTTCTTCTCAGTGAGCCAAAATCTGCAGACCACCGGGTACGGACAGTCCGCTTCCTCCGAAGTGATCTTCTCGCTGTTGTTGCCTGATTACAGCTCCACTCCGATTCTGTTTAGCGACAATCTGCTTACCATTGGCCCCAATCAGGTTTTGAGCGGTGGCGTCGCTTCTCCCTTGACCACATCCATTTACTTGCTGCCGAATACCGATTATTCCTTTGTTGCCTCGCTGGATGCCGAGTCGGGCGGGGTCGCGATTGCTCCTACGCCGGAGCCGTCGCCGCTCGTACTGTTGCTCACCGCAGTCGGACTTTTTGCAGCGTTCGGCAAGCGGCTTACCTCGAAATCGTGCCTGCCGAAGCGGTGCTAGATTCGGCAAGCAAACATCAGCCAGGAGCCCTACTTCCTCAGGATTCCCGCTATGAAAAAGCTTCTTCTCTCAGCTGTGTTGACCTTACTTGTTTTCTCGCCCAGTCCAGCCAGCGCCAAGTACATCGGAGCGGACCCGCCCAAAACCTGTCCTTCGTGTAGATGCAATCCCAGGAGCAGGCCCTCAACGTCCGTGCCGTCCAATACCAGCACCAGCATCAGCGCGTCGGAAGGCAATCTGACGGAGACCGTTCCAGTTTCGTCCGTTGCTACCACCCTTAACCTCGCCTTGACCTACAACTCCTACAATGCCGACGGCTCCCGAGCCACGGTCGATACGGGGATGGGCTATGGCTGGACGAATTCGTACAACGATTTCCTGTTTAGCCAGGCCGGCCTGATGTTCCGTTTCGACGGAGAGGGCCGCGTGACCCGTTTCGACCTGGGCCCGGGCGGGACCTATATCACTGACCCCGGGTACTTCGAGACCTTGGTCCCGATCGCGGGCGGCTTCACCCTCACCCAAAAAGATCAGACCGTGTATACGTATGGCGTCATCGCGGGAACTCCGTTTCAGGTCGGCGGCCCGGTCTACCGGCTGACCAGCATGATCGATCGCAATGGCAACACCACCACCCTGACCTATACCGGCGGCAATCTCACCGCTGTTGCGGACACTTACGGACGCACGCTCACCTTCGCCTATAACGCGGAGAACCATCTGGACCAGGTCTCCGATCCGGTGGGCCGCGTCACCACTTTCCAGTACGATTCCACCGGACACAAACTGACTCAGCTCACCGATCCGGTGGGCCACTCCATCAAGTACACCTACAATACTTACTATCAACTAAGCGAAAAGACCGACAAAGCCGGAAGGACTTTCACCTACAGTTACTCGAGCGGAACGCCGGGGGTGCCCCTCGAGGTAAAGGACAGCAGCGGTAAGTCGAACGCGACGCTCTCGAATCCCGGCGAATGGGCAACCAACTCGACCGATCTGGCCTTGAACCTGCAGCGGGTCTACACACCCGCGACCACTACCAACACCGATGGCCGCGGCAACACGTGGCAGTATCAGTACAATAGCGACGGCTATCTCACGCTCACGACCGCGCCCGA
>Ga0181531_10000504_pt1 | contig 26061 bp, 27 predicted proteins | sample PEATcosm2014_Bin_38_FD_119743 | JGI IMG/M metagenome (GOLD analysis project Ga0181531, IMG submission 119743) | Peatland microbial communities from MTU Mesocosm Facility, Houghton, MI, USA - PEATcosm2014_Bin11_10_metaG | ecosystem: Environmental > Terrestrial > Soil > Wetlands > Peat | place...
ATGGTGCGGCCCGCGGCATCGCGCGGTTCGAATTTAGCCGCCCTATCGCCAGGCTGACGGCGGGGTCCTGATTGACCAAATCGACCAAATTCTCCGGCACAAGCCCTTGCATCTCGTTGGCCGGCGTCACGAAAGCGTCGGCGGTTCCCATATAACGATTCATGAACTGAAGCGCGGAGGCTTCCATCGACTTGTAGCCGCTGGTAACCGTGACAACCAGCGCGGCCGAGAGCGCGATCGCCCCGACCGTCAGCGCTGTCCGCACTTTGCGAACCAAAAAATTCGAGATGGCGAGCCGCCAAAGAACCATCTTAGTCCAGCGCTTCCTGATACCGGGCGGCTATCTCCGCTCCGGTAGCTCCGTCGGTCGAGAATCGCTTGACCAGTCTTCCGTCGCGCAAAATGGCCACCTTCCCGGCAAAGGCGGCAACCGACGGTTCGTGGGTCACCATCACAATCGTCCGGCCATGATTTTTGGATAAATCGCGCAGAAGTTCGCAGACCGATTTACTGCTGGCGCTATCGAGATTGCCCGTCGGCTCATCCGCCAGGAGAACCGCCGGGCCGCCAACCAGCGCCCGGCCGATGGCGACGCGCTGCTGCTCGCCGCCGCTGAGCGAATCCGGGCGGTGTGCTCGACGATCGCCAAGTCCCAGCGTATTGAGCAGATTTTCAACCTTTTGAGCCGCGATTTTGCCGTTGACGCCATCCAGCATCAGAGGCATGGCGATATTTTCCTCCGCCGAGAGGGTGGGGATCAGATTGAACGCCTGGAAAACCAGCCCGATATTTCGGCGGCGGAAGATCGTCAGCTGCCGATCGGGCATGCGGGCGAGGTCTTGGCCGTTAACGCGGATGGCGCCGGCGTCGGGCCGAGTTAGCCCCGCCATCAGGTGCAGGAGCGTGCTTTTGCCGCAGCCGCTGGCGCCCATCACCGCCAAAAATTCCCCCTGCTCGACATCCATGCTCACGGAAGCCAGAGCCGTGACGATGCGATCGCCCTGGCGGAATTGCTTGCTCACGTTGTCCACAACCAGCGGATGCATTTATCTCCTGGCCGAGAGGAATATATCGTTTCGCGGACCCTCTGGCTTCCCCCCCTACAATGTTCACGTGCGAATCCTGGTCACCGCCGATCTGCATTTTAACCATTCGCGCTCGCGCGAACTGGCGCGGGATCTGATCGCGCGGATGAATGACGCCGGCGGCGACGTTCTCCTGGTCGTGGGAGATACGGCCGTGGCCGATGGGAATGATCTGGAGGAATGTTTATCGCTCTTTCGATTTGCCGGGCCTAAGTTGCTGGTGGCGGGGAATCATGAGCTGTGGACCAAGGGGTCGGATAGTTACAAATTGCTCATGGAGGAATTGCCGAGGCGCGCGGAGAAAATCGGTTGGCATTGGCTCGCTAAACAGCCGTTTCGATTTAAAGACGTAGCGATCGTGGGAACCGTCGGATGGTACGACTATTCGTTTGCGCAAAGCGAACTGGGAATCCCCCGGCGATTTTACGAGCGGAAAATCTCCCCCGGTGTAGCCGAGCGAGAATCGGAATATGCCGATTTGCTTGGCGATCAAAGCGACATCCCCGCCGCCGCCCGCGAATTTTTTGCGCGGTGGAACGATGGAGTACACGTGAAGCTCGGACGGAGCGACGAGGCGTTTTTGGAAGAGTTATTGGCAACGCTCGACGGGCAACTGAAATCCGTTTCCGACGCCCGGAGCGTTATAGCGGCGGTTCACTGCCTGCCGTTCGCCCAACTCCTGCCCCCGCCGCATAGCGCTCAATGGGATTTCGCCAAGGCGTACCTCGGAAGCGGCAAAATTGGGGATATTTTGCTCAAATACCCCAACGTGAAGCGGGTTTATTGCGGCCACAGCCATTTTCCGGCCCGTGCGCGAGTGGGAAATATAGACGCCATCAATATCGGCAGCGGTTACCGCCACAAATTCTTCCGGCTCGACGACGCCTGAGCCCCGGACTGATATAATCCCTTTTCAACAGGAGTTTTTGCTATGCCGGGCATGACGATGACGGAAAAGATCATGGCGAGGCACTCTGGAAAAAAGAGTGTCCAGCCGGGGGAGAACGTCTGGGTGGACGTGGACGTGCTCATGACCCACGACGTCTGCGGACCAGGGACCATCGCGATTTTCCACGAACAGTTCGGACGCAACGCCAAGGGTTGGGACAAAGAACGGGTGGTGATCATCCCGGATCATTACATTTTCACGGCCGATCAAAAATGCCATCGCAACGTGCAGATTCTGCGCGACTTCGTCAAAGAGCAGGGGCTGAAATATTTTTACGACGCGGACTTCGTGAACAGCGAACCGACGATGCCCAATCCGTATCGCGACCCGTCCAAGACCAGTTACAAGGGGGTCTGCCACAAAGCGCTGCCGGAGGAGGGACATGTTCGCCCAGGGGAGATTCTGCTCGGCACGGACAGCCACACCTGCACCGCCGGCGCCTTCGGCCAATTCTCCAGCGGCATCGGTAACACGGACGCCGCCTTCACGCTGGGGACCGGCAAACTCTGGCTCAAAGTTCCCCCCACGATGAAATTCACCTTCAACGGTTCGATCCCGCCGTATCTGACCGCCAAGGACTTGATCCTGGCCGTCATCGGCGAAATCGGCGTCGATGGGGCGACCTACCGCTCCATGTATTTCGCCGGCGAGGGAATCTCCTCCTTGACTCTGGAAGACCGGATGACGCTGACCAACATGGCGATCGAAGCCGGCGGGAAAAACGGAATTTGCGACGTGGATGAGAAGACCCTCCGCTACGTTCGCCGCCGCAGCAAGCGGCCTCATTGGGAAGTCGTACGCGACGACTCCGACGCCCAATATCACTATGAAGCGGAATGGGATCTGGCGACTCTGGAGCCGCTGGTCGCCAAGCCGCACAGCCCGGACAATCGCGACACCGCCTACAACTGCCGCTCGGTGAAGCTCGACCAGGCCTATATCGGAAGCTGCACCGGCGGGAAAATCACCGACATGATCTTCGCTGCCAATATCCTCAAAGGACACGGCGTGAAAATCCCCACCTTTGTCGTCCCCGGCAGCACCGAAGTTCATGCCGACATGAAACGGCTGAATCTGCGCGGCGTCGAAAAAGGTCCCAACGAAAAGAGCATTGAAGACGTACTCGTTGATGCCGGCTGCATCGTCGGCTCCAGCGGCTGCGCCGCCTGTCTGGGCGGCCCAGGCGATACCTTCGGCCGATTGCAACGCAGCGAAGTCTGCATCAGCACCACCAATCGCAATTTTCCGGGACGAATGGGAAGCACGAAATCGGCGGTTTATCTGGCCTCCCCGCTGACGGTGGCGGCCAGCGCGATTACCGGATTTGTCACCGATCCGCGAGAATACGTTTCGACGGCGATCGAAACCGGATCGGCGGGAGTCGCCTGATTCGGCAAATTTGAATGACCAGCCACGCCCCCATCGCGGCGGATTACCTGTCGGCGGTCTTACGCCGGGTATCCGCGGCAGATGGGGAATTCCAAAACGCCAAGGCGAAAGCGCCCGAGCAACTTCATCGCGGGGAGCTGGCCGACGCGCTGGCTTGCACCTCGTCGCAGAGGCATTCGGCACGCGATCTGTTCGACCGGCTGCGCTGGGGCGGAACGCTGCTTTATGTCGCCCAGGACCGTCACGATGCGGTGAAATTCAGCATTCATCTCACCGAGCGGGGATTCGAGATCGTTGAAAAAATCCGCGCCCTGCGGCGAGGGCCGCTGGGGCTGCCGATCCCATTTTTCAGCCGAACCGCCTGGTATTTCACCGCCCGCAAAGTGCAACTGGTTCAGCCGGGGCATCTTTCCGATCGATTCACCTATCACGTTTATCTGAGCCGGCCCACCGTGCCCAAACCGTACCATGTGGTCAAGGAAGTCCCAACCCTCGATCAGGTTAAGGCTCGCCTGCACAGCAAATGGCCGGAATTGTCCGATGAATTGATCGATCGCCGGGCCAGGAAGTTCGCGGAAAGAATCTTTCCGATTTTCCTGACCCGCGAGGCGGCGATTTTGAAGATTGTCAACCGCGATTTGCCGGCGCCGTACCAGCAGCGCATCCCGCGGCTCATCGACATGGAGACCGACGAGCGCGGGTTCGCCCGCAAGTTGCATCTCCAGTGGCTGCGCAATGGCGGCGAAGCGATCACGCAGCTGCAATTTGCCCGGCAAAGCGCGGATTTGCTCCGCGTGCTGCACGATCAAGTCGGTGTGATGCATCTGGACCTTCGGCTGGATAATTTTGTGATTACGCCCGACGGCGTGGGATTCGTCGACTTCGGATCGGCGGTGCGCGTGGGAGAGGATTTATCCGCCAGCCCCCTGCTTTCCGGATTATTCGAGGAGCTAATGCGCACCAGCGAAATCCAGCGCATGCTCCTGAAAATGACCCGCAGCGGACAGGTGACCAGCGAAACAATTTGTGGGGGGCTCCATAAAGTGGACAAGGCGGTCGATTTCTTCTACCTGGCAGTGCAGATCAATTCCCCGCACAGCAATCCGGATCTGAAGGAACTGATCCGTTACGACAAGCAAAGCGAAGAAGCCCGCCTGCTGGCGGAATTAACGGCCAAGATTCTCCGGCCGCAGGACCCGGCCCATCCAGCGTTTAATTCGGCGGCGGATATCCTGGGGGGCATCGAGAAAATCGAGCAATCCCTCCAAACGACCCCGGAGCGAACCCCCGCCTGAATTTTTCGAAAAAATGGCGCCGCCTCTTGACGCAAGAAGCTCCACGTAGTTAATCTATGCCTACGGTTGAAGACCAAACAAGCCGTAGCCGGATCGCGCGGTGCGAACTGACGGCGTCAGGCGGCCCGACGGCAGCCGCGGCAAGCGCATCAATATCGACCGGAGAGCCGGCTATTTCCGTTTGTCGGCGGCCATTTTCTTCAGGATCATCTCCGCCACTTCGGCGCGGATGTCCTTGGGATAAAGACCGAGGATGGCGGCTTGAACCACGTCAGTCTGAGCGGTGAACCACTCGATGACGCGGCTGGTCGCGGCGACTTGGGTCATTCCCAAACGGTCGCACATGTGAGTTAGACCCTGCTTGGCCTGCGGATAAAGTTCGATCCGCATGATGACCCGGCGAGGCTGACTGGAAGAATTGGCCATGGGCGGTTGTTCCTCAAAAAAAGGAGGTAGAACACCAAAAATCTCCGATCGTCACGTTAGCGGCAAATCGGCTGAATGGCTAGGTGTAGATTATTTGGAAGTATCGCCGCCGCGATCCGACGAGCTCGCTTTCTTTAGAATCTGTTTGGCGAGTTGCGCCATCGCGCCGTCGGACAGCGATGCCATGACGGCGGTTTGAATGACTTCGTCCTGTCGGACGAACCATCCAACCAAACGGCTCATGACCGCGATCTGCGTCATACCCCGTTTGTCACAGATTTTGTCCAAATCGTTCTTCGCTGAGGCATCCAATTGGATGCGCATGATCGATCGATTGCCTGGCATAACGGGTTTTACTCCTAAGCCGTTCGACACCGCCGGCTTTCAGCCGTGTTGAATCACGCGCTTCGCCTGCGCGTGCGGGATTCCCACGACATCCAAAGTCGGACCCTTACACGCTGAAGGCACCTTGCCATTTAGCGTTATTACAAATAGTGATCATCAGCACCAGTATCGGATAAAACGGACCGCTCCAAAACAAATGTAAAGCGACCATTTCAATCGACTGGCGGAATAAGCCAGCCTCTCCCGCCGCCCCTTAAAATGCCGGGAAGACTCTGTGGTCCGCGTGACCTCTGCACATATTTATAGTGCCCTAATAAAAAATGAAAAGGCTCGACCAGACTTCTTGTGTGGCCTATGAATGACGGTTAAATCGCGGGTTTTGCGGCCTCTTGTCTTCTTTACAGCACGGTAAAATCAGCATTTATGTGCAATAGGCTCGATGCGAAACGGCAACTCCAAGCGACTTCGCAGCGATTTCCAGGGTGGTGGGTTTGTTCGGTCTGGGCCGATTATGAGGGCGGAGAGCCATTTCCATGACTTCCCAGCCCCCATCACCCATCAGTTTGGCGGATCGATATAACCACGTCCGCGGCCAGATCGAGCACGAAGATAATCTGATCGCCCAGCGCTTAAATTGGTTCCTGACCAGCCAGTCATTTCTTTTCACGGCGTTCGCGATTCTCAAAGGGTATCCCCCGCATTCGGTAGCGATGTTTCTAAAAATTATTCCGCTGATCGCCATCGCGGCGGGCGTGCTCCTAATGCTCTCCATCCTGGCGGGATTGATGGTGATGGGAAATTTGCGCCGGGAATATTCCGATTGGCGCGCCGCTGCCCGCGAGGCCGGATATCCGCCGCTTCAGGGCTCTTGCGCGACGCGGTTATTGGGAACTCTCGCGCCGGTGGTTCTTCCGCTGACATTCGTCACCGCATGGATCATGCTGATATCGCGCGTCCTCTAATTCCGCGCCGCCGCGCCGAAGAGAGTCATATTGCGGGCGTCGATAATTTGCATATCCAGAAATTGTCCTGCCAGGGATTCGGAGCCGTCAAAAACCACAACCTGATCCCCGCGCGTGCGACCGACCATTTGGCAGCCGGCAGCGCCCTTGCCGCGCGTTTCCCATCCCAGCTCAACCCCCCCGCCGTTTCCATTGCGGCGGCTCAGCAGCTTGCTCGGACCTTCCACAAGCACCTCCACGCGTTTGCCGATCATCTGCCGGTTTAATTCTTCGCAAACCGCATGCTGGGCGGCCAGCAATTCGTTATTGCGACGGCGTTTGGTTGATTCAGGAATGTCGTCCGGAAACCGATCAATCGCGGCGGTGCCGGGACGGGGGGAATATTTGAAAATAAAGCTATTTTTGAACCGGCTTTCGCTCAATAGCCACACGGTCTGGGCAAAATCCTCGTCGGTTTCCGTCGGAAATCCCACGATAAAATCGCTGGCGACGGATAAATCCGGCATCAGTTGCCGCGCGCGGGCGAGGAATTCCCGGTATTGGCCCGCGGTGTAGCCGCGGTTCATCATTTTGAGGATTCGGTCCGATCCGTGCTGAGCCGGAACGTGCAAATACCGGCAAATGCGCGGGCAATCGCGCATGGCGATCAGCGCCTGATCGGTGAAATCGCGCGGAAAACTGGTCACAAATCGCAATCGCGGCAAATGCGGAACCGCTTCGTGCACCGCATACAGCAAATCGGCAAAGGTCGTGGTTCGACCGTCGGGATGCTCGTAAGCGTAATGATTGATCGTCTGACCCAGCAGCGTCACTTCGCGCGACCCGGCATCGGTCAACTTCTTCACTTCGTCGATGATATTTTGCGGGGGGCGATGGACTTCCGGTCCGCGCGTGTAAGGCACGACGCAATAGGTGCAGAATTTATTGCACCCGCGGGTGATGCGGACGTACGCCTGGGCGGAGACGTCGCTGGGGGAAATGCTGCGGGAGAGATCGAGCATTTCCAGCGAATCTTCCGCGGCCGCCAGCGTGCTGCTGCGCCGAACGTTTGCTCCCATCAGCGCCGATTGATGCCGGGGCCGCGGTCCCGGCGCCGTGACGGCGGCGTTGTGAACCAGCCCGGCGAGCTTATCCAATTCTCCCGGCCCGCAGAGCAGATCGATGTGGGGATACTTCCGGAAGAGGTTTTTCCCATCGCGCTCCGCGAGGCAGCCGATGACGCCGATGATCAATCCGGGGTCCGCCGCCTTGCGCGGGCGCAGTTCGCCCAGGCGCGACCAGACTTTTTGTTCGGCATGTTCGCGCACCGAGCAGGTGTTGTAGAGGATGACGTCGGCCGAATCCCGGTCGTCGACCGATTCGAAGCCGATGGCGCGGAGTTGTCCCAGAACCAGCTCGCTATCGAGCACGTTCATCTGGCAGCCGAAGGTCTCCATGTACAATTTCCGACGCATATCGCCCCTTCATTTTGCCTGCCGAACCTGCTATTTCAACCGCCATGGAGATTCGCCGCGCCCAGCAGCGGGATATTCCCGGCGTTTTGCCGATGGTGGCGGCTATCTGCGCCCTGCACGAAGCCTGGGATAGCGCCAAATACGGCTTTTTGCCGGGAACTCCCGAACGATACCGCGGCTGGTTGGGAACAAGAGTCGACGATGACCAGAGCGTATTTCTCGTCGCCGATGATGGCGCCGGCCGTCTGGCCGGCTTCTTGATCGGCACCGTCGTCGCGGAAATCCCCATCTATCGGGTAAGGGAATTTGGATTCATTCACGATTTGTGGGTCGAGGAAAATTTTCGACATGAGGGGATCGGCCGCCAGCTGGTCATGGCGGCGGTGGAACGGTTTGCGGGAATGGGGATGAAACAGATTCGATTGGATACGGCCGCGCCTAATGAGGTGGCTCGGAAATTGTTTCAGGCGTGCGGGTTTCGGGTCGGCGTGGTGGAGATGCTGATGGAACTCTAAGAATTTTTTACCGCCAAGCCGCGAAGGAGAGATCTGGCCACGGATGAAAATCGGATGGGCACGGATGTTGAAATACAGGGGTTGAAGAACACTACTGCGATTTGACGAAATAGATGAAGACTTTGGAAGATCGATAGTGGTTTGGCGAAACGGAGCGTAAGTATATGCAGCAACCGTACCATCCTTTTCAGACGTTAGCACGCGTTGCCAAAGAAATGTCGCTTGACAGTGGCGCTCGGTGTATGCGAGGCTAACAGCCCATGTGTAAATTTTGTTGTGCTGCCCGCGGCCGGGAACCGGCGGGGGCGGAATGGATCGACCTTATGTCCAAACGTCATCCCCAAAAGAGCTTGCACCAACGCGCCAATTCGGTGGTAACACTTAAGTACACCGTGCTCATTCACCCCGGCGAAAACGGGGAAGGGTCCTTTTGGGTTGAAGTTCCGGCGCTGCCCGGCTGTTACACGCAAGGCAAGACCGTGGAACAGTGCATGGAGCGTGCCCGCGAGGCGATTGAAGGGTATTTGGAATCGCTGGCGAAGCTTGGCGAGCCGATTCCCGAGGAGCCGGAGCGTGAGGACGCGGTCATCGGGAAGGTTCAGGTCAGGCTCCGGGTGCCGGCATGAGCGGGCGGCTTCCGGCGGTAACGGCCAAGGATGTCGTTGCCGCATTGAAGCGCGGCGGGTTCCGGGAAGTTCACCAAAAAGGCAGCCACCTCTATCTCTGGCATGAAGAGAAAAAACTTCTGACAGGTGTGCCCATGCACCCTGGCGATCTTGGCCGGGGATTGGTGAAAAAGATCATCAAGCAGTCCGGACTATCTCAGGAGGCGTTCCGATCGCTGCTGTAGTCTTGTCGGTTCTCCGAGATCTCCGCGGTGCAAATAAACTCTTAGGGAACAAATAGTGCACCTTTGCCTGGGAACGACGCCGGCGCTTCAGGGAACCATGATCTTTCCGCGGGTCGTCGCGGCGGAAGTGAATCGGGCGTCTGAGGTTTTTTTTCATGCTTCGGGGAAGCCGATCAATGTCGCTCGCGCGCTGCATACCTTGGGGGAGGAATCGCTGGTCTGCGTGCCGCTGGGCGGGCGGACGGGCGATATCTGCCGGGGGGATCTTGGAAAATCGGGAATCGAATTTGAGGCGATCGAAACCAAATCGACGACGCGGACGTGCGTCACTTTGATCGATCAGTCCCGCCACGAAGCGACCGAACTGGTGCAAGAGGCGGAGAAATTAAGCGCCTCGGAAATCGCGCGGTTGAAGAAGGAATTTTTACGGGCGCTGCCAGGGGCGAAAATGGCCCTCCTTTCAGGCTCGCTCGCCCCTGGCGTCAAAAAAGATTTCTACGCTGATTGCTGCGCTGCCGCCGGGCGCTGCGGGGTGCCCGTCATTCTCGATGCGCGTGGCCCGGAGATGTTGCAAGCCTTGAAACACCGGCCGCTGGTGGTGAAGCCGAACCGCCAGGAATTGTCCGCCACGATGGACAAGCCCTTGAAAAATCGGGCGGCGCTAAAACGCGCCATGCTGGATCTCTGCCGGCAAGGGGCCAAGTGGGCGATCGTGACAATGGGCCGGGAAGGGGCGATGGTTTGCGATGGACAGAAATTTTGGGAGATCCCGGCCATCCAAATTGATGTCGTCTCTCCGATCGGCAGCGGCGACGCCTTTGCCGCCGGCTTGAGTTGTGCAATCCGCCGAGGGCGGGAAATTCCCGACGCCTGCCGGTTGGCCACTGCTTGCGCGGCTGCCAACGCCCTGATTCCCGGCGCGGGCCGATTGCGATTGGCGGATGTGCGTAAAATCGAAAAGATGGTGCGCATTCTACGGATGCGAGCATGACCAAACTGAGCGTGAACGTGAACAAAGTGGCGACGCTGCGGAACACCCGGACGATCGGGATTCCCAGCGTCGTGGCCGCGGCACGCATTTGCCTGGATGCGGGGGCGGATGGAATCACCGTCCATCCGCGGCCGGATCAGCGGCATATCCGCCCCGCCGATGTGACGGAATTGGCGGAGCTTCTTCGCTCTTACCCCAAAGCCGAGTTCAACATCGAGGGCAATCCATTTTACGAATATGTGTGCTACGCTCGCGAAACGCGCCCCGCGCAATGCACGCTGGTCTCCGATCTCCCCGAGGCCGATACCAGCGATCGCGGCTGGGATTTACGGCAGGACGGCAAACGACTCGGCCCAATCATCGAAGAAATCAAAAGCCTCGGTTGCCGGGTCAGTCTGTTTATGAACGCGGAATCGGGCGATTTGAAGATCGCCAAAGAAATCGGCGCGGATCGAGTGGAGTTCTACACGGCTCCCTACGCCCACGCTTTCGCCCAGGGCGATCCTCGGGCGGCGGAGCCCTACGCGATCGCCGCGCGCCAGGCCGCGGATTTGGGCCTGGGCGTCAACGCCGGGCATGATCTGAACGCGGTAAATCTTCGGCCGTTTGTGCAGGCCGTGCCATGGCTTTTGGAGGTCTCGATCGGCCACGCCCTGATCGCCGACGCCCTGGAATTCGGTTTGTCGCAGACCGTGCGGCGATATCTCGCCTGCCTTGAGAATTGAGCGACCCGACCTAGAATTAACGCCCTATGAATCTCAGCGGTGCAATGACGGCGATGGTGACCCCTTTCCACGAGGGGAAGGTGGATGAGCAGCGACTGCGCCAGCAGGTCGATTTTCAAATCAAAAATGGCATTGACGGCCTGGTCCCGGTGGGAACCACCGGCGAATCGCCAACTCTGGATTTCAAGGAACATGCCCGGGTAATTGAACTGACGGTGCAATACGCGGCCGGTCGAGTGCCGGTAATCGCGGGCACGGGCGCAAACGCCACCACCGAAGCCCTGGAACTTCATCAGATCGCCAAAAGAGCCGGCGCCCCGGCCTGTCTGTCGGTGAATCCCTATTACAACAAGCCAACGCAGGAGGGCCTCTACCGCCACTTTATGACGCTGGCCGACCGAGTCGATCTGCCGATCGTGCTTTACAACATCCCCGGCCGGACCGGAGTCACCATGGCGGCGGCGACCGTCGCCCGGCTGTCGAAGCACAAAAATATCATCGGAATCAAGGAAGCCACCGGCGACTTGAATATGTCGGCGGAAATCGCCTCGCTGTGCGATATCACCATCATCAGCGGCGACGATTCCCTGACCGTGCCGATCATGTCCGTCGGTGGAACGGGCGTCATTAGCGTCCTTTCAAACGTCATCCCCGCCCAGATCAAAAGTCTGGTGAAACTCTGCCTGGCCAACCAGTACGGTCAGGCGGCCGCCCTGCTGCGAAAGCTCTTTCCCCTCATGCGCGCTATGTTCCTAGATGGCAATCCCGTCGGCGTCAAACACGCCATGAAAGTCGCCGGTTTGGACACGGGCGAGTTGCGTCTGCCCCTTTGGGAAGCCAGCGAACCGACCAAAAAGCTCATTGAACAACATCTGCAAGCCGTCCAGGGGATGCTATAATCCTCCTGTCGCGGCCGATGCGGCGATCGCGTCCCGGCACGCCGGGATGAGGAAAGTCCGAACTGCGGGGTGAGCATCCAGCGAGCCCCGGGCCCGGTGCTTGATAACGTCAAGGCGGAGCAATCCGACGGAAAGTGCCACAGAAACCAAACCGCCGAGGTGAATAACTTCGGTAAGGGTGAAAAGGTGCGGTAAGAGCGCACCGCGCCAAAGGTGACTTTGGCGGCATGGCAAACCCCACCGGCAGCAAGGCCAAATATGCGGAAAGCAGCCCAGGTCCAGGGCATTTTGGCCGGCGTCAAACCCGGCTGAAACATTCCGCGGGTAGGCCGCTTGAGCCATTCGGCAACGGATGGCCCAGAGAAATGATCGCCTCCGAGCCTTCTGCCCAAAAGGTGAAGACTCGGAAACAGAATTCGGCTTACGCGTGCGACCGCGACAAACACACGCCGGCGGTAGATGCCTCAGAGCACCTGCCGCCGGCTCCTTTTTTTCACCTCTATTTTTCCTTGACCTCCAATTTATGTTAGGGTAATGTACTCCCATACGTTTTCCGAACCGAGGTTGAATACTTATGAATTTGACCCCCCGACAACTCGATGTGATTGTCGCCATTCGCAACTACCGGCATCTGCATGGCTACGCCCCCACCATGCAGGAATTAGCCGACCAATTGGGCACCAGCAAAGTCACTATTTTTGAGCATGTCGGAGCGCTGGAGCGGAAGCGTGTGCTTAGGCGGGATAAGCATAAGGCTCGGTCGCTGGAGATCGTCTCCGATGAGAGATTGCCGGATGAGAATCGATCGACCAAGCTGCCATTGCTTGGGGCTATTGCGGCCGGCTCGCCCATCGAAGCCGTGGAAAATCGCGAGGAGATCGATCTGGAACAGATGTTCCATTCCCGCAGCGGGGTATATGTTCTGCGCGTGCGGGGCGAATCGATGATCGAGGATCATTTATGCGATGGGGATTACGTAATCATCGAGCGGCGCGAAACGGCCCGGAATGGCGAGCAGGTCGTCGCCCTGCTCGATAGCGGCGAAGCGACCCTCAAGCGTTTCTACCGCGAAGGCGGCAAAATACGCCTTCAACCCGCCAACAACACGATGGAGCCGCGAATCGTCGAAGCGGACCAATGCAGAATCCAGGGCGTCGTGATCGGCGTTTTACGAAGCTATAACTGACGCACCGCAAATATCGCATCTGGCGCGATTTTTAGACCCCTCGGGAATTGCAACTTTAGCCCTCGTTGTGTCTTATATTGATTAAGGAAGGAGACAGCGGAGATGATCACTATGCGCTCACCTGCCCCCAAATCCGTGTCTCGCGTCGTGGGTAAAAACGGCGCATCCAAGCCCGCCGCGCCCAATTCCCGGCCGCTTACCCCCGTCGTTCCCCGAGCCACAAAGGCCGAGGCAAAAATCCTCTTCAGCCGATTCTTCCAATCGGTTGGTCCGCGAACTTACAGCGCGGAATTGAAGGAACTGGCCAACGGCAATCATCTGTTGGTCCTGACCGAGCGAAAGCCCGATCCGGAAACCGGGGAACCGCGGCAACTGCGTCTTTTCGTCTACGGCGAAGATTTCACCGCATTCTTTCGAATGCTGCACGAAACGGCCGCGTTCATTCGCGCCAATCCCCTTTCCCAGGAAGTACGCCGGCGTCGCGCCGATTTCTGGGCCAGGAAAAAGAAACGCGGCAAGCTCGAATAGGGATTCGTGGCCCCAATCAATTCTTTACGCCGATAGGCCCCTCCGCTATTGTTCCGCCTCCCATGCTCCATTTACTTTCACCACGAGGATTTCGCGCCGGCGCCGCGGCCGCGGGAATTAAATCCGGCAATAAGCTCGATGTCGGGCTGCTCGTCTGCGATGTGGAGGCGACCGCGGCGGCGGTCTTCACCACGAACAAAGTCCGCGCCGCCGGCGTTACCCTCGGTGAGCGACACGTCGCCAGCGGAAAACTGCGAGGCGTCGTCGTCAATTCGGGAAACGCCAATGCCTGCACCGGCCGGCGCGGCGAAAAAGACGCATGGCGAATGTGCCGGCTCGCCGCCGAGGTTGCCCATTGCCCACCTAAATTAATCCTCCCTTCCTCCACCGGCATCATTGGACACTATCTGCCGATGGAAAAAATCGAGCGCGGCATCGCCGCCGCCGGCCGCGATTTGGGCCGCGGGGAACAGGACGCCCAACATTTCGCCGGCGCCATCCTGACGACCGATTTGGCGCGAAAATCCGCCGCTGTGCGGGCTCGCATCGGCGGCAAGGACTTCACCCTCGCCGGCGTTTGCAAGGGCTCGGGAATGATCGGCCCGCGCCTGGGTCTGCATGCCACGATGCTGGCCTATTTGACGACCGACGCGCGGATTTCGCCCGGCTTATTGCGGAAATTGCTCTTTGCCGCCGCCGAGGGAAGTTTCAACGCCGTCACCGTGGACGATCACGCCAGTACCAACGACACGCTGGCGATTTTGGCCTCAGGACTGGGCCCGGCGATCGATTCGCCGCCGACGATCAAGGTTTTCTCGTCCGCGCTAAGCGAGGTTTGCCAATCCCTGGCCCGGCAGATCGCCGCCGACGGGGAGGGTGCGACCAAAATTGTGCGCATCGATGTAAAGGGAGCGCGAACCGCACAGGACGCCAAAGCGATTGCGCGATCCATCGCCAATTCACCGCTGGTGAAATGCGCCATGAACGGCAACGATCCCAACTGGGGCCGAATCGTCTCGGCCGCGGGTATGTGCGGGGCGGATTTTGACCCCGATAAAAGCGTGCTGCGGCTTCAGGGAAAAATCGTCTTCCGCGCCGGCCAACCGGCAAAATTCAACGCCAAAGACGTCAGTCGGGCGCTGGCGCAATCGGAAGTCGTGGTTGATCTGGCTTGTGGGCTCGGCAAATCAGCGGCGACCGTCTGGACCTGCGATCTGTCGCGCGAATATGTGACGATCAACGCCGACTATCACACGTAGACGGGGCCGGGGATTACTTGTTCAATTCATCCAGCAGTTTATCGATTGCGCCGTCGAGCTTGGTGCCGTCGGGGTCGTACGTATCGGTGTCGATCTGCTGGCGAATCTCGGAGACCTTGTCGGTACGGATGTCGTTGGTCTGCAGGGCCGTCAGCAAATGGCTGACACCGGAGAGTTCCAACTTGTCCGTTGCCGCGACGGGGGTCGCCGCATCCGGCGGAATCTGCTTCTGAATCGGATTGGAAACGATATTCTGCACCGGCGCGTTGCCGGCGATTTGGTCGATCTGGCTCATGATCGCTCCGCGCTGGGGCTGATCCTTAAAGGTTTGCCTCGCCTTCCGGCTCGAACGCGCTGGCGACTCCATCGCCAATGCGCGTCCTCAAGAATCAGCCGTCGAAATCGCTATCGACTCGCAACATTACGACTCTTGAAGTGCCAATTTCCAAACTGAAAATTCCCTAATCGTCTTAGAAGTAACAGGTTAACGCCAAACCATCCGCGACGGCGCAAAAAATTCCTGTTTTCAAGTCACTTTTATGCGGCGTTAAAGTTTGCACATTATACCCAAATTACCCATATTAACGGAATCGCGGCCTCGCCAGATTTGCTTCAGCCGTTTTACGGGACGAGATTGATATCGGACGGCCGGACTGTTGCTACCGAAGAACCACCCCGATAGTTTGCCCCCATGCCTCACTGGCCTGCTGCAATTCTCTTCGATTTTGACGGCGTAATCGTCAACAGCGAGCCGTTGCACTTCCAGGCCTTCGTCAAAACGCTGGCCGACGAAAAAATCGACCTCGGCGAAGCCGAATACTACCGCGAATTGATCGGCTTCGACGATCGTGGGGCTATCCAGCACCTCTATAAACGCCGCGGCCTCATCCTCGAACCCAAAACCCTCCTGAATCTCATGACCCGCAAGAGCGAGGCCATGATGGAATCGATCGAGCAGAAACGATTCGAGGCGCTGCCGGGCGTGGAGGAACTCGTCCGCGGCCTCTGGCGGCATTATCCGCTGGCGATCTGCTCCGGCGCCCTGCGCGAGGAAATCGAAGCCATGCTCGAGGGAATCAATCTTCGCGATTGCTTCGGCGTCATCGTGGCCGCCGAGGACGTAACCACCGGCAAGCCCGATCCGCAGGGATATCGGCTTTGCATGAAAATGGTCTCGGACCAAATCAAAAAGCCGCTGGAGCCCGCGGATTGCCTAATTGTGGAGGATGCTCCCGGCGTGATCAAATCCGTGAAAGCGGCCGGATTCCGCGTGCTGGGCGTCGCCACCACGCATGCGGCGGAAGATCTCAACCACGCGGACTGGGTCGTAAAAGCGCTCCAGCCGCGGGAAGTGCATAAGCAAATCCCGCGGCTGCAGGTGGAAACACCGTAAACTGAAATTCCGAATTAATCCTTCGGCGGCGGTATGTATTGATCCGGCCCGTCCGTATGGGACGCCGGCGCGGCGGGCGAACTCAGCCCCGGATCCGAATCCGGCGTCGCCGGCGGCAACGTCTTGGGCGCATCCTGTGAATACAAATCCGGCCCCGGCGTCATGCCCACGCTTCGCAAGGCGTCGTTCACCTGATCGTCATATTGATTCAGCCGATACGCATCGCGCAGAACCGCCGAGGCCTCCTGCATCTGCCCGAGTTGCGTCAGATACAGCCCCAGCTCTTTCTGCACCGCGAAATTCTGCGGATCGAGCTGAATCGAGCGATGGTAATCGTCCATGGCCGTGTCGGCGTCGCCGCGATATCGGAATATTCGGCCCAGCAGCCAATATTGCGTCGGGTCTTTTTCCGCGCTGGCGGTACTCGTCAGCAGATCCACCTCGGTGTTGGCCGTGTCGAATCGGGAGATGACCCGGGCCAGACGGTCAAAGGCCTTATCGTGAAGCTGCTGATCGAAACGTGCACTGCCGGGATCGGGCATTTCGATCAGGGCGGTTTTATAAGCGTTGATCGCTTCGTGAAAATTTCCAGTCTGTTCGTAGCTCAGACCGAGCCAATATTCGGATTCCGCGTCGCGCGGGTCCTGGCGAACCGCGTTGCGGAAGGAGCCGACCGCGTCGGCATAATTGCCGTCGTTGTACTCGCCAATGCCGGCTCGCTTGGAGTCCTGGGCGTAGGTGAGCATGTCCGTGCCGCAGCCAGCAAGGGCCAAAAACGACCCGGCCGCGGCTACGCCCAGCAATATTCGCTGTAATGTGCAAAGGGATGATTTCACGGCTACCTCCATGTAGCACACAGGTGACTGGTCCTAATCCTGCACAGAAGTTACCGTTTTGCGGCCGATATGCAAGGGGCGGATCAAGAATCGAGGACCCGGGCATGAAATTCCTGACCATGGATCAAATGTCGCAGAGGCGCCCCGAAGCGTCGTTTGGCGAATCCAGCGGCGGGAAACTGGTCAGCGGCATGGTGTTTCTCGGGCTGACCCTGGCTGCCTTGCTGGCGGCGCTAGGGGTCATTCATCAGAAAAAAATCCCCTCGGACTGGCTTTACATCGTCGCGGGAGTTTGCGGGCTTTTGTCCGTGGTGTCATTCGCCAGCTATCGGGCCAGCCTGCGGCCAACCAACTGGCTGGTGCGCGACCAGGGCGGAGCGATCTACATCAAATTCCGCAGCTTCCGAAACGACAAAATGCCGACTGGCGATATCCAGATCGTCGAATTGCAACGATCGGAAATCGAATGGATGCGGCGGGCCAACATCCGCAAATTGATCGAATCGATGGGAGAAAAGGGAGGCCATGCCGTGCTGATTTTGAACGAAATCTGGCTGGACCTCCGGCTGGCCAGTGGGCAAACGGATGAACTGGCCAATCGCCTGCGCGAGGAATGGCTGAAGAAGGGGTATCAATCCGGGCTGGTAACTCATAAATCGCAGGATTATCCGATAACCATCTGGGAAGAGGGGGTGGTGCGGCTGCGTTGGAAGAGCCAATACGGTCGGATTGATCCGGGAATCGATCCTACGCTCAAATATTTCGCACGATGGATCAAGACGGCCGAGCCGGTAAGCGAAACCCTCGACGCCACCCGGTCGGGATTGAAGAAACTCGGAGAGGCCGAACAGACGGCCGTGCTGCGGAGGCTGGCGCAGACAAACCCCATGGAAGCGCGGGTCGCCGCCACGATGGCGCTGGGCATTTCGCATTCCGACGCGAAAAAACTCATTGGCGAGGAAAACTAAGCCGCTTGGAAATCGCGCCGGCGCGGATCAGCAATCGCCAAAACCAGCGCGTTGATGGCGGCCGGCTCCCCCGGAAGAAGCGCCCACGCCGCCGCGCCGAGCGTCGCGCCGGTGGTCATCACATCATCCACCAGCGTTATTCGCCTGCCCCGGATCGAGCGAGTATCGAATAGGCCAAAGGCATGCCGAACGTTTTTCGCCCGATCATCGCGGGAATGGACGAACGCCTGCGGCGGCGTGTTGCGCAGGCGGATAATCGGCCGGGCGACGCGTACGCCGCTGGTTCCCGACAATCGTCGAGTCAGGGCGTCGGCCTGGTTGTACCCGCGGCCGATCTGTCGTGAAAAATGCAGCGGCACCGGAACCAGCCGATCAGTTTGCGCTAAGAGTGATTTCACTCGCGGATCGCGCAGCATGCGATCGGCCAGGATTTCGGCCAGCGGCCAGCGGTGGTGATATTTCATCTGATGCACCAGATTCCTCAGCGGCTGACGGAAAGTCCCCACCGCCACGATCGAATCAAACGGATAAACCCCGCCCCCCTGGCAATAGGGACAAGCCGCCCCTTCCGGCACCGGCATCGCGCACCGCCCGCAGGCGGCCTTGCCCGCTGTGCTATCCAACTGCGCTACACACTCCGGACAAAACGGAGAACCTGGGCATGGCCTGGAACAACAATAACAACGCGGCGGGTAGATGAGATCGACGATGTCGCGCCATGTATCTCGAAACTGCACGGTTCGATTATATCGAGCCGAGCCAAAGGTTACTTTGCAAATCCGCCGACCGGCGGTTATACGAAATCGCGTCCCACATTCTTCATATGCTCAGCGGAATTCCCTCGACCGATCATCCCGGCGCCATCGACGCGGCACATGTCACCCTTCTTCTTGGCGCCATCATGTCCCTCAAGCCCGAGCGGGTTTTAGAACTGGGCGTCGGCAGCGGCTACGCAACCTGGGCGATCATCGGCGCGCTCCAGCACAACGGGCGCGGAAAGCTCGTCTGCGTCGATAACTGGTTCGACACCGAAGGCAAAGAACCCCCCTTCGCGGCCGATATTCGCGGGGCGGGTGCGGAAATCATTGTCGACAGCGAGGAGCATTTCGTACGCAATTGTCCAACCGACAGTTTCGATCTGCTTCTGAGCGACGCCGACCATTTTCACAGCGGCTCGTGGCTTGGGGAGCATCTGCGAATCGTGCGCGACGGCGGTTTTCTGTTCTTCCACGACACCAACAATCCGCAATTCCCTTCCGTGCAAAGCGTGGTTGCGCAGATTTCCCGTTTGCCGCATTATCATTTCACGAAAAGCTCGCGGCCCGACGAGCGCTGCCAGCGCGGCTGGCTGTGGGTCGTGAACCGGAAATGATGGCGGAAAACCGCGATCCTGGGGTATTCGCTGGCAAAATGCACATCATTTCTTGACGTGGATCGAGGGGGATCGTATCTTCGCTCCGCAGTTCTTTAGTTGATCCGGACGAACATTTTGAGGTTCGACTTTTGGCTGCGGTTGCGATCATTCCTGCGCGGTTCGGATCAACACGTTTCCCCGGCAAAATTATCGCCAGTGCGACCGGCAAACCCCTGGTGCAGCACGTGGTCGATCGGACCCGGCGCAGCAGGTCTTTGAGCGAGGTGATCGTCGCCACCGACGACCCGCGCGTCGCCGAGGCCCTGCGGCCGTTTGGCACGCGCTGCGTGATGACCAGCCCCGAGCATGCCAGCGGGACCGATCGAATCGCGGAGGTCGCCCGGGGGCTGGCCGCGCAGATTATCGTCAACGTGCAGGGGGACGAGCCGGAAATCGAGCCCAGCACGATCGACCAGCTCGTGGAGCGATTGGAATCCACCGGACAGGAGATGGCGACCGCCGCGACGCCCTTCCCGCAGGAGGCCGACCCGGCCGATCCGAATCTGGTCAAAGTTGTCCTCGATTTGGACGATCGGGCCCTCTATTTTTCCAGGTCGGCCGTTCCCTTTCCGCGGGATTCGACCTCGGGGGGGCGGGCAGCGTATTATCTGCATCAGGGCATTTACGCCTACCGGCGCGATTTCCTGTTGGAATTCGCCGCCTGGCGCCCGACGCCCCTGGAAATGACCGAAAAATTGGAGCAATTACGTGTGCTGGAGCACGGACGATCGATTTACGTGATCAAGACGCGGCGGGCCGTGCACGGCATCGATACGCCGCAGCAGTATGAAGCCTTCACCAAACGATACCAACAACCGGCCCAAACTGGCCAACCAACACCATGAGCAACGAAGAACTCTTGTACAAAATCGGGCAGTCGACGGAAGAAACCGAATTCTACACGCCCATGCCGGAGGGATACCGCAAGGGCCACCATAAATACGTGGTCGTGGTCGGCACCGTCATGAGCGGCCTGGGAAAGGGAATCTTCTCCTCCTCGCTGGCCAAGCTAATTCAGGATAAAGGCCTGCGAGTCGCCCCGATCAAGATGGAGGGGTACTACAACATCGATTCCGGAACGCTGAATCCGTACCGCCATGGCGAAGTCTTCGTCCTCGACGATGGCATGGAAACTGACATGGATCTGGGGACTTACGAGCGCCTGCTCGATCAGGATCTGTCGGCCGCCAATTTCACCACCAACGGGCAGATTCTTTCCGCGGTGTTAAAAAAGGAACGCGACGGGGCCTATTTGGGCCGCGATGTCCAATTCATCCCCCATGTCACCGGCGAAGTGAAATTGCGCCTGCGCGAGCTGGCCGCCAAAAGTAACGCCGACGTCGTCTTCGTCGAAGTCGGCGGAACCGTGGGCGACTTTGAAAATCAGGCCTATCTCGAAGCCTGCCGTCAATTGGCCTACGAAGAGGGGGAGAACTCCGTCGTCTTTGTCGTACTGACTTATGTACTGGAACCCGGTGCGCTAGGGGAGCAGAAATCCAAGGCGGCACAGCTCGGCATCAAGCGGCTGATGGAAGTCGGCATCATGCCGCATATTATCGCCTGCCGGGCCTCTAATCCCGTCAAGGAAAAGGTCCGCGAGAAAATCTCCATGTACACCAACGTCCCGATGCGGCGCGTGGTCACCATGCACGACGTGGAGAGCATTTACACCATCCCCGAATCGCTCCGAACCGAGGGGATCGACCGGGAGGTGCTCACCCTTTTGAAACTGCACGACCGCGTCGATCAGGCCCGTGAGGACCAGGCCCGATTGAAATGGCGCTGGTTCGTCGATCGCATCGGCAAAGCGCGCAAGGAAATCACCATCGCGGTCACGGGAAAATACACTTCGCTGCGAGACGCCTACGCTTCGATCATCAAATCCTCCGAACATTGCGGCGTCCACCTGGGAATCAACGTCAATTTCAAATGGATCGACACCACCGGCATCGACGCCGGAAACGTCGCCAAGAAATTAGCGGACTGCGACGGTATTATCGTTCCCGGCGGCTTCGGCGTCCGCGGCACCGAAGGCAAAATCGAATGCATCCGCTATGCCCGCGAAAATAAAATGCCCTACCTGGGATTGTGTCTCGGCTTCCAAATGGCGGTGATCGAATTTGCCAGAAACGCCTGCGGAATCGAGGGGGCCAACAGCACGGAATTCGAAAAACGCTGTAAAAACGCCGTCATCGACATCCTTCCCGAACAGAAAAAGATCGAAGGCCTCGGCGGCAACATGCGCCTGGGCGGAAAAGACGTGGAGATCAAGCCGGGCACCCTGGCCGCCAAACTGTTCGACAACGCCAGGACAATCCGTCTGCGCTTCCGGCATCGCTATGAAGTCGATCCCAAATACATTCCGACCCTCGAAGAGCACGGCATGATCTTCAGCGGCAAGCATCCAACCCAGCCCATCATGCAGATTCTGGAATTGCCGACGGACGTTCATCCCTATTTTGTGGGAACGCAAGCGCACCCGGAGCTGACCAGCCGGCCGCTGCGTCCTTCTCCGCTATTTCTGGGCTTTTGCTCCGCCGCGGTGGCCTATAGCGAAGGCAAAACGCATCAGCCGCAGACGGTTTGATTTTTCACGGATTGACGCCGATCAACTCGATCTCCGCTTATCGCTTGCGGTAGAACATCGGCCAGTAGGTATCGGGGCCGGCCGGCGCCGTGAAGTTGATGTCCATCGCTTCCAGAAGGCTGAATCCCGTTTTTTTGCACAATTCAACCCACATGGCCTTGCCCAGAATGCTGTAGTGATTTTGATTCCGCTCGTGATGGCAGGCGGTATCGGGCGCGGGCACTTCCAGATAGAGCACCCCGTTGGGTTTGAGCACGCGGCCGAATTCCGCCAGCGTGAAATAGGGAAGGAAGCTGTGCTCAATGCAATGGCGGCACCAGACCAGGTCGAACGTCGCATCGGCAAAATCCAGAAACGACTGATCCATTTCCAGGATATCGAAGCCCTTTTCGACGCACACCTTGGCGTCGACCGGATTGAGAGTGACCCCCGTCCCCGACAAGCCGTGCTGCCTGAAAAGCTCCAGAGCCACGCCCTGGCCGCATCCCACATCCAGAACCCGCGCGGCCGGCGGCGGAGGATACTTCTCGCAAAGATGTTTGATCATATCCCGTGTGATTTGCTGGTGCGGCTCGCGAATCGCCTCGGGATAGGTTTCGCCTTTGATACGATCGAGGAATGCCTCGAAGCGCTGCAACTGTGCGGCCGTTAATTTCATAAAATGTCTTACCCGCCAACCCTGGCTTGGCAATTGAGTGTTCGCCGCGCGGCGCTGTTCTTGCGAATCAGCGGAAATATCGCCCCGGAGGGTGTGATTTTCAATGCGGCAGGCCAACGCCGCGGGCAATTGTTGGCATGCCCGAGCGGCACCTCCTAAAATGAAACCATGGCGGCTCGCCCTCCCCCGGAAATTACTCAATTGCTGGTACACCTGGGCGACGGCGACCAAGCCGCCGCCGCCAAACTCATGCCGCTGGTTTATGGCGAATTGCGATCCTTGGCCGCGCGCCATCTTCGCTCCGAACGCCCCAATCACACGCTCCAGCCCACCGCCCTGGTTCACGAGGCGTATTTAAAATTGGTCGACCAAAACCGAGTGAATTGGCAGGGCCGCACGCACTTTTTCGCGGTCGGGGCCCAGATCATCCGCCGAATCCTCGTCGATCACGCGCGCCAGCATAAACGCCACAAGCGCGGCGGCGGCGCCGCGCGGGTCACCCTCGACGATGCCGTCGCCTTGGCCCCCCAGCGCGAAGAGCAAATTCTTGAACTGGACGAAGCCCTGGAAAGATTAGCCAAACTCGATCCGCGCCAGGCCCAGATCGTCGAGATGCGATTCTTCGGCGGGCTAAGCGTCAAGGAAGTGGCCGCGCAGCTCGGCGTCTCGACGCGAACCGTCGAGGGGGACTGGACCATGGCGCGGGCCTGGTTGCTTCGCGAGTTGAGCCGCTGAGATGGACTCCAAACAATTCCAGCACGTGAAGGAAATTTTTCTGCTCGTCTGCCAGCGCCCGGAGGATGAGCAGACCGCCGCCATCGCGGAACTTTGCGGCGACGATGAGGAGCTGAAAGCCGAAGTCGAGTCGCTCCTGGAGGCCCACCATCGCGCCGAGGCCACGTCAAAGGATTCGCTGGGCATCAGCACCCAGGTCGATGCCGTCGGACCCCTCTCCAGCGGCGACGCACGGTCCACCATCAAATCGCGATTCGCCCCCGGAACCGTCCTGGACGAACGCTATCGCATCGTCAGCCTCCTGGGCATCGGCGGCATGGGCGAGGTCTACCGCGCTGACGATCTAACCCTCGAACAAGTCGTCGCCTTGAAATTCCTCCCCAAGGCCTACTCCGCCGATCCGGATTGGCTCGAACGGTTTCACAATGAAGTGCGCATGAGCCGGCAGGTCACCCATCCCAACGTCTGCCGGATTTTCGATCTGGGAACCGTCGACGGCGAGCAGTTCATCACCATGGAATTCGTCGACGGCGAGGATTTGTCCTCCCTCCTTCGCAGGATCGGACGCCTGCCCGGCGACAAAGCGCTGCAAATCGCGCGTCAACTGTGCGCCGGCCTGGCCGCGGCCCACGATCGCGGCGTCCTGCACCGCGATCTCAAACCCGCCAACGTCATGATCGACGGACGCGGCCAAGTCCGCATCACCGATTTCGGAATCTCCGCCCCCATGAGCGGCCCCGGCTCCACCGCCTCCGCGGCCGGAACGCCCGCCTACATGGCGCCGGAGCAATTCACCAACGGCCAAGCCACCCTCCGCAGCGACGTCTATTCCCTCGGACTGGTGCTTTACGAACTCTTCACCGGACGGCAGGCCTTCAGCGCCGATTCCGTTCTGGTTTACGCCCGGCTGCACAAGCAAACGTCGCCCACGCATCCGTCGACCTTTATCCCCGACATGGATCCCCTCGTTGAGCGGGTGATCATGCGCTGTCTGGAAAAGGACCCGATGCGGCGTCCGCCGGGCGCGCTGGCGGTGGCCGCGGCCCTGCCGGGAGGCGATCCACTGGCGGCGGCGCTGGCCGCCGGTGAAACCCCCACTCCGGAAATGGTCGCCGCCGCCGGCGGCGATTCCGTGCTGACCAGCGCTCGCGGCGCCATACTCCTCCTGCTCACCCTCGCCGGCCTGGTCGTCGCCACTCTCTTAGCCGGCAACGCCAATCTCCTCCCGCGGATGGCCGCCGGAAAAGCCCCGGCCGTCCTGGCGGATAAATCGCGGGAGGTCCTGGCCGCCGTCGGCTGCGGCCAACCCCTCATCGGACGGGCGCAAGGCTACGGACTCAACGTGCAATTGATCTCGTGGCTGCAAAAACATGACTCGACACGCGGCCTTTGGGATCGCTTATCCGCTCCTCGCGCGGGGGCGGCGATCTTCTGGTATCGCCAAAGCCCGCAACCCATGGTCTCGCGCGACGACATCGGCGTGGTGACGCTCGATGAGCCGGCGCGCAGTGTTCCGGGGATGCGAACCGTGGAGCTGGACGTCCTGGGCCGTCTGCGACGATTGGAGATTCTGCCCGATCTCGCCGAACCAGGCGCCGACGGCGACTCCGAAGAGTCCTCGCCCGATTTCGGAACCTTGTTCGCCCTGGCGGGGCTGAATTTTGGCGATTTCAGCCCCACCGCCCCCGCCTGGATGCCGCCGATGTATGCGGATTCGCGGTATGCCTGGACCGGGCATTATCCCGAAAATCCCGATCAGGTTGTGAATGTCGAGGCAGCCGTGCTCCACGGTCGATGCGTCTTCTTCAATGTCTTCGAACCCTGGCAGGACGAAGCCGAGCACGTCGGCCTTCCCCCGCCCGTCGGCGCCCGTGGCGGAAACGTCGTTTTCCAGGTCGGCATCCTGCTGGTCACTCTCGTCGGCGTCGTGCTGGCGTGGCACCATCTCCGAACCCGCCGCGGCGATTCATCCGGAGCCCATAAATTATCCGCCGCTTTTTTGCTTCTGGGAATCCTGATCTGGCTCCTCTCCTCCAGCCATGTCCCGCAGCTTTCGCTGGAGATATCGATGTTCTATCGCGTCCTGGGGTTCATCCTCGTCCCCGCCGGAATCGTTTGGCTCTTTTATCTGGCGATGGAACCCTATGTCCGACGAATCTGGCCGGAGACCGTGATCTCCTGGAACCGCCTGCTGGGCAGCCGGATCAACGACCCACTGGTGGCGTCGCATGTCCTCATTGGCCTGGCGGTGGCCGGCGCGGCTACTTTGCTGACGGAAATGGGAAATCTTATCCCTATGTGGATGGGCCACGCCCCGGTGGTACCGAACCTGGCGATTCCAATCCGATTTCTCGCTCGCGATGACGCACTGGCGATCAGCATCTGGTCGCTGCTAATTTCGCTTTACACCGGCCTGCTTTATCTGCTCCTCCTCGTGCTGCTGCAACTCGTCCTCCGCCGTCGCTGGGCGGCATCAGTGATGTATGTGATTCTGGTCGGATCGCTCTGGATTCAGTGGGACGATATCGTCGCCGTTCAGATTGTGATTTCAATTCTCGTCGCGGGGTTGACCCTCCTCCTCCTGGTACGCTACGGCCTGGTCGCCGCGGTCG
>Ga0181531_10000505_pt1 | contig 26030 bp, 17 predicted proteins | sample PEATcosm2014_Bin_38_FD_119743 | JGI IMG/M metagenome (GOLD analysis project Ga0181531, IMG submission 119743) | Peatland microbial communities from MTU Mesocosm Facility, Houghton, MI, USA - PEATcosm2014_Bin11_10_metaG | ecosystem: Environmental > Terrestrial > Soil > Wetlands > Peat | place...
ACCCTCCCTGAGATTTTCCACTTGTTTGGGATTCGAAGCCTGCAGCGCAGGCGCCAACCCAAACAACACGCCCGTAAATATCGAAATCACAAAAGCAAAAAACAGCACCCTGCCGCTGACGTCTACCTCGTTCAGTCGCGGAATATCCGCCGGAGCCAGACTCACAATCGCATTCTTCAAAAACAGAACCGTGACCAGCGCAACCACCCCCGAAATCACCGCCAAGAGCGTGCTCTCGGTCAAAAGCTGCCGCGCCAGGCGCGCGCGACTCGCTCCCATCGCCAGCCGGATCGCGATCTCGCGCCGCCGACCCGAAGATCGCGCTAACAGCAAATTGGCAATGTTCACGCATGCAATTAACAGCACAAATCCAACCGCGCCGAAAAGAATAAACAGTTCCGTACGCTGCGGCCCCACCAGATCCTCTTTCACCGGTACAATCCGCAGCGCCCATCGCGCCGCCGCCGGATACGCAGCAGGGTACTGCCGCGCAAGCTGCTCCACATAACCATCCAGCTGCGATTGCGCCTGCGCCACCGTCAGCCCAGCCTGCAACCGCCCGATCGCCGCGGGAATAAATCGCAGTGTCCGATCGGCTGGTACAGGAAACGGCTGCCCTTGGAATTCGGTAGCGAGCCACACTTCCACGTCCGTATCCAGAGTCCGCCCCGGATGACGAAACCCCGGCGGCATCACGCCCACAATCGTGTACACGTCGCGGTCGAGCGACATTTTTCGCCCGATGATCTTCGAATCCGAACCGTAATTGCGCCGCCAGAACGCGTCGCTGATCACGACCGGCTCCGAAAATCCCGGCACCGTATCCTGCCGCGTGTAAACTTGCCCCAGTTCCGGCTTCGCTCCCAGCAACTCGAAATAGTCGGGGCTGGTGATCAATGCCTCGGCGCGCACTGTTCGCTCTCCGCCGCCTATCGCGGAATTGCCCGGTGCCACCGCCGAAACTTCCTGAAACACACCAGAGCGCTGTTCCAAATCCCAAAGCTCCGGCGCGGACATGCCCACATCCTGCGAGTTCGGCCCATTCAAATCGTCGAAAATGCGCACCAATTGCTCCGGATGCGGGAAGGGCAACGGCCGCAGCAGCACTCCGTAAACCACGCTGAAGATCGCCACATTCGCGCCAATCCCCAGCGCCAGCGTCAGCACCGCCACAACCGTAAATCCGGGGCTCTTGAGCAAAGTCCGCAGCGCATAGCGGATGTCTTGAATCAAGGTGAACACGGCTGCCTCCTCGGTAAACACCCCTTACGCGGTTGAAGCGATTATTTCTGTTGCTGTATGGACGAAGAGAGCCGCGGGATTGTTAGCAGAAAGATGACAATAGAAGAAAACACAGTGAAGAATCGCCCGAAGAATCGAAATCGTCGTAGTTGCGGCAGCTGCCAAGTGCCCGCGCCGTCGCGTAACCGGACATTCGAATCGAGATTTCGCGCCTCCGCACACCGCGTTTGTCGCACGCGCGAAATCCCCGGCGCATCCAGCTTCTCAATAGGCGCCCTCGCTTCGCGCTCCGCTGGAAACTCCAACATGAAGTGTGCGCTTGTGAACAGATTCCCATGTTCGCCAGGCCCAGAATCGAAGTGCTCGGTGTGTATACCCAAGAAAAATGGAGCCTAATATATGAACAAATTCAAATATCTTGTAATGGTTGCGGTTGCTGGAATTTTCTTCACCGTAGGCGCGCCCAAACTCGCGGCCCAGGTCAGCGTCGGCGTCAGCATTGGAGCCGCCCCGGATTGCCCGTACGGCTACTATGACTACGCTCCGTATTCCTGCTCTCCCTACGGCTACTACGGCCCAGAATGGTTTTCCGGCGGCACCTTCATCGGCGCCGGCCAGTGGTTTCATGGCCCGGACAATTTCCAAGGCCATGTAAATAACCGTTACGACGTGCAACGCGGCTACCGAGGCGCAAGGCCGAACGTCGGCGATAAGCAAGAGCCGAACAAGCGCGTGGACAAAGTTTCCCATTTCAAGGGTAATGAAATGCGCGATGGACGCGGTCACGTAAGCAACGGAAAGAAGTAAGAATAGCCGCGAGGAATCATCCAGCCAGTCCCGAACATGGGTTCCAGGTGGCTCCCGGCCATCTGGAACCAGTCTTCGCGCTCTACTCGTATCGCAAGGCCTGCGTCGGCGCAATCCTGCACGCGCGCCGCGCCGGCACGTACGCCGCCAGCATCGCCACCACAAATAACGACGGCACCACGATCAAATAAGCCACAACGTCCACCCCGCCAGAATTGAACAGCATCGAATTCATCAGCCGCTCCAGCGCGAAACCCATCACCAATCCCAGTCCCGTTCCAATCCCCACCAACACGAAGCCCTTGCCCATCACCAGCCGCAGCACATCCGCACGCAGCGCTCCCAGCGCGATGCGTATTCCGATCTCTCGGGTTCTGCGGCTCACGTTGTAAGCCACCAGTCCATACAAACCGGCGACGGCCAGCAGCAATCCCACCAGCCCCATCGTGCCCACCAGATCAATCGCGATTTGCGGCCCGCGCACGGCCTGGTTCAGGTAGAACTCCTCGTAAGCTTGCGTGTGCAGCAGCGGCAGGTTCGGATCCAGGCTGCGGACCGCATCCTTCACCGGCTGCACCAATTGCAGCGGATCGCCGCTCGAGCGCAACATCAAAACCATGCGCGCCACAGGATGCTGCGCCAGCGGCATGTACACGAAATCCATCGGGTCTGACATTGTTTGATACTTAATGGTTTCCGCGATGCCTACGATTTCTACCGGCGCCCCGGCGCTGTTATCCAGGCGGATGCGTTTGCCCACGGCGTCGCCGCCCGGCCAATAGTGTTTCGCGAAATGCGCATTCACGATGGCGACGCGCGGCGCATCCGCGGTATCCGTCGCCAAAAATGCGCGCCCCCGCAGGATCGGAACTCCCATCGTCTGGAAATATCCTTCGTCAATCGTATCCATCGTCGAAGTAAAATTCGCGCGGTCCGGAGGCATCGTGAAACCATCCGGCACGAACGTCACCCCGTCAAATTCGTCCGTTCCCATTGGAATGTTCTGCGTTAAGGCCACGCTCTGCACACCCGGAGTCTCCCGCATGCGTTCGGCCAGCAATCTGTAGAACTGCTGCGTCTGCGTCGCGTTGTACTGAATCAGCCGCGGATCGAAACTGGTCATCAGCAGATGGTCTTTCGTGAAACCAGTGCCCACCAGCAAGTCGTGTTGAAATGCGCGCGCCATTAGAAAAGAAGCGGTCAGCAGCATCAGCGACGTGGCAACCTGCGCCACCACCAGCATATTGCGGCCCCACAGCCGCTTGCGCCCGGGCACGTCCACGTCCGCCGACTTCAGCGCATTCACCAAATCCACGCGTGTGCTCTGCAGCGCCGGAGCCAGCCCGCAAAGAAATGCACTCAAAACCGCCAATCCCACGCAGAGCAGCAGCACGCGGGTGTCCATCTGGAACGGCACGGCTACTGGCAATTCCGTCGCAAAAATGATCGTGTCCTTCGAGTGGAACCACTCGATGACGCCGTACCCGATGGCGATCCCTGCCACTCCACCCAAAATCGCGAGGATCAGGCTCTCGGTGAGCAGCAGCCGGATCAACCGCAACCGTCCCGCTCCCAGCGCCAGCCGCACCGCGATTTCCCGCGCTCGCTCGCGCGCACGGCTGAGCAGCAGACCGGCAACGTTGGTGCAAGCCACCAGCAGCACCGCAAGCCCCAAGATCGCGAAAACCACGCCGAATTTCCAATTCTGATCCTCGGCCGTCCGCGTTTGAAATTGCGTGTAAACGGCGGCACCGCGGCTGCGCGTCACCTTCGGATAATCCCTCTCGAATCCCTTCGCCAGCAGCGCGAGTTCGTTGCGCGCGTCCTGCAAACTCGCATCCGGTTTCAAGCGCGCCTTCACGTTCAACTCGCGGTCGTCGCGGTCCTCGAAAAAATTCTTGTCGATGTTGGTCGAAAATACGTGCGCCATGGCCAGCGGCACATACAAGTCGGGATGCCCGAATACCAACAACCCCGGAAAGCTGTCCGGAGCCACGCCAATTACGGTAAAGGGCGTTCCGTTCAAGCGAATGGTCCGGCCTACCACGGCGGGATCCGCCGCGAACTCGTGCCGCCAGAAGTCCGGGCCCAGCACCACGACGGCGTTGCGTCCCGGCACCTGGTCCTCATCCGCGCGAAATCCGCGCCCCAGGCGCGGCTCCACGCCCAAGACCTGAAAAAAATTTCCCGAAACCATCATCCCGCCCTTGACCCTGGGCGTAACGCCGGTTTCCGCGCTGTACCCTACAGCCTGCATGTCCGCGTAAGCGATCACGCCGTCGTAACTTTTAGTGTTGTCCCGGATATCCATGTACTCGCGATAAGAAAAATCTTCAATCGCGCTATCATGTGTCGTGCCTGCCAGCGAAACCACATTGCTCGGATGCGGCACCGGATAAGGCCGGAAAATCAGCGCGTCCACCATGCTGAATGTCGCGGACGTCATCCCAATCCCCAGCGCCAAGGTAATCACGACGAATGCCGTAAGCCCCGAAGTCCTCCGCAAACTCCGCCACGCAAACCGCAAGTCCTGCACGAGCGACTCCAGGAACGCCCCCGTCCGCGAATCGCGCACCTGCTCCTTCACCTGCTCCACCCCGCCCAGCTCAATCCGCGCTGCCCGCCGCGCCTCCGCCATCCCGATGCCCCCACGCACCTTCTCCTCGATCAGCAGCTCCAGATGCGCATGAACCTCCTGGTCCAAATCCGCATCCACCCGTCGAGTAAAAAATAAGTTCCGCAGAAAACTTCGTGCTTTCACCAGCAGCGGCATGTGCGTTACCTCTCTACGACGCTTCCAACGCCTGACCGATCGCCAAAGAAATGCGGCTCCAGCGCTTGGTCTCGGCTTCCAGCTGTTTCTGCCCCGCTTTGGACATCCGGTAGTATTTCGCGCGCCGGTTATTCTCAGACTCTCCCCAAAACGCCGTGATCCATCCTTCCTCTTCCATGCGGTGCAGGGCAGGGAAGAGCGACCCCGGCTTGACCACAAAAGTCCCGCCGGTTATCTGCTGGATACGCCGCGAAATTCCCAATCCATGCATCTCGCCCGCGCGCAGCGATTTCAATATCAGCAAATCCAAAGTCCCTTGCAAAAGGCTCGTCTGTTCAGGGCTCACTCGTACCCTCCTATCGAAGTTCTATACGAATGCTACTCCTCACATATAGAATGTCAATAGGAAAAGCACGACGCTCCGGCACCGCGGAAAATGTCGCTATCCATTCACGTGTACCGAGCCCATTTTGGAGTGCGGCGGCTTGCCGCCGCTTTGCCTGGCGCGAGGCTTGCCTCGCGTGCATTCCCGCGCCATCGGTACGTGCGAAACACGCTATGCGCGCCGATTGCCATCCATCTTTCGTACCGCTAGCCTCCCCGCACCGCCTGTGATAAAGATGTTTACTCCACGTGCGCCATGATCCCCCACAATCTCGGAGCCATTCTTGACTCGTCGAAAACCTAAAAGCACTGCCGTCACCCTGCGCGACGTAGCGTTGGAAAGCGGCGTGTCTCCCGCCACAGTCTCCATCGTCCTGAATAACGCCCCGCTCTCGCGTTACATTCCGCCCACCACCAAAGACCGCATCGAACGCGCCGCCAAAAAACTCGCCTATCGCCCCAAAGTCGTCTCGCGCTTCCTCAGCGCCAAACGCAATCGCACCGTCGGCGTGATGGTCTTCGACATCACCGACCCCTACTGCACCCTGATCCTCCGCGGCATCGAAAACGCGCTCTACCAGGCTTCCTACCTCCCCATCCTCACCGACGTGCACAACCAGCGCGGCCGCTTCGAACGCTATCTCGAAATGCTCCTTGCGCGGCCCGTCGAAGCGCTCATCGTCGTGGCCAACTGGCTCTTCGTGGATATTGATCTCCTAGCTGACGTCGAAAAACGCAACATCCCCGCCGTGATGATCGGCCGCGAGCTGCGTTCCGGCGCCGTCAGCTCGGTGATGGTGGACAACGAAGCCGGCGCCCATCTCGCCATGGAACATTTGCACTCCCTAGGCCACCGCAAGATCGCTTTCATCCGCGGCCCGAAAATGTTGGGTGACAGCTCTCCGCGGTGGCGCGGCGTACGCGCCTTCGCGCGCTCTGTAAACCTGGAAATCGATCCCGCGCTAGTCCTCGATCTCCCCGACTCCTTCGATCCCAATTCCAGCTACGAAGGCGGCCTGAAACTTACCGAGGAATTCCTGAAACACAAAAAGCGCTTTACCGCGGTAATGGCGTTCGACGACATGACCGCCTTCGGCGTAATCCGCTGCCTGGCTCGCGCCGGCATAAAAGTTCCCGAAGATTGCTCGGTGATCGGCTTCGATGACGTAATCCCCGCCGGCCTTTCGGTCCCGTCGCTCACCACCGTCCGTCAGCCGATGGAAGCGCTAGGCAACGCCGCCGTAGGCATCATTTTGGACGCGGTCAACGCCGCCATCGAGGAACGCGAATCCCCAGCCCTGCACCGGCTACTAGCGCCCGAACTGGTCGTGCGCGAATCGACGCGCGCCGTTTCCTGGGCCTAGAATTCCGGGTCGCGGCCTTGGTTTTAGACTTGACTTGCAAGCAACGCGCGCATAATACTCGCTTTAATAAATTTTAATGAATTTCAGTGCGCGGATTTAGCCGCTAAAGTACCAGGTTTACGGCTGTCACACAGAATCCCTTGCTGCCCAGTGGTGCTCTTGGGAGGTCAAGGCACTTTGTACAAAAATCGCAACGCCCGTCATCATCGCGGCCGCATGGCGTCCGCCACTCTGCTTCTCATGTTCGCGCTTTCTCCAGCGGGCCTCTCAGCCGGCACGCCTCCGGATCCTACGGCAAAATTGTTCCTGCACTCCGACTGGACCCTCCAATCCTCGTGCAAAATAAACGCCACGGGAGAACAAATCTCCACCGCCGGCTTCAACACTACCGGCTGGCACGCCACCACCGTCCCCTCCACAGTAGTCGCCGCGCTAGTCGCCGACAAAACCTACCCCGATCCCTACTACGGAAAAAATCTCCGCGACATCCCCGGCACCGAATATCCCATCGGCAAGAATTTTTCCCTTCTGCCCATGCCGCAAGATAGCCCCTTCCGCTGCTCCTGGTGGTATCGCACCGAATTCAAGCTTCCCGAAAATTTCGCAGGGCGCAAAGTGTGGCTGCACTTCGGCGGCATCAACAATCGCGCCAACATCTGGCTCAACGGCAAAAAAATCGCTGACGCCAAAGACGTAGCCGGCGCCTATCGCACCTACGAATACGAAATCTCCGCCCAACTCTCGCAAGGCCGGCCGAATTCGCTAGCCGTCGAAACCTTCGCACAAACTGACAAAGATCTCGGCATCAACTGGGTTGACTGGAATCCCGCGCCACCCGACAAAGACATGGGCCTCTGGCGCGACGTCTATCTGCAATCGAGCGGCCCCGTAGCCATCCGCTTCCCGCAAGTAATCACGCATTTCCCCACCACGTCCCTCGCGCAGGCCAATCTAGCCATCCAAGCCGAACTACACAACGCCACCAACGAAGAAGTCACCGGCACCCTGGAAGCCCAATTCGACGGCGTCCAAGTCCATCAGACCTACACGCTGAAGCCGAACGAAACGCGCACCGCCCGCTTACTGGATGACACCTATCCGCAACTGCAAATCAAAAATCCCAAACTCTGGTGGCCGTACCGTATGGGCGCGCAAGATCTCCACGAACTTTCGGTTCGCTTCGTAGTAGGCAATCAAGAATCCGACGCGCAAACCGTAAAATTCGGCATCCGCGAAATCACCGCCGTGCTGAATTCCACCGGAGCCCTGCAATTTTCCATCAACCAGAAAAAAATCCTGATCCGCGGCGGCGGCTGGTCCCCCGATATGCTCCTGCGCCAGGATATGGACCGCCTCGAGAACGAATTCCGCTACGTCCGCGACATGAACCTGAACACCATCCGTCTGGAAGGCAAGCTCGAAACCGACGAATTCTACAATCTCGCCGACGAGCGCGGCGTCCTCATCATGGCCGGCTGGTGCTGCTGCGATATCTGGGAACAGTGGAAGCACTGGCAGCCCGAACATCTGGAAATCGCCACTGCCTCACTCCGTTCCCAAATCATGCGCATGAGAAGCCATCCCAGCATGCTCGTCTGGCTCAACGGCAGCGACAATCCACCGCCCGCCAACGTCGAAACCGCCTACATCAAAGTCCTGAAAGAATCCTCCTGGCCGAATCCATACATTTCTTCCGCCTCAGCCACACCCACCACCGTCACCGGACCTTCGGGGGTCAAAATGACCGGCCCCTACGATTACGTCCCGCCCGATTATTGGCTGATTGATACGACGAGATACGGTGGCGCCTTCGGTTTCAACACCGAGACCGGTCCCGGTCCCGCGCCTTTGCTGGAAAGTTGCCTGAAGAAATTCATTCCCGCCGACCACATGTGGCCCCAGGATTCCTTCTGGAATTTTCACGCCGGCTCCGAAGGCTTCAAGGACCTCACGCATTTCAATAGCGCCATGGACGCGATCTACGGCCCTCCTGCCGGCCTCGACGAGTACCTCGTGAAATCCCAAGCCATGGCCTACGAAGGCGAACGTGCCATGTTCGAAGCCTACTCTCGCAACAAATACGCCACGACGGGTGTCATTCAATGGATGCTGAACAACGCCTGGCCATCAACGATCTGGCATCTCTTCGACTATTACCTCCAGCCCGCCGGCGGCTACTTCGGCACCAAAAAAGCCTGCGAGCCTCTCCACGTGCAATATTCCTACGACGACAACAGCATCGTCGCAGTCAACAGCCTTTACGAAAAAGCCGCTGGCCTAACCGTCACCGCGAAACTCTACGACATCGCGCTTCACGAACGATTTTCAAAGCAGGTGAAAGTTGACGTGGATGCCGACGGTGTCCAGAAAGCCCTGACGCTTCCCGCGGAATCTTTCAGTCCCCCGTCGCCGGCCTATTTCCTACAGCTACAGTTGCAATCGAGCGACGGAAAAATCGTCAGCCAGAATTTCTACTGGCTCTCCGCGAAAAAGAATACTTACGAATGGACCAAGACCACCTACCGCTTCACGCCCGTATCGTCGTACGAAGATCTCACTGCTCTAAAGTCGCTCGAAAAGGTTACCGTGGAAGTAAACGCCAGCATGTTGCCCGGCCCCGACGGCCCCGTCGCGCACGTCCTGCTGAAAAATCCCAGCGACTATCTAGCTTTCCAGATTCATCTCGGCATCCACAAAAGCGGCCAGTCCGATGAAATCCTCCCCGTATTCTGGGACGATAATTACATCGAACTGATGCCCGGCGAATCCCGCGAACTCACCGCGCGCTATCTTCCAGCCACTTCCGTCTTCGGCGGTTCGGAGCTAACCGTCTCCGGATGGAATATCGCGCCCGCCACCATCCCCCTGAAAGAAGGCCGCGGCGTCCCCGCGCAATCCACCGGAGCAGGGCACTGATGTCCTGCGAGCAAGACGGACCTGTGACAATTCCACCGGGACAATATCCGAATCACATGCTGCGCGAGATTTACGAGCAGCCGCAGGCGATTCGCGAAACCATCCGCCAAAATGTTGCAGACGACGTAATTTTTTCGAATTCGCTGCAGCCCATCGAAAAAGCCCTCTTCGCCTTCAAAAAAATCATCATCGCCGCCAGCGGCTCCAGCCGCAACGCAGGCCTCGCAGGCGAAATCATGATGGAAGATCTTGCAGGGGTCGCCGTGGACGTCGAATACGCCAGCGAGTATTGCTACCGCTCCACGCATTCAGACACCGATCCGATCGTCGTCGTGATCACTCAGTCCGGTGAAACCGCGGACACCACCGCCGCGCAACGCGAAGCGCTTAATCGCGGCGCGAAAACCGTCGCTATATCGAATGTCGCCGATTCCACCATCTCACGCGAAGCCAGCGCCACCCTGCAAACCTGCGCCGGCCTGGAAAAAGCCATCCCCGCGACGAAAAGTTTCACCGCGCAGCTCACCATGCTCTATCTGCTCGCGCTGTTTCTAGCCCGCCAGCGCGGACGCATGACCGCCGAAGTCACCCGCACGCACCTGAATTTCCTGGCCGAGCTGCCCCGGCAAATCGAAAAATTTCTGCCGAGCTGGGACGCGCAAACTTCCGGCGCTGCCCGCGCCTTCCAGCAAGCCAGCAAGTTCATGTTCCTCGGCCGCGGCGTGCATTACGCCATAGCCCGCGAAGGCGCGCTGAAGCTCAAGGAAATTTCCTACGTCCAAGCCGAGGGCCTGCCCGCGGGCGAACTCCGCCACGGCTCGAACGCTCTGGTAGATGAAAATCTTGTCGTGGTAGTGCTGGCCACGCGCGACGCCGCCGATCCCGATTCCGTCTTGCGTTACCAAAAAACCTTGCTTGTGCTCGAATACGTCAAGAGCCGCGGTGGAAAATCCATCGCCATCGCCAGCGAAGGCGATCGTGAAGTCACTGCGGTCGCCGATCGCACGATTTTTGTCCCCCCAGCCACAGAACTGCTCCTGCCAATCCTGGAAGTAGTCCCTCTGCAACTTTTCGCCTACCACTACGCAGTCCTAAACGGCTGCGACGTAGATCGCCCCAGAAATCTGGTAAAGTCCGTGATCACTGAATGAGGTCCCGCGCCGTTGGGGTCACCTCTGGCTCTGTCTTTGACTTGGTCCTTGTAGCGGCCGGTCTCGCACAGCGGGACCGGGCAGCATTCGCTGTTGGTTGCCTTTGACGTTGACTTCGCTTTCGTAGCGGCGCACTTTAGTGCGCCATTGTTCGTGCGGCAATCACCGCTGTCGGCCTGAAAAACGCAGCCGCAACAACTGAAACGCAGCAGCAACCAAGAAAAGGACCGATGCCCAACGAGCCCACCCAATCCGCGCAATCCACTGTAAAACTCCGCCGCGTCCTAACCCTCTGGGACCTGATCATCATCGGCATCGTGATCATCCAGCCGATCGCCCCCATGGGCATCTACGGCGTAATAAGCAACGACGCCCGCGGCCACGTCGTCACCACCCTGCTCATCGCCATGGTCGCCATGCTCTTCACCGCGATCAGCTACGGAAAAATGGCGCGGGCGTATCCTTCCGCCGGCTCCGCCTACACCTACGTCGGCCAGGAGCTCAATCCCGCTCTCGGATACGTCACCGGCTGGGCTATCGTGATGGATTACATCCTGAATCCGCTTATCTGCACCATCATTTGCAGTCAGCTCACCCAAAATATTCTTCCGTTCTTGCCGTACTGGACCCTAGCCGTCTTCTATGCCGGTGCGTTCACGCTTCTCAATATCCGCGGCGTCAAGACTTCGGCGCGCATCAATGACGTGATGGCCGCCGGCATGTCCATCGTCGTGGTCATCTTTTTCGCGTTCGTAATCCATTTTCTCTGGAGCTTGCACGAATACGGTCAAGGCTTTTTCACTCACCCTTTTTACAATCCCGCGACCTTCAGCTTTAAAAATGTCTTCCACGGAACTTCCGTCGCCGTCCTCACCTACATCGGCTTCGACGCCATCTCCACCTTTTCCGAAGAAGTCGAAAATCCCCGCCGCAACATCATGCTAGCCACCGTCCTCGTCTGCCTGATCACCGGCGTCCTAGCCTCGCTCGAAGTCTATGCCGCACAACTCGTCTGGCGCGACCAGCCGTTCCCCCCGGACAAAATCACCTCCGCCTTCCCGCTCGTCGCCCAAACCGCCGGCGGCTATTTCCTCTTCCAACTCGTAAACTTCACCATCCTAATCGCCAACATCGGCTCCGGCCTAGGCTCACAACTAGGCGCCGCGCGCCTTCTCTACGGCATGGGCCGCAGCAACGGCATCCCCAAAAAATTCTTCGGCGCGCTCGACCCGAAAAATCACATCCCGCGCAACAACGTAATCCTGGTCGGTGGCATCGCCCTGGCCGGCTCGTTCATCATCACCTACGACCAAGGCGCGGACCTCCTCAACTTCGGTGCCCTTCTAGCCTTCATGGGCGTCAACGTCGCCGCACTCGTCCGCTACTACGTGCGCGAGGAAAAAAAGCAAATCCTCAATCTCCTCTCGCCTCTGCTCGGCTTCCTGATCTGCGCATTCATCTGGACCCACCTCAGCGGCCCCGCTCTCAAGCTCGGCGCCATCTGGATGGTCTTGGGAATGACCTATGGCGCGATAAAAACTCGTGGCTTCCAGGCCGATCTGGTCAACTTCGATATCCCCGCTGACGAATCTTAACGCTCGCGCACAGCCGTTCCGCCGGTGTTCCACCGGGAATCCGCAGCGCTCCAATCCTTCCTAAACTTTTAGCCCACGCCTGACGATTGTTCCGATAGGAGTCTCTGGAAGCCCTGGTGGAAAGAGCTTCCGATCCTTGACCCTCTAAAAAGTGGCACCGCCAGAAAGCGGCTGTTTCAAATCAGAGCACCTCATACCCATGGATCCCAGAGCGCTTAACGTTCTCCTGGTCATCGCGGATGCGCAAGACGAGGCCGATATCCACCAGAAGCTGGGCGATGCCCGCAACACATTCTTCGCCGTTCACACCGCCGCAAGTTTGGCCCAGGCGTTCCAGTTGATCGCAGACAAGCCCATAGACATTTTTCTGATCGATCTTTCTGTTCCGGATGCCGATGGAGTTCAAGGCTTACAGCGCCTGATTGCTTCCGCGCACTACGCCCCCGTTATCGCCATCGTCAGCGTCTACGATGAGCTGCAAGCGCTGGAAGTGGTGCGCGCGGGGGCAGACGACTACGTCGTCAAGAGTCGCATGAATGCGGCAGCCTTCGAGCGCGTCCTGTTGTACGCCGTTGAGCGCCACGGCGTGCGCCGACAGGCCGATTTGCAACTCGCTGTGTCGCGCGTGCTGGCGGAATCTCAAAGTCTTTCCGAGGCCAGCGACGGAATCCTTCGCGTGCTTTGTGAGTCCCTGAGGTTTGATATCGGAGAGATCTGGCGGATTGACAATTCCGCAAATCGGCTGTTCCACGCGCGGTCCTGGTGCGTACCGTCTCGTAAACTTCTGCAATTTCAAGCACTGAGCCACATCTCACATTTTCGCTGCGGCGAAGGCTTGCCCGGACGCGTCTGGGAGACTCAGGTCCCCCAGTGGATCGAAGACGTGACCGAAAGCGATTACTTCACGCGCATCCCCGCCGCCACCTCGGCTGGACTACATAGCGCATACGCCATCCCCCTCGGCTTGGTCCAGGGAATCTTCGGCGTCATGGCGTTCTTCAGTCACGAGCGAAAGCGGGTTGACGAACAGCTGAATAACTTTCTCATGAGCATCGGAAACCAGATGGGCCAGTTCATGGCTCGCAAGGTTGCCGAAGAGGAACGCGAACGAATCGGAAGGGACCTTGTCCTGATTTTGGATTCCACGTCCGAAGGCATCTACGGGACAAATCTTGCCGGTTCCATCACCTTCATCAACCAGTCCGCCGCTCGAACGTTTGGCTTCCGCCGCGAAGATGCCGTCGGCAAGAACTCCCACGCCTTATTTCATCACACGCGCCCGGATGGCACCGCGTTTCCCGAATCCGAATGCCCACTCACCAATCTCTTGCACACGGGAAGAAGTCATTCCAACGACCTCGATTATTTTTGCAAGATGGATGGATCGCACGTGGCGGTGAGCTACTCCGCCACTCCGATGTTCGAGGGCGCGCAGGTTAGTGGTGCAGTGGTCAGCTTTACGGATATTTCTGAGAAGCGCCAGATGGAAATCGAGCTCCGTCACGCGCAAAAACTGGAAGCGGTGGGTGGTTTGGCTGCGGGAATCGCGCACGAAATCAACACGCCGATCCAATTCATCGGCGACAATACCCGCTTCCTGCAGGATTCCTTCCGTGATGGCCTCGAGATGATCACGAAGTATCGCGAAATCCGCCAACAAGCTGAAAACGGCCCTGTGCGCTCCGATCTGCTTCACGAACTGGATGCAATTTGCCAGAGAATCGAATGGGACTTCCTGGTCACGGAAATTCCCAAGGCTCTGGAACAGATGCTGGACGGCGTCAAGCGCGTTGCCACCATCGTGCTGGCGATGAAGGAATTCTCGCATGTGGATCGTAGTGTGGAGAAGACGCCCGCGGACTTGAATAGAGCGATCGAAAGCACCCTGGTCGTTTCTCGCAATGAGACGAAGTACGTCGCCGAAGTCGTAACCGATTTCGCTGTCTTGCCTCCGGTTTCCTGTCATCTCGGCGATCTAAATCAAGTGTTCTTGAACTTGTTTGTGAATGCCGCCCACGCCATTGGTGACGTCATGAAGGTGACTGGGCAAAAAGGCCGCATAACCGTCAAGACCCGGGAGGACGGTGATTGCGTCGTCCTGACCGTTCACGATACCGGAACCGGAATTCCCGAAGGAGTACGTGGAAAAGTTTTCGACCCATTTTTCACGACGAAAGAGGTCGGTAAGGGTTCGGGCCAGGGCCTGGCGCTGGCGCGCGCCATCGTTGTTGAAAAGCACGGTGGTACGCTGACTTTTGAGACGGAAATGGGGCGGGGCACCACATTTTGTGTGCGTCTTCCAACGAACGGCGTGCCCTCGTGCAAAGAGGTGATCGCGGTATGACTCGAATCATTTTTGTCGATGATGAAATTAGGATCCTGGAAGGATTGCAGCGCATGCTTCGTTCGCAACGTCATTGCTGGGAAATGGCGTTCGCTCCCAGCGGTCCAGCCGCGTTGCAAATGATGGAGGCCGCACCATTCGACGTCATCGTCTCGGACATGCGCATGCCAGGCATGGATGGCGCCGCGCTCTTAAGGAAAGTTCGCGACAAGCATCCCAACGTTCTGCGAATTATTCTTTCGGGATACACCGAACTGGAGGCCGCTCTGAGCGCTGTGCCCGTTGCACACCAGTTTCTGGTCAAGCCCTGCGATCAGGAAACCTTGCAAACCGCGATTGAGCGCGCTACCAGCCTGAACAGCATCCTCAATAGCAAACGCCTGGCAAGCATCGTCGGATCCATGCAGCAATTACCCTCGTTGTCGAAATCGTGCCAGGACCTGCGCCAGGCACTCAGCGATCCGAATGTTACCTCGCAACGTATCGCACGGCTTGTGGAGCAGGACCCGGCCATGTCTGCCAAGGTTCTGCAGCTTGTGAACTCCGCGTTCTTCGGGGTCGCGCGGAATGTGAGCGACATCAACACCGCAATCAACTATTTGGGCAAGAACATCCTCGAGAACCTCGTTCAGTCCGTCGAAATCTTTCGCGTCTTCCGGCCCACCAAGGCCATACCGGGATTCTCGCTAGAGGACCTGCACGTCCATGCGCAGTTGACAGCCAAGATGGCCGCCCATGTGGCCGACGACAATTCAATTCGCGGGCTCGCCATGGTCGCAGGCTTGCTTCATGACGTCGGCAAACTGGTTTTGGCCGAAGCCACCCCGGAGCATTTCGCGCGTGCCATCGCCGGTGCAAAGAATGAAAATCGCCCGCTCTTCGAGGTCGAAGAGGAATTGACCGGTGTATCCCACGCTGAAGTGGGAGCCTATCTTCTGAGCATGTGGGGAATTCCATACTTGATCGTTGAGGCAGTTGCTCATCACCACCATCTGGAGCGCGTAGCCTGCGAAAAAGTAGATTTGCTCGCCAGTGTTTATTTCGCAAATTGGCTTGCTCACGAGCATCAGGCGGCCCGGCCCGGTGCCAGCAGCCTTCCGAATGCGCCGCTCGATCAGGAAATCGTTGCCAAACTGATCGTGGAAAGCCGGCTGCCGGAATGGCGTGCGGCTACCGAATCTGCCGCGCTGGAACTGTCCGGGGTGTCCCATGTCTAATAATGAGCGTCCCAGAATCCTGTGTGTGGACGACGAACCGAATGTTCTCGAGGGGCTCGCTCGCACCTTACGCAGCCACTTCGTCGTCGAGACCACCACAGAGGGAAAGGTCGCTCTCGATTTATTCAGGACCGCTGAACCCTTTGCTGTTGTCATGTCCGATCAACGAATGCCGCAAATGACGGGCGTTCAGCTCCTCGCTCATGCCCGCACAGTTGCCCCAGCCACGGTGCGCGTCTTGCTCACCGGCCAGGCCGACGTCGAATCGGCGATCGCCGCCGTTAATGAAGGCAATATTTTTCGCTTCCTGACCAAGCCATGCGCCACGGACGTTCTGCTGAAGGCGCTCGACGCCTGTTGCGAGCAATACCGCCTCATTACCTCCGAAAAGGTTCTGCTCGAACAAACCCTGCGCGGCAGCATAAAGGCGCTGGTGGATATTCTCTCGCTCGTGAATCCGCTGGCTTTCGGGCGCGCCACGCGTGTCCGCCAAAGTGTCGAACAGCTGATGAACCATTTCCAAATTCGCGAACGCTGGCCCGTGGAGGTAGCCGCCATGCTCTCCCAGATCGGCTGCGTCACTCTTCCCGCCGCCACGCTCGACAAACTGTACAGAGGCGAGCCCCTCAACAAACCGGAACAGGAAATGGTCGACCGTATGCCTGGCGTCGCGGAAAAATGCCTTTCCAACATTCCGCGCATCGAATCTGTGCGCGAAATACTGCACCATTCCAGCGCTCACTTCGCGCGAGCCAAGCAGCGCGCCGACGCCGAGATCGAAGCAGAAATCCCTTGGGGCGCTCGCGCGCTGAAAGTCGCTCTCGATTTCGATCTACTCGAAAGCGGTGATAGCGCCAAGGATCATCCGATGGCCATCCTGCGCGGCCGTAAGGGCTGGTACGACCCGGAAATCTTGCTTGCGTTTGCGGCAATACGCGGAAATCCGCAGGACACGAACTTGATGCTGGAGCTCACCATACGGGAAGTCGGTGTCGGCATGGTCTTCGGCGAGGATCTCAAATCGTCCAAAGGCTTGCTTCTGATTGCGCGCGGCCAGGAAGTCACCCCCGCGCTGCTTGAACGCATGCGGAATTTTTCCGGCGAACTTGCGATCCGCGAACCCGTTCGCATGCTGCTTCGCGACCCCGCGAGGACTTCCAAGGAGCCTGTTCTGGCGGGATCACGCACCTAAGGCGAGTCTATTTCCGGGCAGTTACTCCGCGTCCTGCGTCACGATGTGCACGTCCACGGCGGGTGCGTCATTCAAAAATCGATTGATCGCGTTCATGTACAGCAGCTTGCGCCAACCCTCGGTCGCCGACCGGCCAAAGATCACATGGGTGATGTGTTTTTCGCGCACAAACTGCGCCATGGCGTCCGCCACGTTATGCCCCTTCAGCCGCACCGGCTTCGCTCCTAGATTTTCCGCGAATTGCAGATTTGCGGTCAGCGATTTCGGTTCCTCCTGCGCGTTCTCGCTGTCCAGATCCACGTGCACGGCGTAAAGCTCCGCGTCCATCCGCCGCGCCATGCGCGCCGCGCGCGCCACCAGATATTGCGCCTTCGGATTTTCGCTGATGCACACCGCCAGCCGCTCCCGCACCGCCCAGGCTTCCTGAATATCCTTCTCCACCATGTAGGATTCCAGGCTGCGGTCCACCTGCTCTGCCACCTGGCGCAGCGCCAGTTCCCGCAACGCTATCAAATTCCCGCGGCGGAAAAAATTCTTCAGCGCCTGCTCTACTTTTTCTTTTCCGTAAACGTCGCCGCGCCGCATCCGATTTTGCAGCGCTTCCGGCGTCAGGTCCACCATCACCGTCTCATCGGAAACCTGTAGCACCCAGTCCGGCACCGTTTCGCGCACCACTACGCCAGTAATCGCGCGCACCGTCGGCGCGATGCTTTCGATATGCTGTATGTTTACCGTCGAGATCACATCGATATTCGCGTCCAATAATTCCAGCACGTCTTCGTACCGCTTGCGATGCCGGCTTCCCGGAATATTCGTGTGCGCCAGTTCGTCCACCAGCACCACGCGCGGTTTACGCTCCAGAATCCCGTCCAGATCCAGCTCCGCGAAGAGCGTCCCTTTGTAATCGATCATTTTCCGCGGGATGGTCTCCAATTGCGCGGAAAGTTCGGCGATGCCTTTCCGCCCGTGCGTTTCCACCACGCCGATCACCACGTCTTCGCCGCGGCTGTGCCGCCGGATGGCCTCGCTCAGCATGCTGAACGTCTTGCCCACTCCGGGCGCATAGCCCAGAAAAAGTTTCAGTGCGCCTTTTGTTTTTTCGGCCGGCTTTGCCGCGGCCAGCCACTGCTCGGGGGTTTTTGGCATCGGTGTATTCTCTTCTACGAGCGCTGTGAAAGCTACGTTAGAATGGCAGCGTGCGCGTGCACTGGTTCACTCATTTCCTGCGATTTCTGGCTGCTATCGTCCTTGTGCTGGGAATCTCCCTCATGTACCGCCACATTCTTATCGTCAACCCCACCACCGTCGCGCTCACTTTTCTGCTCGCCATTCTAGCCGTTTCCACCGTATGGGGCATTGCCGTTTCCGTGTTCATGTCCGTAGTGGCAATGCTCGCCTTCAACTATTATTTCCTGCCGCCAGTCGGCAGATTCACAGTGGCCGACCCGCAGAATTGGGTTGCGCTTTTCGCCTTCCTGGTTGTCTCGGTGCTGGCCAGCCATCTTTCCACCCGCGCCCGCCAGAAAGCCGAAGACGCCTCTGCACGCCGCCGCGAAATCGAGAAGCTTTACGCCTTCAGCCAGGGGCTCCTGGAATCCGGCAACGTAATTCAATTGCTCAATCGCATTCCTTCGCAGATTGTGGACATTTTCGAAGTCGGCGCCGCCGCTCTTCTCCTCGCCGAGAAACAAAAGATCTACCGCTCCGGCCCGGTGGTCGCCAAGCTCGATCTCGAAAGCCTGAATACAGTCGTCCTGCGCGAAGAGCCCGTAATAGATGTCCCCAATAGCCTCTGCTTCGTGCCAGTGCGTCTCGGCGGTCGCTCCATCGGCAGCCTGGGCATCTCCGGCTCAATGCTTTCGCGCCAGACCCTCGAAGCCATCGGCACCCTCGTCGCCGTAGCTATCGAACGCGCCCGCGCCATCGAACAGCTTGGCTTGACCGAAGCTGCCCGCGAAGGCGAGCGCTTACGCACCGCGCTGCTCGATTCCGTCACCCACGCGCTGCGCACGCCGCTGACTTCCATCAAAGCATCTGTGACGAACTTGCTCTCCAACTCTAGCGTCACCGAACGCCAGCGCCAGGAGCTTCTCACCATCATTAACGAAGAAACCGATCGCTTGAACCGTTTGGTCGGCGAAGCTGGCGAAATGGCGCGCCTGGATGCCGGTGAGGTCGAACTCGAACTCGAACCGCGCCCCATCGAGGACGTGATTGAAGCCGCGCTCGGCAAATGCCGCGCCGCTTTGGGCGATCGCATCGTGAACGTGAACGTGCAGCCGGGCCTGCCGCGCGTCCGCGTGGATATTACCCGCGCGCGCGAAGCTCTGGTCCATCTGCTGGAAAATGCCAATCAATATTCGCCCACGAACCAGCCCATCACCATCACCGCGGAATTGGCCGGCGATTTCGTCCTTACTAGCGTCGCCGATCGCGGCGCCGGCATTGACGACCTGGAGCAAAGCCTCATCTTCGAAAAATTCTATCGCGGGAAGGATCAACGCTACCTGGTGCAAGGCACCGGCATGGGCCTCCCCATCGCCAAAGCCATCATCGAAGCACATGGCGGTAGCATTAGTCTGACCAGCCAGCGCGGCCAGGGCTCTGTTTTTTCCTTCACGCTGCCCACTGAACGCGGTCGGACCCGAGACTGATGAACGCCGCCACCATTCTCGTTGTGGACGATGAACCGCAGATCCGCCGCGTCATGCTCACCACTCTCGCGTCGCAGGGCTATTCGGTCGTCGAAGTGCGCAGCGGTGAAGAAGCCCTCGAAAAAGTGCGCGGAATGAGGCCCGATCTTATTCTTCTCGATGTGAATTTGCCGGGAATCTCGGGCCTTGAAACTTGCCGCGAAATTCGCGCCACCTGCGATGCGCCCATCATCATGCTCACCGTGCGCAACACTGAACGCGACAAGGTCCAGGCTCTTGATGCCGGCGCGGACGACTACGTCGTTAAGCCCTTCGGCGTTGAAGAGCTGATGGCGCGCATTCGTGCCGCGCTGCGCCGCGCCGCTCCCGGCGACGCCACTCCGCCCTTCGCCTCCGACGATCTGAAAATTGATTTCGAAAAGCGCACCGTGATGGTGCAGGAAAAAGCCGTCCGCCTTACGCCGAAAGAATTTGAACTCTTGCGTCAGCTCGTCTCAAATTCCGGCAAGGCGCAGGCGCATCGCCGCCTGCTGCAAGCCGTCTGGGGACCCGACTACGGAGAGGAAACCGAATATTTGCGCGTCTTCATCAATCAATTGCGCCGGAAAATCGAGCCCGACCCGCGCCATCCGCGCTACATCCACACCGAACCCTGGATCGGCTACCGCTTCGACCCACCCAAACCAAAATCCCGCAACCACCGCTCTGAAAAGTAGTCCGCCTCGCTGCATGCCCCTCAACGCGATTCGCAAATAGGGCCACAGGCCGATCTCCCGGCTCCAACCAATAGGAAGTGCGGCGGGCTTGCCGCCGCTTTCGCCACAACGTCAAGAGTCGGGCGCGTTCGCTCTAGGCGAGGCTTGCCTCGCCCCCACAATTGCCGCGCCGACAGTTCGTGAAGAGTGCGAGAACTCAGGATTCTTTGTGGGTCGTGGCTTTAGCCGCTGAAGTTCCGATTTTCAGGCTCTCACTGGCAGGTTGAAAACACCCGGCGAGCTCGCGCAAACTCCTAATGCAACGGCCGCACCGCATCCAATTCCAAATTCAATTCCAACACATTCACCCGCGGCTCGCCCAAAAAACCGAACTGCCGCCCCTGCGTATGCCCCGCCACCAGGGCGCGCACATCCCCCTCACTCATCCCCCGCTCGCGCGCCACACGCACAATCTGAAATTCCGCCGCCGCCGGCGAAATGTGCGGATCGAGCCCCGATCCCGAACTGGTAACCAAATCCACAGGAATCCGCGCCCCAGGATTCTCCGCCTGCAGCCTCTGCACGTCGCCCTTCACTCGCGTGATCAATGCCGAATTCGTTGGCCCCAAATTGGAAGCCCCTCCACTCGACGCATCGGGGTCGTATCCAGCAGCCCCCGCGGCCGAAGGTCGCGAATGAAAATATCCCGCCGAAGTGAACGGCTGCCCGATCAGGCTCGACCCCACCATCTTCCCGCCCACGTGGATGATTTCTCCATTCGCTTGCCGCGGAAAAGCCCACTGCGCCAGCAAAGTCACCGCCAGCGGATACAAAATCCCCAGCAGCACAGTCGTCGCCAGCGTCATCCAAATCGAAATCAATAAGTTTTTTTTCATCACCTGAGCACCCCTAAGCCAGTCCGACGTGCGTGATAATCACGTCAATTATTTTGATCCCGATGAACGGCGCGATAATTCCGCCCAGCCCGTACACCAACAAATTCCGCCGCAGCAAAGCCTCTGCGCCCAATGGACGATACTTCACCCCGCGCAAAGCCAGCGGCACCAGCGCGATGATAATCAGCGCGTTGAAAATCACCGCCGAAAGAATCGCCGAATGCGGATTCTTCAGCCCCATCACGTTCAGTACTTCCAGCTCCGGAAAGGCGGCCGCGAACATCGCCGGAATAATCGCGAAATATTTCGCGACGTCATTCGCCACCGAGAAGGTCGTCAGCGCCCCTCGCGTAATCAGCAACTGTTTCCCGATTTCCACCACCTCAATCAATTTCGTGGGGTTCGAATCCAGGTCCACCATATTGCCGGCTTCTTTTGCCGCCTGTGTTCCCGCGTTCATCGCCAGGCCTACGTCCGCCTGTGCGAGCGCCGGCGCGTCGTTCGTCCCGTCGCCGGTCATCGCCACCAGTTTGCCCTTGGCCTGCTCGCGCCGAATCAACGCCAGCTTGTCCTCCGGCCGCGCCTCTGCCAGAAAGTCATCCACGCCCGCTTCGCGCGCGATCGCGGCCGCGGTCAAAGGGTTGTCACCGGTGATCATCACCGTGCGAATGCCCATCACGCGCAAATGCTCGAACCGCTCGCGCATGCCGCCCTTCACGATGTCCTTCAAATGAATCACGCCCAGCGCCCGCGCATCCTCAGCGACGAGCAGCGGCGTCCCGCCGGAATTCGAGATGCGGTCCACAGCCTCCATCGTCTCGTGCGGTACAGTCCCACCCGCTTCCTTGATGTATTTCACAATCGCATCTCGCGCGCCCTTGCGAATCTTCCGCCCGTCCATATCCACGCCGGACATTCGCGTCACCGCCGAAAATGGAATGAACGTCGCCGCGACCGAGCCCAACTCTCGCCCGCGCAATCCGTACTTATCTTTCGCCAGTACCACGATCGAACGGCCTTCGGGAGTCTCGTCCGCCAGCGACGCCAACTGCGCGGCATCGGCCAATTCACCATCGCTCACACCCGGCGCCGGGATAAATTCAGTCGCAAATCGATTCCCCAAGGTAATCGTCCCCGTCTTGTCCAGCAGCAAGGTATCCACGTCGCCCGCCGCTTCTACCGCGCGGCCAGACATCGCCAGCACATTCTTTTGCAGCACGCGATCCATCCCCGCAATCCCAATCGCCGAAAGCAATCCGCCGATCGTCGTCGGAATCAGGCACACCAGCAAGGCCACCAGCACAAACACGGATTGCGGCGCGCCTGAATAAATCGCCATCGGCTGCAAAGAAACCACCGCCAGCAGGAAAATAATCGTCAACCCCGCCAGCAAAATGTTCAAAGCGATTTCGTTCGGCGTCTTCTGCCGCGAAGCGCCCTCTACCAGCTTGATCATCCGGTCCAGAAAAGTTTCGCCAGGATTTGAAGTGATCCGCACCTTGATCTCGTCGGAAAGCACGCGCGTCCCGCCCGTTACCGCCGAGCGGTCGCCTCCGGATTCCCGAATCACGGGCGCCGATTCTCCGGTAATCGCGGATTCATCAACGGACGCCACGCCCTCGATCACCTCGCCGTCCCCCGGCACGAATTCGCCAGCCGTAACCATCACCAGATCGCCCGCCCGCAATTGCGATCCCGGCACTGACTCGATGCTCCCGTCCTGTTTCAGCCTGCGCGCCACAGTCTCTGCACGCGATTTGCGCAATGCTTCGGCCTGCGCCTTCCCGCGCCCTTCCGCCATCGCTTCGGCGAAATTCGCAAAAAGCACCGTGAACCACAACCACAAAGTGATCTGCAGCGAGAAGCCGAACCCGTGCGTGTGCTGCACCACTCCCCGCACCAGATCGATGGACGTGAGCAGCGCGCCCACCTCCACCACGAACATCACCGGATTCTTCGCCAGAGTCCGCGGGTTGAGCTTGACGAAAGACTCCCACACCGCCTGCACCACAATGTCATGTCCCCAGCGCGATTTTTCCTTGCTTGTCGTTTTAGTGGCCATGGTTCCTTAAAACACCTTTCCCGCATGCATCATCAAATGCTCCAGAATCGGTCCCAGGCTCAGCGCCGGGAAAAATGTCAGTGCACTCACGATCAGCACCACGGAAACCAGCAATACGGTGAACAGCGGAGTCGTCACTGGAAATGTTCCGGCTGACTCCGGCACGTATTTCTTCTTCGCCAGGCTGCCCGCAATCGCCAAAATCGGAATCACCGCGAAAAATCTCCCGAACAAAGTGGCGAATCCGATCGTCGTGTTGTACCAAAGTGTGTTGCCATTAAATCCACCGAACGCCGAGCCGTTATTTCCGGTAGCCGAGGTGTAGGCATAAAGAATCTGCGAAAGCCCGTGGGGCCCAGGATTTGAAATCGAAGGTATCCCAAACGATTTCGCGATCACTGAGATCGCCGTAAACGTCAGGATCACCAGCGGAAAAATCAGCACCGAAAGCATCGCCATCTTCACGTCGTAAGCCTCGATCTTTTTCCCCAGATATTCCGGCGTTCTTCCCACCATCAATCCGGCGATAAACACGGAAAGAATCACGAACACGATCATTCCGTACAGCCCCGAACCCACGCCGCCGAACACGACTTCACCTAACATGATGTTAATCAGCGGAATCATCCCGCCCAGGGGCGTGAACGAATCGTGCATCCCGTTCACCGCGCCACAGCTCGCATCGGTCGTCACCGTCGCATACAGCGCCGTATTCGCAATGCCGAACCGTACTTCTTTTCCTTCCATGTTCCCGCCAGACTGCGTCGCGCTCACTTTTTGGTCCACGCCGTGCAGCAGCGGATTGCCACGCGCCTCCGCGCTGTATGCCGAAACGACGCCCGCCAGGAACAGCACCGCCATCGCCGCCCACACCGCCCAACCGTGCCGCTGGGATCCGGTCATCCGCCCCAGCGTGTATGTCAGCCCCGAAGGAATCGCGAAAATCAGTACCAGCTGCAGAAAATTCGTCAACGGCGTGGGATTTTCGAAAGGATGCGCGCTATTCGCGTAGAAGAACCCGCCGCCGTTCGTGCCGAAAATCTTGATCGCCTCCTGCGACGCAACTGGGCCCTGCGGAATCAATTGTTCGTTCACCACCTGCGTGCTTGTCTTGCCGTCGGCGCCCGTGGTGGTCACCGTTTGCGCGTCCACCAGCTGCGTGTGCGCATACGGCCTCAAATTCTGAATCATTCCTTGCGATACAAAAATCATCGCAACCACCAAACACACCGGCAGCAGCACCCACAAAATCGTGCGCGTCAGATCCACCCAGAAATTGCCGATGCTGTCCTGTTCTCGCCGCGCGATTCCTCGAATCACCGCTATCGCCAGCGCAATGCCCACTGCCGCAGATAGGAAATTGTGATAGGCCAACCCCGCCATCTGCGTGAAGTAACTCATCGTGGTTTCCGGGGTATAAGCCTGCCAGTTCGTGTTGGTCGTAAACGAAGCCGCCGTGTTGAACGCCAGATCGGTCGGCACCGCGACAAGCGTCTGCGGATTCCACGGCAGGTGTAGCTGCACGCGTTCGATCACGTACAGCAGCAGCATCGAAACGCCGCTGAAGAGCAGCATGGCAATGGCATATTCGGTCCAGCGCATTTCCCGGTTTTCGTCCACGCCTGTCAGCATGTAAAGCAAGCGCTCGCACGGACGCAGCAGCGGGTCCAGCCAGGTCTTTTCGCGCGCGAACACTCGCGTCATGAAAAGCCCCGCCGGTTTCGCCAGCGCGAAGGTCACCAACAAAAACAAAAGGATTTGCAGCCAGCCATTGGCCGTCATCGTTAGAACCTCTCCGGCCACAGCAGGGCCGCCAGCAGGTACACCAGAATCAAAACGCAAACCACCAGAAGAACAATGTTGCCTGCCATGTTGTCGCTCCCGTCACTTCAGCCGGTCGCACCCGCGTACGTACCCCAGCGCAACCACGAAAAAGCCAACCGTCAACAGCACGAACACAATGTCCTGCATAAACCAAGCCTCCGGGAAAACTCCGCCGCTGATTTCCATCGCGCTTAGAACTTCACCAGAATGGACATATCAATAAACGACTCATCTCTCCGCAGATCCGGGAACCACACGCTGGAATTCTGCGGCGCGCTGGTGCAGAACGTCGTCGCCGGTCCCAACGATTCTTGTCCCGAGGAGACGCCGTTGTTGCAAATGTAGTCGGTCGGAGTTCCGGTGTTCCCGCCCGGAGGCGTAATGCCGCCGCGGCCCGTCCAGTACGGCACATTCGCGTGCCGGTAGTCATACTCCCAACGGAAAGTGATGTACTGCTTGGGCATGTAGTCAAACGTAATCGACGAATCCCATGCCTTGAACGGATCTCCCGGATTCTCCGTAAAGTAAGGAGAATTCGTGGACGCCGTAATCGCGCTTTCTCCATTAATCGGCGGCAGCAGCACCAGATAACGTCCCGGGTTGTTGATTTTCCCGCCGCCCAACGTCACGCCGAACAAATCGTGATGGAACCAGAAGCGGTTGTAAAACATGTATCCCAGGAAACTCTGCTTCGGTCCGCCCGCTTTATCGCCATAGCAGCTCACTCCGCCGCCGTATTCGCATCCCGCATCGGCCGTCAACGAAAACGCCATCTTGTCGAGCGTCCGTAGCGGCTGGTCGAAATACTTCACTTCAATGCTGTCGTCGGTGTGAATGCGCTTGCGATCAGGAACAAACAAATCATCGCGCCCCAACCCGTAGTTGTTGGAGATGACGTTGATCCACGGCTTCGG
>Ga0181531_10000506_pt1 | contig 26014 bp, 27 predicted proteins | sample PEATcosm2014_Bin_38_FD_119743 | JGI IMG/M metagenome (GOLD analysis project Ga0181531, IMG submission 119743) | Peatland microbial communities from MTU Mesocosm Facility, Houghton, MI, USA - PEATcosm2014_Bin11_10_metaG | ecosystem: Environmental > Terrestrial > Soil > Wetlands > Peat | place...
GGCAACTGCGAGAGTTGGTCCGGCCAGCGTTGGGAAGGAGCCATCGTAAAAGCGCCCGCGCTGGTCGAATCTCCCTCCGCCACATAGTTGCAGTTGCTACCCGTGCAAATGCTTGTCGGCGAGTTTCCGTTAGGCGTTCCGCATCCCGTCCCATCTGGTTTTACATAAGTGCCTGCGGTGCAGTTAGAACTAGTCAAAGTGAGTGTTGTAGCGTCTAGAGTTCCAGCAGTTATTGTCCCAGGACAATTTATATTTCCAGTAGCTCCTGTGCAACCAGTAGAAGTAAATGTACTACAAGCCCAAACAATTCCATTATTATATCGTTGGCAACTCATAGGTACATTGTAATAAGTACCACCTACGGGGGTAGTTAGTGTCGTTTCAATATCTGAATATCCATAATGTCCAGCTACTGCGGTAAAACGAGGAGCTATTATAGCTGCATTTACTTGGGTAGAAAGATTCTGGGTAGCGCCTGCTGCTGTGAAGTTTATAGTTCCACAAGGGGCAGTAGCATTTGGACATATAGTAAGACTCCAAGTGCTTCCTCCAGGAGAGATTACTCCATTTTGATAAGCATTAGTATTAAAAGAACCTGTCCCATCCAATGCTCCACCTTGAGTTAGAAGAGAAGGAGTAAGAGGAGTTCCATTTATGTTATATACATTGATATTAGGAGTTGAGTAATTAGGAATAAATTGTAAAGTCCAACTTCCTCCTGCCCAGATTTGTCCATCGGAATCTACTACAGTAGCACTTATAGTAGTTGTTTGTGCATTTATCACAGTTGAGAAAAAACAGAAAATAAATAAAGCAAGAAACTTCTTCACTTAATCCTCCTTTTATCCTAACCCAGGAAGCATTGGCTCAGTTTCAGTCCACCATGCTAGTTCAAAACATGGATAGCTACAATGAAAATAGCCTAAGATAGAACGTCTCATAACCAGCCCCAGTCTTGAAGTTGCTCATATCGACGTTGAGTAGATTTCTTCAAATCAGTCCGAAGTTGCATATTAGGAATCTGTATTCTTTTCAGCCTAGATTCAAGCTGGGCAAAAACTGCATCAATAGAATGCGCCGCACTAAGCACAGCTCCTATATAGCCATAGTTTCCACTTGTCTCTAGTTTCTTTGAACCATTAATCATCGCATCAAAAAGATAAGTCTCAGTTAGCTGTGCTAAATCTTCAGGATCTATCCCTTCTATTGGAATTCCTTTAGCCTTAGGAATCCTTATCTCAGTTGGATAAGGAGGAATGCTAAGAGTAACAGCAGCACCGAAAGAGCCTCCTCCCCATTTAATATCAGGATTCTTCCCAGAGACTATGTCTAAAAGAAGTTCCCCATATCCTGAGCCATACATAGTAGCGATAGTAGGACAGCACAAATACCCAAAACGAGGAGTCCACTCGAGTCCATAAACAGTATCCTCCGTTACTATAGTATTTAAGTCAATAATTCCCCTAAAGCCGCTGTTCTTAAGGAATTCTTTGGCTTTAAATAAACCTTCTTTAAAAATATGCATCTCATCATGCATTGCGAAGATTAAGTTCCCTGAACATCCTGTATTAGGCCCTTTATTATCATTCATAAACTTCTTCTCTTCTAGAGTTCCAGTGATTAAGAAGAAGTCTTCTCCATTAAAGAAAGCCTCAGTTCCTATCTCTTCTCCTTTAACAAATTCTTGAAGAATAAAAGGAGCATGTTTAGCAGCATCGAAAAGAGGGTCAATAAACTCAATAAGATCAGCCGCGCTCTTAGAAACATAGGTCGTGGCTGTGTCCTGAGTTGTGCCTCCCTCTGTAAAAGGTTTAAATACATACGGTCTGTCATTCTTACGCAGAAAAGCTTTAGCCTCAGAGGGTGTGTTAAATCGGGTATAGGATGGGACATTTATACCACATTCCTCCATTGATTTTATTCCAAATTCTCTATCATCTTCGAGAAGGTGCTCTAGAGTTCCATCTCCAAGAGTAGGAACTTCGTTTCTCGAAGAATCAGCTTGCTTAGGTCTTCCAGTTAAATCAAAAAGACTTAAATCATAGTTTTTATAGGAGGGAAATCCATAGCCTAAGAGATGCCTCCGATGATCTAAAGGCGTGAGCATCGGAGGCTTTATTAGTCCTTTAAGAACATCTTCATATTCAGGTTTAGAAAGGAAATAATCTACATCATGGCCTTCTGCGGCAAGCCGTAGGCTCCACCAAGCTCCCATTCCTGTGTATGAAGAAAGTGCTATTTTCATTCTGTCCTACTTTCCTTGATGTGCAGCTTTCTCACAGATTTCAGGATGTCCTTGGCCTTTTCCTTTAGGGCCTTGGTGATTATCATTCATGCTAGTTTGAATCCTCTCTTGCATCTTCTTCGCTTCTGCAAGAGAAAGGGAGGCTGATTGACCACTCATTTAAAGACTCCATTCTGCGCTATGCGCTTAGTTAGTTGTATCTTTTGGAGGAAAAAGCTGATTTCCTATGATAGAACCAGCTCCAGGAATTGTCTGTTGGAGTACATCTTTAGCTAAAGGTTTTATATTTCTTCTCCCACCTTTAGCTGGTTTAGTTGCATAGTTAATAACATCTTGGCCAGTCCGAACTGCACTTCCTGCGATTGGCCCCATTAAGGCTAAAGCTAAGCGATCTCCATGTGCTGCATTTAAGAAAGAATGCATTGTTCCCCAGGAGCCAAAGTAAGAAAGAAGATCAAGATATTCACCTGTAAATTGAGCTGTTTCTCCAGGATTACTAAGCTTCTTATAATCATCTTCTAAGCTTTGAGAAGCTTGTTTTAAAGAAGCTGTTCTAGCTAGAAGTTCAGCACTTTTAAGCATAGGAGCTACAGTAGGAAAGAGTAAACCAACTGTTCCAGCGTATCTTGCTATTCCTACATAATCTCCTGAATCAAGCATTTTTTGAAGCTCTCTACGCATAAAAGCCTGCTGAAAGGTAACATATCCATGAAACATAGTAAGCATTCTAGTCCATGGATTTTTAGTTGCAAGAAGAGAACGATCCATTGTTCTATCTATGAAGGCTCTATTATTGGTAAAATAAAACATAGCCTGGCTCTTTTCTTCTGTAGTTAACTGCCCCCCTCTTTTAAGAATATCTCCTACATTAAGTCCTAGTTCTTTAAGCTCGGCTATTGATCTCTTATCTCCTTTCATAGCTCCTTCAGCCCAGTATAAAGCACTATGATAGCCTATAACTGCGGCTGTTCTAAGCTGCATATTCCGAACGAAATTAAATCCTGGGTTATGAAATAGCTTATCCCATAAGACTCCCACTTCAGGTTTTCCTAGTTTAGAGCTTATAATTCCAAACCTAGCTTCTATCTCAGAGTTAAGAATATGATGCATCTGTGAACCAAATATACCACTTGATTCTACTAACTGCTTTATCTCAGGATCACTCATTTGAGTCATAGATTTCATTATAGCAGTTAATGGAGCTTGAGAGTAGTTAAAGAAAGTACTCATGTGATTAATAGCAATCATAGGAGCTAAATACCATCGTACACGCTGAGAGGCAAATTTCTCTATCTCATTTGACTTCTCATACACATGAGATACATTAAAATTCTTTATATAACCAGGAAGCTCTTTTCCTTCTTGCCTGTATAATAGGGTAATAGCTTTCTTTATATCTAATTTAGTAATTGATTTTTTAACTCCTTCACTTTCAATAGTATCATGAAATTGATTAGCTAATATATTAAGCATCGTATCTGCATGAGAATGAAGAGTTGGATTTCCATTTTCATAAAGTGGCATTATATCTCCTACTAGATTAGCATTATTCTCACCAAATACTTGAGTCTTAGCTAAGAGAGAAGCTTGTCCTCTAGCTTTCTGAGTCATTTGTTGAATACTTAAAGTAGCATTCTTAGGATCAGCTTTTAAAAGTTCTCCTGATGCCGAAGAAGCAGAATGATTTATTGACTGAAGATGCGAATGAACAGCAGAAAGTGGAGCCTTTAACATCTGTGGATCAGAATGAACCGCTTGATCTATAGTTTTAAGTGGCTTCATTAATCCTTCTAGGATTTTATTCTTTTGAAAAGTATATTGATCCATCTTTCCAAGAATAGAAGCCCCTTGAGGAGTACGAGTAAATTCAGTTCTCTGTGAGGAGAAGGCTTCCATAAACTGAGAGCCTATTTCACTTGGACGCAGCTTCTCAGTTATAGTAGAGCCTATATTCCTGAGTAGATTTCCAGTAGCTTCAGCTAATCCTCCCATTAGTTAACTCCTTCTCTTCGCTTGAACTCTCTAACCATCTTAATACTAAGAGCAAGCAACTTCTCTTTTCCACTCATCGCAGCTTGCATCTGCTGGGAGTAAAAGGAGTTTATAGCTGTTATATACTGAGTCTTTGCATCCTTTGTAACTTGAGAATCCCCAGGATAGTATTTATCTGCTAGTTTTATATCTCTATCCCATGTATTCTTTACTAAATCCACTTGCCAAGTAGTTTTATTCCTCAAAGTTGGCTGGGTGGATCTGAAGATATTTTTCTCACCTAAATCTCTGTACCACGTAGAACGCATGAACATATCTACGTGATTATTCATAGCTAGGCCAAAATGCTCAAGCTTATCTGGGGTTATCTTTGCTCCGAGAATAGCTTTCATCTTAGGGCTCTCTACTAGAAGTTCCTCTAACTTCTTAAATACAGGCTTTGGAAGCTGTTCCCTGTAGTGATAGAGAAAGCCTAGAAAATTAGTATAATCTCCTCCTTGAGCTTCTCCTTTTTCAAAATGTAATCCAGCCTTTTTAAGAGGATTAAAATATTTATACATATCATGTGCAAAACCTTTAACTTCACCTTCTATAGAACCTTCATGGAAATTAGCAAACTCTTCCCAAAAAGCATCATTTGCTTTTGTGGATTTTTTCCAGCCTCTTTTTTCAGCTAAGGAAGAAGCTGCTTTATTCCAGTCAAAATTAGCTTCAGCAAGCGGAGCTTCAGCTTTAGGAGCTTCAGCTTTAGTTGGCCCAGTCTCATTCTTAGCTTCTTCAGCTTTTTTAATAAATTCCATTCTTCTCTTAACTATAATCTTCTCAGCATTCTTCTTCGCTACTGCCTGAGCTTTCTTTACCCCATCTGAAATATCCTTATAAAGAACTTGTGCTTTAGCTAACTCAGCTTCAAATACTTGCTTATATTCAGCTTGCCCCTGCTCAGTCTTAGCTGAATCACCTGCCATTTTAGTAGCCGCTGCTTCTTGCATATCTGGAACGTTCTTATTTAATTCCTCTGCTGCTTGATTAACTTGCTCATGCAAAAAATTAATCAAACCAAGAAACTCCTTCTCATGTGCTTCTGGATTCTTTACTATCTCAGTACTAAGCCCCTTAGATTTAAGATAACTCATAATTAAGGTTAAGCCTGAAAAAACTGGTTTCCAATGAGCTGGGTCTTTAGCTTCAGCTTTTTTCATAAAAGCTTTAGCTTCAGGCTCATTAGACCACTCACCCCATGCAGCTATATGATCTAAAGATTCCTGAAGAATAGCATGTTGCAGAGTTATTCCTCCAGCAGCTATATTACCACTCATCTGTTTCCTATGAGCTTGAAGATATTCTTCAGCATTAGCTGGGCGAAATCCTTGAATTGCAAGAGCATGGGTTTGTTCCCTTTCCTTAAAAGCATCCTTCTCTACTCCTTCTGGAAGAATATCTCCTAGCTTTCCACTCTTTCCTTTGAAAGAGAATAGAGTGCCCATAGCAGCAAAGGAAAGAGCATCCTGCCATGCATTTTGTTTATCCCCAGTCTCTCTAGTAAGAGTTCCCCAGGTTAATCCTTCTGTTCCATAGGTTAGCAGCCTGGATGCTATTTGGCCACTCTTAGTAGCTCCTAAAGTTTCAGTTAAATTTCCTATAATTGGAACTCCTTCAGCTCCAGCTTTAACAAGACCAATCCCAAGTTCAGTGGCTTGTGAAACACCCATGAACATAGGGAGTAAAAGTGCATTCTCTGCTACAAAGGAAGTAACTTTTTCTGTAAAAGTCCTATTAGGAGTAACATCATGCCAGAAAGAGGTATAATCTGCTATTCCTTTATTATATTTCGATAAAGCTCCTAAGATCGGAGCTTTTTCTCCTGTTTCCTCAATCGCTTTAAATACTCCATCCTTAGCTACTCTATTATGCATATTCATATAAAGATTATAAAACCCAGTCAAACCTGAATAATCTTTATTCTTAACTGAATCAGCTATTGATACTAGAGGTAAGCCTAAGACATTGGAGATAAAGGACGCAGCACGAGCAGCAGGAGCTATTACTCCAGGGATAGACTCAATTAATCCATGAACAAAAGGAGAATGATAAGACTGTGCTGGATCATACTTGAGAGCCTGGCCATAAGCTTGAATCATCCATATTTTTTTACTTAAAGGAGGAGCTTTCATTCTCTGATACATAGGAGCTAATACGTTATCATAATATTGAGAAGCAGCTTCTCTTTTCTCCCCTTCGCTCTTTCCTAATAAAGAAGAAGCAGCTTGTTGCCAGTGACTCAGGCTATTAGTCAATCCATCAAAAGGATCTTCAAATAAAAAAGGATTAAGCGATGTATCCTTTACAGCATTAATCTTCTCATTCCTAGCGAGAGAGTTAATACTTGAATACTTTTGCTTAATCTGATAAATCTGGGCTTCGTGCTCTGCACCAGCGATGCTTTCTTGCATCGCTGCTCTCGCTCTAGTCTGAGGGTTGCTTTGCTGCTGGATGAAGTGTGTCTCTGAAGGCCTCTGCTCCTTTTCTATCAAGGGTCTTGAGAGTTTGCCCGAATTCTCCAAGTCCAAAAATTGACTTGACAAGGAGCCTGTCAATGGTAGGGGTATTTGAGTCGAAGGCTCTGTTTTTGAAGGGATTAATGTCTGGTCCTGCTTTGCTTGTTCCTGTATTACTTGAGCCATTACTTGATCCTCCTGCTTGAGGAGTTACTGAGATTTGAGGAACTGTAAGTTGCTGAATATCAACTCCTGCTGTTTTAGCAAGGAAATTTCTTTCAGCAGTAAATGCTCTTTCCGCTGCTGCTGCTCCTGCATCTATTCTTGATTGTTGACCCCTAAGAGAAGTAATTAGATTCTGATTAGCTGAACCTGTTCCTAGTTTTGCTATTTGAGCAGCTATATCAATCGAATCTTTAGAAGCCTTATCCATTGCATCTGCATAGTCTTTAGATGCAGTCTCATAAGCTTTCATTAACTCAGCTGGGTTTGAATCTTTAGCTGCTTGATTCGCTCTTTCAAGAGAAGATTTATACCCTGCTAGTTTATACTCATCATTAAATCTTTGATGCTCAAGCTCAAGTGCTTTATTAGCTGCTTCTCTCTCAGTATATAACCTTGAAATAGCATCTATATCAGCCTTGGTAATCTCTCCCTGAGCACGTGTATAAGTTGAGATATAAGGAATAATAGCTTTGAATGTTTCTATCTTTGCTTTCTGTGCTTCCTGAGCCGCTTGATACTGAGCAATAGCTTGCTGATTCGGTTGCATTTGTGTAGGAGTCTTTTGATTAAACTGTTCAGCCCAATCAGCATGTTCTGTAGCCATTTTCTTACCTTGAGCTACCCCCTGATGCTCTAGAGTATCATTAGCCTTAGGATCAGTAAAATCAATATTCATTCCCTTTGCTATGGCTTTTCTAATCTTATCATTCGAGAGAATCCCATTCATCACACTCTTATTCCTCTCCATTGCAGCTTTAGCATCTGCATTAGAGGGATCTTGTTTTACTAACTGCGCTGCTTGATCATAAGCTTGCTGTGCAGTTAGAAGCTGCTGAGTAGCTGAGGCTACTTCAAGTTTCTTCTTATTATCCAGTGCAGTCTCAGTAGAAGCAAGAGCATGAACCACCCCACGAACAGCATTCCCTATTCCCTGAGCACGAGCATTTCCTCTTCCTACTACATCTCTATTATCCATTTGCATCGGTGCTAAAGTCTTTGGTCCCTGTTGCATCGTAAGAGGCATTTGTGTTACATGCCCGCCAGGAATAGGAGTTGCTGCTTTCTTTGCTAATTCTCCAAGTTGTGCTTGATTAGAACCTAATACAGACTGCATAATAGCAGCTATATCAGGAGCTCCACCTCCAGCGGATGGGATTGTTGCATCTGCCATTTTAATCTCCTCTTTCTAAAGGAAAGGAATCGGACCTGATACTGAAGGATCACCTGTACTAAAGGCACTAAGATCAACTTGTCCTGAAGTTAAACCTGAAGTATCTATAGCTCCTCCAGGACTCATTCCAGCAGTAGGATCTGCTACTGCTGAGGCAAATGCAGGAGAAGCTCCAGAAGAGAAAGAAGAAGGAATTCCTCCACCTGAAGTATTAGTAGCAGCATGACCAGAGGCTCCAGGAATTACAGCACCTATATCTGAAGATATATCACCCATTACATTTCCAAAAGTACTCCATCCTGAAGTAGCTACTTCCTTAGATGCTGCACCTTCCATTCCACTAAGAATTGAAGAAGTTAGTTGCTCCTGAGATTGAGTTAAATTAGCAGATTCTCCTGCTATAGATGCAAATTCTTGTCCTTGCAGTGCAGAATCAGCAATAGCAGCTACGCTAGAATTGGCCCCAACTCCACCAGCTCCAAGAGCTGCATTAGTATTAGCCTGTGTTGTAGCCATCTGAGGTTGAAGAGAAGCTATATATTCCTGAAGCACAGTTGAATTTGTACCACTCATTGAATTAAGAAGAGAGAAAAGAGAATCACCTACTCCAGCTCCGTATATATCATTAAGCTGCTTTTGCAAAGCATTCTGCCCTGCATCTGTTCCACTAGTAATAAATCCTTGCTGTGAACTAGTAGAAGTAGGAGTAGCTCCAGCTATAGGAGTTCCTGTAGGCGAAGTTGCTGTAGTACCCATAGGCTTTGGCGTAGAGTACATAAAAGGATTCTGTGTAGCAGTTGGAGAGCCAGGAATACTTCCTGTACTAGTCCCATGCCCCGGCGCACCTATGCTTCCAACAGAAGGATTCGTCTGGTTATTCCCTGCTGGATTTGAAAAAGGAATAGATCCCATTATACACGCCCCATTCTAAGACGCATTGATTTCACTGAAGTAGTCTGATCTCTTCTTTCCTGCGAAGTACGTTGGAAGATTAAACCAGGAGTTCCTTCTTGTCCAGAAGAAAGCATAAACTTAGAATCTCCATATAAAGCAACATGAAGCTCTGCTGCTTTACTCTGTAGATTAAGATCACGAGCTGCCCGCATAGCAGTTGAATAAGAGAGAATATCTTTCCATGTATTAGGGAAGAATATAGTATCTAAATCAGTTCCTAAAGGAAAAGGATTCTCATGGATATATCTCATCGCTACTGGATAAGGCTGGTCAGGAACACAGCCGATCCAGATATTACCTTCATGCCTTGTCCATGTAGTAGGAGTTCCAGGGACATTGATTAAGACTTCAATATCATCAATTGTTTTAAACTTTAGATTATAACCTGTATTCTGCTGTGTAGCTGAGGAGAGTGCAGCATAGCCATCTATATAGATAAAAAATGAATCTACTTTATTAAGCTCAAGCCCCTGATCTGCTGTAGAGAGAAAGAAATTAGGAGAATAGACTGCATTAAGAGGAGTTAAATTAACTACCGGCCCAGAGGTTTGAAGCCCAGGAAATTTATAATCCTCGCTCAGCTCTAAGACTGAATCTTGAACATAATTCAAGAGTGTAATTGGAGGAATAACTCTTCCTTGGAGCAGTGAAGAAATACGAGTCTCAAGCGAAGCTATTGTATAATAAGCCATTCTTATCTCCTAGAATACATAAACAGTAGCATTCGCAGTTGCATCACTCGGAGCGAGGGTTATCGTATTAACATCAGGAGTAACTGTTTGCCAGATATTAAGGGACTTATCTGAGTTAACTAAGTGAAAACCTATAGGTTGTTTAAGTAAGCCATGATTAATAGAAATTCCTGTTCCAGTAGTAGTCCATGCATAAGAATTCCCACTTGTTCCAGAAGCCCCGATTCTAATTAAAACTCCTGAAGTATTCCCTTGGTTAAAAGCATTATAATTTCCAGTAGAATCCTTTCCAATAGGTTCTCCCATGCTAAGAGAGCCATTTATCTGCTTATGTACAGACTGTGCCCATTGAAGCAACTGTGCTGGCATTCCACGAGCGAAATCTACTGGATTAAGAGTCTTTGCCATCTTCCCACCCCTTTACACTGGCCTCTGAGCAGGCTCAAAGGAACCATAAAGTTGAATCTTAGAAAATCTAATAGAAGCACTTCCTGAGTCTATAAGTGAATCTACTTGAATAGTAAGTTGTGGGGAATGTGCTGTAAAAACCCCAGTTCCAAAGCCACTAGTAGGAAATATCTGAACTTCTATAGGATTTCCTCCCAAGGTATTAAACATAGCAGGAGTAAGAATTAACTGAGAGAAAGCAACTTTATTAAAGAGAAAATTAATAGTAACATCTTCCGTAACAGAGGCCCATAGGGAGAGATAAAGTGCATCAATCGTTACGTCCCTTCCAAGAAGCAGCTCCTCTTGCGGAAAAGTAACAAAGCAAGGATTAGAGATAGAGTTATTATTCGGTAGCCCTTCAACGTAATAATAAAAAGCGTAAGAATAAACTCCACCAATCAAATTCTGCATTGCTACAGCCATTTGATTCTGATTAAATTCCCCACCTATAGGACGAACTGATGTAGAGGCTATTGTACTTATATACTGCAAAGCAATGCTATTCAAATCAGCATAAGTAAGAGTCATCCAGGTTTGATTATCAGCATTATAAGCATAAACAGTTCCATCAATCATAAATGCTATAAGAGGAAATACATCTCCTCCTAGGAATACTTGGCAAGCATTTGAGTCTTTTCCAACTAAATTTGAGGTACTAAGATTATTAAAAAAGGACATCTTAATCTTAGTTCCTATGGGAGTAAGAGTTCCTGAGATTTGAAATATATCAGTACTTCCTACGAATGCTCCAGTCTGGTCATACTGACAAACTAGAGAAGGAATTAAAGCTCCTTCCCCTGCATCTCCAAGGGAAATATGTGCGAACTGAAATGGAACTGTGCCACTTCCTAGAATCGTAGCATAGCTAACTCCCTGTGCCCTTATAATATATGCTGTATTATTAGTAACTACTAACCCAGAAAGGAAGTCTCCTATATCAGCTAATTGAGCAAATCCAGCTCCTGTTATATTTCCTGCTGTAGTAACAGGTGCCCATTCATCTAAAGTAGAAGCCCCAGTCCAAGCAAAGATCATATCCTGATTAGCTTGAGCTACTCCAAGCTGTGGAGTTAATCCTAAGCCTATAAGAGAGCCTCCAAACTTACGAATTACCTTTACTCCATTATACATAGTTGAAGTTGTGAATAAACCAGGGCCACTAAATTTAAGAATCATAGGCCCTATATTTGCTATGTATAAGGTTCCACCTACTGAAGTAAAAGATGCAGGTGAGAGAAATGAACGTGGAGCGATCGAAGACTGAGTAGCTACTCCTCCCTCCAGATTTCTTGGAACTAGAGCAGAGAAATAAAAAGGAGGAGGATACCCTGAGATAGTATTTGTGGAAATATCCTGTACTGTAATAGTATCCCCTGCAACTCCAGAAGAGTTAGCTGTTATAACTAAAGAGTAGCCATCAAGAGATGCACTCAACGTCACATCCGTAAGTGGCCCTACCATAGAGGCTACTACTTGCTTTCTATTAAATCCAGAAACCCAAGAAGGCACCGTAACTGTCTGAATTCCAGAAGGCCCAATTATCTTAACTCCAGCTACAGATTGATTTTCTACTGAGGAAGTAGTTATTGCCCCAGTAGTATAGTTAACTCCAGCATTAAAGATTGAAACCGTAGCAATAGCAGTCCCGGTTAAGGTTAATACTCTAACCCATCCAGTTATATTAGACCCTTGCATAACTTCAACAACATCCCCTACTCCATAGCCTGAGCCTCCTGTTACAGTTATTCCAGTAATATTTCCCTGAGCATTAACCGAAGTAATATTCCCCGTAGCTCCACTTCCAGTTGTAGGTGCTACTGTTGTAGTTCCAATGCAGTCAAGAGTAAGCGAGGCTTGCTGAACTATTGAAGTTGCATCATATAAAGTAACTGGGAGGGTATCTAAATTATTAAAAAGTGTATTCTCTGGAGTCCAGGAGAATATATAGAAGATATAATTCACTCCCGAAGGAGGGCCTACAAATGGAGTAGCTGAGTATGCAAAAGCATAATTTAATTGCCCAAAGACTGAATTATAGAAAGTTCCAAAACCTAGAAGATTCGGAGTAGCTGTTCCAAAAGGATTTCCTCTAATCCCTAGTTGCTGTAATGAAGCTACACATAATTTACCATCAACTATGATAAATCCATCTGCTGAAGTAAAACAATTAGGCGCAATATAAGCAGGAGGCTCAGAAGTATCCAAGCCTCCAAAGGGAGATTCTTTTCCTCCATAGGTAATTTCAAGAAGTTCAATCCCTGAGGGACGACCAAGTTGATCTTCTTGTGGAGTTGTCTTAATATGCCCCATCTTAAAGCTCCATTACTTAGTACCAAGGAATAAATCAACTTCTCCAGTAAATGTTCCAGCAAATGTAACAGGCCCAGAAAGCCATCCCAATTCATAAATAGGAATAGCTACATTCGCAGCAGTTGAGTAAAAAGTATAAGTCCTACCAGCCTCATCAATAATCTGAAAAGTCTGCCCACCTGCACTCATACCACTCCAGTTTCCACCCTTGATCTTAACATTCGCATTATACCCTGAAGCTCCAGGTGCAGTAATTTTCCAAATTCTTCCTGTGAAATCATTAGCCATCTAGGAACCTCCTTTCTTTTTTCACAGGAGTAATTAATTAAGATTATAAGAGCAGTTCAATACACAACCATAGAAATTAACCGTTCCACCAGCACCAGCAGTGAAGTTAACATTCAGAATAATTATAGTATCCCCATTCTGTGCTGGAACGATCATAGCTGGAGAAGTAACTGGAACATTAATAACTTGAACCTGTGCTCCGATAGTAAGCACTAATCCATTAGTTCCAAGTGCAATGATATTAGTAACTACCGGCGCTACTCCATTTTGAAAGAATGTTCTTGTAAGCCCAATCGTAGCAGCAGAGGCATTAACTGCTAGGACTTGATAGATTACATCAATCGAATTAATCTGAATTCCCTTTGGAATAGGCCCATGTAGAATCCCTGAACCTCCAATCGTTCCACCTACTGTAGCTAGATTAGCTGCTGTAATAGGAGGAATCCCAGGTGCGAGAGCTAGAGGGCCTGAAGTATTTGCAACTGTAGAAGGCCCCGAAGTTCCTCCCGCAGTTCCAAATTGTTCTTGATCTGTTCCATAAACTCCACTCCTATACATTGGAGCCTCTGGGGTATGAAAGAATTTCGCTGCTGCTGTAGTAGGAACTACTTTATAAAGCAAACCCGCAGCAGGAGCAGCAGGGAGAGTAGAAACTGCTGCAAAATCCACAAACTCATCTGTTCCAATAGCAAGGTGTAGATCAGTTTGTGGAGTTCCTTGTTCCCATTTTTGATCTGTAAAACCCATTCTCTTAATCCTTCCTGCGGCGCAGCCGCTAAAGAGTAATATCCTCTACTTCAGTATACATCAATGGTTCCCTGAGTTTCTCAACTGGAGCAAGTTCTTCTTTTCCATCTTCTAGAACTACAGCAATTCGAACTTCTAAATCCCCTAAAAGCATCTTATCAACGCATGTAGGGCATTTAAGAACTCCTCTTTGCCATGTGGCGTCTGCTATTTTAGTCTTCTCATAACAAACGCCACAGTAGTACCAAGGGCCGGTTAGATGTGTATGTCGAAGCTCTTCACACATAGAACTTACTCCAGTTCAGAGACTTAATACTAAGGTCCCTGAGTTCCCCAAACTCCCTGCCACCGTGTAGCACCTGCACTCATCCTCAGACGAATCTTCTGTTTCAGAGCATCCGAGTCAAAGTCATCATCAAATGTAGTCTTTGGACGCTCACGGTGATAAACAGTAAGGGTTTGATCTTCCTTCTCCGCAGCCATGTACCAAGAAGCCGCAGCATTAAGCCACGGAACTTCCATATGCTTATAGTCTTCAGGAAGGAGAGAGTTGATTGTATTATCCGAAGTATAAGGCTTTCCACTGCTTCCTAGAACTTCTCTAACCAAGAAACGAAGTTCAGGAGCAGTAATTACATATTTCCATCTCAGTCTAATTGGAAATCCCTGATTATCTACCATCCTAGCCGCATGATTCGTAGCGAGCTGAAGACCAGCTACGCTAAAATCAATATCAGTACTTGGCCTATTAGGCCAAGTACCAGCAGCATAGATAACATTAGCAGAACCAGGAGCTAGATTAGTAGCAGGAGCCCCACCAAGAAGAGGATGCTGGCTATAGAAGAGAGGGTTCCCATCTATAGTTTGAACATTTGTAGTAAACCCATTATTAAAGGTATACCAAGCAATAAGTTCCTGCGTAAATGCTGCGGAACGTGCAAGGAGGACTGGTCCTTTTTTAACTAGTCCATATTTATCATCATCCATCAATTCCTTACTTGTTCTCATAGCAAGTGAATAAGTAAGATGAATATAACGCTTCGTTCCACCCTGAATCATTTCATTATAAGCAGAAGGAGCATTCTCTGGCTTCTCTTGAAGCACTGAGAGCCCAGCCATTTCCATTTCCTGCTCAAATTCATTATCAGAGGTTTTTTCATGGAAAACCTTAGGATAGTCGCTTTGCTTAAGTTGAAACTCCAACGCATCAAAGTAAATCTTTGACTGCCCCAGAACCATAAGTTGCGGAAATTTTGCCCTAACCTGTGCCATTCTTTTTGTCCTCCTTTCTTAATATTCAACTTGAATTGCGGTTGGAAGGAACTTAAACCTTACGCGAGCATTGACGATAAATCCATCTACAGGATTAACTCCAATAACCTGAACCACAGCATGTGCTCCAGTAACTCCACCGTCTACATACCAGAAGCCATTAGCATCAAGAGTCATGCCAAATTGTCCAGCAGTAGTATTAAGCATTGCCTGGGTAGGAGTATAGTTAGCTGCTACTGTTCCAGTAGAGTTATCAAAGATAGCTTCAAATACGTTATCTAGATTAGCCTCTACATACAAAGTCCGGCCGTCTGAAATAGGAGTTCCAAGTGCGATATTAACTGCATTTGGCTCATTCAGTACATATCCATAGGTTTGAATCGCTCCAGTTCCACCAATAGGACCAAAAGGCATTCCAGGAGCGCCGAGTCCATTTGAGGCTAGATTCAACCCAAAGGATTCAGAAACACCAAGAATAGTATTAGTCCAATTAGTATTCGGCCAAATTGCAGCGAACCCACCAGCGTTCGCTGTAATAAGAGAGCCATTTTTAAAACTCTGCGTAGCAGCTTCAGGGATAGCTGCTGTAAGAGGGGCTGTGTTTGCCCTATTCTGAATAGAAAGAATAGGAGTATGATAAGTTAGATTTGCCGCCGCCATTTAAACTTCCTTTCCGCGTCATAGACGCTTTTAATTAGAGGGTAGAAGAGAAGAGTTCACTTGAAATTTCTCTCCCCTTCATATCCTCAGGTTCATAAAGAGTCATAGCCCCTCTATGAATACTATCAGCGAGGTTAGGATCAGCTTGAATTACCTTCCCAAGCTCGCTATGAACTCTAGCTTTGCCGTGGATTTGCATTGTTTTTAGATAATTCTTCCTAATAGCCCCAAGATAACGAGATTTATGAATCCTCAAGCATACTACATCCCCATGGGCATAGTGATTATTAGCATCAAAGCTAAGAGGATGAGGAAATCTTTCATCTAAGTCTTCAGGCTTTACATACTCATACCCAGTAGCAAGGCATACTCCTAACCTCTCTGGCATTATATGCACCCATCTAGCAGTATAATTCTGATCCTTTAGATGCACTGTAAGGAATTCAGGAGTTTCTTGTTCATATACTGGGATAGGGATATTAAGATTAGCAATATCTGCTTCTGTAATCTTAGACCAGTCTATTTCCTTAGGAGCTGTCGCTTGAGCCGAGGACGCAACCTTAGATTCTTCCTTCGCTTCGATTTTCTTCTTAATATCTGTAATATCTTTAAGAAGTTCTAGAATACGAGGATCAAGTGATGCAGTTGAGTGTGCGGCGCCTAGCGGCGCCTGATCACCCCCCGTGGCCCCCCTTCCGGAGGGCGGTGCCGGTAGCGTAGTAGTTGTTCCAGCACTAGTAGAAGCTACTTGTACAGTCTTATCTCCAATCACAGTATTAGACATACTCAATCTCCCCAACCTTCGCTGCTTTCTCCAGAAGCTTCATATAATCCGCAGTCTCCATCCCAGAAAGCTTTGCTGCTCTTATAATATCTGGAGTAATGTCAAAGGTTACGTTGTCTTTATCCTGAGAATCAGTCCCCTTAGTATTTCCACCTGCGGGAGCGAATCTATTCTTAATCTTATTCTCCGAAATATCCTTCTGCTTCTTCCCTACTACAGTGTAGTAAGTATTCTCAATTCCTGCGATTGAGTTTTGAAAAGCTAAAGGCTGCCCTGAGAGAATCCTATCTATCTCAGCTTTAATCTCCCCAGTGTAGTAAGGAAAATCTGAAGCTCTATCCTCAAATACTTCCCTGCGTTTATTCGAAGCCATCAGCATCATAAGTGCTTGAGTCTGAGGAGCTGTAATATCAGAGATAGCTTTCTTTGGATCCTCTAGGATTAAAACAGCTAAATTTTCATCCTCCGTAGCTTGCTGCTCAGGAGTTTTCGCTTTTTTCTTCCTCTCTAATTCTGCTTTCTCCTTTTCTTTCTCAGTCTTCATCTCAGTAAAGAAAGCAGTAATAGAGTCTAGTCCCTTAAGCTTCTCATCCATTGAAGCTACTGAGGTCTTAAGCTCATCTACAGTTCTGAACCTCGCCTCTAACTCAGGAGGAAGTTCATCCTTCTTATCCTTCCTACCCTTATCCTTATCCTCATCCTCACTTTGGGATGCCCACGATGGGAACCATTTAGCCATTATCCTACTCCTTCCAGGTTAAGAGGATCAAATACTGCATCCTTCTGTTTTTGATTCACTAGCTCAAGCTCTTCTAAACCTTTCTTTATCTCCTTTATCATTAAAGGTAAAGAACGAATAGAGCCAAGAAGATTAAGCTGTGCTGTTAAATTTGAGGCCTTTATTAAAGCATCTGCTTTCGTAAAATCCAGAGAAAAGAGCTGCTGGTTTAAATCCTGATACGAATTAAGAAGGAATTGCGCCAGTGGTTTGAAAGCCTCCAGTTGGTATAGTTCCTCCAGTTCTCTGAGTTTGGGCACTAGATCCTTTACTTTGTCCATTCGTTCCTCCAGCCCCTTCGGGGTTAGTCATAGTCTCTAATAGCTTGCCCATATCAGGAACTAAACGAGAAACATCATCATGGTTAAAATTACGCATTATGGTTCTGTACAAAGCCACATTAGACATTAAGCATCCAGCGTAATATTCTTTAAGCTGCGGAGGAATCCCAGGCTGAAGCATTGCTTGAATCATCTGAGCATTCTCTTGATAGAAACGACTCAATGCTCCAGCAAGTAGAATATCATTCTGTCTCTCTAGCTCTTTATTATTCGATGCAGTAGTAGGACGAAGTCTAAAACCTAAAGTTCGATTCTTAAATGCATCAAATGCTTTCTTTAGCGAATCAGAATTATCTCCGTATTTCTTCAGCTTTGAACCTATCCCAAAAGAAGAAAACATCTCAGTTAGCTTAATAGCAATTCGCACATGTGCAGAACGCATATCACTCATTCGCAGATTATTCCGATTATTCTGCTGAATAAGCATCATTGAAGTTCCGCTTGCGCTATAGATTCCTCGTTTATTATTAACTAACCCTCCACCTGTACCAGAGATAGCTGGATCTACTCCTGCGCGCTCCTTTGCACAGCTCATTATAAACATATCCGCATCATTATTATACCCTACATCAGTCCCAGTCTGTACCCTTTCAAATGCCCCCTCCCTCGCTGGAACTAACACCCCAGGGTACATCTGAAGAACTGAAGAGAGCTTTGAATCAGGATCAATCCTAAAAATCCCAAGCATAGCAAAGTTACGATTATTAGTGCGCCAGTTAGAATTATTCGATAGCTCCGTTTGATAAAATCGAAGCATCTGAGCATAACCTGTACCGAAATAATTCTCATCATCATAGCTAAGCTTAACATCCTCTACAGGGAAGATATTTTCAGGGTAGAAATTATAAATCGCATAAAGAACTTTCTCACTTTTCTTATGATACTTAGCAAGTAGTGAGTAAGTATCATTTCCTTTCCTGTATTTAATATAGCAGTTATAAAAATCCCACTCAGCTCCCCCATGCTCTGTGGATGAAGTATCCAATGAAAGAGCTGCTTGAACTTCAGACTGCATCTGTGCGCTTTCAGTTCTATCAGGTGAAGCTAAAAGAGATTCTAAATCCTTCTCCTCATATAAACCTTCCTTAGCTAAAAGCTGCTTAACCTGCCAGTAAGTCAAAGTTTCAATCGTATAAAAGAAATCCGCATCCCCCATTACAGGAACACGAGGATCAATTCCAAATTTATTCAACGGCACAAGCTTCGGATGTGGGCTGTCTCTTTTTGTAATTTCATCAAATTTATAATCCACCTTATCCGAAGGAGTTGAGCCTCCGCTGAGATATACATACTTCTTCTCAATATCATACTCCCAAGGAAACTCAAGCAACCCTGTTCCGTATTTAATAGCTGAGTTAAAAAAAGCCTGCTCAGCACGATAAAAATCTAGAGAAGCTGGATCATAAGCTTCATCCATAAGAAACTTCTCTAGAACTCGCTTCATTTCCTCTCCTTCATGCGAAGGAGAATCCCCGGAAAGCGAGATTGAGAAAAGTGGATCGTACATATAAATAGCACCTAGCACACGAGAGAGTAATTCATCTACGAAAGTTCCTATAAGCTGAATTACTAAATTCGCAGCGCCAGGCCAAGGGAAATTCTGTTCTCTTTCCTTTGGAATTCCTTTATACAAACGCACATACTCAGGAAGTCTATTAGTTCTAAAGGACTCAAGCTTAGAATCTATAGACTTTACATTTGATTTAATAAAGTGATGCAGGTCTTCAATCTCAGAAGCAGAGAATCCAGATACTCCATCAGCTTTTATCTTCGTAGGTGCAGGAAAAGGCATTCGCTTCGCGTCCTTTTATACTTGATGCATACTTAGAGAGAAAGAACCTGCTGTAACTGCGTCATTCCAGGTTTTCTTAAATTGATATTCAGGAGAATGAAAGATGCTGCGTTTAAAGCCTGGGACTAGAACTTGGACCCTAGCTGCTGTTTCTATTGCAACCGAAACCTGATGGGAAGCTTGTACCTCAGAATGAATCTCTTCAGCTGAAGAAAGCGGAGCAGGTGAATTAGCTGTTACAACACCAATAACTGTCTCAACTCCAGCTAGGATAATATTCGTTAATACTTGAACACTTGTAGGAAGTGGGAGTGTATTAAAAACTGCCTGGAAAGCAGCTAGGAGCTGAAGAACATTCTGTGCATCTGTTCCACTTTGCCAATTCTGCAAAGCTACAAGAGCTGCATTATATGCATTAATTGCTGCTACTCCTTCAGGAGTATTAAGCAAAGAAGTTTGAGTTAAGAGTGCTTTAATAGTAGGCTCAATCGCTTCCATAAGCGATGCTGCGGTAGCTGTGGCATTTTTACACATTTAAAAACTCCTTATGGATCAATCGTTACGGTTCGTGGAGACTTCATTGTATTAGTTGTGGGTGGAAGAGTTATATTAGTTATTGGCAAAGGAACAATAGGTTGATAAGAAGGAGTTACTTCAGTAGTTGTAGTGGTTAAAGAAGGCGTAGTTACTATAGGAAGAGTAATCGGTGGCGCTGGGAGAGACTTAGAAAAGGTTTTAAAATCCGAAGCTAAGATTGAAAGAAAAGAAACAAAAAAAGTATACCATACATTATTAATCTTCTCCACCGGAGGAAGCGATTGGACAAAAGCTGAGAAAACTGCAAGCACTATGTAAACCTCAAGTACTGTTGCAGTAGTTGGATTCGTAAGGAATGAGCCTATTGACTGAAGCATTTTCCTTCTACCTTTCTGTTATTTTATCCTGCCTTAACTCCATTTGTTTCCGAGTATAATCCCGTCCTGCTATCTCCCCAACTAATCTTGCTACTTCTATTGCTAAGGATTTAGTCTCTGCTACTAGCTGCGTATTCGCATCTAAGATTCTAGTCTGAGTTCCATCTACCATGTGAATAACTGTATCAACCTTAGCCTTCGCTTCTTCCGCAGCTTTTGCAGCTTGAGCTACTTTCTTCGCTATAAAACCATTTAACAAAGTAACTATAATTAAAGCTCCTCCACCAATTAAAGCTACTGCAATAGTAGGATTCATACTCAACGCCTTGTCATAGCATCAATATGTGCAAACCAAACTCCAAAGATAGCTGCGATTGAAGCTCCTAAAGTAATTCCTCCTACTAAGAGCTTAACTATAAGCGAAAGCTGAGCATCCCATCTCTCAGCTTTTCTAACTACACCTTGGGTTCCTATTAACATATCTTCATGAGACTCCAATTTATTCTCCACCAAGGCCCGCGATTCAGTCCATGAATCGGTTAATCTTATATCCATTTCTAATGATCCCTCGCTTTCATGCAGAAGCAAGTGCTTGCACTCCTCTTTTCCAGTGATTGAGTCTAGAAGATAAAAATTCTTCAATCATTTCTTGATCTACTGAATCAAAATTCCACACTTGAGGACCATAGCCGAATACATCTAGGAGATCAATTAATCCTTTCTTCTGCCCCCAAGCTTCAGCTTCTTCCCTGAATGATTCAACCCCATAGCCTACAGCCGGAAAATATACTTCATGCCTCTCTACGAGAGGAATAACTGAATCAATTCGCTCAATCTTAGCACCTGCATTATTCGGAGTTTTCAATGGCTCAACTCTAATCGCTGCAATCTCTGGTCTTGAATGTCTTACTTGGTCTTTGTAGTAATTCATATGATAGATTAAGTATTTCTGTGCTCCCACTGCTTCCATATGAATCACTTGAATCTTCCACTTAAGTGCAAGCTCAAATAACTTAGCTACAAATTTATCTACTGAACAAGCTTCTGCCCACATTTCAAGGAGATAAATCCTCCGTGGCTCTCTTTGGACTCCTGATACAATCGCTGCATGTCTGCATCGTCCATCAGTTCCCACTTTGCCACTCGTATGATGCCCGGAGTGATTAGGGTCAACGATAAGAAACCTGTCCAAGTTACGCGGAAATACATCTTTTTCTACATCTCCTTCTATAACATGATGACGAATTACTGTTCTCTTCTGATGTGGTATTTGCCCAGGACCTAGACTTTTAGGATTTGCTAAAGCTCCTGTGACTTGTTCATAATGAAAATATCTAAAATCCCCCATCTTAAACTTCGCCTTAGAAGGATCTATTGGGAAGTTCAGAAACTGACAGGAGAAGAAATAAGATCCAAGCCTACGCTTCCATTTAAGCAGTTTCTCTACTGAGAAAGCCTCAGGAAATATAGGTAAGCCAAGAGGATGAAGTTTGCAACACCCACCAAGAGCTGAATGAGTTGTAAAATTAAAAGATGAATCATTCTCTCTGATATATGAATTAAGATCCTTATGACTCCATCTATTCCCAACAATAATCTCATCAAAATCTCTCGTTGCATTAATCTGATTCGCGTCTGTTGCTCCTACTAGAAGCTGATGATACTCTATAGTCCCCTTCATCACTGCTTCGGAGTTTAATGCTTCCCTCCCGGGGAGATCATCTTCAATGACAAGATCGTAGTGACGACTTTGCAATGCGGCGCCGACCCCAATAAAGTCATATGTTCCTTCACCTTGACCCCTGCCTTTAGCTGTGCGTTTCTGATGCAATGAGTCATTAGTCCACGTTTCAGATGCTCCAGGTATAACTTCGGGGAATATTTCTCTGAAGTCTGAATTATTAACATACTGATTCGATACACGGACACCGAGTTTAATTGCATTCTTAATCGTCTCACTTATCAGAAGGATTCGTATATCCTGATTATGAGTTCTACGCATCCATTCGATGAATAAATCTGAATACCCCAACGTACTGAATAAATCCTCCTCGCTCCGCGAGAAAGGGAGAGCACGCCAGATTGGGAAACATTCACTAAATACTGTAGATTTATAATGGTCCCTTGGAATCTCAATTACCTCCTTCAGGCCATCTTTCATAACAGTAAGGCACATTTGATAATGTAAAGATTTAATCCCCTGCTGAAAACGAGTTTTGTGGAGAAGCACAGTTGAGAAATAGTACAAGTCGATTAAGGAGTTGACCTTGATAGCTATTCGCTTAGCTTCTCCACAAAGTGTATAAGAAGGAATGAGCTTGAAGTTTAATATCTCAGAACGGGGAATATCTATATTCTTAAACCTAGAACCAGCGCCACTAGAAGGCTGTTGCATAGAAGCAACTGCTTTAAGTGTATCTTTAATCGAACTCAAATCCGCTGGAGATTGAATAAGCATCTATGCCTTAGTTTACTAATCCTGTAACTTTAATTGCTTCAAGCGCAGCAAGAGCAGCCTCCTGCTCCGCAGAAGTCAAAGTCTCTGAATTTGAGAATGAATTATTAATCCTCAAAGCTTCAGCTACTCTTTTTTCACTTATCTCAGGGGATATAGTATCTGAGTTAATAGCCTCAAGAAGAGAGCGGCTGATTTTATCCATCTCAGAATAATCATGCTCAATCTTCGTATGCACATCAGATCTACTAATCTTAGGAAATGTACCTTCTCTATCAAGGACTTCTAAGGCTACTGTAGTTTGAAGCCTCTTATCTATTGAAGAAATAGGCTTTGATTGAAGCTGATCTGCTAGCACTCTCATCGCATCAGGCATCAATAAACGAAGCAACTGCTTATGCTTCACTATGGCTTCTTCCACCGAAGTCTCTGAATCTGTGCTTATTCCTGTAGTAAGCTCAATCCTTTTCCTTAAATAAGGCTCACTCGCCCTAATAACTGAGAGCCTACGAGTACTTCTATGCAGAATCCTGGAAATATCCTGATCTGTTAAGAGCGCAGTCCCTTGGGCTTTAGCCAGATCAAAACGTACTAGCTTCTCTAGTAATACAGAAGTACGAAACGTAGTTCCGCGCCGCGGCCGGGTACTTAAATTCCCTGCTGGAGTTAAGGAGCCACCAAAGAAACTCATTCTATAGATCCTCCGCTCGCGGTCTAGTATTATCTATAATAAGCACAGGCCCAGTTTCTCTGCGTAGCAAATCTGGGTATTCTCTAAAATGCCGCAGAAGAGCTGCTCCGATCTTAGAAGAACGCAACTCTTCTGCTAGATGATTAGACATAACTCCTTCACCTATAAAATCATCCTTAATTTGCTTTGATACTCTCATTTCCTTTTCCTTAGCTATAAAATGCGCCTTCGGCGAGCTAGGTTGTCTGAGTAAATGTAATTCCAGTCGGAGTAAGTACCGTAGGAGCTGGAGTCGAGGGAATAATAGACGCTGAAATAGAAGAAAGTGAAGTAGCTGGATTAGGTACAAAAGTCGAAGTATTATACCCAATCGTCAATGGAGTAGTAGGATTCTCTACAAAAGTAGAAGGCAAAGGAACCGTTACAATCAACCCAGTAGCATCAACCGTCGGTAGAACCGAAGGATCACTTGATGTTACTGTAACCGTAGTTCCTACGGGATAGACTGAATCGACTGGAGTAAGAACCCCAGTATACACAAGCGTATTACCTGCAACTGCACTCAACATAGAAGACTCCTTAAAACTAATCCCTAGGGGAGTTAATCTTTCTTGTGGTTGATTAGACTGAAGTGTATGCTCAATCTTTCTGAGTACAGAAACTTCATCTTTTAATTCCTGCTCAATTTCCTTAAGCTCTTTCCTCAAGCTCATTGAGTCTCCATCTATAGGATGCGCCTTCGGCGCAAGGTACACTTTTCCTATTCTTCTAGTATACGCGCCTTCGGCGCTAGGCGCAAGTGCTTCGCGTGAAGCGCAGCCTGCGTATACACTCTATTCTCTATAATTCCGCCCCATAAACTACCTCCCCCTAAAGACGCTGCGCGCCTGGCTGTAGAAGTTGAAATGATTGTAAGAAAAAAATGATATAGTTTTAAAATAACTTGATTTTGCTAAAAAATTCTGAGAGGAGCTCCCCCCGTTTTTTCTCACTTTGCGATTTTTTGAGGTGGATCGCAAATTGCAATAAGCGGATCGCAGATTGCAATATGGCAATGCATATTGCAATATATGATTTAGCAGATCGCAGATCGCCGCGAGTAAATCGAATTACTAAGAGTTTATTGCAGATTGCAATATGGCAATATATTGCAATATGAGTTATCATATTGAGTAGGCGAAGAAAAGGGGAATAAATCGCTTTACTAAAGCGATTAGGCGAATACTTAGCGAATGGCCCCGCGATTGCTACTAGTAGGTGTTACGTCGGCCCCGCGATTGCTACTAGTAGGTGTTGCGGCTGTATATGTAACCACTGGGCCAAGGCCCAGGATGCTGGCAGAATACGAAAATTGAATATCCCACCATTACAGTATGGGCCTATGGCCTGATTGTACTGACCGTGAGCGGTCGATTGATCCATGATGCTACCGTGATTCATTTAGCAGTAGAACGCAAAATGATAGCAGGTAGCAAAACGATTAATCTACAGTCTAAGGGTAATGGTCTGGATTGCTAACAAGCGGCTCAAGATTTGCAGTCTTGAGTTAGGGGGATAAGACTTGGAAGTACTATCCAAACTTACTTTGTTAGGGTATCCCCCTAACTCAGGATTGTAATCCTGAGAAAAAGGAGAACTATGGACAATCAAGTAAAAGAGACTCCGATTACTGAATCGGAGACAAAGCCTCCAATGGGATTGAAATTTGATCTCTTGGACGTGCTTTCCACCGACGAATTTGCTGCACTCGGAAGGAAAGCGATTGAACTAAAAGCAAACGGCGCCTATAAGAAAGCAATCAAGGCAGCCGTTGGACAAATGACTCTTAGTGATGCAGCGGAATATGCAGTCTATATGCTTCGCAAAGCGGCTGGGAATTATGCATCGAAGGTCTTAGTCGATGATTCGATTGATGCCTTCAGCATGGCAATTCCTAAGCTACTTGCAAAGAATCCCACAGTCGTAAAGATTGCGACTCAGGGGATTCTCGAAGTAGCTGCATCATTCAAAACTGCCTCTGACTGTATCGCCGTGCTGGACAAGTGGTACGGCCCGGCGTCAGTCCAAATGAGTGATAAGGCAGGCGTGCTGGATTCCTATCAACGCGCTTGTGGAATCATTCATACATTCTTCGGTCCTGCTATCAAGGGAGCGTAGAACATTAAACCCTGGGAATAAGCACGCTGCTTTCATAGAGCGTGCTTATTCCTAGACTTTAACAATCCATTCTCTACTCTCTCTTCTCTCTATTATCGCAAAGTGAAATTCTCTGGCCGAAGATAGAGAGAAGAGAGAAAAGAGAGGATTTACATGAAACAAACAATTAAGCTCCAAAGTCCTATAGGACTTCTCTTCTCTATTCTATTCCCTGAGTCTACAGGGTTTAGATCAACCTTAACTCCAAGTGCTGCGCATGTAGTGATAAGGGCAATGCAGCATATTAATAGCAGTAAAAGAGCCCTTGGGAAGATTCCTACGACGTATCCTTCTACGGAAAATGGAGTAGTAATTCCATTTGAGGTGAAGGTGTCGTAGAGAGGATATAGAATGGGTGGGCTCCATCAATAAGGGGGTTATGGGTAGGTGGTATCCTAGAGGGTAAGTCCAATGGAATCAACCCCAAGGGGATGTTACCTACCCTGAATTGACAAATGGGCTTACCCCCATCTTCCCCCCTGCGGAACTCACCCGCGCCCCGGCGGCCAATTCTACAGCGATGTTTTTAGGCAAAGCCTTTTTTTAGGCCCTTAAAAAA
>Ga0181531_10000508_pt1 | contig 25964 bp, 31 predicted proteins | sample PEATcosm2014_Bin_38_FD_119743 | JGI IMG/M metagenome (GOLD analysis project Ga0181531, IMG submission 119743) | Peatland microbial communities from MTU Mesocosm Facility, Houghton, MI, USA - PEATcosm2014_Bin11_10_metaG | ecosystem: Environmental > Terrestrial > Soil > Wetlands > Peat | place...
ATGACGGCCAATCCGCGCGGCCGCGCGATGGCGAGAATTTTGTCCATGTCCGCGGGCTGCCCGTAAAGATGGACGGGCAGAATCGCGCGCGTTCGCTGCGTAATCGCGGCTTCCAGCTTGGTCGCATCCATGTTGTAGGTCACGGGATCGATATCGACGAAAATCGGCGTGGCGCCGGTGAAGGAAATGCTCGAAACCGTGGCGATGAACGTATGCGATACCGTGATCACTTCGTCGCCGGGTCCGATGTCCAGGGCGCGAAGGGCTAGTTCGAGGGACGAGATTCCGCTATCGACGCCCACGGCATGTTTGACGCCGCAGTAGCTCGCGAATTCTTCCTCGAAAGCGCGGACATCCTCGCCGAGAATGAAATCCCCGGCCTCGATGACGCGTGCAATGGCCTGCCCAATCTCGGCCGCGCACGGATCGTGCTGGGCGTGCAAATCGACAAAGGGAACGCTCGCGGTCAAAATTCCTCCGAAACAATTACTATCGGCGAATTCCGAGCCCCAGGAATACAACCGGGCGCAGGATACTCCACCAGCCGGTCAGCGGCTTCATTTTGGTGTATCCCAATTTCTTAGCGGGATAAATCTTGGTGACGGGCACCTCGGTGTGGCGGAAGCCGAGTCGGATGGTCATAAAGAGCAGATACGGCTCCAGTTCATATTTGTCCAGCCAGTCTTGCCGCCAATTAATGCGCGGGTCGGCGAGAATCGATGTCCGAAAGGCGCGGAAGCCGTTGGTGCTTTCGGTGACCCATTTTCGCGCGGCCAGAGAGAAAAGAAGCGGATGCAATCGCGTCGCCAATTGGCGATAGACCGGCATGCCGCGATGGCCTCCGCCGTGCAGATAGCGCGAACCCTGGACGAAATCCGCCCTGCCGGCTTCGATCGGCTCCAGCAGTCGGGGAATTTCCAGAGGGTCATCCTTGTTGTTGCCCGCCATGATCACGATCACATCGTACGCGTGGTCGATCGCGTATTGAAAAGCGCGCTTCATCATCGCGCCGATGCCCAGATTCGAACCGGAACTGATGATCTGAACGCCCAGGGGGCGGATGGTTTCGATGGAGCCGTCGGTCGATCCGTCGTCGAGCACTAGCACATCGCGCGAGCCGGCCGCGAGGATGCGTTGAACCGTGCTGCTAATTTTTTCGCCTTCGTTGAAGGCAAACGTGCAGACCAGGACCTTCCCGACGGCCGGGGAAATGGGCGGTGCTTGACTCATGGATGAGGAGGAGCGGCGGGATGCCGGCCCTCCGCCTCGGCCTTGCGGCGCAGCGCCTCGCGCAATTGCAACTCCGCCTCGGGGTCGTCGCGCATGCGCTGCTTCACATCCTGGCCGTTCACATACGGGACCGTTAATTCAAACGGGCACTCCAGTTCATCGACGTGTTTGAGCCGCCGCGCCGGGTTTCCGGCCATCACCGCGAAATCGGGCACGTCGCGCGTGACGACGCTGCCCGCGCCAATGAGCGCCCCTTGGCCGACGACGACGTGCGAGAGAATCGTGACGTTCACGCCAATCCGGCAGGCGCGCCTGAGCGTCGGGCCGCGCATGCACAGGGCGCAGATCGGATGCGGATCGTTAGCGATGGAAACGCCCGGCGCGACGAAAACGTCGTCTTCGATGAGAGTGTACTGCGCGATATAGCAATTGCTGTGGATGCGTACATTGTGTCCAATTGCGCACCCGTAATCGATGACCGTATTGTTCCAGACATTGAAATGATCGCCGATGCGGTTTTCCTCGCGGATGATGACATTGTGTCCGGTCTCCAAGTGATGGCCGATCATGCTACCGGCATAAATGACCGAATTACTGCGGACACGCGCGTGATCACCGAGGATGAGCGGCGTGAAGGGGATATCGCGGCCGGTGCGGTAGCCGAGGATGGCGCCGGGATCGAGCAGGCAATCGGCGCCGACTTGCGCGCTGGAGGCGTCAATGGTCATGCCAAGTCTCCCGGCGGCACGTCGACGGGTGCGCCTTCTTGCGCCAGCGAACGATCGATGGCCGCCATAACCCGAACCACGTCCAATCCATTGCGCCCGTCGGAAAGCGGCGGCTCGCTCCCGGCCACGCACGACAGAAAATGCATCGCCAGATTTTTCAGCGGTTCGCTGGGCGGCACGCGCGGGCTGATGATATCGCCATCGCGCACGATCAGGCGGAATTCACCAAACGTGTCGGCCTCCATCGTCGCCGACATTCCCTTTTCATAAATGCGCACGCGCTCCAGATTGTTCAGATCGTCAAAAACGATCCGCCGGCGGCTGCCGACGACCACCACTTCCCGAACTTTATTCGGATCGATCCAACTGGCGTGAATGTTGGCCAGTACGTTATTCGGATAACGCAGCGACACGAATCCCACGTCCTCGCGCCCTTTACCAAGCACCTTCGAGGCCACGGCGCTGACGGAAGTCGGCGCCGCATCCAGCAGAAAGTTGAAAATCGCGACGTCGTGAGTCCCCAAATCCCAAAGGGCGTTAACGTCGCTCCGCACCGGGCCCATGTTGGTGCGCGTGGCGTGCAGATAATAAACCTGCCCGAAATCCGGCGCCGTCATCAATTCCTTGATCTTCAGAATCCCCGAGTTGTACATGAAGGTATGCCCCACCATCAGCACCAGGCGCGCCTGTTGGGCGTCCCGAATCAGTTTCGCCGCCTCCGGGATACTGGTCGTAATCGGCTTCTCGACCAGAATATGTTTCCCCGCGGCCAGGCACTGGCTCGATAATTCAAAATGCGTGGCCGCCGGCGTGGCGATCACCACGGCGTCCACCCATCGGCTGGAGAAGACTTCCGAAAGTTGGTTCGTCGTGCTGACCAGCGGAAATCGCTCGCGGATGGTCCGCAGGCGGTCTTCGGAGGTGTCGCACACCAGTGAGACCTTGCAATCGGGCAGTTCGCTGAAGACGCGCAGGTAATTCACGCCCCAATACCCGCAGCCGACAATGGCGATATTCAAGGCGCGGCTCACGATGGTAGGAAATTAACGATAACCCTCTGCAGACGCAAAACTACGGTTCGCCGGCCCGATTCACGGCAATCAAACCCAGAATTTCGCTCCGGCTGGCCGGATTATCCTTGAAAATGCCGCGGAGAGCGCTGGTGACCATGGTGCTCCCGGGTCGGCGAACGCCGCGGATGGTCATGCAGGTGTGAACCGCCTCGATCACGCAAGCGGCTCCTTGCGGGGCAAGTTCCTCCCAAAGCGCGTCGGCGATTTGGGTGGTGAGGCGCTCCTGAACTTGCGGCCGGCGAGCGTACCCCTCAACCAGCCGCGCCAATTTGCTCAGTCCCACGACTTTTCCGCCGGGAAGATAGGCCACGTGCACTCGACCGGTGAACGGGAGCAGATGATGTTCGCACAGTGAGTTAAATTCGATATTCCGGAGGATCACTACCTCGTCGTAGCGTTCGTGGAAGACGGTCTTCAGATGACGTCGCGGGTCTTCGTTTAGGCCGGACATGAGTTCCGCATAGGATCGGGCAACTCGGGAGGGCGTCTTTTTCAAGCCTTCGCGGTCGGGGTTTTCGCCGATAGCCAGGAGGATTTCCCTTACAGCCCGCTCGATACGAGGGGCGTCTATCCTGGGGGATGGGAGGCCGGTCCGGCCGGTGATCCCGTCGCCGTTGGCAGGTGGGACTTCAATGCTCGGCTGTATCCTGGCCATATTCGGACTCCTGTTTATTAGGGCGGCGATTTCGGCCCGAAAGAGGGCATCGGGCCGGAGGCATTATAGTCCGCCGTCGCCGCCTAGGAAAACTTTCATAAATCCCGCTCCATGGCGGGATAACCGGCGCGAATTCTCTTATAATCGGGTGCAATATCTTGTTTCGCTAGTCACAAATGCCTAAGGTAGGGGGCTATGGCTGTATTTGACGCCGAAGGTGTCGTCATGAGGAAGGACGTACTGGACGATCAGCTCGCGGTTATCCGCGTGGACGGCATGCATTGCCACCATTGCGAGCAATCCATTCGCAAATCCCTGTCGTCCAATGCGGGGGTTCACGAGGTGGAAGTGGATTACAACACGGGGCAGGTTTCGGTCCTCTTCGACCCCAAGAATGTGGCCGTCGCCCAATTGATGAAATCGGTGAATCAGGCCGGTTATCAGGCGACGGGTTACACACTTTCCGGCAAGCGTCATCCGCCGGCTCACTAACTACTGCAGATTACCAGCAATTTGCGGATGGCCGGTCGGCGCGGCCACGCCGCCCGCAGGTTCGTCGGTGACGGCGAGCATGATCGCCTGACCGGGCGGCAGTTGCGGCACCGTGCCGCTTAACTTTGCCGATCCGTTCTGATCCACGTCAAATGTCCCGGCCGCGTGTTTTTGCCCGGCGCAGCAGACCCAAAGCTCATATGTTTTGCCCGGCGCCGCCGGTTTCATCCCCGCACTGAAGAAATACCATTTCCCGCCGGTGGTGTCGATGAAAACGTGGCCCGTCGCCTGCGGCTGAGCCGGTCCGGTCAACATCGCGTATTTCATCCCGGCGACGCTCGCCCGCGTCGCGGCATCGAGCTGCTTCTGCAAATCGACGGCGTGCGCCGCATACGCCTCGTTGATCTTCTGCAAGATCGCGATCTGCATGTCGCGGGGGTCTTGCCCGGGCGGAACTGTCGGGTTTTTCATCAGTCGCGAGACGGCCACGAGCGTCACCGCGACCGCGAGGACGGCGGCGATGGAGGCGGGCAGGACAATTCGATCCCACGAGCGCGATATGGGAATCGGATTACCCGCTGGCGATTTGGCGGCGCGATCGAGCAATTTCCGGCGTGCCTCCGGTGAGGGGGCCGGCTGATTCAGCGCCAGCGGGAGCATGCCGAGCATGGCCTCCGCTTCGGCGCGATATCCGGCGCACTGCGGGCAACCGCCCGCGAGATGCTGGCGCAACTCGGCGGCCTCCCCTTCGTCGAGGTTGCCCGCGACGTAAAGAAGTATCTGATCTTGCCGATCCCTGCATTCCAAGTGTGTCACCTATTCAGTCTGATTACGTAAAAAATCGCGCAGGCGGATGAGTCCCTGGCGAATGTGGGTTTTAACGGTCCCAAGGGGTTTATCGAGCTTGGCGGCGATTTGGCTGTGGCTTAAGCCGTCATAAAAGGACATTTCGATCGCTTCGCGCTGGGCGGCGTCGAGGCTGGCCAGCGCTCGCCGGACGCGGGCGCGATTTTCGCCGATGAGCAACCCGGCCGACGGGTCGTCGCCGCCGGCGCGCTGGTCCTCATTGACCGAAGGCGATGTCTGATCGTTCAAAGCGCTAAAGCGATGATCGGACGAACGAAGACGATCCAGCGATCGGCTGCGCGCGACGGTCAGAAGATAAGTCATCGGCGCCCCCCGGTCGGCGTCGTAGCGCTGCCCGCGCTGCCAGATTTCCCAGAAGACGTCGATGAGGAGATCCTCGGCCTCGCCTTGATCGCGCACGATCCGAAGACACATTGCCTGTACCAGCGCCGAGTGACGGTCGTAGAGCGCCGCCAGGGCCGCTGCGTCGCCGCGGGCGATGCGTTGCATCAGCTCGTAATCGTCGCACTTTGACGCCGAGTCATGCGGGGACAAAAGCCGTCTCCTTCGCCAGTTGCGTTGATCCTAGCCTAGCTATGTAGATGGGACAAATTCATCGTCGCGCGGGGCCGAGAAGTGCAAGCAATTCGCCTACTAGTTCCATCATGCGCGAAAATTCGATTTCATCGTAATGCCTCGCGGAGAAGTCTAAAATCAAATGTCGGTGGTGAAGCAGGAGCCCGACTTCGGGCGGCAGGCGTGAGAGGACGCCGGAAGCCACCATCGCCGAGGCGCAGCGCGATTCGCTGCCGAAGACCATAAACCGGCGATCCAGCGCCAGCGAGGGATAACTCGAGAGAGCGAATCGGTCGATGAGGCTGCTCTTTCCCGCCACCGGGCGCAGTCCGCAAGGGGGCCAGTCGGCGGGGAGGGAAGTTTGCAAAATGTTCCAGCGGCTCTTTCCGCTTTCGGCGGTCGGGATCGGCGATTTCGAATCGTCCGTCCAAACCTGCGCCAGGACGATTGTGGAACCGCCGATGAAGGAGATAATCTTTGGCTCAAGTTCCGCCAGCGGCGGCAGCGCGGTCGCGAAATCCACCGCTTCGGGATCCATCACCCGCATCTGGCGCGATTTGGCCCATTGCCGGAGGTTCAGCCGCTGGCGACGACGGGTTTGGCGGCTGACCAGCTCCGCGAAAACCCAGACGCTAGCGCCCAGCATGACGAACATCGTCAGCAAAACTACGAGGCTCATGACCCGGGATTGTAGAATCCGCCGATAATTTCCGCATCGGCGCGGCCCCACGGCGGCAAGTTTTCCGCAAGGCGTCCAACATGCACAAAGGTGATTCGCATACGAAATTTGTGCCGATACTCCCCAGCATGGCCGATTTTGCCCTGATCGCGCGGAAGATGACCCATCGCTACGGAATCCGCGTCAAACGCTGGCGGAAAAGCATGACCGGCAAGGCCTGGCGCGTTTATCACAGCAACGGGCGATCCATCAACTGGATCGAGTCTCCCCGGCCCCGGACCCCGATTAGCCTGGCGATTTTCCTGCACGAAGTGGGGCATCATGCGATTGGGTTCGAGCGATACCGCCGGCGCTGCGAGGAGGAATTCGCGGTTTGGAACTGGGCGCTGCGCGTGATGCGCCGGTACGGCGTGGAACCGACCGACGCGGTGAATCGGCGCGTCGAGTTATCGATGCGCTACGCGGTCGGCAAGGCGCTTCGGCGCGGCATCAAGACTCTCCCCGAGTCTCTAATGAAATTCGCGCCAAAAGCCGCATAAAAAAACATGAAGGCGCCGTGTATGCAGCGCCTTCACGCCATCAACTTCAAGGGCAACGATCTTTACTCGACGACCGACGGCTGATGCGCCGCCGCGCGAGCCTGGCTTTCGGCTTCCGTGCGCGGATGGGCCCGCAGCACGCCGTCTTCCATGACCGTGCGAATTTTCGCCAGCGCCTTATTTTGAATCTGCCGCACGCGCTCTTTGGTCACGCCGATTATCTTGCCGACTTCTTCCAAAGTCAGCGGCGATTCCTTTTCCTGCTCCCAATTGAAACGGCGGCGTATCACCGTCTGTTCCACGCTGGAAAGATCGGCCAGATTGCCGTCCACGATCGCCTTGAGTTCATCAATGCAATCGTCTTCGATCTGATCGCGCCGACGGTCGGCCCAATCGCTCTTTTCCAGATCGGGCTCAAATTCCACCGGGAAGCGCATCCGCAATTTCGAGGCCTTCATCGCCGTTCGGCTAAAAGCCTTGAGAATCGCGCGGCACGCATAGGTGCTGAATTTAAACCCGCGGTCGGCGGAGAATTTATCCACCGCCCGGAGCAGGGCCATATTCCCTTCGCTGACCACTTCCGCGAAATCGACGTCGCCCAGGCGGGTGCGCTTCGCCATCGCCAGCACCAGCGCCAGATTGGTGCGAACCAGATATTCGCGGAAATGTTCAAATTTTCGATGCCATTCGACCATCTCGTTGGCCGTCCGCAGCGTGATGCCGTCGCGGGCGATCGTGCGCTGCAGGCTCTGCAAGCGCTTCTTGGCATAGTTGAAGCGCAGGAACATCAGCCGCTCTTCCGGACCTTTCATGAGGTGCGGCGGGGATGAACTGGCGTCATGGCCGGCATCATCCCGCGTCGGCTGATACCAACTGGTCAGGGGCAGCTCGCGCTCGGCATCGGGAGTAAATAACTCCCGTTCCACGTTCTTGTGCCGAAACGTGGGACTATCCATAAATGCGTAATTCTCTCCGAGTAACTGCGCAACCCGCTGCCGCAAGGCACGCGGGATCGGGGCTGCTCGGGTTGCTTGAGTCTTCGTCACGCTCACCATATGTCACCTCCAGCTTCCCTAAACGTCCTTCCCCACACCTACCATGCAAATCCCATTCTACTAGTTACAACAAATAATACGGGACCTTGCAGTGGCTAGATTAATACGTCGGCATTTCGGGGCGGTTCATATTGTAAGTGACTGAAAATATTGGGGTAATGATAAAAACGTCCGTGCTTTATTTCACAATTGGTTACTGGACATGGAACGATCTCTATGCCGGTTATGCCGCCTGGATTGGCGGCTAAATGCCTCGGCGGCTAATCTGACCTGCCAAAAGAGGACCCCATGACACCTCCGGTGCGCAAAGTCTGTTTGGGCGGGAGTTTCAATCCCGTGCACTACGGCCATTTGCTCTGCGCCCGGGCCGCCGCCGAGGCGGTGGGGGCCCAAAAAGTGGTTCTGATCCCCACGGCGGTCTCCCCACTTAAGATGCAAGAAAGCGATTTGGCGCCCGCCTCCGACCGCCTGGAAATGTGCCGCCTGGCGACCGAAGGCATAGCCGATTTTGAACTCGACGACCGGGAAATTCGCCGGGGCAACGCCAGCTTCACGATCGACACCGCCCGCGAATTGAAAAAATCGGGATGGAGCGAAGTGACCTGGCTGATTGGGGCCGACTTGCTGCCGGGCCTGCCTAAATGGCACGAATCCGATGCATTGCTGAATGAAGTCCGCTTCGTGCTGATGGCTCGCCCGCGGTGGTCGGTTGGGGGGGTGGATTTGCCGGTGAAATACGCCGCCCTGCTGAAGAACGTGGTTCCGGTGCCGCAGATCGACATTAGCGCCAGTGAAATCCGGCGTCGGCTGGGCGCGGGTTTGCCGATCGATTTTTTCACGCCTCCGTCGGTGGTGCGGTATATCCGGGATCGTGGGCTGTACCGGTAGCATGATCAATCAATACGACATCGCGTATGGCGTTGGGGTTGGGCTGGCGGCTCCATTTTGGCTGCTCAACCCGTCGGCGCGACGAAAGGTTTTTTCGGCTTACCGCCAGCGCATGGGGCACGTCGCGCCGCGCGATGTTTCCAATACGGCGGTCATGATCCACGCCGTCAGCCTTGGCGAAATCAACTCCACCCGGGTACTGGTCGATTCCCTGCGCGCGGCGCGGCCGGGTTTGCAGTTCATCGTCTCGGTCACCACCGAAACGGGTTTCGCCCGCGGGCGCGATCTTTACGGCGCCGCCCCCGATGTGACACTGGTGCGCTTCCCGCTCGATTTTTCCTCCGCGGTGGATCGGCTGCTGGACACCCTGCGCCCGGCAGTGGTTGTGCTTCTGGAATTGGAAGTCTGGCCGAATTTCATTCACGGATGCGCGACTCGCCACATTCCGGTGCTCTTGATCAATGGCCGCGTCTCCGCCGGGAGCTTCGGCCGATACCGAATGGCCCGGCCGATCCTGGGCGGAGTCTTTCGCGGGCTGGATCGCGCCTGCGTGCAGGACGAAACCTATGCGATCCGATTCAGGGAATTGGGAGTCCCGCCCGATCGCGTAATCGTGACCGGCACCATGAAATTCGATACGGCGCAGATTGGCCAGCGCATGGACGGTCAGGAAGAATTAGCGTCGGCCGTCGGTTTGTCGTCGGGAGCGCAGCGCATCTGGGTTTGCGGGTCCACCGGGCCGGGCGAGGAGGCAATTCTTCTGCCGATTTACAAACGCCTGCTGGAGCGTTTCGCGGATTTACAGCTGGTGATTGTGCCGCGGAAGCCGGAGCGATTTGATGAAGTGGCGCGCTTGATTCAATCGGGCGGATTTGGACTGATTCGTAGATCAAATCCGCAGCCCGTCGGTCCGTCGCCGTCGGTTGTTCTGGGGGACACCATGGGCGAATTGCGTAAATTCTACGCCCTGGCAGATTTGGTATTCGTGGGGCGGACGCTGGTGGATCAGGGTCCCAAGCAACATGGCAGCGATATGATCGAGCCGGCGGCCCTGGGCAAGCCTGTGATCGTTGGGCCCTTTACCGCGAATTTCGCCGATGCGATGGAACGATTCAGCTCCGCGCGAGCAATCGAAGTGATTGCCGATCCGTCTGGATTGGAAGTGTCCGCCGCACGGCTGCTAGCGGAGCCGCAAAAGGCACGCGCGATGGGGGCCGCTGCCCAGCAGGTCGTCCGCGAGTCACAGGGGGCGACTCAGAGGCACGTCAAGATCATCCTTGACGCACTTCAATCCGTGTAGACGATAGTAGCGCTTCAATTAGATCGAGAGAGCAGCATCATGGCGGACGAATGGTTTTATACTGATAACGGCGTTCAGGCCGGTCCGGTCGAGTTTTCGGTTCTCCAGCAAATGGCCGCGGCCGGAAAAATCCAGCCGAGCGAACTGGTCTGGAAGCAGGGCATGCCCAACTGGACCGCCGCCGCGACCATCCCCGGGCTTTTCCCAGCCGCCCCATCGCCTGCGCCGGCCTCGCCCCCTCCGGGCGCGGTTCCTCCGCCGGTGCTGCAGGGATACCCGATGCCCATGCCCGGCGCGCGAAGCTATTTCCGCATGGCCAGAAACTCCATGATCTTTTCCCTGATCGGCCTGGCTTGCTTCGGACTATTCGGCCTGGGCTTCGTCTGGGGAATCCTGGGCATCATCTTCGGCGCGATGGCCCTCAGTGGCATGGGAACTACCGGAGACAAGCGTGGCCAAGGGATGGCCGTCATCGGCCTGGTCCTCGGCATCTTCGATCTTCTTATCCGGTTCACCGCCCTGGGCGTTTACTTGCACCGATTCCACCGTTGAATTCGCGGTTCACGGCACCGCCGCCTGCTCCGCGCTGCAATTGGCGCAGTCCGCCGTTGCACACGGTTCCACATGCGCCGTGGCGTTCGATTCGCCCAAAGCCTGCTCGATTTCATATTCAATGGCGCTGGCGGCCCGGTGCCCGCGCTGCACGTTCCACCATGCCGGGACCATGATGTGAAAATCGACCCATACCCACCGGCCGTTGTGCCGGTGACGAACCTTGTGATAGCTGCAAATCCGCGGCTCGGCGCCCCTCGGGCCCAGATGACTGTCCAAAATCTTGCGCAACAGTTTTTGACTGGCGGCGTCCTGCTCGTCCATCAATCCCGCGGCCGATTTGCGGATCAACCCGTACGATAGATAAGCGATGTAACCCGCAACAAGCAGCGCCGCTACACTGTCGATCCATTTCCATCCGGTGTAGCGCACCAGCAAAAGCGCCCCCAGAACCACAGCGCTATCCACGGCGTCGCTGAAGAGATGCGTTCCATCCGCCACCAAAGTCAGCGACCCGGTTCGCGTGCCGATCTGCCACAGCAACGCCCCGACCAGGCAGTTGAGCAGGCAGGCGATTGTCATCAGCAGCAGCCCGACGCCCAGTTCCGCGATGATCGGCGATTGCCCGATGAGCAAAGCCGACGCCACTTTTCCGGCGATCAGCACCGCCGCCAGGAGCATCATTCCGCCTTCGAGGCCCGCCGAAAAAAATTCGACTTTCCCGTGCCCGTAGGGATGCTCCTTGTCCGCCGGGCGATGCGCCAGTGTGATGGAATAGAGCGCGAACGCGGAGCCGACGACGTTCACGATGTTCTCGACGGCGTCGGAAAAAATCGCGTTGGAATGCGTCAAAAAATAGGCGATGAACTTCACCACTAGGAGGAAAATGCTCAGCCCCAACGACAAAAGGGCCGCGCGTTTTTCCGTCCCGGAAGAGGCAACGGGAATGGCTCCGGGTTCAGGCATCGGTCAGATAGACGGGATTGTATGGCAAAGCCGCGCCATGGCCACGCCCGGGTTTTTGGAGGCATTTTTTGCCCGCCCAATAATTTCATTAATAATCCAATTACCCTCACGAAACCTTGTTTATCTTTGCGCAATGCAAATAATTGGGATTTACGATGTGGCCGAACATGGAGGAGTATGCGGAGGTAATATGAGTCGCATTGGCAGGGACAGCCGACCGTTAACTAAATTACAAGTCTTACGTCGCTGGGTTATGGAACATCTGGGTTCTGACCGTCACGAGCGACGCGTCAGTGCCATCGCACGCCGATTGGTGTCGGTCACCAGCACACTTCACGATCTGGAAACCCGCGAGCTCCGCCTATTGCGGATGGCGTCGCTGGTGCACGATGTCGGTCGTCATGCCGGGGAAAGGGAGCACCCCTCGGTCGGGGCGGACATGCTCCTAGACGACGATTCGCTCCCCCTGAAAAACCGCCATCGCCGGGCCCTGGCTTATCTTACGCTCTATCACCGAGACGAAGTTCCGGATGTGGGTGAGGAACTGGTTCTGCGCCGCGGCGACAATGCCGAGCGCCTGCGGCTGGTGCTGGCCTTTTTGCGTGCCGCCGACAGCCTGGACAGCCGGTCGCTCCCCGCCCCCAAACTGCTCATTCGCCGCCGGGGCCGGCGTTTACGGATTGTCTGCCGGGTTCCCCAAGATTCCGCCAAGGCCCGCCGAGTCTTCGCCCGCCGGAAGAAATTCCGGCTCCTCGAAGAACTGCTCGGGTGCAAGGTCGACCTGATCGTGACCCCCCGTCGCCGACTCAAAATCGCGGCCTAAGGCTCATCAAAAAACCGCGCTATTCCTGCCGCCGCAATTCGAAGATTCGGATCGGTTTCATTCGCCCTTCGATTTTTTCATCTTCCTGCGTTAACTCCCAACCTCGCGCTCGAATCCAGGGCATAAATAAATCCCCGGTTTGCCGTCCCGGCTCGCCGAGCAGGATCATGCCCTCCGGGGCCAGATGCGCTGTCCAGAATCTTTCCAGGTGCTCCCACTGCGGGCGCTCATAGAGAATGTCGGAGCCGAGGATCAAATCAAAATCTTCCGCGAGTCGATCCGTGCGCCAATCCAATTGCCGTGTGCGAACGCGCGATGCAAAGGCCAGCGTATTCAATCGCGCGAACAGAAGCGCCGGCGATTCGAGATCGGCGAGCAAGACTTCCGCGCCACGCGCGGCGGCGGCGGCCCCGGCGAGTCCCATGCCGCAGCCGAGATCCAGCACACGCCGGCCGCTAAGCATCGGCATGCGCGACAATCGCGCCGCCAGGCCCGCGGCGCTTTCCCATAACTCCGCCCAATACGGAAGATGCGGCGGATCGGCCAGACGCACGCCCGTCAATCTCTCCCGGCGATCCTCCTCGGCGATGATCTGATCCAGCACCCGATCCGGATCGGCGACGCGCGTGAATTCCAACTCTAGATCGCCAAATCGGCGCGATTGACTGACCACCGGCCAAAGGCGACGGATCCGCTCCAGCAGCCGGCGACGAACCGTCGTTGCATATTCTTGCTGAAACATGGAGAGGGCGGGAGCAGTCATCGAGTTTGATATTACCAAAACAGCTTGGATTTCCAGCCCCTCTGCTGCTATGCTTCAGCAGTATCCGGCGACTCAGGGATGCCGGATTTGGAGCGTTTTTCCGTGTTTAGAGCCTTGGTATTGGCGGTGGGAGCGGTCGCGCTAGCGGCCTTGGCGGCTTGCAGTTCCAAGCTGGAAACGGGTTACGAGCCGGACAAGCTCGACATGTCACTGGCACAGCGCAAGGCGCTATACGCCGATCCTTACAGCCAGGAAGCCCAGGACGCCCAGTCCGATCAAGGCGGCTCCCAGGAGGGCAGTGATTTCCACCGCCCTGGCAGTTATTGATTTGGTCCATGGGTTGGAACGTCCCGTCTAAGCGACATAAAATCGTCAGGAGTAGATTTGTCCGCCATCGAACCAAGGCAGTTCGTCCAATTAGTTGAGCCGCTTCTGGCGAAGCAGGATTTGACGGGGCTTTTGAATCTGCTCAAGACGCGCTGGTCGCCGGATCAATTGCGCGATTTGCTCCGCTCCGAGCATGTGGATGCGAAAAAAGTGGCCCTGCTGGCGATGGCGCTGGTGGGGCCAAGTTGTTGTGTGGAGGAGTTGTCGCTGCAATTGCGCGACCCGGACCCGGTGATTAATCAGTTGGCCGAGCACGCGTTGTGGGCGATCTGGTTCCGCAGCGGCAAATGCCAGCAGGCGAATCAGATGGTATGCCGGGGGGCCGAAGCATTGGATTCCAAGGATTTCGACGGGGCGATTGAACTTTTCAACCAGGCCATCCGAACCGATCCCGATTTTGCCGAAGCGTATAACCAGCGGGCGATCGCATATTATCTGATGGAGGATTATCCCAAAAGCGTGGCCGACTGCCGGCGGGCGATTTTGAGGATGCCCTGCCACTTCGGAGCCTGGTCCGGCAGCGGACATTGCCACGCCCACCTCAATGAAATCCCCCAAGCCATGGAATGTTACGAAAAAGCCCTCAGCATCAATCCCCACCTCGCCTGCGTTCGTGAAACTGTCGAAGAATTGCGAAAACAGCTGTAAAATAGAACCAAATAAATGCTGCCGCCTAATACGGGAAAATTCCTGGAGGCCGTCCGGCGTCGGATCACGCTGATTCGATTGCTGGAGAGCGTGGGAATTTCATGCGCGGTCGCCTCGGGATTAGGGGCGGTTTTGGTCTGCGCGATCGGATGGCGGGGCGAATCAGGCGCCGCCGCGGCCGCGGCGATGCTCGGCCTGGGTATTTTCAGCGGACTGGTTTGGGGCATGATGCGGATTCCGACTTTGCCCGTCGCCGCCGCCGAAGCGGATCGGCAACTGGGGCTCTCGGAATTGCTCGGAACCATACTGCGCTGCGATTCCACCGGCGATTCCTGGGCGCAAGCCGTCGCGGCCATGGCCGAGGATCGTTGCAAAAATCTCCGCCCCGCGGAACTCATCATTGCCAGATTGGGCCTGCGATCCTGGGGCGGCGTCGGTTTGTCGGCGGCTTTGCTGATGACATTGGCCCTGCTCACCGCGCGCCCGGCCGATCTGCGCGCCGAATCACAAATTCCCGAAATCTCATCCAGTGCGATCGCGATCGCGGATTTGCCGATTCCGATCGTTCCGACGCAATTGCCGCCGGTTATTCCCTCGCGGCCGGCCGTGCCCGGCGCAGCCGATGCGGGTTTTGATCGACCGATCGAAAGTCAGCAGCCCGCCGACTCATCGTCCTCGGCGCCGTCTGCGGATAATCGGGCCGAGTTTCAGGCGGCGAGCTATTCCGGCGCGGGCGATGGCTTATCGATCACGCCGGGATCGCATTGGCATCTAGAAGCGAACAGCAGCGCTTCCAGCGATGCCCCCGGCTTCGGCCCGGCCTCCGCTGGCGGCCAATCCAATTCGCACGCCGCCACCTCGGGCCATGTGGTCGGTGACTCAACTTCAGCCGGACCATCCGTCCGGCATGCCCCAGTATGGCATTCCGCCGGCGGGGCGGTCGCCACAGGCCGGATGCCCACGAACGGTCACGTCCCCGATTGGGCGGCCGATCTGGTTCAGGATTATTTCCAGAGAGATTGATTCCCGGTCAGCAGGGAATAGGCCTCGATATAGCGCTGCCGCGTTCCCATCACGACTTCCTCCGGCAACGCCGGGGCCGGCGGATTTTTATCCCACGTCTGCTTCTCCAGGTAATTCCGCACAAATTGCTTGTCGAAACTCGGCTGATCCTGCCCCGGCTCGTATTGATCGGCCGGCCAGAATCGACTGCTGTCCGGAGTCAGGACTTCGTCGATAAGGATTAATCGCCCGTCGGGAAGTCGCCCGAACTCGAATTTGGTGTCGGCGATAATCACGCCGCGCGATTTGGCGTACTCCGCCGCTTGCGAATAGAGCGCCAGCGTTCGATCCCGCAGCAAGCTCGCCGTGGCGGCTCCGATCCCCAGCGCGGCTTCTTCGTAGGTGATGTTGATGTCGTGCCCCGTCTCCTCCTTCGTCGCCGGCGTGAAAATCGGCTTGGGCAATTGCTGGCATTGCTTCAACCCTGCCGGCAACGAGATTCCACAGACGGTTTGCGATGCCTTGTATTCCTTCCACCCGGACCCGGTGATGTAACCCCGGGCCACGCATTCGATCGGGACGACCGACGCCTTCTTCACCAGCATCGATCGCCCCGCGATCTGATCCGAAAACGGACTGAGCGATTTCGGATAATCCGAAACCTCCGACGCGATCAGATGGTTTTCAAATTGCTCGTGAAATTTCGCGAACCAGTAAAGGCTCAGAGCCGTGAGCACTTTTCCCTTGTCGGGAATTCCGTTGGGCATCACCACGTCAAAGGCGCTGATCCGGTCGGTCGCGACGATAAGGAGGGTTTGGCCCAGATCGTAAACATCGCGAACCTTTCCGCGCCGGACGGGGAAGGGGAGTGTCGATTGCAGCAGAGGTTTATCCATAATCCGCAGATTACGGATTGATCGGCGCCTGGACAAGTCCCAGTGCGTCCAGATTCAATCCGCGCCGGCCGCAGATTCCAACCACGGCTTCCCCGTTGTTACCGAGCGTCTGCTGAAAATTCCCCGTCGGCATGCCGCACCACGGGCTGGTGTACGTGTCCTTAGGATCGATTTTTCCGTCCTTCAGGCGGACGTAGATGATCTGAATCGCGTTAACGCATCGATCCGAATCGACCGTCATTCCGCCGACGATATACCCGTCGTTGGCCATTTCAATTTCCTTTCCGACCGGGAAACTTTCGTCCGTCGACGCATAGATCGGCTCGAGCGTGTGCAGGATCGGCTGGCCCATCCAATTGGCCACCGAATAGCGGAATCCGATCACCTGGTCGCCGGCGGTGCGCGCGGTGGTGAAGGGACTGCCCCCGGAGCCACCCACGATTTCCGTCTCGTCGCACCCGTCGGGGGTTCCCGGGCGGTTGGCGATTCGCTCCAATAGCGCGATGCTGGAACCGCCTACCTGCCCGTCGGGCATCGCGGCGGCCGAAGCTTCCACTTCGATCACCCCGTAATTGGTATATAAAACTTCAATCCACCGGTACCGTTCGTTGCCGCGACTGCTGGCCGGCGGCTTTTGATCCCGTGGAAAGGCGCGAACTTCCATCGGCTTGAGCACGCCCTGATCGAACAGCGCCTGCAACTGCTTATCCTGATCCATCGTCAGCACATCCCGAACCTTCCGGCCGAAATCGCTTAACGTATGCTGTACCGGCTCCACATACACGATCCCTTCGATCTGAAAATCCAGCCGGTTTCTCAGATCGCTCAATAGCGTCAACTGCCCAGCGTCGGGATGCAGGTAGTCCCGCAGCTTTTCCGAAAATAGAACCGTGCATTCATCGGCGATGCCCATCGACTTTGAATCCAGCGGCGGTTTGTCCGCCGGCTGCGTCGCCGGGGCATCCCCCAGGCCGATTAGCGCAACCAGCAGCAATGAAAATTGCAGTCCCGCGCGCATGAGCCGAAATCCATCGTAAATCGGTCTCGCCAGGCGGGCAAGAATTTCTTCCCCTTTGAGCGGCGTGGCCGCTCCATTAAGATGCGGTGGCGGCGGTAGTTGCTATGCCCATCAAATTCGAGATTTATCGCGACGGATATCGGCTGACGCAGTTCACGCCGATAGCCGCGATGGCGGTAGGACCCGAGAGCGTCCCGCTGCCGGCCGAGGTCTTTTTCCGCGACGGCCATCTCGTCGTCCACCGCAGCGATGAATACGCCCTGGGGGTCGCGCTGCTCTGGGATATGGGCAGTGCCGGCTCGTTTCACATGGAGACGACGCGCGTTCAACCGCGGGAAAAGGCTTACAACCTCAACGTCGAACTGGCTCGCGCCCGCCTCATGAAGATCGTGCAGAAGCAGGAGGATTGGAATCTATTCGATTTTCCGACCAAGGCGGAGAAGTTCACGCAGTTCAACCTGCGGTTCCGCGAGGCGCAGTCGCTCTTTGCCGAAGCGCTGGGGAAGGCCGGCACGCCGATCGAGGCGGCGAAATTGGCGGATCAGTCGCTGGCGATTTCCGTCGAACTCTCCGAGCAATTGGCTGTATTTCACGGCGAGTTGCTGATCAACCGCCGCAAGGCGGCCAACGGGTTCGTAAAGCACATCTTCGGCTGCCGCGTCGATCCGCTCGTTCAAAATCAAAAATATCGGGAGACGGCCGTCAGCGGTTTCGATTACGCGGTGCTTCCCACGCGCTGGAAACAAATGCAGCCCCAGGAGCAGACCTTCGACGCCGCCGCCACCGATGAATGGGTCGAACTCCTGGAAAAAAAACGCATCCCGATCATTGCCGGCCCGCTGATCGATTTAACCGAAGGCGAAGTCCCCGATTGGATGTACATCTGGGAGCACGATGTCGACACCCTGCGCGAACTGGCGCACGAACACGTGCAGCGCGTGGTCACCCGCTACCGGAAAAAAGTCTCCGTCTGGAACGTCGTGGCGGGCATGCACACCAACAGCGTCTTCACCCTGAGCTTCGAGCAGATCATCGAACTGACGCGCCTGCTCGTGGCGGAAGTGAAAACGCTCCTGCCGACGGCCCGAACGGTTGTGACGGTCAAGCACCCCTTCGGCGAATATCATTCTCGAAGCCGCGCCAGCGTGCCGCCGATGCTTTACGCGGAGATGGTGGCGCAAGCGGGGATCAGTTTCGAGGCGTTCGGGCTGGAGTGGGAGATGGGCGTCCCCCTGCCGGGGTTGTTTACGCGCGATCTGTTCCAATTCAGCAGCATGCTCGACCGATTTTCGGCGCTGAGCCGGCCGGTCTTTTTGACCGGGCTGGGCGTTCCCGGCCGGCCAGGACCGGACCCGGAGGACACCTCGGAAGGCAAACTTGACCCTGCCCAGGCCGGCCGATGGAAGCGGCCGTGGGACCCGGAACTCCAGGCCGAATGGATTGACGCCGCCTATCGGATCGCGCTCAGCAAGCCGTACATTGAATCCATCGCCTGGGGGAATCTGGCGGATATGAACCCGACTCTACCGGCCGGCGGGCTGCTCGACGGGATGCTCAAACCCAAGCCCGGGTTCACCAAAATCCAGGAGTTGCGCGAACATTTCCATCAGTTCCAGCGAAAGGGCTGAGATGGCGGGGGCCCCCGACGGGATCTGGACCGTCTCCCAGCGCCGCGGCCTGATCGCGCTGATGGCCCTGGTTACCGCGATCCTCGCCCTTCGACTCCTTAACAATCGACAGACAGTCGCCGATCCCGAACCCCCCCAGGGTCCTGCCGCCGACGAGCTTCAGGACCGGATCGATCCCAACGTCGCCACCGCCCCGCAGCTGGCCGCCATTCCCGGCATCGGGGAAAAACGCGCCGAGGCGATCGTCGCGTTCCGCGGCAATTATGCCCGCCTTCATCCCGGAAAAACGGCCTTTTCTGACGCCCGGGATTTAGAGCGAGTTACCGGCATCGGCGCCGCCACTGCCGAGGTGATCGAACCCTATTTGTTTTTCCAGCCGACCGCGGCGACCCGCTTCTGAATGATTTTGCGGGGTATAATCCCGGAACATGCGACAGTTCGAAGTGGTCAGTCCATATAAGCCCGAGGGGGATCAGCCGCAGGCGATCGACAAACTGGTCGCCGGCGTTCTGGACGGGCGAAAATTCCAAACCCTCATGGGCGTGACCGGTTCGGGAAAAACATTCACCATGGCCCACACCATCGCCCGGCTCAATCGGCCGACCTTGGTGATCTCACATAACAAGACCCTGGCCGCGCAGCTTTACGAGGAATTCAAGGAGCTGTTTCCGAATAACGCGGTCGGGTATTTCGTCAGTTATTACGATTACTACCAGCCCGAAGCGTACATTCCGCAGCGGGATATTTATATCGAGAAGGACGCCAGCCGGAACGACGATCTCGACCGCCTGCGATTATCGGCGACCAGCAATCTGGTGAGCCGCAACGACGTCCTGCTGGTCGCCTCGGTGTCGTGCATATTCGGCCTAGGCTCGCCGGTCGATTACAAAGCGTCCGTTCTGCCCCTGCGGCGGGGGGAAACCGTCGATCGCGACGAAATGCTGCGGAAACTGATCGATCTGCAATATTCCCGCAACGACGTCGACTTCCGGCGCGCGACGTTCCGCGTTCGCGGCGACGTGGTGGAACTGCATCCGTCCTACGAGGAATTCGCCTACCGCATCGAATTCTTCGGCGACGAGCTGACCGCCATCGACGCGATCAATCCCCTCACCGGCGAAGTGCTCAGCAGCGAGCAGCAGGTCTTCATCTATCCCGCCGTGCATTACGTGATTCCCGAGGACCGCGTGCAGGAGGCCGTGCGCTCGATCCGCAAGGAACTCGAAGAGCAGGTGATGCATCTGCGCGGCCAGGGCAAGTTGCTCGAAGCCCAGCGATTGCTCGCCCGGACCAAATACGATCTGGAGATGATTTTGGAGGTCGGTTACTGCTCGGGGATCGAGAATTACAGCCGTCATCTGGACGGGCGCAAGCCGGGGGAAAAGCCGTACACGCTGATCGATTATTTCCCGAAGGATTTTCTGCTGATTATCGACGAATCGCACGTGACTTTGCCGCAAATACACGCCATGTACAACGGCGACCAGCAGCGCAAAACGGTCCTCGTGGACCACGGCTTTCGCCTGCCGTCGGCCCTGGACAATCGCCCCCTGAAATTCGAGGAATTCCAGGAGATGTGGAAGCAGGTGGTATACGTCTCGGCCACGCCCGGAAAATTCGAGTTGGAAAAAACCGGCGGAGAAGTGGTCGAGCAGGTGATCCGCCCGACCGGCCTGGTCGATCCGGTCATCGAAGTTCATCCCGCCCAGGGGCAGGTTCCGCATCTGCTGGAGCAAATCCGCCAGCGCGCCGCCGCCGGCGAGCGCGTCCTGGTGACGACATTGACCAAGCGGCTGGCCGAGGATTTGAGTGCCTACATTCAGGAGGGCGGAATTCGCGGGCGGTATCTTCACAGCGAAATCCAGACACTGGAGCGAGTCGAAATTCTCGGCGATCTGCGCAAAGGGGATTTCGACGTATTGGTCGGAATCAATTTGTTGCGCGAAGGATTGGATTTGCCGGAGGTCTCGCTGGTGGCAATTTTGGACGCCGACAAGGCCGGATTTTTACGCAGCGAAACTTCGCTGATCCAGACGATCGGCCGGGCCGCGCGCAACGTGAACGCCAAGGTAATTCTCTACGCCGATCAGATCACCCCCGCTATGCGAAAAGCGATCGACGAAACAGAACGTCGGCGGGCGACGCAATTGCGATACAACGCCGAGCACGGGATTACGCCGCAGACGATTCAGAAGGCGATCCGCACCGGCATCGACGCCGAGACGCGGGCTCGCCGCGCCGCCCGCGAGGCGATTCATGAAAATCCCGAGCAGTTTGATCAATCCGAGTTGGTCCGATTGCTCGAGGCGGAGATGCTGGAGGCGGCAAAAAATCTGGAATTCGAACGAGCGGCGCAGTTGCGGGACAAGGTGAATGAATTGAAAGGCCTCCCGGTAATCCGCAGCGGCCGCGAATGGGAGCCGCAGGTGACGGATTCGGATCAGCGCGTGAAAATCTGGCAGCCGCGCGGGAAAGGGCGAGGGGGCAAGCGGACAGCGACCTAGCGCGAGGATTTTTGATGGCATGCGCAATCAAACGGAGTAAACTTTTTGTCCGTGGTGCGCTACCATTTTGGCTTGGTTTTAAGTTTCATCATCATCGCGCTTTGCGCCGGCTGCGAGGTGCATCATGAGGGGACGGTGGATGTCTCATTCAATCCTGATGGGCAAGGCGCGGGGGCAAACGAACGGCTCCGCAGTTGCGCTTCAGTCAGGAGTTGCGTTTTTTAGCACTATGCGCTAAAGTAGTAATAATGGCGATTGGCAGCTATCGCGATCGGGGAACCCGCGATATCGCCGCCGGTGTCAATTCCAAGATGGCGCGGCGTCGGCTGCCCGTGGTACTTCATGAGTCGGCCAGAAAGCGGATGGCGTATCTTGCGGCCGCCGGATCGTTGGAAGACTTGAGTGCGTGGCCCGGGTTGAATTTGCACGCGCTGAAAGAGGATCGATCGGGCCAGCACGCGATCCGGATAAACGACCAATACCGCATTTGTTTCGTATGGACCGGACGCGCGGCGGAGCAAGTCGGGATTGTGGACTATCATTAATAGGCAAATTATGCGCAAAATAAACGGTGATTTTCCGATTGCAGTCCATCCCGGCGATATCCTGCAGGAGATGCTCGACGAACGAGGGATTTCGCAGTCGCGTTTGGCTAAGCATCTCCACACGGACATTGCCCGTATCAACGAAATTTGCCGTCGTCGGCGCGGAATCTCCGCCTCCATGGCGGTTCTGCTCGGCAAGGCGCTGGGCACATCGGCAGGGCTTTGGTTGAATCTGCAGAAAAACTGGGAGCTTAGCCGGGTGGATTCGCGTACGGCGCGATCCATCCGTCCCTTGCGAATTCCCGCCTGAACGCGGGTCGTTCTTTGCACGATTGGCGCGATATAATACTTGTCGACCAATCGCTTCGGAGACGGGAGACCGTTCATGAGCACGTCGTTTCGTTTTCCTAAGTTCGAGGAGATCAACCCGATTATTCAGCTCGCGCGTCGGGAGGATTTGGCCGAGGACGATGTCACCAGCCGCCTGCTGATCGGGCAAGATGCCGTCGGCGTCGGGACGATTTTTCAAAAGGAAGTGGGGATCACATGCGGCTTGCCGATCGTGGAAATGGTCTGCCGCGTTTACGACAGCCGGCTGCGCGTCGAGCCCATCCCCGGGTTTCACCTGGATATTATTGAAGGCCGCTTCAGCGAAGCCCGCAGCCAGCCGCTGGTGCGCATTCGCGGGCCGCTTCGCTCGCTACTTTCGGCGGAGCGCGTGCTCCTGAATTTTCTGCAGCATCTATGCGGCGTGGCGACGCAGACGTACCGGTTCGTCAGCCGCGTCGAGGGGACCGGAGCGAAAATCTACGATACGCGCAAGACCATTCCCGGCCTTCGGGCGCTGCAAAAATACGCCGTCCGCTGCGGCGGGGGGAACAACCATCGGATTGGGCTTTTCGACGGAATGCTCGTCAAGGACAATCACATCGCCGGGATTCCGCTGAAGGAAATGGTCGGGCATTTGTCGGCCGCCGTGGAAAAAAGCCGCGCGGAATCGACCGATCGCTTCATCGAAGTTGAAGTGGACAGCCTCGAGCAATTGCGCGAGGTTTTGAAAGTCGAAGGGGTTCAAGTGATTCTCCTGGACAACATGGATTGCCCCAAAATGCAAGCCGCCGTGGACCTGCGCGACCGCGCGGGAAAAAAAGGTAAAGTGGCCCTGGAAGCCTCCGGCGGCGTGACTCTGGAGACGGTCCGCCCGATCGCCCTGACCGGCGTGGAACGCATCTCCGTCGGGGCGTTAACTCATTCCGTGCGGGCCCTGGATATTGGCATGGAGATTGAAATCTAAGCCTTGCCTTTAGGGGTTTATAGGTCTTGAAAACAGCGTTTACGCCCGCTCCGTGGGGTACGTCATATGGGGCGAGTTAAGTCGTCTGCGCGGCACGACGATGAGGGGGATGTTCTATTCCCTGCCGGCCGATTTGTCCGCAAGGTTTGATCGGCCGATACAGGTGCGGGACCGGTAATAGACGGAATTTCAGTCGCGATGTACGCGACGGTTCCACGCGTCGCCGGGTCCTGAAGGTGGGGTTTGCCCCACACGCGCGACGCCGCGGCTGCTCGCCGCCGCGGCGGTTTCGCAATTTTGTTCAGGAGGACATCGCATGTCCGCATTTCGCCCAACCGCCCGAAAAGGATTTACCCTTGTGGAAATCCTGATCGTCGTCATCATCCTGGGCATTTTGGCCGCGATCGTGATCCCCCAGTTCACCAACGCCAGCTCCGACGCGCGCAACAGCAGTTTAGCCAGCACGCTTCAGACGCTGCGCAGCCAGATTGAGTTGTACAAACTTCAGCACGGCGACACGCTCCCGAATCTCGTCGCCAGTTGGGCGCCCTTCACCGGCACCACCACCTACGGAAATCCCGCCACGACCTTCGGTCCCTACATGCAGGCGACACCAACAAATCCTGAAAACGGCTTCAGCACCGTGATCGACAGCACTTCCAGTCCCGGCGCCAGCGTCGCGACGGGAACGGGATTTGTCTACGACTATAACGGCGGCAACGGCACTGGCGAGATTTACGGCACCGCCGATACGGCGGGGGTCACGGTCGCACCGTACTAATCGATTTATCTGGGCCGGGCGTCTGGAGGGCGAGCGGCTTTGGCTTCCGGGGCGAGCATGAGCAACTACGCGTTTTCCCTATTCCGCCGCACGCGGCCTCTGGTCCAATCCCAGCGCGGAGCCGCCCGGAATTCCCGCGCCTTTTCCCTCATCGAAATTCTGATCGTCGTCTGCATCCTTGCGATCATCGCCCTTTGCGTCGTTCCTCAATTCACCAGTGCCAGCCAGCAGGCCCGGGAAAACACCATCAAGGACGAGCTGCGGTATCTCCGCACGCAGATCGTGGTTTTCAAGGCCCAGCATCAGGACATTCCCCCCGGTTACACCAACGGCGATCCAACCCAGGCCCCCTCGGGCGAGGCGTTTTCTCAGCAAATGACGATGAGCACGAACATCAATTGCGTCACCAGCGCCACCCCATCTAGCGTTTATTCCTACGGCCCCTATCTCAGCCAGATGCCCACCAATCCGATCAACGGCGATAGCACGATGACCGTGGTTCCCAACAACGCGTCGATGCCGGCACCTGACGGAACCACCGGATGGATTTACCAGCCTCAGACCCAAACGATCATGGTCAATCTCACCGGGAAAGACAGCAGTGGAGTTCCGTTTTCCAGCTACTAATCGTCTGGAGTCGATTCAGCGCACATCAAGGCGTAACCGCGGGGGATTTACGCTCCTCGAGGCGTTGATCGCCGCCGTGGTTTTGTCGATCCTCGTGCTCGGCGTGTGCGGCGTGCTGAGCCAGTCGTACGAGCAAACGCAGGCCGCCCAATCCAATTCCATCGGCGTCATGCTCGCCGCCCAACTCGCCGACGAAATCGCCGCCAAACCGATGGCCGACCCTCTTTCCGGATCCACCACCCTGGGCCCCGATCCCGGAATGACCTCGCGCAGCACCTTCACCCGCGTCACCAACTACAACGGCTATACCGACACCAGCACATCCCTCCCACTTCTCGGCGGCGGCTCGCTGGATGTCACCGGATCGGATGCCTATACGCGCTCCGTCGACGTCGTCGTCGGCGCCAGGCCCTCGATCGACACTCTCTCTCCCGCCGCGAATTTCGCGATCGTGACGGTGAATGTGACCTATCCCGACGGCGACAGCGTCTCGATCCCCAGGTTCGTGGCCAACTATTCAATCCAGCGGTGAATTATGCCGACCAGCCACTGCCAGCGCCGAATTCATCGCGGCGGGTTCACCTTCATCGAATTAATGATCGGCCTGGTGATCACCGCGATGGTGTTAGCCGCGATGGCGGCGGTGATGACGTCCGTGGCCGAGGGATGGCAAGCCGGCAGCATCAGCCAATCCACCCAAATGCAGGCGAATCAGATTTACGCCCGCGTACAAAAAATCCTCTCCGGCGCGAAATACGTGATCCTGCCGACCGACGGCGGCTCCGGTTCATCCATACTCTTCTGGGCCAACGACGATCTCATCGCCGATTCCACCGTCGAGGCCGGCGAATTGGGGCTCATCCAATTGGATTCGGCGACCAATACACTCTATTTGTATGAAGCGGCCCCCAATCTCACCGGCAGCCAGCTCGCCGCCGCCCAGACTCCGCTTAATTGGAGCACGCTGCAGACGCTAACCCCGTCACAATTCATCTCCTGGTCGTATATCCAGCCGACTCCGCTCGGCGGCCCGGGAACGAGTGGGAACCCCAACGCCCTACAGGTCACCGGCGCGAATTTTTTTGTCACCGGCCTGGGCAGCACGACGCAGTTGCCGATCATCGAATTCTCGCTTTCCTTCGATAAGAACGGTCAAAGCGCGACGCTTTACAACAGCACGACGATGCGCGGCCCAACGACTCAGCCGAATTGAAAACAGTCATGCAACGGAAGCGTAACAATTTCCGATCTTCAGGCCGGCGCGGGATGGCGCTGGTGCTGGTAGTCTGCGTCATGGCGCTGGCGGCGGTTCTCAGTTACGCGCTACTGGCGACCTCGTCGATTCAAGCGACGGCCAGCACCAACGGCGCGGCGGCCGCCGTCGCCGAAGCGCAAGCCGAGGCCGGCGTCAAACTGGCGATGTATTACCTCCTGAATCCCCAATATGCGCCGGGCCTTGCCGTCAGTAA
>Ga0181531_10000509_pt1 | contig 25955 bp, 21 predicted proteins | sample PEATcosm2014_Bin_38_FD_119743 | JGI IMG/M metagenome (GOLD analysis project Ga0181531, IMG submission 119743) | Peatland microbial communities from MTU Mesocosm Facility, Houghton, MI, USA - PEATcosm2014_Bin11_10_metaG | ecosystem: Environmental > Terrestrial > Soil > Wetlands > Peat | place...
AGCCCATCACGATATCCTCGATATCCTCCGGCTCCACGCCGGTTTGGGTAATCAGGCCGCGCACCACCTCGGCCGCCATGTCATCCGGCCGCACACGCGCCAGCGCACCCTTGCGCGCCAGGGTGAAAGGCGACCGTGCGTAGCCGGCGATTACGACATTCGTCATTTTAAACTCCCGATGGATAGGGCCCGGCTGAGCGGACCGGCGGAATATAAGCGGGGCCTAGGCGCGTTTCATCTCGCCAGGGCCGTTCAGCAGCGCTTCCCGCGCCTGACGCTGAATGTCCTCCAGCTCGGTGATCGAGGTTTCCAGCGCGCGGCGCTGTTCGTGCAGCATATCGAGCCGCTTTTGCACCGCCCCAAGCAGCACCCTGATCTGCGCGGCCTGGGTATGGTCCTGGTCGTACAGATCGAGATATTCCTTGATCTCGCGAAGCGAAAAACCCAGGCGCTTGCCGCGCAGGATCAGGATCATGCGGGCGCGGTCGCGCACCGTGTAGACCCGCGTGGTGCCGGCGCGCTGCGGGCTGATCAGGCCCTTGTCCTCATAAAAACGGATGGTGCGGGCGGTGATGCCGAGCTCGCGCGCCAGCTGCGTCACGGTGTGGAACGCCTCCGGCGGGGCGCGGCCGAGGCGAGGGGTAACTTGTTCGAGGGCCATCAGCTTCCCTATACGTGAACCTGCTGACACTCATATACTCTCGATCGGCCGCATGGCAACTGGCCGCGGCACCGCGCAGGGCATCCACCATGGATCAGAACAACTTCACCGCCGGCTTCCTGCTCTACCCGGGCCTCACGCAGCTCGATCTGACCGCGCCGTTCGAGGTGATCTCCCACCTGCCCGGCGCGCGCTGCCTGCTGATCGCCGCCAGCCCGGCCCCGGTGGCCGATGGGCACGGCCTGGCCATCGTGCCCACCGCCACCTTCGCGGATGCGTCCGCGCTGGATCTGATCTGCGTCCCGGGCGGACCAGGCACCATGCAGGCGGCCGCCGATCCCGCCACGATCGCATTTCTGCGCCGTGCCACCGCCGGCGCCGCCTGGGTCACCTCGGTCTGCACCGGCTCGCTGATCCTGGGTGCCGCCGGCCTGTTGCGCGGCAAACGCGCCACCTGCCACTGGGCCTACCGCCACCTGCTCACCCATTTCGGCGCCATCCCGGTGGCCGCGCGCGTGGTGGAGGACGGCAACATCATCACCGGCGGCGGCGTAACCGCGGGGCTCGATTTTGCCCTGACAGTGGTGGCGCGCATCGCCGGCCTCCAGGCCGCGGAGTTGATTCAATTGGGGCTCGAATACAACCCCGCCCCGCCGTTCGATGCCGGCAGCCCGGAGCGCGCCGGGCCAGCACTGGTGGAGGCGTATCGTGCGAGCGTGGCAGGGCGGTTGGCCGAGCGGGAGGCGATAGCGATGGAGTTGGGGAACTCAATCTAAAATGAACAAAAGTTTCTTGGTTCTTTTTTTCAAAAAAGAACAGAAGAAAGCACTTCTTTTTGAAAAAAGAAGCAAAAACTTTTGTTCATTGGTTACGTGACTGGATGCAGCGTTAGAACTTCTTGATCGCTGTCACTCCCACCGTCAGCGGCCGATACGTCGTATCCCGCAACCCCGGTGAGCTCACCGTGTCCTGATAGCGGTACAGCGACACTTGACTGTTCAGCACGTTATTAACGAATAGCGAAACGTCCCAGCCAGCTTTCTTCGCACCCGCGCGCAAGGACATGAAGTTGGTTTTTGGCGCATCGCGCGTGTTGGGGTCGTAGGAAAACGTATCGGCGTTGCCGGTGCGATAGTAGGCACCGGCGAACTGATCATCGACCCGCACATAGCCGGAGGCGTCCATCGGCAGGTCGAAATCCTGCTGCGCCGAAACCGTGGTAGTCCATTCCGGTGTCGCCAGGCTGTTGCCCGCCTCGGCCAGAATAACGTACGGCTGCGGCGCGTCCGGAACATACTGCTTCACCGTGGTCGTGTAGCGCACATCCGTGAGGCCCATGTTGGTGGATAGCGTCAGGGTGGGGGTGACCAGCCAGTCCGCTTGCAAATCGAATCCCTTGCTCGTCGCGTTGCCGAGATTGTCCGTATAATAGTAGCCACAATCCGGCAGCAGCACCTGCTGCTGAATGGCGCTCCAGTTGATCCAGAACAGGCTGGCATCCACGCGCAGCTTGCCGCCGAAATAGCTGCCTTTGTCGCCGACCTCGTAGCTCCACACCGAGTCCGAATTGAACGTGTGCGGAACGTCCTTCAGGCCCAATGCGGCCAGGTCGCCGACGCAGGATGGCACGCCAAGCACCGATTCGTTGGCGCCGCCGATGCGATAGCCCTTGGCGGCGGTGGCGTAAACCATCTGCTCAGGATTGATCTGATACGAGACGGCGAAGCGCGGCGTCACCGGCAATTCGCCCTTGGAGCCGGAATAATAGGTGGGTGCGGCTGGCCCATAAGGCCCGTCCTGGAAGTCGTTGTAGCTGTATTTGCTGTGGGCCACGCGCAGCCCGACCGAGAATTTCAGCCCCGGCAGCGGCTGATAGGTAAAGTTGCCGAAGCCCGCGATATCCGTTTCCAGCACGGTAATGTGCTGCAGGTACGAGTATTTCCCGCCAACCGGCGCCTCGCCAAAACATTGATATGAATTGCTTCCCGGGCTGCAATAAGGTCCATAATCTACCTGATCGTAGGTGGAAAGATAATATGCCACCTTATCGAACGGTTCCGCGAAACTGTTTGCATTGCTCGAAACGTTGTTTTGAAAATACACACCAAAGACCCAGGAAAACCGGCTGTCCGGCTGATCGGTGGAGGCGAGCCGCACCTCCTGCGTCCAATCGCTCTGTTTCTGGTGGTAGTCGCCGATGGAGAGGTAATCCGGGTCGGTCGGCAGCGAAATGGCGCTGCCTGGCAGCAGCCCGGAAAGTTCGTAGGAAGTCGCATCGAACTGGTCGTCGACAACCCGCCGGAAGTAAGATGTGATCGATTTCGCGGTAAAGTCGCCAAAATCGTAGCCGATCTCAAGGCTCGGCAGAATATAGGTGTCGTTGCTCGGCTGCGGAATCTGCGCGTATTCGGTGAAGTTGGGTGCCGGCTGCGACCAATTCGGCGGCGCCGTCTCCCAGCTATAATCGCGATCGCCGTTGTGCAGCCGTTGAAAAAACACCGCCGGCTCGATGGTCAGATCGTCGGTGGCCTGCAACAGCAGTGCGGCACGGGCAACCGTGGAATTGGCGTCGTTAGCATTGCGCTGCGAGAGCTCGTCGGTCACCGGATTGACGCGGTCGATGTAACCGCCATCGACCCGGTCCCACAGGCTGACCCGGAATCCCAGCTTGTCGGGCACAATCGGCCCGCCCACCGCGCCGCCAAGCTCATAGCTGGGATCGCCGCCGTCGGTGTACCCCACCTCGCTGCGGAAATACCCCGTATAATTTTGAAGGCTCGGCGCCGGCGTAATGAAGCGTATAGTGCCGCCTTCCGAACCGGCGCCGAACAGCGTGCCCTGCGGCCCGCGCAGAACCTCCACGCGATCCAGATCGAACACCTCCGGATACGGATTGCTGAACACGATTTCCTGCCGCGCCTGCACCGGCGTCTCGTCGATATACACGCCCGTGGTCTCGGCACCGGTATTCGAAACGATACCGCGAATCGAAATGTTGGTGTCGCCGAGCACATCGCTGGTTTGCAGGTGCAGCCCGGGCACCAGGCGCGCCACGTCGCTCACGTTGCGCACGCCCTGCTTGTCCATCTGCGCCTTGCCCAGCGCGGTAATGCTGATCGGCACCCGGCTCAGTTTTTCGGAACGCTTCTGCGCCGTGACGACAATTTCTTCCAGCCGGGCTTTTTGGCCCTCCGTGCCTTGCACGGCGGTATCGCCGGCGGCGGCCGCCGCCCCCGCAAGGGAGGGCAGCATCAGCAACGCCACTAAGCCGCGCCACGGCGGCCGCTTGCTCAGGCGCCAAAGTTGTGTCGGTCCGCCCATCTCACCCCCCCAGGCAAAGGCGACGCAACTTCCCTAGTGACTAGGTCGCGCCCACCATCATGCCGACATTTTTCGCCGCGCCGCCCCGGCGGCCACCGTCGCATCCACCGCGCGTTCGAATCCAACCAACGTATCTGTCAGGCAACCCAAATCATGCGCCGCACAGACAAACCAGGGCTCGCGCGAATCCGGTTCGCACAGCACGCCTTCGTCATGCAGGAACTGCGCCAACTCGTTATAAAAACTGTAGTCGCTGCTCTTCCAGTCACGATAATTGCGCGGCGGCTTCTCGGCGAAATACAGGCCGCTCATCGAAGGATGGCCCACGAAACTGTGCGCGATGCCGCGCGCCCCCAGCACCGCGCTCATGCCGTTCCGCAATTTGGTGCCGTACGCCGCGATGCGCTCCAGCGCGTCGGTTTCCTCCAGGATCTGCAACGTGCGGTCCGCCGCCGCCAACGAAACAGGATGCGCCGTATAGGTGCCGCCATGTGCCACACCCCGGCCGATCTTGCGCATGATGTGCTCGCGCCCCGCCAGCACCGCGATCGGATAGCCGTTCGCCACCGCTTTCGCGAACGTGCAGATGTCGGCATGCACGCCATAAAGTTCCTGCACCCCACCGCGAGCAACGCGAAAACCCGTTTTCACCTCATCGATAATCAGCAGCACGCCATATTTGTCGCACAGCGCGCGCGCGGTCCGCAGATACTCCGGATCGGCCGCAATGCCCAGGCAGTTGCCCATGATCGGCTCGATCAGCAGGCAGGCAATCGATCCGGCATGTTTCTTGAGAACCGCTTCCAAACCCTCGGCATCGTTCGCCTGCACGAAATGCGCCAGGCTGCGCGAGCTGACCGGAATACCCTCGCTATAAGGCTGCACCGCGGGCTCGCCAACCTGGTTCCACGCATGCATCGGTACATGCCACATCGCGGCATCGAACAGGCCGTGGTAGCTGCCTTCCAGCAGCACATAGTCGTCCTTGCCCGTGTAGGCGCGCGCCAACCGAAGCGCCGCCATCACGGCCTCGGTGCCGGAATTGGAAAACCGCACCAGCTCGGCCGCCGGCACCATGCGGCTAATGCGCTCGGCCACCTGCAGTTCCATTTCGGTGGACAGCGCGAAAACGCCGCCCACTTCCATGCCCTGCCGTGCGGCCTCGTCCACGCGCCGGTCCGCGTAGCCCAGGATCGCCGGGCCATAGCCCATGCGGTAATCGACATAAACGTTGCCGTCGATGTCCGTCATGCGGCCGCCACGGCCCGATTTCACGTAAATGGTGCGCTCGTCACCCCAATAACGGAAGTTGGAGGCAACGCCGAGCGGCAGCCGCTGCACGGCGCGCTGGAAGTGCTCGCGGCTGTTTGCCAGCGTCCTTGCCATGCCACCCATCCATCCTAAGCCTTCGACATGACGAGCCTAGCAGGCGGGCGGGCCGTGGTCCATAGAGATTCTATATGACCATTCAATTTTTTGCCGACGGAGTCCGCCAGGTAGGGAAGGAAGGCCAGGGCTCTGCCCTGGACCCGCTGGGGCCGGAGGCCCCAGACCCCGATTCTTAAAGCGTCGATGGGAAGAACGGCGAAGCCAGAAAATCCAATTCAATTAATGGCTTCGCCTTTAAGTTAAGGAAAAGCTGCGCAGCGCTAATGGGGGTCTGGGGCCGCCGGCCCCAGCGGGTCCAGGGCAGAGCCCTGGCCTTTTCGCTGCCTTCTTTCGCTGATCTTGGCGCTTAAGGGGCCCTGCCATGGACCCGCTGGGGCCGTAGGCCCCAGACCCCATTTTATTAAGGAAGGTGAAGCGACCCTTGCGGAAACGCGCGCGGTCGGGCTATATTGAATGGACATTCAGAATAGGGTGGGTGGCATGAGCGCGGCACTCTCGGCCGATCGGTTCCACACGGCGAACGCCGACACCTACCCGCGCGGCCTGCCGCCCTGGACCTACAATCACCCCGCCATCACGCGCCTGGAGCATCAGCGCGTGCTGTTGCCGAGCTGGCAAATCGTCTGCCATATCAATGACATACCGAACGCTGGCGATTATATTACCTTCGATCTCGGCCCCGACAGCGTGATCGCGCTGCGCGACCGCGAGGGCACCATCCGCGCCTACCACAATGTCTGCCGCCACCGCGCCGCCCGCCTGCTGGAAGGCGCCGGCGCCTGCCCCGGCTCGATTACCTGCGCCTACCACGGCTGGACCTACAATCTGGACGGCTCGCTGCGCGGCACGCCGGTGCGCGAATCGTTCCCGTTCCTCGACCGCTCCACCCACGGTTTGATGCCGGTGCGCATGGATATCATGGCCGGCTTCATCTTCGTCTGCATGGCGGGCGATCCGCCATCGCCCGCATCGATGTGGGGCGAAATGCTGGAGGATTTCGCGCCCTACCAGTTCGAGAACATGCAGCCCCTGGCCCCGATGTATTTCGAGGATTGGGACGTGGACTGGAAAGTGGCGATGGATAACTACCTCGAATCCTACCACGTCCCGATCGGCCACCCGGGCCTGTCGCGCATGTTCACGCCCGATTACGACGATCAATTAAACCTCGATACGGGTGTCGCCCGCGGCGTCGGCTGGATGCGCGCGCAGCCGTCACCGAAATGGTCCGAATGGCGCTACCAGGCGATGGTGGAAGGCCTGACCAGCCACCTGCCAGAACCGAACCGCAAATGCTGGCGGTTCTACAGCATGTTGCCCAATCTGGGCATCGATGTATTCCCCGATCAGATGGACTTCTTCCAGGTTCTGCCGCGCGGCCCCGGCAAATGCACAATCCGCGGCGGCACCTATGGGCTGCCGGACGACCGCCGCGAAATGCGCGTGCTGCGTTATTTGAACGCACGCATCAACCGCCAGGTGCAACGCGAGGACGACGATCTGTGCCGGCGCGTGCAACGCGGCCTGGAATCCAGCTTCTACAAGCCGGGGCCACTATCAACGCATGAAGTGTGCGTGTTGCAGTTTCACGACATGATCCGGCAGCGTATTCCGGCAACGTTACAGGCAAGTCCGCCGGCGGGGTTAGTCTAAGTAAGGCCAGGGCTCTGCCCTGGACCCGTCACGCCGGAGGCGTGCTACGCACGACGGGGCCGTAGGCCCCAGACCCCATTCAGCGCTGCGCGGCTTTTCCTTACTTCTCGGCGAAGCCAATAAATATCTTGGCTTCGCCGTTTCCCCTAACAATTCTTCTTAGTGAATGGGGTCTGGGGCCTACGGCCCCAGCGGGTCCAGGGCAGAGCCCTGGCCTTCCTTACTCCCTCAAACAAAAATTATCCTCAAAAGCTGCGAACTGCCGCGCCACATCATCAATTCGATACTCGCGCAAATTGATCGCCGGCTCCGATCCAAACTTCCCCACCACATCTTCGACCACCGATCGTGGAACGACAAAGCAGCGGCGCGTTTCGCCGACAAAAATAACGAACGCCAGCCAGTCGAACACATCCAGCGTCGAATAGCCGATGCTGGCGGCGCCGCGCAAGAAAGTCCCCGACTTTACCAGCACGCGCTGCGGGTCGCGCCCGCGTGGTTGCGCGATCACATTATATCCCGGCCAATAATCGGGTGCCTTCAGGGCCGGTACGCCCGCCAGCGTCAACTCCGCGGCAACCAGCATGGCGCACGCATCGCCGATCAACCTGCCCGAATACCGTGCAATCGCGGGCGTCTCTGTTTTCTCACCGGCGCGCGCGGCTTCCGAAGCGCCCGGCCCCGCGAATTGCGCCGGAAATGCAGAGCGCAGATAGGCGTGACAGCGCAACCTGGCCGCCACCCGGTCGACATGCGTCTCGTCCTGAAAAGCGATCTCCTGCCAGATCATTTCCAGCGTGCCGATCAGCCCCAGTGCCACCGCGTCCGCATCCAGATGCGCGGCCCCGGTTTGCTCAACCAGGCGCCCTACCAGGTCGCGCACCAGATCGGCGAATGCCAGGTCCCGCTTGCCGCAAATCGTAAAATACTCGCGCCGGCTGGTCGCCTCGCCCCAGAACGCATACCACACCGAAACCTTGCGTGGGCTGGCGATATCCGGGTCCAGATAGAGTTCGATCAGCCGCTCCAGTGCCTCCGCCGGCCGGTCCAGCAGCGCACCGAGCGGCGCCACCACCCGATCGTCGAACTCGTTGGCCAGATACTCCAGGGCGGCCATCATCAGGGCCGCCTTGGTTTCAAAGTAGAAATTCACGATCCCCGGCGACATCTCGGCGATCGCTACCACCTTGTCGATCGTCGTGCGCGAGGGGCCGTGCAGGTAAAGTGCGGAAATGCACGCATCAATCAGCTTTTGCCGCTGCCGCGCACGGGACAACTTCTCGCCCGCCCTGGGCGTTCCGGAAGCAACCTGTTCTGCTGTCATTTTGCTGGTGCGCCGCACTGGTCCCGAGCCCCGCATCATGCAGATGCAACCGCGTCGAGGCAAGGACCACGAACGCCCCCCACAGAAGCGAAAGCCAAATGAACAAAAGTTTTTTGGTTCTTTTTTTCAAAAAAGAACAAGAAAAAAGCACTTCTTTTTGAAAAAAGAAGCAAAAACTTTTGTTAATTGTTGCGCGCTCGGCGGCTACTCGCCGGTCTTGATGCGTGTCCAGCTGCGGGTGCGCAAACGTTCGGTGGCGGCGCTCACCTCGCGCGAGGGATAGAGCCGTTTTGCCATGGAAGGCGTGGGGTAAATCGCGGGGTTATTCAGGATCGCCGGATCGACATAGGCGTTCGCCGCCAGGTTGTCGTTGCCGTAGTGGATTTCGTTGGTGGTTTCCGCGATTACCTTCGGGTCGAGCATGTAGTTGAGGAAACGGTAGGCAGCTTCCGGATGCGGCGCGCCGGCCGGGATGAGCCAGGCATCGTACCAGGCGTTGGCACCCTCGCGCGGCCCCGTAAAGGCAAGGTTCACCGACACGCCGGCCGCCTTGGCGCGCGCCAACGCCGTCTGGTAATCCCCCGACCACGACATGGCGATGCAAAGTTCCTTGTTCGGCAGCGCATTCACGAAGCCTTCCGAATCGAACGTGCGCACATAGGGCCGCACCGCCAGCAGCAATTGTTCGGCCGCCTTGAAATCCTCGGGTTTTTGCGTGTTCGGATCAAGATGCAGATAGTTCAGCGCGAGCTGTACCACATCCTCCGCATTGTCCAAGAAGCTGACGCCGCAATCCGCGAACTTGGCAACGATGTCCGGCTTGAAAATCATGTCCAGGCTATCCACCGGCGCATCCGGCATGCGGGCCTTGATCATGTCCGCATTGTAGGCAAAGCCGTTCACGCCGCGCAGATAGGGTACCGTGTGCGCGTTGCCCGGATCGAATTCCGCGATCATCGCCAGTATCGCTGGGTCGAGATTCTTCCAATTCGGCAGCTTGCTTTTGTCCAACACCTGGTAAACCCCGGCCTTGATCTGCCGGCTGAAGAAATCCGTCGATGTCGTTACTAGATCGTAGCCGGAATCGCCGGCCATGACTTTAGCCTCGAGCGCCGCATCGGAATCATACGTATCGTAAACCACCTTGATGCCGGTCGCCTGTTCGAACGCCGGCACCGTTCCTTTGCCGATATAGTCGGCCCAGTTGTAGATGTTGAGTTGCGCCTCCTCGGCCACGGCCCCTGGCGCCCCCAGCGCGCACGATACGGCCCATAGGCCGGCCGACCACAACACCAACCGCCCCGCAACCATCGGCCCCCCTCCTGATCCGCGCGATCCGCCCCCCGCGCGCCCGGCCGATGCTATTGGTCCGCGCGCGGCACTGCAACGCCGGCGTGGCCCGGCCGCATGTGGCGTGTTATATCATGCGCCGGTCGTGGCCGGTCATCCCCGGCCGCGCGCGGCAATCTGTAATCGAGCAGGGCAAGGGGCGCGAGGCCGACAGATATGGCAGACGGACCCGCCTTGCCGGAAATCGCCCTGGCCCCGGGCGGCACCGCGCTCCTCGTGCGGTGCGCCGGTGGCGCAGTGCTGCCGATCCACCCGCTGTGGCTGCGCGAGCGCTGCCGCGACGCAGGCAGCCTTGATGCGCGAACGGAACAGCGCCTCTATAACCCATCCGACCTCGATCCCGGCATAGCCATCGCCAATATCGCGCACACGGGCGCCGGCGTGTTCAGCATCACGTTTAGCGACGGTCGCACCGCATGCTTCACCGCGGCGGAAATCCACGGAGAGCTACCCGACGCCCCCTGCGACATCGTGCCCGCGCCGGTGCCGTGGAGTGTTCGGCAACCTCCGCCGCCACCGGTCGACTGGCGCCGCTGCGCGGAACCCGACATACAGTGCGCCGCATTGCATGCGTTTCTGCTGCACGGCTACATCATCCTCAACCACGTTCCACCCAACGAAGGCACGGTGCTGCAGGTCGCGCGCTGCTTCGGCGTGCCGCGGGAAACCAATTTCGGCGTATTGTTCGACGTGCGTTCCGTGCCGGACGCTAACGATCTGGCCTACACGTCCCTGCCGCTCGATCCGCACACGGACAATCCCTACCGTGCGCCCGTTCCCGGCATCCAACTGTTGCATTGCCTCACCAACCGCACGCCAGGCGGGCTTTCGACCCTCGTGGACGGACTGGCGGTCGCCAATGCATTGCGTGCGGAAGCACCCGCCATGCTCGCCATACTTGCGACGACCCAGGTCCGGTTTCGCTACACCGATGCGGAAACAGAACTGGTGGCCAGCGCCCCGTTGATCGAACTGCACGCCGATGGAAGTTTCTCGGCCATTCATTACAGCCCGCGGCTGGATTTCGTGCCGCTGCTGCCGCCGCACACGCTGCAGACATTCTATGACGCGCGCCGCCGGCTCGATCGCATGTTGAAATCAGACCCATTCGAGCGCCGCTTCCGCCTCGACGATGGAGACCTCATGATGTTCGACAACCGCCGCCTGCTGCATGGCCGCACCGGCTTCGATCCCAGTACGGGTCTGCGTCACCTGCAAGGATGCTACATCGATTCGGACGGCCCGCGCAGCCGCTACCGCGTGCTGCGCCGGAGGTTTGCATGAACCAGGTTCAGTTCCGCCAGATGAAGCACGGCACCGCGGAAGAATATCGCATGCTGGCCGAACTGGAACAGACCTATGCGGCCGCGCTGCCCACGCGCCTGCTGCACGCGATGGAGCTGCTGGGCGATTCGCTGCAGGGCTACCAAGTGAGCCGCCTGCAACATTCGTTGCAGGCCGCCACCCGCGCCGAACGCGATGGCGCCGACGAGGAAATGATTGCGGCGGCACTGCTGCACGACATCGGCGACGACCTGGCGCCGCACAATCACGCCGCCCTGGCGGCCGAAATCCTGCGCCCCTATGTGCGCCCCGAAGTCACCTGGATCGTCGCGCAACACGGCGCGTTCCAGGCCTATTATTACGCCCATCACACCGGCGGCGACCGCAACGCGCGCGAGGCGCTACGCGGGCACCCCTGGTTCAATGCCTGCGCCGCGTTCTGCGAGCGGTGGGACCAGGCCTCGTTCGATCCGGATTACGCCGCATTGCCCATGGACCATTTTGCGCCGCTGCTGGAACAGATATTCCGACGGCCGAAGGCATCGTAGGGCAGGTCAAGAAACAGGAAGGCCAGGGCTCTGCCCTGGACCCGCTGGGGCCGGAGGCCCCAGACCCCATTCGCGCTGCGCGGCCTAACCGCAGCGATACGGATGGTTGGCGCACCAGCCGGGGCGGCCGGGGCCTTCGACAACACATCCCGCTAGCGGAATGGCGACGGCGAGCAGAAGTAGCGTGGCGATAGCACGAATCATGGCGTTACATCCTGGGTCCGGAATCGTTTGCCGCCGCCTGGAGCGCGGGGTTTGCCCTCGACGCGGCAGAGCCGGACAACACTGCCTGTCGCTTCGATGTCACCACCGGAACCTGCCACGCCTGACGCCATAATGGCGGCGGGCAGAGGGAAAATGCGGTGGTCGGCACATGCCGCCGCCACTCATTGACGTCTCAGCGCCGATTTATATTTGCGGACAAGATTGAACTGAAGCGGCGGCCAAACAACAGCGCTCTGCCGCTGAATAAATCGCAAAGCCGCTACAATGCAGAATCCTTGTCTTCTATTGAACACATGGCCGTGCGGCCGGCGCTTTACAAGGACCTGAGCCGCAATTGTCCAATATTACTGAAATAACCCGAACGCCGCGCGTAGAAGGCCAGGGCTCTGCCCTGGACCCGCTGGGGCCGGAGGCCCCAGACCCCATTCATTAAGAATCGGCGAAGCCAAATAATTCATTTCATGCGATGGCTTCGCCTGGAAGTCAGGAAAAGCCGCGCAGCGCTGAATGGGGTCTGGGGCCTACGGCCCCAGTGGGGGTCCAGGGGGCAAAGCCCCTTGGCCTTCTTCTACCCAGCCGCGCGCACCCGATTAAGCGCCGCATCGTTCGCTGGATTCTCCACGCAACTCGTCCCATCCGCGCCATAAATGCTAAACACGCAAGCATTACAGTGCGTGCAGCCCGATCGCGTTGCCGCCCCGCTGCGGAATTTGGCCACCAGCGCCGGATCGTGCAGCAGCGCGCGCGCCATGGCCACACAATCGAAACCTTCCGCCAGCAGCGCATGCACGTTTTCCAGCGCCACCGCGCCACCCAGATAAGCCAACGGCAGCCTCACCGCGGCCCGGATGCGCCTTGATTCATTCAGCCGGTACAAGTCCCGGAAATGCAAATCCTTAGGCACACCCAGCGACGCCAGCCTGAGGAAAAATCGTTGCAGCGCGCTGTTCCCAAGCGCCGCGCGCATCGCCTTCATGTTCATCGGGCTGCCGAACATGTACCAAACGGATTCCATGTTGCGCCCGGAGGACAGCACCAGCAGATCGGCCCCCGCCGCTTCCAGCATCCGCGCGGTCACCACGCCGTCATCCACCGTGGCGCCGCCGGCAACGCCGTCGGCCACGTTCATTTTCACCGTCACCGCCATATCGCGGCCCACGGCTTCCTTCACGCGCGCCAAAACCATGAGCGGAAAACGCATGCGCGCCGCGGCGTCGCCGCCGAATGCATCGCGCCGATGGTTCGACAGCGGCGAAATGAACTGGCTGAGCAAATAGCCATGCCCCATATGCACTTCCACCGCGTCGAACCCCGCCTCCCGGCACAGCAGTGCGCCCGCCGCGAATTGCCCGACCACGCGCGCCATGTCGGCATCGTTCATCGCCCGCTGCCAGTAATTCCCCGCCAGCAGCCCGGCCTTGTTCACCCCGCCCGACGCGCTGATCGCGCGCGCCCCGAGCCGGAACCCGGTGACAAAACTGCCGCCATGGGTGATCTGCGCGGCGATCGCGGCGCCCTGCGCGTGCACCGCGTCGGTCAGCGCGCGCAGATCGGCCAGGATCGCCGGCCGCAGCCAGACCTGGTTGGCGAGCGACCGCCCTTCCGGCGCCACCGCGAAATAGGCCGCCGTCGTCATGCCCACGCCGCCGGCCGCCAGCGCCCGGTGGTGCTCCACCAGCGCGCGGGAGGGCGCACCGTCCACCGTCATCGCTTCGTTGGCGGCCGCCTTGATGAACCGGTTGCGGATCGTGATCGGCCCGATCCGTAACGGCTCGAACGGGGACGCGGCACTGCCCATACCAACGGCCCCGCCTTGAAGTCGTATCCGGCCCTACGGTCTCAGTGCATCTGCCGGCCGGCGCGGCCGATGAGTTGGCCTAGAGCGGGATGCGATTGAGTTGAATCGGCATTGCAGCGCATCCCGCTCTAGTCCTTTGTTTTAACGAGCGGATTCACGCGATGGCTAACCGCATGTGATCGCGATCCGCTCTAGCGCGCCCGCGTGCACTTCGTCGTGCCCCCCGTGGTGCCGTTGCTCGTGCTGGTGCTTGGCCAGATGCCGACGCAGATCGAGTCGTGCTTGGCCACCTGGTTCGGATAACCGTACGCCCCGCCGAAGCCATTGATCACGATCTGCGAGTCGGACCAGCTGGCATAGTTGACCGTCACCCCGTCGCAGTCGTTCGCGCCGCAATAGCCCGCGTTCCAGGTATAGCCGTCGGCGTAAGGCGCCGCCACATTGAAGTCGGTGAACAGAAAATACGGCGAAACGCCATTCGTCCCAACCACCGAAGGCGCCGGTCCGAAGCCGCTGCCGTTGATGGTGATCACCAGGTTCTGCCCCGTACCGCTCGTGCTGATGCTGGAAATCACGGCGGTGCCGGCCAGCTTGCCGACGTGGCCGCCCATCGCCGCCGTGGCGTTCAGCGCCCCGTTATACATCTGGACCCGCACCGCGTCGCCGGACGCCACCGATACCTCGGTGATGGTGATGAGGGTGTCGCTCCAGGAGGTGACGTTCACCACCTGCTGGGTCGGCTGGCTGCTCAGATCCACCACCCGCAGTTCGGCCGGGGTGCAGGCAGTGCATGGCACGTCGCCGGGTGCCACGCCAAAATTCGTGCCGCTGATGGTCGCCGAAAAGGTGCCGTCGAAGTTCGGCGTAACGGCAATATGGCTGATCTTCGGCAGCGTGGCACCCGCGTGGGCGGCCTGCGGGCCGAGAGTGCAAACGGCGGCGAATGCCGCGCCGGCAAATTTTGAAATACGCGCAACCATGGATAGCTCCTAAGATAGACCTGCCACCCGTATGACGGGAAACGGCCCAATGCCCCGAGACACGCCTGTATGCGTGAATACGATTTTCACCCTAACGTACATTTTTTGAGTGAGTCAAAGCCTGTTATGACTTCATTCAGAACTTCAGCGACGCGTTCATCCCGACGGTCAGCGGCCGCAGGGTAAAGCCCTGCGTGTTCGGTTCGAGAACGCCCCGATAATGGAAGCCGTACAGCGGGCCGCTTTGGCCGGGGATGTCCACGCCGGACCCCTGGATATCCGGCTCCTGGATAATCTTGTTGTTGTTGGTCAAATTCTTGCCGAACAGGGTAAATTCCCAGCGCCCGTAATCGATCCCCGCGGCGGCATCGACCGTAACGTAAGACGGCCGCCGGTAGTCGGCATTGCCGGCAATCGGCTCGCCATCGCTCTGGCCCACCCACGGAATGTCGAAGCTGAAGAAACCGCTCATCGAATCGCTCACGTCGAAATTCTGCCGCGCGTCCAGATCCAGATTGTAGCGCGGCACACCGGGCACGATTTCGCCCGGGTAGGTGCCTTGCAGGATCGTGTTGCCGACATGCACGCCGTTGTCGAGCGTCGCGTGGGTATAGCTGCCGGAAAGCCCCGTCGTCAGCTGATCGGTGACGTTGCCGCGCAGCTCGAACTCGATGCCATAGCTGTTCGCATTGCCGGCATTGGTTTCGAAATCGAGTCCGCTCGTCGTCAGCGGAATGTCCTGCACGATATTGTCCCACAGAATATAGAACATATCCGCCGAGGCAACGACCCGGCCGCCGAGGAAGCGGCCCTTGTCGCCGAGTTCGAAGTTCCACAATTTGTCGGGCCCGTACAAGGTCGGCGAGCTGTGAATGCCCAGATTGTTCAGGTCGTAGGAGGGCGTGCCGAACGCCCCCGCCTCCGACGGAATATAGGCGATGGCGCGATTCTCGCTGCCGAGCCGGAAACCCTTCGAGATGTTGGCGTAGATCGTGTTGGTCGGCGAAATATCCCAGCCGAACGCGAATTTCGGCGTGAACGCATAGAATTTTCCGACATTGGAGCTCGGGCCGACCAGGCCGTAACTATAAAACAGCTCTTCGTCGGTTGCGCCCGCGTCGCGGGCGTAAAGATAGCGCCCACCCACGGTAATGCGCATGTTCGGCAGCGGATAGTAGGTGCCTTCGCCAAACACCGCGTACTGCGTCGTATTGTACGATTCAAAACCGCGATACACCATGTCGTTGACGATGAAGCCCGGCGCGCCGCCCTCGATCACGTTGGGGTTGGAGGGATCGGCGCCGAACCGCGCAAACGTCGCATTGGCGCCTTGCACGCTCTCGTCGTCGGTCGATTTCGAATACTCGTCCGAGATGTAAATCCCGACCAGCCAGGTGAAAGGCAGGCCGCCTGGCTCATACGGTTTCGAAACCAGCCGGAATTCCTGCTGGTACTGCTTTACCTCATTGTTGAAGTACGTGTAGCTTGGCAGGTTGAACAGCGCGTTGTAGAGACCGGCCGGCGCACCATAGACAGGGTTGTTGTTGGCATCTGTGCAGGTCAGCGCCTGGTTCAGCGGATCGCAGACATACAGCGCAAGATTGTCGTAAATCGTGCTGTCCAGCGTGCGCCGGAACGCTCGGCTATACGCACTGCTGACCGAAATCAGGTTGGCGAAGCCAAGGTCGGCGTTGATCGTGACGCTCGGCACGAACAGCTTGTCCTCGCCCGGCTCCGCCACGGTTTTCGGCGTCTGAAAGTTCGGCAGCGCCAGATATTGCGCGTCCGAATCACGGCTGTCGGTGTCTTGCCAGAATGCCTGCGGCGTAATGGTCAGCCAGTCGTACGGCTGCAACAGCAGTGCCGCGCGCGCATCGTTATAGCCGACCGAGTTGATATTGGCCTTGATGGTCTGCCCGGTCGCGGGATTGATGTTGTTGATGTAGCCGCTGTCGCCGCCGGTCTCGCCCGAAACGCGCAGCGCGGCGCGGCCGTCCACCAGCGGAATGTTCAGCACGCCCTGCTCGTCCCAGTTCGGCCCGCCATGGTAGGTGCCCGAAAGCTCCGAAAACACATTGCCGGAAAACCCGGTCGGATCAGGCTGGTTGCTGATATATTTGATCGTGCCGCCGAGCGCGCTCGCGCCATACAGCGTGCCCTGCGGCCCGCGCAGCACTTCCACCCGCGAGATATCCAGGAACCGCGGCTCCGCGGTGCCCTGCGTATAGATGTTGCGTGTGGTCAGCGAAACGTCGTCGAGATACAAGGCCACCGTCGCCGTCCCCGCCATGCTCGCGATGCCGCGCAGTTCCAGCGTGGAGAGGCCGGCGCCCGCCTGGCTGGAGAACGAAAGGTTGGGCACCGCCCGCGTCAGGTCGGCGAAGTTCGTGATGTGGTCGGCCTTGATCTTGGCCCCGCTCAAAACCGTGATGCTGACTGGCACCTTGCGCACGTTCTCGCTGCGCTTCTGCGCCGTCACCACCACCTCCTCCACATGCGGCGCCGCCGCGGGCGCCGGCGGCGTCTGCGCGCCGGCCCGCGCAATCGCCAGAAGCGAGGCGCCGCTGGCCAGCAGAACCGCCGTGGAACGGCGAAGATACTTGCGCATAGGTGAGGCCCCCCGGCTCGTTCGTTAGCTTCAAGCTCAATTTGTGATCATAATTCCCAACCGGCCCTGTCATGCAAGTGCCACGGTTGCGCCGCGCGCCAGCGATCGCAACCAGGCGGCGCATAGTGGCCGCCAAACCGCACCCGCGCGCCCGCCTGGTTTCCTAACCGCGCGCTTCGGGGCAGGTTCGCGCCGTCGCAGCAGGGGAACACGCAATGCCGACCGTGGCGAAGGCTGACATCGTCCCGCCGCCGGGCACACGGTTCGTCGATGCGTTCGTCATCGACGTCAACGGCATCCCGCGCGGCAAACGCCTGCCCGCCGCGGACTTCGTCGCCTCGGGCGGCCGCGTCGCGTTCTCCGCCAGCGCCCTCGTGCTCGATGCGCAAGGCCACAACCAAGGCCCGCTCGGCATCGGCACCGAAGATGGCGACCCCGACGCCACCGGCGAAACCGTCCCGGGCAGCATCGCCCCGGTACCCTGGGCCGGCCCCCAAATCGCCCAGGCCCTGCTCACCATGCGCACCGAAGGCACACCGATATGGTTCGACCCCAGGCAGATCCTGGCCGATATCGTGGTGCGCTGTCGTGCCGACGGGTTGCATCCAGTGGTGGCCTGCGAGCTTGAGTTCTACCTGGTCGAGCGAGATATCGAGCGAGGTCTCGAGCGAGATGCAAACGCCGCGCCGCGCCCCCCCGCCCGGCCAGGCGCCGGCCCCGCCGCGTCCGCCGGCCACCTCTGCCTGCAAGACCTGCAAGCCAACGCCCCCTTGCTGCACGCCCTGCACGAAGCCCTCACGGCGCAAGGCATCGCAGCCGGCACCCTCGTCAGCGAATACGGCCCCGGCCAGTTCGAGGTGAACCTCACCCACGGCCCCGATCCGCTGCGCGCCGCCGACGAAGCCGCCCTGCTGCGCCGCGCCACCCACGGCGTCGCCGCCTCCCAAGGCCTGCGCGCCAGCTTCATGGCCAAGCCCTACGCCCAAAAATCAGGCAGCGGCCTGCACGTCCATGTCAGCCTGGTCGACGCAGCCGGCCGCAACCGCTTCGGCGCCGAACGCGGCCAGGCCCTGCTCGAACACGCGGTCGCCGGCATGCAGGCCCTGCACGCCGAGAGCATGGCGATCTTCGCCCCCAGCTTCTCCGCCTACCGCCGCTACAAGCCCGGCGCCTTCGTCGCCGCCGCCGGCGCCTGGGCCGAGAACAGCCGCGCGGCCGCCTTCCGCATTCCCCCCGGCGGCCCCGCCAGCCGCCGCATCGAGCACCGCATCGCCTGCGCCGACGCCAGCCCCCACCTCACCATGGCCGCCATCCTCGCCGCCCTGCACCACGGCATCACCCGCCAACTCACCCCCACACAAACCGGCCCCGGCGGCGTCCCCAACAACATCTTCTCCGCCCTGGACGCCCTGGAACGCAGCACCGCCCTCGCCGCCTACCTGCCGCCGCGCTTTCCAGCCCTGTTCGCCGCGCTAAAACGCGCCGAAACCGCCGCATTGCTGGAGAACATAGCGCTAGCGGAATGGGATTATTACCTGTAGTAACAAAGTAAGTATTTCTTTTTTGAAAAAAAGAAACAAAAAACTTTGGTAACAATATACTTGACTCAGAACGCTCGATGTCAGGTCATCTCATGGGTGATCGCCAACTATGACTAGCACAAGCGAACACCACGGAGTCCCCCTTTGGGCTCTCCAAAACTCGTTGAAAAACGGCGCCTCGCTAAGGTCACAACCGGGACCACTAAAGGATACGGTTGAAGAGATTCCAGTTGTAGCTAGGGCGCTTTTCAGATCCGTTGCCACATTCATCGCGCGGGGATTTGAGCTTGACAAGATGCGCACGCCGAAAAACGATTTAGAGGTCAGGTCGCCGAAGACATTTGGTGGTGGGTTAATCGGATCGACATCCCAATTGGCCAAGGCTAGCGCGGTTGATATGTCGCTGGCTAGCGAGTTGCTTTCAGCGAGTTTCGACGCTGGTATAACGAAGGCCATCTGCATAAGTCGTTGTATTACATCGTCGCGCATTAGGAGCCAATGCGATTCGCTGGCATATGGGGGCACGGTAATGGAAGGAATAGTGCCGGGATATACCTGCGCCCAACGCCGGAGTTTCTGGGCGATCTCAGCTTGTTGGCTATTTGTGAGATTGCGTCGTTGCTGCTTGTTATCATCGATTTGCAGTTTAGCGATGCTAGTGGACGCAGCGGTCTTAAAGGCAGCGTCTCTTACTTCAAGCCCGATAGAAACTGCAATTTCTAGCGTAAGTGATAGGACCAAAAGTCTAAGCCCTGGCTTGATTTTGTTATACCCCCAAACCTTTAACGCAAATCGCTTGAATCCAATGGTTCTCGCCTCGGTGAGTAGTGAGCGCCAACCGCCATTATCAAACTGCGATCTTATGTCCGCTAGAAGTTCTTCTTCTTCCCAGACAACGCCGATGATTACCCCGATGTTTGCTCCTATGAGGGCGCCAAATAACGCATCCATGACTCGTGCCATCTACACAGACGAGGCTACGGATTGGAACGCAATGGCAGCACGATATAGGCGAGAGTACAACGATGCTCGCATCTGCCAAAGGTTAGCGTGGATCGGATTGGCGGTTATGATTTTTTGGATTCCTATGCGTCTCGCTGGGATTGTTTGCTTCGATTGGGTTCGCTCGTCGCGGAGAGGTGGCCCTTAGATGAGCTCTTCTTCTTTCGCTTTTTGGGTTCTAACGATCCTGGCGCCTCGAAACGTTGCTCTCGCGCAGCATCATACAGCGCTTGTTGCGTCTGAACTTCGGCTGGCGTTACCTGTAGGAGTCGTTTGGTGAGCGCTTTAAACGTTGCTATCGTGTCTTTTGGTTCGTCTGGCGGGCCGCGCCCCTCGGCCTTGGCGTCCTTCTTTCTATGCTGCGGGGGCGACATGGCCGATCAACTCCTTGTAGGTGATCCGCTTGCCGGTCACTTGGCTGAGAACCGTGCGGAAGCGGCCTCCGTCTTTGTCCGTCCGCTGGTTAAAGCGGAACGTCTGTTCAACCACATACGCGTCAAGGTGCGTGGGCTCAACGCTAACGTAGGTCCCTTTCAGGGCGCGCTTAAACAAGGACCAGAAGTTCTCCATCCCATTCGTGTGGACGTTATCGCGCACATATTCGACAGCATGATCAACGACTTGGTGGATGTAATCCTCGTCCAGACCATCATAAGAGCGCAAGAAATCGGTAAAAACGGCGGCGCCCTTCTCTGCCACTTTGCGGATAGCGGCCTGAACCGTCCCCTTCTTGCGGTTCTTCACATGTTCCGCCGTCACCTTGCTCGCTTCCGTCTCAGTGCCCCGGCGCAGCACACCCATGACAACCTCTTTGCCAGAAACGCCGCTGCCTGTGATCGTCTTGGCGCGACGGCTGGATGACATGTTCTTGGCCCGGCCACCAATGAACGTCTCATCCGCCTCGAACTCTCCGCCGCTCTTGAGGAAAGAGCCGGTTTCCATGGCCAGTCTGATGCGGCGCAGCATAAACCACGCCGTTTTCTGTGTGACGCCGATACCGCGATGGATTTCGTAAGAACTGACGCCGTTCTTGCAGTTGGCGATCAGCCAAATCGCCGCGAACCACTTGTCCAGGCCAAGCGGGCTATCCTCGAAAATGGTGCCCACCTTGGCAGAGAACTGGCGGCGCGAGTGCGCGCCCTTGCACTCCCACATGCGGCGGGTGGCAATGAAGCGGACGTCATCGCGCCCGCAGGTCGGACAGCACACGCCGTTGGGCCAGCGAAGCTCGACCATGGTGGCCAGCGCGGTGTCGGGGTCCGCGAAGTAGCGGACGGCTTCAACGAGGGTTTGGGGTGCGTTGCTCATGCCCTACGGTATGGCAGAGCCGGATCACTGAGTCAAGTATATTATTACCAAAACTTTTATACTTTTTTTAAGCGCCGCTAGGCGCAACATGATTTTCTTTTTTTCAAAAAAGAACTGCTTACTTTCCTTGTGCTGTGAGCAGCGCCACCTTCGTCATAAACGGCTCCGCCTGATCCGCCGCCAACAACGGCGCCGACTCCGAAACCGCATCGAGCACCGGGATCAGCCATTCCTGATCCTCCTTGGACACATTCCCCAGCACATGCCCCAGCACCCGCGCCTTATCCCCCGGATGCCCAATCCCGATGCGCACCCGCCAATAATCCTGTGTCCCGAGCATCTGATCGATGCTGCGCAGCCCGTTATGCCCGGCCGCCCCCCCGGCGCGCTTCACCCGCACCTTGCCCGGCGCCAGATCCAGCTCGTCATAAAACACCGTGATCGCGTCGGAAGGCATTTTGAAAAACGCCGCCGCGGGCTGCACGCTCTCGCCCGAATTGTTCATGTAGGTCAGCGGCTTCAGGGCAACGATTCGCTCGCCGCCGATCACACCTTCCGCCACCACGCCGCGAAACCGCTGCCGCCACGGGCCAAACCCGTGATCGTGCGCGATCCGATCGATCGCCATGAACCCGACATTGTGCCGGTTGCGGGCCATGCCGGGCTCCGGATTGCCCAGCCCAACCCACAACCGCACGACTTACTTCTTTTTCTTGTCGCCGCCTGGCTTGGCCGGCGCCGCGCGCGCCTTCGCCGGCGCCGCCGCGGTCGCCGCTGCCGGAGCGGCCGCGCCCGCCGCCGCCTCAACCGGCGCATCGGCCGATTTGGTCGGCGGCGCGATCGTGGCCACGACGAAATCGCGCTCCGCGATCGTCGGACGAATGCCCTCCGTTCCGCGCAAATCGTGCCAGCGAATGGCCGCGTTGATCTCCAGCGGCCCCAGATCGGCCTCGAAGAACGCCGGCACGTGATCCGGATCGGCCCACACCTCGATCGTGTGGCGCACCACGTTCAGCACGCCGCCACGTTTCAGGCCAGGACTGGTCGCTTCATGCAAATAATGCACGGCCACCGCCACGCGGATGTGTTCGCCCGGCGCCAGGCGCTGAAAATCCACATGCTCCGGCGTGTCCTTCACCGGGTGGAACTGCACGTCGCGCATCAGCGCGCGGTGGCTCTCACCGGCGACCTTCAGCTCATACAATCGCGAGCGCCAGCCGCCGCGATGCACTTCGCGCGACACCAGCGCCGGATCGATCGCCAGCAGGGTGGGGGGCTGCTTCGCCCCATAGATAACAGCAGGCACACGGCCTGCCCGCCGGGTCGCACGCGCCGCCCCCTTACCGGCTCGCGCACGCGCCTCGGCCTCGAGTGAGGTATATTCGGCCATACGGATGCTCCAACAGGAAACGCCGGCCTCCAGGGGTGCCGGCGAAGCGCGGGCACTTAGAGCAACGAGGCGAGATAAGCAAGCAAGGGCCTTCGGCGACCGGGGCTCTGCCCCTGGACCCCGCTGGGGCCGGGGGCCCCAGACCCCCATTCTTAAAGAGTCGTTGGGGGAACGGCGAAGCCGCGCAGCGCTAATGGGGGTCTGGGGCCCCCGGCCCCAGCGGGGTCCAGGGGCAGAGCCCCGGCCTTCTTACTTACTGATAACCAGAGCCCCCACCAACGGCACCCGCCAAGCGATGCGCCCCGCCGTGTGGCAGCTAGGGCACCCTGGCTGCCAGGATTTGTGGCTGGTGCCGCACGCCCCGCACACCCAGGCCGGGTCCGCCTCCGCGTCCGCCGCGCGTTTCATCGCCTCGCGGTATTGCGCCAGGTGCGCCTCATCGCTGCCGGAGGCCTCCGCGATATCCGCCATCAACAAATACAACCGCCGTTGCTTCATGCCGGTGCGCTCGGCCGCCTCGGCGTGGCGCTGCGCCTCCCCGGTCAGGCCGGCCTCCAGCGACAGCCGCCCCAGCAGCAGGTGGCTATCGGCACTTTCCGGCGCTTCCGCCACCAGTGCCTGCCCCGCCTTCAGCCGCGCCAACCGGTCCACCGAGGGCGCCAGCGCGAAGTCCGCGATATCCGGGTGCGGCGTGCGGGCCCAGGCGCGGCGCAGCACCTCCAGCACCGCCTTGGGCCGGCCGCCATCGCGCAGCCGGCGGGCATAGGCCAGCGAAGCGGCTGGCAGGCCCGGGTCACGCTTGAACGCGTCCTTGGCCAGTTTCAGCGCCTTGGCGGGATCGGTTTCCGCTTCCGCCGCCGCCGCCGCCAGGGCCGCGTGCGGCGTGTCGTCGCGGTTCAGCAGCAGCGCCTCCTGCCAGTCGCCGGTGCGCATCGCCAGGTGCGACCGCTCGGCGCGCAGCCACGCGGCACCCGGATGCGCCCGCTCCGCCTGCTTGGCCAGATCGTTGGCGCGCGCCCAATCCTCCTTCGCCACCGCCTGCGCCAGCAGCCCGCGCAACCCCAGAAACGACGCCTCCTTATGCCCCGACAGTTTTTCGAATGCCTCGGTCGCGGCCTCCTCATCGCCCGACACGGTCCCGGCATAGGCCGCCAGCATCAACGTTTGCGGCGTGTCGCCGAGGTAGCGCCGTGCCCTCGCGGCGGCGCGCTTGGCGTCAGCTCCCTCGCGCGCCGCGAGCGCCACCAGCGTCGCGGTCACCGCCTGCTCGCCTTTTCGCCGGCCGCCGCGCTCGCCGCTGCGGCGCACCACGTGGTGGATGCCGAACAGCGCCTCGACCAGCCGGAAAACGCCATACAGCGTCGCGCCCAGCACCAGCACGCCCAGCACGGCTACGGACAAGGGCGCCTGAATGCTCAGGCTGCCGACCTGCAGGTCGAGGCCGCCGGTCAGATGATCGAGCCACCAGGCGCCGGCCACCGCCAGCACCGCCAGCAGCAGAATTCCCACGACGACGCGCATCAGCTGTGCGCCGCCAGGTCCGTCAGGGCCGCGCGCGCCGCCAACAGCGCTCTGGCCCGATCGACCCAATCCTTCATCGCGTCGGCCGCGGGGCCGCTCAGCTTGCCGAGGCTGGCCACCGCGCCGGCCAGGTCGCCGGCCTGCAGCTTGCCGCCCGCCTCGGCGAGGATGCCGGCGGCCGGGTCGCCGATCAGCACGTCGTCGCCCTGGCGCACCGTAACGCTCTGCTGCAGGCGGGTCAGCGCGCGTTCGAAGAAACCGCGCCGCGAAACATCGGGGCGGCTGACCTTGCGGGCATGCGCGGCGAGGGCGGGAAACGCCTCGCGCAGGGCCGCCTCGGTCGGCGGCGCCACGTTCGCGAAGCGCGCCACCGCGGGCGGCGCGCCCGGGATATCGCCCAGCTTCTCGCCGGCTTGCAGCGCCACCAGGGCCGCCTGCACGCGGGTCAGGCGCACCACCCGGTCGGTCGCACCCACCGACTGGCCGGCCCCCTGCTCGAGCTTGTCCAGCCGGGCCGCGAGCTGTTCGAGCGCTGCCTTCTGGTCGGTCAGCGCCGCCTTCTGGCTATCCGCCGATTGGGCAACCTGGCGGCCCAGCGCCTCCACCGCCTGTTGCGCGGCCCCGCTGTCGGCCGGCGGCGCGCTGGCCGCGCCGGTGTCGGCCGGCCGATCGGCGAGTGCCGCGACCTTCGCCGCAAGGTCATCCACCCGCTTCGGCAAATCGCCGAGGTCGGCCGGCGCCGCGGCCGGCGGCGCGGCGGCGGAAGCGGCCGCCTTCTGCAGCCGGTCGACCCGGTCCGCCAGGCCCTGCACCTGCTGGCCGAGCGCTTGTGCCGCGCCCTGGTCGTCGGCGCGCTGATCGGCCTGCGCCTGAACCTGCCGGCGCAGCGCCGTGATCGCCGCGTCATTGCTCGGAACCTGCGGGTTGCTCCAGACGAAATACAGCGCGCCGCCCAGGATGCCGAACAACACCAGGGTCAGGATGTTCGATCCGCCACCGCGCACCACCACCGGCGCGCGCGGCCGCTCCGGCGGCGGCGCGCCAGAATCGGCCGGCACGACCGGGTCCGGCGCCGGTGGCGCCGGGTCGTGATCGATCACCGGCGGCAGGTCACGATCGATCTCCTGCGGATTGGGTACCGCGTGTTCGTCGGGATTTGTCATAGCAGGGCCAGGACGTCGTCCAATGTGGGGGAGCTTGCCAGACGGATCTGCCGCCAGCGCAGCGGCTTTAGCGCGTCCGCGGCGGGCTTACCAATCGCCAGTGCCAAAACGTTCTCCAATGTGGCGGCCAGCCCCGGCGGCAGCAGGCGCACGAATGCGGCCGCGGTTTCGCCGGACAGGAACAACGCCGCGTCTACCCGGCCGGCGCGCAGCGCGGCCGCGGCTTCGGCCGGGAAGCGCGCCACCGGCACCGCCGCGTAGGTCACGCGGCGAATGACCGCGAATTTTTGCGCGCGCAGGGCCGCTTCCAGTGCGCGGCCCTGGCCGCGCCCGCACGCCAGCAGCAGCGGCCCCGCAGCCGGCCGCAACAGCCGCGCCGCCAAGGCCACCAGCGCCGCGCCATCGCCCGCGGCACTATGCACGTCGGTGAATCCGGCCGCGGTCGCCCGTTCCGCGGTCGCATCGCCGACGGCGAGCAACGGTGCGTCCTGCAATTTCAGGCCCGGCAGCGCATTGCCGCTGGTGACCAGCACCGCCTGCACGCGCGGCGGCATGGCGGGCGAAAAATGCCGCACCGTCAACAGCGGCGCCGCCAGCGGCTCGAAACCGCGCGCCCGCACCAGCGCTTCGGTGCGCGCCGGCGCCTCGCGCGGCCGGGTGATCAGCACGCAGCGCCGGGCCTCAGGCAAACAGGTCGGCCGGGCTGTCCGCCCGCAGCGCCGCGCCCAACTCCGCGCCGATACGCATCGCGTCCGCCGGCGCGCCGGAAAGCCAGCGCCGCGCCAAAAACGACCCATCCTCGCGCGCCACCAGCCCGGTCAGATGCAAGCTGCCGTCCTCCAGTAGCCGCGCATAGCCGCCGATCGGCGTGCGGCACGACCCGTCGAGC
>Ga0181531_10000510_pt1 | contig 25946 bp, 16 predicted proteins | sample PEATcosm2014_Bin_38_FD_119743 | JGI IMG/M metagenome (GOLD analysis project Ga0181531, IMG submission 119743) | Peatland microbial communities from MTU Mesocosm Facility, Houghton, MI, USA - PEATcosm2014_Bin11_10_metaG | ecosystem: Environmental > Terrestrial > Soil > Wetlands > Peat | place...
AGCGAAGTCCAGCACTGCACCGCACTAATCTGTACATGTGCGGACTGCATCCACCCATCGATCACCGCGCCCAGCTTGGCCATTTTTAGCAGCGCAGCGGGCGGAATATCCGTGGTGGTAACGTATTTATGAATGGCGCTCAGCTTTTGTACCACACGGTCGTCGCTATCCTTCAGCCGGCTGATGCGGCCGAGAACTTCGCTGAGATCCAGCGTCTCCACGGAAATTCCGCTGGCCTCGAGGAGCTTCTCGCTGTAGCGGACGGTGTTGAACGCGGTCGGCCGCGCGCCCACGGCGCCGACGCGCAAATTCTTCAGCCCTCTTACCACCCGGCATACACCCGCAAACCATTCCAGATCCTTGGCAAACTCGGGGGAGTCCGGACTTTCGGTGTGCAGAGAGGTCAGCGAATAAGGAATGCCATACTGCTTCAAATTGTTGCAGGCCGACATTTTTCCGCAAAAACTGTCGCGCCGGTGGCTGATTAGCATTTTGCCTGGCGTATCCGGCGTGGCTTGTACCAGCACGGGAACGTTCAGGCGTGCCAGGCGCAAGGTGTCCGCGATGGCGCGTTCATCGCCGAAGTTAGGCAGCGTGACCACGACGCCGTCGATGGCCTCGGCTTGCGATCTAAAGAGTTCCGCGCAGCGCGTGGCCTCCTCATAGGTTTCTACCGCGCCGTGCTTGCTTTGCTCGGGGCCGAGCACCACCACTTCCACGCCCGCTTCTTGCAAAACCCGCATCATTTCCTCGCGGCCGCTTTTCGCCAGATGATCGGGGAAAAATCCGCGATTTCCGACAATCACACCCATGGTCATCTTTCGTTTATTCCCCATGATCCCTTCCCGTGGCTTCCTCTCTCAGTGGCGCCCTTTTCCTGGCGCAAAATAATACAGTAACTCGCTTTCACGCAGCCAATAGCCGGATCACTTCACCTCTTTGGGTTGACCGTAATAGGCCTGTTTCCCATGCTTTCTGAGAAAGTGTTTATCGTGAAGCGCTTTGCCGATCGCCGTTGCGCGCGAATTGATGTTGACCGTCAGATACGCGACGCGCGCCGCGGCTTCCAGCATCCAGGCGTTTTCGGCGGCCATTGCGGGTGTTTTGCCCCAGGCAAACGGTCCGTGGTTGGCCACCAGAACCGCGGGGATGGCCAGCGGATCGAGTTTCTTGAATCTGCGAACGATTGCCGCCCCGGTATTCTCTTCGTACTCGCCGACAATATCGCGAAGATCCATTGCCTGGGTCACCGGAACCGCACCGTGAAAATAATCCGCGTGTGTCGTGCCGAAGCACGGGATCGGTCTGCGCGCCTGCGCCCACGCTGTGGCATATTCGGAATGGGTGTGCGCTATTCCGCCGATCGATGGAAAAGCCCGGTACAGCGCTGCGTGCGTGGGTAGATCCGACGACGGCCGCAACGCCCCTTCGACAATCTTTCCCCGCAGGTCGGTTATCACCAGATCCTCTGGTTTCATTCCGTCATACGCTACGCCACTCGGCTTAATGACGATGAGCCCCTGTTCGCGGGACACCCCGCTGGCATTCCCGAACGTGGAGAGCACCAGGCCGCGCCGTACCAGTTCCAGATTCGCGTCGAGGACCTCTTTACGCAGATTTGCTAGCAGCATTCAGCCTCGGCTTCTATTTTTCTCGCGTCGAGAACCGGAAGATGGTCGTCGACTGATAGGATCCGCCCGCCTGCAATTCCGTCGACGGAAACTTTTTGTGGTTTGGCGAATCCGGGAAGTGTTGGGCCTCGAGGCAAAAGCCGGTGCGATGTGCGTATAATTCCCCGCCTTCTGTCTTCCCAAACTCAGATACGTCCCGTTTGTGGCGACCCAGGGTGAACAGCTTTCAGTTGCCGAACGCCGTCGCGCAGTGCAAGAAAATAAAAGAACTGGCGGAGAAGGTGGGACACTCACCCTGAGGTGTAGCATATCACTACTATCGCGGCGAAGGATTATTGAAAATGGATGCGTGGTGCGGGGCGTTAAGGTGGAGCCACCCGCCAGATTTCGCAGGTGGAATCGATCATTTGCCCCGGTAGAGTGTGACTCTGACCCCAAGATGTCGCCAATGATCGCTCGGGCTTCGCCGTGGCCGTCGCCGATTACGACAACGATGCTGGCCCGATATGTACATCGCCGATTTCGGCAAGAATCGCCTGTACCACCGGGCATAGCGGCGGTTTGGGGGCGACGGGCAACGGGGCAATAGAGTGCTTATGTAGATTTTGCGGTCCAGTAGGTCGAATACGACTGGTCGTGGATGGCGGTAAATGGCAGTAACTCGATCTTCCCACTGGATGTGTCGACGTTCCATGACTGCGGGCCGGAGCTCTTGGCGGCCAACAACTGCTTTACGGATGCCGCGGGCGGATTGTCGGTAATTGGAAACAGGACCAGCGGGCCACGCAAAAGCGCCACGGTCTCCGGATGCTCCGCGTCAATGGCCTCGAGTCGCAGCTTCATGGGTAATTCCATTTCGATGCGATCGCCATTTTTCCAGAGGCGGCGTATTTCCGCGAAGCCGCCGGCAAGCTCCGGTGTGGGGATGCGCTGGCCATTTACGGAAATGGCCGCGCCCTCGGCCCACGCGGGAATCCGCAGGCGCACGGAGAACTCCGTGGCTTGCGAGGCGCCCAGCGCAAAGGTTAGCGCGCCTTCCAAAGGATAGGCGCTACGCTGCGTCAAGGAGATCTGTGCGCCATCCTGAGTCCAGCGCAGCACCGAGGGAACAAAAAGGTTTACGAACACTCCGCGCGGGTCGCGGAAATAGCCGTTCAGGCGGTAGTCGGCGGCCACTTGCGGCAGCGTTCCAGAGCAACATGGCCACTGCGCGTCGTGGTAGAACTTGCTGCCGTGAAAATTGCAATCGGCGTAATAAAACGTGCTGCCGTCGGCGAGCAGCGGCTTGGCGCCGAGCACGGTGTTGTACATGACGCGCTCCATACTGTCGCCGTAGCGCGCGTCGCGGGTAACGCGCAACAAATACCTGGTCAGCTTAAAGTGCGCGTAGGAACCGCACGGGGTTTCAAAGCTGTGGTGGGTTTTGGTGAGGCTGGCGAAAACGTCGCCGCTGCCCGGCGCGCGCAAGAGCTCGTCCGGCCCCCAGCCGCCGGTGGCGAAGCTTTGTGCGGTGAGCATGTCAAAGGCGTTGCTGGCGGCGCACAGGTGTTTGACACTGCCGAGTGTGAGATAGGCCTGCATCGCGGAGCTTAGAGAATTGACGTAGCTGTAGGCGTGCCGGCCGGCGAGCACGTTGCGCCCCTCCGCCAGCGGATCGTAGTACTCGTCATCGAGATACTGCTCGCCCAAGGCACGATAGCGCTGGCCGGCGCCGCGTTGATAGGCGATAAACAGGTTTTCGGAAATCGTATAAGACTCATCCCAGGTATAACCTTCGGCGGGATTCTCTCGCCACCTACGCCCGTGCTCGATGGCTTTTCCCGGCAAATGGGGAAGCGCGGTGTCCGTGGTGTGCTCGAGAATGGCAAAGGCCTGGGGATCGCCGACGAACTGGTGCGCATCCATGAGCCCGCAAACGATTTTGTCGTAGCAATAGGCCGGGAAGCGATTCTTGGTATAGAAATCGGGGGAGATGGTCTGCGCATACAAACGGTTCAAGCGCAGCACTTTGTCGCGCGTGACGGGGGAACCATCAATGGCATACGCGCGCGCCAAGGCGGAAACCCACTGGCCAAAGGTGCACCCGGGCGCGAAACCCTCGGACACCATATTGGCGTCGTAGTCCGGATTGTAGTGATACCAACCGCCGAGATCCGTACCGGGCGCGGCTTGCCCGGCCATCTGGCGAAGTGGCTTCAGGAGGCTGTCTTCGCTCAGTTCCATCAGCACCGCATGCGTCTGGCGCAACTGCTCCTCGTGCAATGGGCTGTTGAGCGTTACGTCGCCGTAGGCGAACTCTTGAAGCGGCGGCAGCATGGCATTCGCGCCGATAACCTCGCGCAAACCCAAGTGTCCGGAGGCCGTCGCCGCGCCCGCCAGTGCCGTCGTTTGTACAAATGCTCTTCTTGAAATTTTGGTGGAAAAGCTCATGTCTCTTTTTCACACGCTTGGATTTTCGCGTTGCTCCAGGATCGCCCCTCTATACTGCTCTCCTGGACGATGCGGCTACAAGCATCCACTCGCTAATCCGCCTTTTCGCCCAGTGCATATGCTCCACGCAAGCGAATGTCTGCGGACGAACTCCCCACGAGAATTCCGTACTCCGCGGCGGGAGCCAACCAGGCGTGCGTATCAGTGTCGTAATAAGAGAACGCGCGGCGATCCAGTTTCACACGCACCCTTTTCGTTTCCCGTGGCTTCAGGTTCACTTTTGCAAAACCCTTCAATTCCTTCAGCGGGCGCGGCACGGGGCCTTGCGGATCGGCCACGTAGACCTGCGCGACTTCCGCACCTTCGCGCAAGCCCGTGTTTTGCACCGTGAATGCCACCTCGACGATAGTGCCACTTCCCTTCGCCGCGGGTATGACCTGTAAATCGCTATAGCGGAACGTGGTATAGGAAAGTCCATAGCCAAACGGAAACTGTGGCTGCACATTATTCTTCTCGTAGCCTCGGTAGCCAACAAAAATTCCTTCCGTATAAGCCACATGCTTGTCGCCTTTTTGCGGGAAATAACTGCCATACACCGGGTTATCTTCCCACTTCCGCTCAAAGGTCGCCGGCAATTTTCCCGAGGGGCTATAGTCGCCAAAGACAATCTGCGCCAGCGCCCGGCCGCCCTCTTGCCCCGGATACCAGGCGTGCAGCAAAGCCGGAACTTTGTCGATCCAGCGCGTCATGTCCACATTTCCCCCAGCGTTCAAGACCACCAGAACATTTTTGTTCACCGCCGCCAGTTGTTCGATGAACTCATCCTGCCCTTTCGGCAGTTGAAATGTTCTGTCGAGCCCTTCCGATTCCGTGGTCGGCCCAAAGCCCATGCACAGGATCACGGCATCCGCGCTGGCGGCCAGCTTCTTCGTCGCTTCTCCCAGATGCAGCGCTGCCGTGCCAACGCCGAAGCGCATGGTGGCGGTTCCCACATTCTCAAAATAATCAAGGCGAATCTTGTGAGCCTTTCCCGCCTCGAGGTGCTTCACATATTCGTTCAGCGTCTCGGCATGAGGCTTCCAATCGTCGATCACCAATTCATCGTCGAGGTACAGCCGCACGCCATCATCCGCCGAGGTGGAGAAACGATAGTCGTCTTCTAGTTTGGGCACGAAGTAACCCGTCCAGCGCACGGCAAAATGATCGACGGGCTGCCCTTCCGCAAAGCTTCCCTCGCCCCAGTGAAAATCGATCTGTCGATCCGTTCGCACCAGGGCCGGGGCACCCTTTAATTCATCGTTGGCGAAATATTCGCCTTTCAAGCCCGGCTCACCGCCAGGCGCGGTGACAAATCCCGTCTGGCGGATAATCTCGCCCAGGGGCACCGCCTCCGTGAGGGTCAGCACGCGCACATCGCTTCCCGCCGCGTCGCTGAGACCCTCCAAAAAGCTTACCGCGTGGTAGGGCGTCGTCAGGGAGCTGCCGCCGCCGCCGATGACCGCCGGATAGGCGTTGGGTCCAAGAACGGCAATGGTTTTCACCTTCTTTCGGTCCAGCGGCAAAAGGTGGCCGTCGTTTTTCAACAGCACCATTCCGCTGCGCGCTTCTTCCAGGGCAATTTCGCGGCCTTGCTGGCTATACAACGGAATGCTGCTGTCTGTCTGCGGCCGGTCAAAAAAACCAAACTCCATCGCCGTGCGCAGTATCCAGCGCACTTTGTCATCAATCGTTTGCTCCTGCACCTCACCTCTACGAATGGCAGGAAGCAAGGTCTCCGCATTCATGTGTGTGGCGGAGGGCATCTCCAGGTCTAACCCATTGTTCGCCGCAGCGATACCGTTGTGGGTGGCTTCCCAGTCGCTCATCATAATTCCCTGGAATCCCCATTCTTTACGCGCGACCGTTTCGTTCAGGAAGCCGTTCTGCGTCATGTACTCACCGTTCACCAAGTTGTAGGCGTCCATGATCGCGCCAACCCTGGCTTCCTTGACCGACGCTTCAAACGCCGGAAGGTAAATCTCGCGCATCGTTCGCTCGTCCAGGTCGGAGCTGTGGTCCATGCGCCCATATTCCGAATTGTTGGCGACGAAATGCTTCGCGGTAGCAATCACGCCCTGCGATTGAATTCCTTCGATGATCCCGACGGCCATGCGCGAAGCGAGGTAGGGATCTTCGCCGAAATATTCGAAGTTTCGCCCGTTCAACGGGGAGCGATAAATGTTCATGCCGGGAGCAAGTATGAAGTGTACGCCGCGCGCCCGAGCATCCTGCCCCATAGACGTACCCACGCGTTTCGCCAAATCCGCGTCCCACGAAGCCGCGAGCGCGATTCCCGCGGCATATGCGGTGGTGAGTCCGTAGTCGTGTACCCCCAATGGTCCGTCGGACATCTTGAGCGAAGGGATTCCCGCGCGCGGAATCGGCCGCGTGAAAAAATCTTCCGTTCCCCCGAGCAGCGTGATTTTTTCCTCCAGGGTCAACTTGCTAGCCAACATTTGCGCCCGTTTGTCAATTTCCGTCTCGCTGGGCTTGGCGTCCTGCGCCACCGTGGAGACGGCGCACACTGCCGCAGCTAACACGATCAGCAGGATGGATGAGCGCGTCGCCGCGCCACTCGGATATATTTTTTCGTGATTCATCTCAGCACCCGTATTTCCTTAACTGCCGTCATCGCTCCATTCGCGCAAGAGGGTCGTCGAGTCGTTCGGTGCGGTTGGCACGCCGGCGGCACACAAAATTGAACGGGTTTCGCAAGGTGTTCGTTTAGGGAATATTTTGGCGGAGAGAGTGGGATTCGAACCCACGGTAGGGGTTAACCTACACACGCTTTCCAAGCGTGCGCCTTAAACCGCTCGGCCATCTCTCCGGCGTAACCCCGAATGCAATCCCACTAATCTAGCAGAAACGCGCCGTGCGCGCTTGCGCCAGCCAGCCAACAGGCATGAATAAACGAGCTCGCAGCCCCAACATGTCTTTCCAGGATGCCGCGCCACGCGCCAGTTTTTGCGGAGTATAACGCGTGCCTTGCGCAACGCACCCGGCGTGCGTTGCGAGCAGCGATTCCCGGCCTTAACAAATTCCTCATGAACCGTTCAGGACTTCCTTTTCCCGCGCCTTTTAAGATGGTGCTCGTTGTGGTGAAGAATTCTGCGCTCGCCGATACGCTGCCGAAGTAGTGCGTAGCTGACGCGCACACGAGGTGCTGCACATGCCTTTTACGCTCCTGGCCATCTGCATTCTAGGTTGCGATATCCTGCTGTATTCCCTTTTCTGCTGGGCGTACCCCGACCGCTCCGACCGCCGCCCGCGCCCGCAGCCGACATCCCGCCGAGGTTCGCTGCAACACGCGCCGCACGCGTAACCCTTCGCACGGGTGATGCTCAGCGCCCGGCACAACCGCGGGAGCGCAAACTCGAACAAGTTCCCCCGGGAAGCCAGATGTGCGGCTTCAGTCGCCGATCATTCCTGGCATCATTGCCCGCGTGGTGCGAAATCGCATACTCCTCTGTTAAACTGGTTAGGAATAAATCCGTTCCGGGATCGTCTAATCGGTAGGACATCAGCCTTTGAAGCTGAGTATCGTGGTTCGAGTCCACGTCCCGGAACCACTTCTATCCGCCGTCGCCCCCGCAGCGAGTCGCTCAAGTCTCAACCACGCAGAATAGGGCTTAGTCCGCTGACGGGCGTCGTAAACCCATCGCCTGCGCCGTCACGTCGGCATACTTCAATCCCGCGCCGGTGTTAAACAGCACCACGCGATCCTCGAGCTGCAGCTCCCCGCGAGCCAGCAACTCGTCGTACGCGGCAGTGGCGGCCGCGCCCTCGGGCGAAAGAAAATTTCCTTCGTTGCGAGCCCAGTCTTGCAGCGACGCGAGAATTTGGCGGTCCGGAAAAGCCAAGGCCATCCCACTGGACTCGCGCAAAATTTCGAGCATCAGGTAATCGCCATAAGGTTTGGGCACGCGCAATCCCGAAGCAAAGGTGTCCGCATTCTCCCACATGGTACTAGCGGCCTCGCGCGCATCGAATGCGCGCACCATCGGCGCGCAGCCTGCCGACTGCACGGCAATCATCCGCGGCCGCTTCCCCGGCTTCACCCAGCCCAACTCTTCGAGCTCGCCGAAGGCCTTCCACATCCCGATCAAGCCCACGCCGCCGCCCGTGGGATAGAAGACCGCCGCCGGATATTCCCATCCGAGTTGCTCGACCAGTTCGTAGCCCATGGTCTTCTTGCCCTCGATGCGATAAGGCTCCTTCAGCGTGGAAATATCAAACCAGCCCTCGCGCTCTTTGCGTTCCGCCACCATTCTGCCGCAATCGGAGATCAGTCCATCGACGAGCGTCACGTTCGCGCCATAGAGCACGGCCTCCAAATAATTCGCGAAGGGCACATCCTTGGGCATGAAAATGTTCGCTTCGATGCCGGCGGCCGCAGCGTAGGCCGCCAGCGCCCCGGCGGCATTGCCGGCGGACGGTACGGCCAGCTTGCGCAACCCGTAATGGCGAGCCATGGTGACGGCCAAGGCCAGGCCGCGCGCCTTGAAGCTGCCCGTGGGATTGGCGCCTTCTTCCTTTAAATAAACTCCGGGGTAGCGCTTGCTGCGCAGCACGGGCGTCCAGCCTTCGCCGAGCGTCACGGGCATCGCGTCGGGCAACACGGATTTATATCGCCACATTCCCGGCCAAGCGCCGGACCGAGCGAAGTTCGCGGCGTTCGTAGCAATGGCGTCACGCGCCGCAATTCCTTGCGCGGCTGCAAGGTTATAGCGCACATACCAGGCTCCCGCGCAAGCTGGGCAAACGGTTTGTGGTTTATCCGCGGCGACCTTGGTCTGGCAGCGGGAACACTCCAAATGAGCAATGGCGGGCATCGAAAAACCATACCAGCCGCCGCACGCCGAAACAAATTTGCGTGTGCGGCCTCCGCCGTGCACCGAAGCGGTATATCATTCCGCGCATCACACTAGGCCCGCCACTCCACCATGCAATTGCCACGACCAAAATGAGCACAGCGATTGAAAAATCTCCGCGCGATACGCACTCTGGGAACGCCGCGCTCCTCGCGACCGGCGTGTTAATCTTTCTGAGCGCCGCGGCCCTACAAATCTTCGCGCCCAGCCAAACCTGGCTTTCCCTGCTGCGCGATTTCGCGCTACTGCTGCTCGCGGTTGCGGCGGTTCGCCAACGCTCCCTCACCTTGTGGATCTTCGTGGCCATGCTGGCGGGGCTCGAGTTGGGGCTTGATCGCCCGCAATTCGCCGAACATTTACGCTTCCTTAGCGAGATCTTTCTGCGGCTGATCAAAGTAATCATCGCGCCGCTTATCCTGGCCACGCTCATCACCGGCATCGCGGGCCACGGCGACTTGCGTGGCGTTGGCCGCATCGGCCTCAAGAGCCTCGTCTATTTTGAAGTGGTGACCACTATCGCGCTGTTCCTGGGCGTGACGGCGATCAATATCACGCGCGCCGGCGATGGCTTGGCGTGGTCGTCGCCGCCTGCCTCCAGCGCGCAACTCACGAGCACCACTGCACCCGCCGCGCCGCTGCGCTGGGACGATTTTCTCCTGCACGTTTTTCCAGAAAACATCGTCAAATCCGCCGCGGAAAACCAAATCCTGCAGGTGGCGGTCTTCGCCATCCTATTCGCCATCGCGCTAACGCAGGTGCCGGAGCCCACGCGCGCGCCCATCCTGCGTTTCGCCGAATCCCTGGCACAGGTGATGTTCAAGTTCACCAATCTGGTGATGTACTACGCGCCGATCGGTGTCGGCGCGGCCATGGCCTACACCGTGGGTCACATGGGGATGAGCGTGCTGCTGCCGCTGGCCAAACTTTTATTCACCGCTTACGCCGCGCTAGCCGCGTTCCTCCTCTGCGTGCTGCTGCCGATTGCGATGCTTGCGCGCCTGCCGCTGCGCCGCTTGCTAAGTGCCATCGCCGAGCCCGCCACCATCGCCTTCGCGACCAGCACCTCGGAAGCCGCCCTGCCGCGCGCCATGGAATGCATGGAGGCTTTTGGCGTCCCGCGCCAGATCGTGGCCTTCGTTATACCGGCGGGTTACAGCTTCAACCTCGACGGTTCAACCTTATATCTGGCCCTCGCTTCGATTTTCGTGGCGCAGGCCGCCGGGATGCACATGAACTGGGGCGAGCAACTGCTGATGGTGGTCACGCTGATGCTCACCAGCAAAGGCATCGCCGGCGTCCCGCGCGCAGTGCTGGTGGTGCTGCTGGCCACGGCCGCGACATTTCACCTGCCGAGCGAACCCATCTTCATTATTTTAGGCATCGACGCGTTGATCGATATGGCCCGCACCGCGGTCAACGTCATTGGCAACTGTCTTGCCTGCGCCGTGGTGGCACGGTGGGAAAATCAGCTAGGCACACCAGACCAAAGCGCTGCAGCGATCACGGAGTAAGCTCCGCATCGCGCGTGGCTTACAAGGACCGTCACAGGCTACTGTCCAGCCGCGCGCGCTGCCGGCTTGAGAATCCCCTGCAGTGGTGTCAAATCCCCGTCGATCGGCCCGGTCTTCAAATGCGCGATGTCCAGGCCCAGCAGCTTCGCCACCAGAGGATAGATATCCACATTCTCAAACGGCGCGACCTTCGCGCCGGCCACAATGTCCGGCCCGGCCGCGAAAAAACTGGCCTTCATTTCCGGCACGCGCGCGGGATCGAATCCATGGGCGCCCACCTGCTTGTGCTCCGGCGGCGCCGAGGCGCTCGCGGGCGGCGCGGAAAAACGCACCAGGTACGGCCCATTGGTCACGATGATCGGATCGCCCGCGCGGGGATTGCTATCGTCGTGCAGCGACGCGGGCATCTGCGCACGGCGGTACACGGAAAACGTATCGCTCTTCCCACGCAGCGCCTCATACGCGCGCTGGGCATCGGCTTCGGACTTGGGGTACAGATTGGGGCCCAGGATCTTTTCGAACGCCCCGGCGTCGGGAAAATAATCGCTCAGGGTAATCCAGTCGCCTTGCACGGTGGCCATGCCATGATCGGCCACGACGAGCACGTCCACCGGCAGCTGCAGCTTGGCCAGGCCTTCGCGCAGCGCCCTGATTTCCTTATCAATTACCGCGACCGCGGTACGAACTTCTCCGCTGTCCGGACCATGTTCGTGGCCCTGATGATCGACTTCAGAAAAATACACGGTGATGAAATGCGGGCGCTGCACTTCGGGTAGCTGGAGCCAAGCGAGCACCTGCGCGACGCGCGCATCGTTGGGAACCTTTTCGTCATACTTCAAATAATACGAAGGCCGCACGCCCTGAATCGCCGCTTCCGAGCCGGGCCAGAAAAAACACGCCGCGCGCATGCCCTGTTGCTCGGCCAGTACCCATAAGGGCGTTCCGCCATACCAGCTTCCGTCCGTCACCGTGACGGGATTTCCCAGGCTATAGACCTCTTTGCGTTGCGGATCGTAAAAGCTGTTGGCCACGATGCCGTGATGCTCGGGATAGAGACCGGTGGCCAGCGTGTAATGATTCGGAAACGTCAGCGAAGGATAGGCGGGGAGCATCCCGTCGGGCGCGGTAGCGCCGGACGCCGCCAGCGCTAGCAAATTTTGCGCGCCGTATTTGGTGGCGTAGTCATAGCGGAAGCCGTCGAGAGAAACGAGGATGACGTAGTGCTGCTTCTGCGCCTGCGAAGAGTTCGCGCCGTGCTCGCTGGTGAGCACCGGCGGTGCGTCTTGCGCGCGCCCGGCAGCGCCAGCTAAACCAAGAACGAACAAAATCCCCAGAATGGCTGCGCGTCGCAGGGCGGAAAAAATTCGTACGTTCATGGAACTCCCGGAGTGACTGCTAACTGGTCGCAAAATCGTTGACGGCGCGAAACGCCTGGTCGATGGCCTCATTGGTGTAGGCATTCGCCCCGGCATCGGAATTGGCAATGGCGATGTTGCCAAAACGCTTCCTGCCGATGACCCAGGGCTTTTCTTCCTCGCGCCACGGCGGATCGAACAGCGGATTCGGTGTATAGGCATAGCCATGCGCCCAGCGATTCACGGTAATGCCTTCGATATCGCGGGCCGCATCGAAGCCGCCCCCGCCCAGCATCTTGGACAGTTGCTCGCGGATGTTGCGCTCAAATGTCGCGAAGGGCGTTTCCATCAACTCCCGGCGGCCAGCGCGATACTGTTCACGCATCGGCAGTCCCGGCTGGCACGGCGTGCGCAGCATAAAGAGCACCGCCGGCTCGCTCGGTTTACTCGGGAATTTATATCCGCCGATGCTGACGGGGAAATCCAGCGCCGTGTGCGTGTGATAAGCGCCCGGGGCCACCACTTGTCGTATCCCCAGTTTAGTGAAGGGCTCCCAGTTGCGCAGCGCCACGTGGGTATACACCAGCGGCGTCTTCACCAGATAGCTGAGCGCCTCTTTCTGCGGCGCAGGCAATTCCGGGCACAGATAAGGGATCATCATGTTGTAGCAAGCCAGCACGCACTTGGCACCGCGCACTTGCTGCAACTTGCCGCCGCGGACGTAGGAAACACCAATGGAGCCATTCGCACCTTGCTCGTGCCGCACATGCACGACCGTACTGTTCAAGCGCACGCGCACCTTCGCGGCATCCGCGTCGAGCTTGGCGTAATCCGCTCGCGCGGTCACCACATCTTCCATCGTATCGCCGGGCACTGTACCGGGAATCAGCGCGCGCACCAGCAGCCGCGCCACCGACGCATTGCCATCCGGAAAATGAAAAATATAGGGCTCTTCCTTGGGCAAGTCCGGCAGTCCCAACCCGGAAAAACCGGGGTAGGTGAACGACTCGTAGTCGTCCGGATTTTCATAGCAGGCGAGCGCCGAGACGGCGTCGATGCCCACGCCAAATAGATCGTGCGGCATGGCTTGAAAGAAGGGCAGGGCTTCCGGTGTCACTTTGCAATATTTCGTCAGATACTCCGCGTAGCTGATTTTATTGAGTTGCGCTTCCTTCTCTTCACGAGAAAGCCCCGGCAGATAATCCGCCTTCTCCGAGTACACCCGGGCGATATCGTTCTTCGCGGCGTCCGCTAAAGGCGCTTTCGCCAGAAACTCCGCCCACGGCGTGCGGTTCATCCCCGTGAGCATGGCGTCGCGTCCGAAGGTAGCGGCGTCGAAAAAGCAGCCGGTCCCAAGCTTGTCGTACAGCGTGCGGTCGTAATCCTTGTAAAACCGTTGCACCTCGACGCCGATTTCCTTCAGCAGCCCGGCCGCAACCTCGCTGTAACTGCCAGGGCTCTCGATGGATTGCGTCCCGCCATAACTCAGCACCATCCTCCCGCCGGCATTAAATTCGTTACGCTTGGCGTGCCCGCCAAAATCGTCGTGATTGTCGAGAATCAGAATGCGTGCCTCCGGCCCCGCCTGCTTGCGAAAAAAATATGCCGCAGCCAGCCCGCTGATCCCGCCTCCCACCACCACCAGGTCGAAGGGCTGCTCCCCGGTATCCGCGTTCTTACCCATCTCCGTCCAGTTCACCCCGTCGCGTAGCATGTGTGCGTAGGTGAACGTCCCGTCATGGTTCCCGCGCATCCCCATCTTGGCCGGCGGGTAATAGTCGGGCGCCTTTTCCGGCGCGACCTCCTCTGCCATTCCGCCAGGCATGCCCGCGGCCAGCAGCGTCTCCGCGCCAAACGCCCCTCCGGCCAGAGCTCCGCCTACTCCCAGAGCCATGCCGTTTAAAAAGTCCCGGCGAGTAATCTCTCGCTCCATGCCCAGATCGTGATCCCGCTTGTCCACTTGCGCTCCCGTGCCACTGCAGGTTCGGGTGTGCGGCGATTATAGACCGCCGAGGTCGATTTTTGGCCCATCCGAACCTGGCCAATCCGTGTTCCATTTCCGGAATCGTCCGCTAACCCTCCCCGATTCGGCACGCCGCTGTTTCAAACGACCGCTGCATCGGAGCAAACTCCGGCACCTTTCCGCTAGCGGCCATGCGCCGCGGACAGCGTTGGGCGTTCCCCACCTCATTGATTCCACACGTTTTGCCGTTATTAAGCGCACTCGATAATGCGTATCCGGGCAGCGCCTCCATCCCCCGGTTCGCTCCTTCACGTTCGTGGCACACGGCATGCCTTAGACCTGATTACCGTGCCACACGCACAATCTAAGACCGTTGAATCGCTGTCTCCAAAAACCACCCTTACGCCTTGCATTCTCGACGACGACCCCGTCCAGTTGAGCCAACTGCAAGCGCTCATCGGCGACATGGGCTACGACGCCATAGCCACCTCTGACCCCGACGAAGCACTGCAACTCGTGCGCGTCGGCCGCTGCCGCATGCTCCTCGCCGACATGCACATCCCCGGCGCGGACGGTTACGAATTCCTGGACCGCGTCCTCCGCTGCGACCCCGGCGTCCACGTCCTGGTGATGACCGCCGAGTACACTCTCGAATCGGCCCTCGAAGCCATTCGCCGCGGCGCCGCCGATTTTCTCCCCAAGCCCATTGACCGCATCCGCCTGAAGCGCACCCTCGACGACACCGCCGCCCTCTACGACCAGCGCCGGCGAGTAAAGGCCCTCGAGGAACAACTGCTGCGGGACCTCGAATTCCACGGCATCGTGGGCAAGAGTCCGGCCATGCTGGAGGTTTTTGATTTCGCCAGAAAAGTCGCCCGCCACTACTCCAACGTACTGTTGATCGGCCCCACCGGCACCGGCAAGGAACTCGTGGCCCGGGCCATCCACCAGATCAGCCCGGTCAGCCAGCAGCGCCTCGCCGTCTGCAATTGCTCCGCCATGGTCGATTCGCTGCTCGAAAGCCAGCTTTTCGGCCACATGCGCGGCTCGTTCACCGGCGCCACAGACACGCGGCCTGGGCTCTTTGAATACGCCAACGGCGGCACGGTCTTCCTCGACGAAGTCGGCGAGACCAGCCTGCCGATGCAGGCCAAACTCCTGCGCGTTATCCAGAACCGCGAAATCCAGCGCGTCGGCTCCCCGCAGGTGATGCAGGTCAACGTGCGACTGATCGCCGCCACCAACCGCGACCTCCGCGCCGAAGTTTTGGCCGGCCGCTTCCGCGAAGACCTGTTCTACCGTCTAAGCTCTATCCAGATTCGCATCCCGTCGCTCGCCGAGCGCCTCGAAGACGTCCCGCTCCTCGTGCAATTCTTCCTGAAAAAATACAACGACGCCTACGGCAAAAACATCGCCGGCCTCACTCGCCGCGCGCAAACCGTGCTACTGCAGCACGGCTGGGCCGGCAACGTGCGCGAACTGGAAAACGTCATCTCCAGCGCCAGCATCACCGCCATGGGCGATTTCATCGACCTCGCCGACCTCCCCGAGCATTTCCAGCGCCGCGGCGGCGCACACAGCGGCGCGGACGACGAATGGCGCCCGCTCTCGCTCGAGGAAGTGCGCAAGGTGCACATCCAGCGCGTGCTCGACATGTGCCAAGGCAACCGCCTGCGCGCCGCACAAATCCTGGGCATCGGCCGCACCAGCTTATACCGCTATCTAAAGCGCGACGCCGCCGTCCCGCCCGTACACGCTCAGCACAAATATCACGGCAGGTCCGGCAGCGCGGTGGCCTGACCAGCATTTCTAACTTGGATCATCGGCTCCTCCTTGCCGATCCATCTACAATTGCTCGGCCGTCGCCTGCCCCTGATCCATTACCATCTCTAGCTCGGCCATCCTCGCCCGTTTCAGTGCCTTCTCCGCGTCATCTGCGTTTCTGCGTCCCTCTGTCCGTCTGTCCCGTTCCGGCACACTGTTTCTTGTTGAAGCAACTACCCGCCCCCGCGGCCGTCCCGTATCTCGTTGATAATTCGCAACTTTCAGCGCGCTAAGTTTGGCCCTCGCACTGCACTATCCCCTGCGAACACGGAAGTAAAAACCCGGCACCAAGGAGCAAACTAGAGAATTTGTGCGCCAGCCCAGCAACACGGGTTAGCGCCAAACAGCGCCCACCAACAGCAGTTCCCCAGCAATCCTCAGACCAACCAGCCTGAATCCTCTGTGGCGCCGTGCTCCGGTTATCCCCGGGTCACGGCGCTCTTTCCTTTTGCTCTCGCCATACCGCGCCTCCCGAGATTACTTTTCGTGCCTCGCTGCTCGATTTTGTGCCACACTTCCCCCTGCCCTTTTGCCGTTTTCCCTCTGCGACAAACAACGAAGGAGAAGCTTCATGAAATTCTGGCAGGCCCGGTTCTGTTCGGCAGCGATTCTCACCATCGCCCTGGTCACATCGGCAGCCACGCCACTCACCAGCGCGCCTCGCGCGTCGGCACAAGGCGAAACCACCGAAGACAAAGCCAAAGCACTAAAATATCTCGAGAGCACAAAGAAGCAAATCCTAGAAGCCACCAAAGGCCTCTCCGAAGCGCAGTGGAACTTCAAAGCCGGCCCAGACCGCTGGTCCATCGCGCAAGTCATGGAACACATCGCCATCGCCGAGGATTTTATCCGCGGCAATATCGTCGACAACGTCATGAAAGCGCCCGCGCCGGACATGACCGGCCGCGACGTCGCGAAGATCGACGCGGGCGTCCTGGCCATGGTGCCCGATCGCTCGCATAAAGCCACCGCGCCCGAGCCAATCCAGCCGAAGAACCAGTTCGGCTCGCCCGCAGCCTCCATCCAGCACTTCATCGACAGCCGCGCCAAGACCGAAGCCTTCCTCGAAGACACTCCGGACCTTCGCCTCCACGCGACGGACAGTCCGCTGGGCGTAAAGCTTGACGCCTACGAATGGGTGTTGTTCCTCGGCGCGCACAGCGAACGCCACTTGAAGCAAATCCTCGAAGTAAAAGCCGATCCGAACTATCCGAAGAGCTGATCGGACACAACGTAGCGAGCGACTCTGTCACGCAAGCCACGGCACACAAAAAAAACACATCGCCGCTTGCCCGATGGTCGTCTTTGACGACCATGCCGTCGCAAGCGGCGATTTTTCATTCACACAGCTGTACGATTAGTTGCCGCTGTTGGAAGCGACCGGCACCGGAACGTCATTATTATTGCCGACCAACACCGGCACGGTAATGGTCCCATCCAGCCGCGCCAGCATCCCAGTCTGCGACGGCAAATCCACTTCTTTACCCTTGCGCACCGCGATGTACACCGCGCTGCCGGCGAGGCCAAAGCCGAAACCACGCACCACGTTGCTGAAAATCGCGCCCACCAGCGCGCCGCCGCCCGTGCCAATGGCGCCGCCCACGATGTCTCCCTTGAAGTCGTGCTTCTCCTGCAAGACCTGCCCTTCGTCAATCTTGATGTCCTTACGGGACTTGGTGTCGCCGTTGGCATGCTTGTCTTCAATCGCCAAAATGCTCATTTGAATTGGAATGACGCGGCTATCCACTTCCATGCTGCGAAACGTGAGGTTCATGTACGCCTGCCCGCGAAACAGCGAGAAGTGCCGCGCTTTCTCGACCGTGCCGATGGTGCCGTTCACCCGCGTGCCCTGCGGGATAAGCAGCGTGTTGCCGATAAACACCGGCTCGGAAACCACGGCCACGAAAGGATCGCCATCGCGGGAACTCGAGCTGCTGATGTCCGTGATCAGGCTGAGCCGCACCCGCGTGCCCTGCATCACCTGATGCGGTTCGGCGTAGGATGCCACGGAGCTGAATAGAAATACGGTAGCCACAAGAAGCGAAAGCAAAGTCTTTTTCAAGGGTGATTCCTCCTGCGCGCGTGTTGGAACGCGCGATAGCCCCGTGTCGTGGGGAGGCACCGCGGCGATGCCGCGATGCGATCCGCTGGCGCAGCGGACCCGACTTCGCGTTGCGGCGCGAGGCGGGTGGACGGGGGAGGAACTCCGTCCGAAACCAGTGTACGCGCGAAGCGTGCACGCAAAATACCGCGATTCCTGGATGGGTTTACTCTCAGGACACAAACGGCGCGTAGCCCCGGGCACTCACCACCGCGCAAAAAGACCGCCTGCCGCAAAACTCGCGCAGAAAACCTGGACGCGATTCGCGCCCACGTCTTGCTCGTCAAAATTTCCGTCGCGTTACGCGCTGCGCACTCTGCGGCGCGCAGGCTTGCGACTCCGCCGCGCGATAGTTGGCAGCCTTCGCCTGTGCTAAACTTTTGCATCGCAGTTGCGTTCCGCGAATTCTGCGGTGCGCGCGGCTGCCGGAGAGTGGAGCTTCGGGCTCTGTGCGACAAGGTCCCGCGAACCCCGCCAGGCCCGGAAGGGAGCAACGGTACCGGGATCGCCTTGTGCGCCGCAGACCACCCGAAGTTCCTCTCACCGCCAGCCCGAAGTTCCAGATAAAGTTCCGAATGCCAGTTCAGCTTTAGACGGCGGCTCATGAAAATATTCTGTCGAATGCTCGCACCACTCGCTTTTGCCGCCACCGTTCTGCAACTTCCGATTACTTCCGCTGCCAACTCCTTTTCGAGATTCCCACAACTATGAGCAATTACCAGGTCATTGCCCGCAAGTGGCGGCCGCAAACGTTTCTCGATCTCGTGGGCCAGGAGCACGTCACCGAGACGCTCAAGAACGCCATTGAAAAGGATCGCGTGGCGCACGCCTACATTTTCTCCGGCGCGCGCGGCGTCGGGAAAACCACCGCCGCACGCATTCTCGCCAAAGCCCTCAACTGCGTGCACGGACCCACCGCCCAGCCGTGCGGCGTGTGCGACGCGTGCAAGGAAATCGCCGCGGGCACCTCTCTGGACGTGATCGAAATCGACGCCGCCTCAAATCGCGGCATCGACCAGGTGCGCGAGCTGCGCGAGATGGTGCGCTACGCGCCGGCCGCTTCGCGCAGCAAAGTCGTGATCCTCGATGAAGCCCACATGCTGACCACCGAAGCCTCCAACGCGCTGTTAAAAACGCTGGAAGAGCCGCCCGATCGCGTGATCTTCGTCATGGCCACCACCCAGCCGGAGGACCTTGAAGACACCATCCGCTCGCGCTCGCAGCATTTCCATTTTCGCGCCCTCACCTTTGCGGAGATTGCCGGCCGCATCGAGCACATCGCCAAAGAAGAAGGTTTGCAAATTGAACCGGGCGCCTTGGCAGTGATCGCGCGCATGGCGGAAGGCAGCCTGCGCGACGCCCTGTCGCTGCTCGAGCAGGCCCGCGCCTATTGCGGCGACACCATTCCCGATAAGGAAGTTCGCGAATTGCTGGGGGTGGTGCCGGAAGACGCGCTGGAAGAACTGGTGAACGCCATCGCGGAAGGTTCCGCGGACCGCGCCCTGGCGTTGGTGCACCGCTTCCAGAAAGATGGGCGCAACCTGCAGCATTTCTGCCGCGAAGCCATTCGCCACATGCGCAACCTGCTGATCGCGCGCGTCAGCGGCGCGGACTCGGAATTGATTGCCGCCACCGCGGACCAGCGCCCCGCGCTGGCCAAGGCGGCGGCGCTTTTCAGCGAAGAAGATTTGACGCGCTTCTTTCAGATCCTCCTGCAGACCGACGACACCTTGCGTCGCGCTCCCGATCCCCGCGTGCATCTGGAAATGGGCCTTCTGCGACTGATCAACGCCGCGCGCCTGGCCCCGCTCGAAGAATTAATGGCGGAGATGCAAGCCAACGGCGGGGCCATCGGTGGCGGCGGAGCGAGCGGCCCCGGCACGGGACGAGGTGCGGCGGCGGCGAGTCCCGCGGCTAGCGTCGCAGCGCCGAAGAAAATGTTCGCCGAGACCGCGCGAGAAGTTACGAAAAGCGTCGCGACAGAAACGGACCCGGAAGCGCCGCGCGCAAACACGGATCCCCGTGCAGATCCCGCCAGCGAGGCCACGGATGCGCCGACATGGCGGCCCGAACGCCGCGTCGCTGCCTCGAAAAGCGATGTTACCCAAAGTCATCCTGCGGAGATGGCCGCTCCGCGCCCCGAGACTGCATCCGAACCAGAGCGCGCGCCGGATGTAGCGACGCCCTTTAGGGCGTCATCGCCTGGCTTGTCAACAAACGCCACTGCAAACGCTGAAGCGAATGGGGCGGCCGTGGCAACGGATGGAATCTCCGCGGAGCAAGTCGCGGAGATTAAGGCCGCCATCCAGGCGGAAAAGAAATTCGTCGGCGAATTGCTCGAACGCAGCATCCGCTGGCAGGTCGAAGGCGCGGAGTTGCGAATATTTTTCCCCGCGGAGCAAAAAACGTTTGCGGATTTGCTCGAAGGACGCGAGACCCTCGAGCGTCTCCGGGCCACCGCGGGCAAGGTGCTGGGCCGTCCCGTGCGCGTCTGTGCTAAAATTGAAACTGTCGCCGCGGCCGCAGCGGCGGCAGGGGCTTCGCGAAGCGGATCGCCAAGCGGGTCGCATGGCGCGAGCCGAACCGCTGGAGCGCAAGATAATTCGGAATTGCGCGCGCGCTTCGAGCGCGATCCCATGGTGCGCGCCATGCTCGAACGCTTCGGCGGAAAGATTTCAGAAGTGAAACCGGCGCAGTCGTAACGCCCGGCAGGGGTTTCTGGTTCGCGTGGGCAGGCAGCGAGGTACACACCATTATGGAAGTCAATGCTCTGCAACAGATGCTTTCCCGCTTGCGGCAGGTCCAGGAGGACTTGCAGCAGCAGGTGAACGCCGTGGCCGTCGAAGCTTCGGCGGGCGGCGGCATGGTCACCGTGAAGATGAACGGCCAGAAGCAAATCGTGGACGTGAAGATCGAGCCGGAAGTTTTCGCCAGCAAGGACCAGGAAATGCTGCAAGATTTGATCCGCGCGGCGGTAAACGAAGCCACGCGCCGCGTGGACGATGAACTGGCCAGCCAGTTGAAAAATGTGGCCGGCACCATGCCCGGCATCGGCGGCCTGAAAATCCCCGGCCTGTTTTAATCCTGCAAACGTCCGCTCGGCCACTTCCGAATCGAAAGTCCAACTTGGACAAGCGTGCCGGCTCCGCCCTGGGGCACCCGCTTTGCGCGAGGGCTCCAGTAGCACAGGCTTTCAGCCTGTGAGCTTTTCGTCGTGAGTAACCTCCGGCTTCACCGGTACGTTCTTCGTCTCGAGTGGCAAAGTTTTAGGTGGCATGGACTTCAATCTGTGCGCCTTTGTTTGTTCCTGATTCAATCGTGTAAACCTGCATGGCATTCTTGCTGTCGCGGCGCCGCCCACGCCGAAGGCCCAACAAACGTATGTGGGGACACCGCTTGCCGCGCGCGGCCGCCCCATACCAAGCATTCTTCCCAAGCTACTTCGCCCACGTTATATTACTGACAAGTATTTTGGCCGAAAGAAATCGCGGCTGGTCCTGTCGCCACAGCGATTTATGCCGCCCGGGCTTGCGATTTGGCCCTTAGGAGAGTTTAATGGCGGGGGAGGTGTTATGGAGATTTTGACGGCACTCAAGACCGAGGAAGCTAGGTTACAACATCAGTTAACAGCGATTCGCGGCGCCATCGCGGCGCTGAATGGCGCGAGCGCCAGCACCGTCGTCGCGCGCAAGGGCGGCCGGCCAAAGCGCGTGGTGACCGCGGCGCTGCGCGCCCACTTGTCCAAAAAGGCCAAGGAACGCTGGGCACGCGTGCGCGCGGAGAAAAAGTCCAAGTAACCACTCTGCGGGTAAGCGGTGTAGATTGCGCAGAATCACGCTGGAAAACATTGCCGCCGCTGGGCCGCCACGTCGTACGAGGCGGCCCTTTTCGTTCCCGTTCTTTACGTTGTAGCGGCCGCCTTCTGCCTGCCCCGGTGAAACCGGGGGGCGGTCGCCTCGGCCGTTGCGGTGGCCGCCTTCTGAGGCGGGCGCCTTTCCTTCCCACTCGGCAACCAATCCCCGGCCATAGGCGAACCGTGCCGTCGCAAAAGGGTTGCGTGGTTGAACCCCGCATGTTACCGTGAGCGAATAAAAGGCGAATCACCGGGGTCCTATAAAATGTCTGAATCTCTGGCCGTACGCGCGGCGCAGGAGGCGAGGGGAATCGCCGTGCCTGAGGGGCTGGCCGCCGGTGCGGTGCGCGAGATCATCGAGCTGTTCGCGCAGCGCGACCGCACCGGCGAAACCCTGACCGCCGTGCGGCAATTTCCCGCACGTGACGCGCAATTCGCGGAGTTTCCGGCGTGGGTCCATGCGGATTTGCGCGCGGCCTACGTAAGCAAGGGCATTCGCCGTCCGTATTCGCACCAGACGGAAGCGGCTGAGGCGGTCCACGCTGGAAAGAACGTCGTGATTGTGACCCCGACGGCTTCCGGCAAAACGCTTTGTTACAACTTGCCGGTACTGAATGAGATTCTCGAGAAATCGGACACTCGGGCGCTGTACCTCTTCCCGACAAAGGCTCTGGCCCAGGATCAGTTGGCCGAACTTCAGGAGCTAAACACTCGCTTGGACGATCGCTTTGGCGTGTTTACCTATGACGGCGACACGCCCAGCGACGCGCGCAAGGCCATCCGCGAAAAAAGTCACATCGTGCTGACCAATCCGGACATGCTGCACACCGGCGTGCTCCCGCACCACACCAAGTGGACGCGGCTCTTTGAAAATTTGCGTTACATCGTCATCGATGAGCTGCACACCTACCGCGGTGTGTTTGGCAGCCATTTGTGCAACGTCCTGCGGCGCCTGAAGCGCATTGCGAAGTTCTATGGACGTACGCCGCAATTTATTTGCTGCTCGGCCACCATCGGCAATCCGGGCGAACTGGCGACGCGCCTCCTCGAGGAAGAGGTGGAAGTACGAAGCGGCAACGGTGCACCGTCCGCGGAAAAGACCTTCGTGTTTTACAACCCGCCGGTGGTCAACCGCGCGCTGGGCATTCGGCGGAGTTACATCCATGAAGCTTCCCGCGTGGCGCAGGAATTCCTGAAGCGCGAGATGCAGACTATGGTATTCGCCAATTCGCGGCTGCATACGGAGTTGCTGCTTACGTATTTGCAGCAGGCCAATCCGGCGAAGCTCGGCAAGCCGGACACCATCCGCGGATATCGCGGCGGCTATTTGCCCGGCGAACGGCGAGAAATCGAGCGCGGCCTGCGCGATGGCCGTATTCGCGGCGTGGTTTCAACGAGCGCGCTCGAGTTGGGCATCGATGTAGGTTCGCTCGACACCGTCGTGATGGCCGGCTATCCGGGAACCATCGCCGCCACCTGGCAGCGCGCCGGGCGCGCGGGCCGCAGGCGCGGCGGTTCCTGCGCCGTGCTGGTGGCATCTTCCGCGCCGTTAGACCAATTCATTGTGCGCCACCCCGATTATTTTTTCGGCAACGCCCCAGAGCAGGCGTTTATTCAGCCGGATAACCTGGAAATCCTCGTGAATCACTTAAAGTGCGCGGCCTTCGAACTGCCGATTACCCCAGAGGAGCGTTTCGGCGAGTCTGACGTGCCGGATTTATGCGCGCGCCTCGCCGAGGCCGGCTATCTGCATCGCGCCGGCGAGAATTACCATTGGACACAAGAAGCGTATCCGGCGGACACCGTCAGTTTGCGGTCGGTAACCAGCGACAATTTTGTAATCATCGATGTCACCGGCGTCCCCAACGTAATCGGAGAAGTAGATTTTCCAAGCGCCCTCACCAGCGTGCATGAGAAAGCCATCTACATGCACGGCGGCACGCAGTTTCACGTCGAGCATCTCGACTTCAAGGAACGCAAAGCCTACGTAAAAAAAGTCGACGTCGATTACTACACCGACGCCATCCGCTACACGCAGGTACGCATTCTGGAAACCGCGGCGAGTGGAGACGGGCGTTGCACCACACTTGCTGAAAGCATCACCAATTCCTCCGGGATTGGGATTGCCGCTCTGCGCTCGCACGGCGATGTGCTGGTGCGCTCGCAAGTGATTGGGTTCAAGAAAATCAAATTATTCACCAACGAAAATGTCGGCGCCGGCCAACTGCAACTGCCGGAAAACGAAATGCACACCACGGCGTACTGGCTCACCCTCGAGCGCGCGCTCCTCGATTCCCTGCCCTTCTCGGTCAGCGAACGCCAAAGCGGCATGTTCGGTTTGCTCTATGCACTGGAGTCGGTAGCCACGTTACTGCTGATGTGTGACCGCCGCGATTTGGGCACCGCCATCGGCGAGCGTCCGCCAGCGCCCGATGCCGACGCGTGTAGCGTTGCGCCTGCCGCAATGCTGGCGAACCGGGCAGAGCGCGAGGAATTCACGCCGCAGCGGACAGATGAAAACAGCACGCCAGCGCGGATGGAGCAAGACATCAAGCCAACCACGAGGATTGAAGACTTCACGCCGACGCGCATGGAAGACTTGATCGAAGCAAATGCACGGGAATTCTTCGAGCCAAATTTATATTTATTCGACGCGTACCCAGGCGGAATCGGTTTTTCCGAGCCATTGTTTCGCGTGCATGAGTTGTTGCTGCGGGAAACGCGCTCCTTGATTGCAGCTTGCGCGTGCGACGCGGGCTGCCCGTCGTGTGTTGGGCCCGCCGGCGACCTGGCGCCACGAGCCAAGGAAGCGGCTCTGGCGATTTTACAAAGGCTGGTCGCCTGATGGCGGCTCCAGTGGACAAATTTTCTCGGTTGTCGGCGCTCAAACCGGCGCGCGTCGCGGCGTTCGGCGCGGCGCACGCCTCGGAGAAGCGCGAACCGTGCGAAGAGGACACGCTTGCTCGCTTGCTGGGCGCGAGTGTCGGGCGTAACCGGTTTGGCGAGCACCTTGCCGTGCGCAACTGGTACTCGAGTCCGGAGTTCGCAGCGCCATCGCCAGTGGCGCTGGACATTCTGTCGCGTGTACGCGATAAAACGCAGTCGCGACGCGGACGCGATGAAGCGCAAGCGCGGGGCGGGCTCGACGAAACGCGATCGCAGCGCGGAAAAAACGAGACACAGTCGCGGCGCGCGCGCGAAGCGTTGAGCGATCCCGCGACGTGGCTGTTCCTCGATACGGAAACGACCGGGCTCGCGGGCGGCACCGGGACGTATGCGTTTCTGATCGGGCTGGCGTGGTGGGACGCCGGCGGGTTGCAGGTGGAGCAGCTCTTCATGCGCGATTTTGGCGAAGAGCATGCCATCCTGCACGAACTGGCCGCGCGGGTTGCGAAGCGGCCGGTGCTGATTACCTACAACGGCAAGACGTTTGACTGGCCGCTGCTGGAGAGCCGGTTCACCATGACGCGGTCGATTGCCGCGCCGAAAGTTGCTGCGCACCTGGATTTGCTGCATCCGGCGCGCGCGGTGTGGAAGCTGCGGCTTGGGTCGGTGCGGCTGAGCGATCTGGAACGGCATGTGCTCGAGCCGGTGGCGCTGGGTTGGAGTCGCGATGAGGACACGACCTCGGCGCTTATCCCGCAATTTTATTTCGACTATTTGCGCGGCGGTCCGCCGGAGCCGCTGCTGGGAATTGCCAAGCACAATCAGATGGATTTGCGCGGTCTGGCGGCGCTGTATTGCAAGTTGAACGCGTTGCTGGGCGATGAGACGCGGGCGCACGGTAGCGTCGATGGGCGCGATTTGTTTGGATTGTCGCGCTACTTGCAGCGGCGCGGGCATGGTCAGCGGGCGGAGACGGCATGCTCGCAGGCGCTGGATTTTGGGTTGCCGTTTGAGGTGCGTCCGCAAGCGCGGCGCGACCTGGCGCAGCATGCGAAACGGCGCGGCGAGCATGAACGTGCCGCGGAAATTTGGCGAGAGATGGTGAACGGCGAACCGGGCGAGATCGTGCACGCCTGCGAGCAACTGGCGATGCATTATGAGCGGCGCATGAAAGACTACGCACGAGCGCTGGAGTTTGCGCGGCTGGCCCTGGCGGAATTGCAGAAAGCGCGGCGCCTGGCGGGACGGATGCCGGCGGGTCATTTTGCGGGAACGTTTGCGGGGGCGATGACGCTGCGGCGTGGCGGCGATGGACGTGAGTCGCGCATCGAGAAAGATTTGGTGCGGCGGGTGGTGCGACTGGAGCGGCGTGTCCTGGCGGAAGGCCGAACGCCGACTCTGGGCTTGGTGCCGGGCCTGGCTCCGTAGCGGGAATCCAGTTTGTTATCGCGGAGTGCGTTGCAAGGGTGTCCGTGGGATGCG
>Ga0181531_10000511_pt1 | contig 25908 bp, 19 predicted proteins | sample PEATcosm2014_Bin_38_FD_119743 | JGI IMG/M metagenome (GOLD analysis project Ga0181531, IMG submission 119743) | Peatland microbial communities from MTU Mesocosm Facility, Houghton, MI, USA - PEATcosm2014_Bin11_10_metaG | ecosystem: Environmental > Terrestrial > Soil > Wetlands > Peat | place...
CCGGTTCCGGCGGATCGTACCGCTTTCTGAAGGAAATCTATGGGCCGCAGAAACTCGGTCGCCTCATTTCATTTCTCTTCATCTGGCAACTCTCCTTCAGCGCCCCGCTCTCCATCGCCTCCGGATGCGTCGGCCTCTCGCAATACGCTGCGTTTTTCTTTCCTCGTCTCGAACATGTCTGGGCCAGCCGCACCCTCAGTCTTCATCTGCCTCTTCTCGGGACTCTGCAGGTGACCTGGGTCGCCATGCCCGCCACCCTCGTGGCCATGGGCGTATGCGCCCTCGCCGCGTTCCTGCTCTATCGCCGCGTCACCGCCATCAGCCGCCTTACCCAACTGCTCTGGCTCGGAGTCATGGGCACCATCGGCTGGATCATCTTCGCCGGCCTTACCCACTTCAACGCCCACCAGGCCTTTGATTTTCCGCCCGACGCTTTCCTGCTCTCCCGCGGGCTGCTCCACGCCATGGGCGGAGCCATGCTCATTGCAGCCTACGATTATTGGGGGTATTACAACGTCTGTTTCTTGGGCGACGAGATCAAGGATCCCGGACGCAACATTCCCCGCGCCATGCTGCTATCGATTTTCGCCGTCGGATGTCTATATGTAGTGATGAACATCAGTATCCTCGGCGTCGTGCCATGGCAGGAAATGGCGCAATCCGGGGACTCCAATAGCAAGCTGCATGTCGTCTCCACCTTCATGCAGCATATTTATGGAAGTAGAGCGGCCTCTTTTGTGTCGATTTTGGTGATGTGGACGGCCTTCGCCTCGGTGTTCTCCCTCATGCTCGGCTATTCTCGCGTGCCCTATGCCGCCGCGCTCGACGGAAACTACTTTCGCGTCTTCGCCCGCGTGCATCCCGTCTATCAATTCCCCTACGTTTCGCTGCTCGCGCTCGCCGCGGTCGCGGCTCTGTTTTGTTTTCTGCGTCTCGCTGACCTGATTGCCGCGCTCGTCGTGATCCGCATCATCCTGCAGTTCCTCGTACAAAGCATTGGCGTGATCGTGTTGCGGATTCGCCGCCCCGACATGCCCCGTCCGTTCCGTATGTGGCTTTACCCGCTGCCGGCGCTCGTCGCCGCGGCGACGTTTACGTTTATCCTGTTTTCGCGAAAAGATTTTGAAAAGGAGATTCGCTACGCCACCGTCATCGTGGTCGTCGGAATCCTGATTTATATGGTTCGGGCATGGCGCCGCCGCGAATGGCCCTTCGCCGAGCCCCTGGCCGCCCGAAATTAGTGCTTTTTTGAACATTTTTTGACGTTTTCTTACCGTTTCTTGACGTTGTGAGAGTGAAAAACGGCCCTTTTATGGCGGAAATGACCAACACGCCGATCCGCGAAAACGGCTCAAACCCGCGCTGGATCTCGCCTTGGGCACCGCTCGCCGAACCCCTCTTCCGCTCTCTCTGGATCGCCTCCGTCATCTCCTACACCGGCACATGGATGCAAAACGTAGGCGCAGCTTGGCTTATGACGCAGATGACGACCAATCCTCTGATGATTGGCCTCGTGCAAGCCGCCGGAGCCGTCCCTGTTTTTCTCGTGATTCTGCCCGCTGGCGCGCTCGCTGATATGGTCGACCGACGCCGATTTCTTCTTTTAACGCAATTTTGGATGGTCCTTGCCTCCGCCACCCTCGGCATTATGACGCTCACCAGTTGCGTCGGCCCCTGGGTGCTGTTGTTGTTTACGTTTCTTCTGGGACTCGGCGCGGTGATGAATGATCCGGCGTGGCAGGCCATCACTCCCGAACTGGTTCCTGCGAAACAGCATGCTGCCGCCGTGGCATTGAATTCTGCCGGCTTCAATGTCGCGCGTGCGGTCGGACCCGCGATCGGGGGCCTGCTGGTCGCCGCAGTCGGCAGCGGATCGACATTTCTGCTAAACGCCGCCTCGTTCTTTGGCGTCATCGTATTCCTGTACCGCTGGAAGCGTCCGAAAGAACCTACGGCAGATGCGCGGCACGTCTGGCCGGTGATCGCGGATGGCTATCGTTACATTCGCGAGAGCGGCCTGGCGCGATCCGTTCTGCTGCGTACAGGGACGTTCAGTGTCGCAGCGGTTGCAATGCTCGCTCTCCTTCCCATCATTGCTTTGCCCTTCGGTGCAAGAGGGTACGGCGTCTTACTTGGATGCTTTGGACTCGGAGCCCTGCTCGGCGCGCTGGTGCTTCCTCGTGTTCGAGAGAAGTGGTCAGTTGATGGGGTGGTTGGCGCGGCGATCGTAATCTTTGCGGGCATGACTTTCGCCGCGGGCCGCGCCGAGACGTTTGTCCTCCTTTGCGGAGTGATGGTCGTGGCCGGGGTCGCGTGGATCGGGATTCTCGCGTGTTTGAACGTCGCCGCTCAGACCATGTGTCCTTCGTATGTGAGAGCGCGAGCGCTTTCGTTTTACCTGCTCGTGCTGCAGGGCGGCATGGCCATTGGCGCCACGATTTGGGGCGCGGTCGCGAAACGAGTCGGTGTCCCCGATGCCCTCACTGCAGCCGCTGTTGTGTTGGTCCTGGGAGTGTTCGCGTTGCGCGGACATCGCATCACCGCAAGCGAATTGGAACTGGCAGGAGCGATGGTCAGAGACTGACTGCTCGACTTTTCCAATCGTCTTCCTGCCCGGGACGCCTTTATGCCAGCCGTCGCTATGCGTCGATCCTTCACCCATCGATCTTTCGCATTGGTGTTGCTTGGGGCTCTCTGTTTTTCCGGATGCCGTCGTCGCTCCAACGAAACGCCTATGGATAAATCGACACCAACCGGCAACTCCGCTGCAGAGGATCCGAGGATTGCCACTCTGCGCGCGGCATACGGAGCTTTCAATCGAAACGATATCGACTCCGCCGTCGCCGCAATGGACGCCAACATCGAGTGGAGCGAACCGCCTGAATTCTCCGGTGGTGGTGCTTATCACGGGCGCAACGCAGTAAAGGGATACTTGACCCAATCGCGCGCGGCTTGGGCCGAGGGAGCCAGCGAGCCCGAACAGTTTATCCCCTCGGGCGACCGGATCGCGGTGTTTGTGCACGCGCGTTTCCGTCTCAAAGGAAAAGACGACTGGCAGGAAGTAAGCCTCGCCGACGTTTACACCTTTCGCGATGGCCGACCGGTCCAGATGCGGGCATTCGCCAACCGACAAGATGCTCTGAATTGGGTGGGAATCCAGGATTCGACCCGTTAAATCCGGGTGAGTCAGCCTACTTTTTTGGCGACGGATGATGTTTGCGCCAGTCCGCCCCGTCGCATCCGCCATGCTGTGAGATTTCCGTCAGGATCAGTTCGGCGGCGAGACGGCGCTTCGTGAGGTGCGCGGCGATCCGCTGCTTGGCCTTCTTCGGCGGCACTTTCGGATCGAGAAACACCAATACGGATGGGCCGGCCCCGCTGAGCGCCGCTCCCAGGATGCCCGACTCTCCCGTCAGTTCCTTCAGCGCCGGAAGCAGTGGGGCGAGTGGTGCTCGATACGGCTGATGAATACGATCTTCGAGGGCCGACGAGAGCAGATCCGGGCGATCTTGCGTGAACGCGGCCAGCAGCAACATCGAATTTTGAATATTGGTGACGGCGTCCGCGCGCGAATACTGAAACGGCAAGACCCGCCGCGCCTGCTCAGTCGAAAGTGGGGCGTCCGGGACCGCCAGCAGTAGGGGCCATTTCCCTTTCGGCTTCACTTCCACTACTTGCGCCTGTACCTGGTTAGCCATGCGAGCGACTGTGAGCGCGCCCATCCAGCAAGCCGAGGCATTGTCAGGATGCTGTTCGCGCATCGAAGCTTCGCCGACGATGCGGTCATTCTTCCAGCGCAGATGTCCGAAATGCACCGCAAGCGCGATGCCGGCCAGACGCGCTGCCGCCGAGGAACCGCATCCACGGCCAATCGGAATCTCGTTTTCAAGGTGCAAGCGCAACGGGGCAATCTTGCGATTCTCTGACTCGAGCACCTCGCAGTAAGTCGTGACAATGAGATGGTTCTCCATGCGGCCACAGATCTGCGCGTCACGGCCTTCAGCGGTCACGAAGAAATCGGGCGCACGCTCAGCCCGCAGCCGGAGGTGAAAATCCAGAGCCAGCGCAGCGGCATCGAACGCCGGGCCGAGATTGGCAGAGGTCGCGGGCAAGGCCAAGCGAAGCGAACGGTCTTGCGATGTGGGACGCGAAGGCATAGGTTCGACAGCAAACTCCTCGACGGCTAGATTGGCGTGAAACGATAGAAATGAAAGGCTTTAGCCAGATCTGGCCCGACTGGACGTAGCGGCAATCGGCACCGACAATTGAACTGTGTTTTATACACGAGTTCGCGGCGAACTGCTACGAATTTCTATCGGCCGATTCAAGAGCGGAAATGACGGCACCGAGGCTGGCGTCGATCACGATCGGAGTTCGTTGGAGGGGTTTTGCCTGCAGAGCTTCGGCCTCGCTCGGCGTGCCGCTAAACAGATCGCCCCGGTGGAACTTGATCGTGTAATCGGGATCCTTCAACAGATGCCCGGTTAGAACGAGCACGACCGACTCTCCAGCTTTTACGAATCCGCGGCTGCGCAGTTTCTTCAGCCCCGCAAGAGTAACGGCGGAGGCGGGCTCACAGCCAATCCCATCGGCGCCGATCTCGGCTTTCGCCATGGCAATCTCTACTTCGGAAACTTCTTCGACGGTGCCACCGGTCTCCCGCAATACCCGTAGCGCTTTTTTCCACGAGGCGGGGTTGCCGATTCGTATCGCCGTCGCGAGCGTGTCGGCCGTCATCGGCTGCAGCTTCTTGCCGTCAAATTCGCGGACGCTGCGATAGAAAGGATTCGCTCCGTGCGCTTGAATGATCGAAAGCTTGGGAAGACGCGAGATCAGTTTTAAATCGCGCATTTCGATGAGCGCCTTGCCGATCGCAGAGCTGTTTCCGAGATTCCCTCCCGGAACGATGATGTGATCGGGCGGTTCCCAGTTGAGCTGTTCGAGCAACTCAACTGCTGCCGTTTTCTGACCTTCGATGCGGTAGGGATTGACCGAATTGAGCAGATAGATCGGCTTTTGCCGGACGAGTTCATTGAGGATGCGCACGCATCCGTCGAAATCGGTGCGCAGTTGGCAGGTGAGCGCCCCGTAATCCAGCGACTGCGAAAGTTTACCCCATGAAATCTTGCCTTCGGGAATGAGGACGAGGCTGCGCATGTTGCCTCGGGCCGCATAGGCAGCCATCGAGGCAGACGTGTTGCCGGTCGAAGCGCAGGCTACCCAGCGAAATTTTCCTTGATGCGCCGAAGATGCCGCGAACGTCATCCCCGTGTCTTTGAACGACGCTGTTGGGTTCATGCCCTGATGCTTAGCTTGCAAATTCTCCACTCCGGCGGCCTGGGCGCAACGCGGCATGTCATAGAGAGGCGTGTTGCCCTCGCGCAGGGTGACGGCGTGTTCGGCGGGAATGTGAGGAAGCAATTCACGGAAGCGCCAGACTCCGCTCTGGTCGAGCGGTTCACGCGACGCGCGGCGGCGCAGCCAGAGAGATTTCAATGCAGCGGGATCGATCGTGTCGGGAGAGTGCGAAAAAAAGAATTCCAGCAGGTCGCCGCATGCGAGGCAGCGAAAATCCTCGCTGGCGGATTCGGGGGTGGCGCCGCAGCTGATGCAGCGCAAGCGCGAGATAGTTTCGGCGGTCGGGGTCGTCGACAAGGGCTAGGGTCCGGTAGCGGGCGGGATAACTTGCACGCCCTTAGACATCATACGGCACGGCTATAAGAGCGGCGGTATCTGCACATCAACGCAGGTAAGCGTCGGTCTTATTCATCCAGTCGGCGCGTGGCGGATTGAAAATGTCGAGGCTGACGGAGTCTTCTATCGCCTCGGCGCTGTGCGGCATATGCGGAGGAATGGTCAGCACCTCTCCCGCGCTGACAACAATCTCTCTGCCATCGATGCCGAATTTCAGCGCTCCCTCGGTGATGTAGCTGATCTGCTCGTTCGGATGACTGTGTTCTGGGACGACACATCCCTTCTTCAGCAGGACCCGGGCCAGCATCATATTTTGTCCGACAATAAAATGGCGCCCGAGCAAAGGATTCAGCGCTTCGATTTCGACCGCGCTCCACGAAACGTGGCGCATCCTGCCCTTGGGCACTTTAGCATCGCCCACGGTACCTTTCAGGACGAACCTCTTTGCCCCGTTTTTCTTTGCCGCCTTTGGCCTGGCGGACTTCGTCTTCACGGGCTTCTTGCGTGCGCTCATTTTCACTCGCTTGTTTTTCATCCGAAAATCTCCAACAGAGATATTACAAAACCGGGCCCCGCGTTCGGGAAAGCATTTTCGTAGCTCTCTCCTTTGAGCCTTGCCGCAGTCTTAAACGGCAGGTAGTCTTAGGAGATTCCAGCACGTAAAGGACGCCTTTCAGGAACCTATGAGCGCCGCTCGTTATCTGTGGATCCAGGATCGTTTGAGACCGGCCAGTGAAGGCGTGGTGCCGTTTGTGAGCGCGGCGGTGCAATACGGCTTCAGCGTGTTTGAGGGGATTCGCTGCTATGCGACCGACCACGGCCCTGCCGTCTTCCGCATAGACGAGCACGTCGAGCGTCTGCTCGACTCGGCCCACATCGTCGGCTTCCGCGACCTGCCGGTAACTGGGGAACAGGTGAAAACAGCGATCAATCAGACGATTGCTGCGAATGAGTTCGCATCGTGCTACATCCGTCCGATGATTTACCTCGACGGCGCGATGAGCCTGACCGTCGAAGCAGGTACTCCTCGCTTCGTGGTCGCGGTCTGGGAGTGGAAGGCTTTTCTGGGCGCCGAAGCCAAGGAACGCGGCATTCGTGCCAATATTGCGTCGTTCACGCGCTTGCATCCGAACATCATGATGACTAAGGCCAAGGTCGCGGGAAACTATGTAAGTTCGATTCTGGCGAAGACCGAATCGCACCGCGCTGGATTCGATGAGGCCATCATGCTCGGCCCCGACGGCTACGTCGCGGAATGCACCGGCGAAAACCTCTTCGTCGTGCGAAAGGGAATCGTTTATACCACGCCACGAGCAGGGATCCTCGAAGGAATTACCCGCGACAGCCTGATCACCCTGGCCCGCGATTTGGGCTACACCGTCACCGAGGAACCGATCTCACGCGACCAGCTCTATATTGCTGACGAGGTGTTCGTGTGCGGGACCGCTGCAGAGGTAATCGCTCTGCGCGAAATTGACTTTCGCGTGATTGGCGACGGCAAGGCGGGTCCCGTGACGCGCGCTCTGCAAAAAGAGTTCGACAAAGTGGTCACTGGGCGCCATCCGAAATCGGCAAAGTGGCTGGTGCCAGTTCCGGCACTCGATGCCACGTCGGTACCCCGGTAAAGTCTGAGTTTGGGTGGAGAGATGACGAAGAAACATAAGTTCCGGCAGGAAACCGAAGCGGTCCGCGGCGGCAACGATCTCGATAAAAAAAACGGACCCCTCTCCACTCCGATATATCAGACCTCGACCTTCGAAGTGGTCGATACGGACCAACAGGTTCGCGTCACTGGCAGCGACAACTTTTACTCGCGGGATGGCAATCCGACCAACACTGTCGCCGAGAAGGCAATTGCCGAACTGGAGGGCGCAGATGCGGCCCTGCTGTTCTCCTCCGGCATGGCCGCAATCACGACATCGATTCTGGCGCTGGTGAAGGCTGGAGACCATATCGTCGCGCAGCGGGATATCTATGGCGGTGCTCTGAAATTTCTGTCGCGATGGCTGCCAAAATTGGGAGTCGAGACGACATTCGTCGACACCAACGACATGGCGCAACACGAGCGGGCGATTCGTCAGAACACGAAAATTCTGTATGTGGAGTCGCCAACGAATCCGACAGTGCGAGTCGTGGATCTGGAAAAGGTCGTGGCTCTGGCGCGTAGGCGCGGCCTCCTGTCGCTGATTGATTCCACCTTCGCCACGCCGATCAATTGCCGTCCGGCCGAGTGGGGAATCGACCTGGTGCTGCATTCCGGTACAAAGTACTTTGGCGGACACTCCGACTTGATGTGTGGAGTAGCGGCGGGACGTCGCGATCTCGTCGAGGAGATTCATCACGCCCGCACCACCCTGGGCGGATGCATGGACGCGCACGCAGCCTACCTGCTGCTGCGCGGCATCAAGACGCTGGCTGTGCGCGTTGAACGCCAGAATGCGAGTGCGCTGAAGATTGCCGAGTTCTTGAAACAACAGCCGAATGTGGCGGGGGTGCATTACCCCATGCTGCAAGAGCATCCCGATCACGCGATCGCAAAGAAGCAGATGAAGGGCGCGGGCGGAGTGTTGAGTTTTGAGGTCAAGGAAACCGGTGCGGACGCCTGCCGGGTCGCTGAGGCGCTGCAACTCTTCACACTGGCTCCGAGCCTCGGCGGAGTCGGCTCTCTGGTGACGATTCCAGTGCTGACGTCACACTACCAGATCGATCCGGCGGTACTGAAACGGATGGGTGTGACGGAGCAGATGATCCGCCTCTCGGTAGGCATCGAGCACGTCGACGACCTGATCGCCGATTTGGAGAAAGGCCTGGCCGTGCTAAACCGAGACCGAGAGCGGGTCAGCGTCGCGCGCTGATAGCCGGCGATATTTCTGGATTCCGAGAAAAAACCATCGACACGGAGAACGTCGAGCGGGTAGAAAAAATCCTGGCTCGCTGGAGCCAGGATTTTTGTTCGCAAGAACGCTGCTGCCTAGAAGATGAACTTCGCCCCCAGTTGCAGTATGCGGGGATTGTGCGCGGTCAGGACATTCATGAAGTTAGGGCCAGTGAAAATATTCGTTCCGGATGTGAGGTTCGAACTGTTGCTCGCTCCCGAACCACCATCTCCTGCAATGTAGCCCCACTCAGTGTGGTTGAAAACATTGAACGCCTCACCTCGGAACTCCAGGCTAAAACGCTCGGTGAATCTGAAATGCTTGAAGAGCGCCATATCGAAATTGATGCGGTGCGGGTTCGTGAGCGAGTTACGCGCGGAGTCTCCGAAGGTTAAACCCACCGGCGCGGCGTAAGCATTTGGATTGTAAATAAACGGTCCGACGGTTGTACCTGCGACCGGCGGAGGGGTCGGTGGAATGCCACTCTTTGGGTCACTGATTTTATCCGCATAAGCGAAGGCGGCGCCGCCATTGGTGAGACCATTCGCCACCCCGGCGTTGTCGAACGGTACGGTCACGCTGAAGGGGGTTCCCGTTGAGAAAGCCATGATTCCGGAATACTCCCACCCGCCGAGCATTTTGTTGGTCAGGCCAGGACTCTTGAAGAAGGGCAAGTCCCACACGTAACTGGCAGAAAACGTGTGACGCTGATCGAAGCTTGAATCGGCACGGTTTGCCGGCAAATCATACGAATCCACCATCCCAGAATCTTGCCGACTGGAGGAGTCATCAATGCTGTGAGACCAAGTATAAGACAAGCTCACCTGAAGACTGCCGACGTTCCGACGAACAGACGCCTGAAGAGCGTTGTAACTCGAGGAAGCCGCGTCCGAAAGACTATTGATGTCGCCATAGCCGAGATAGGGCCGAAATGCGTCGCTGATTGTGCCGCAGCCATTCGCAATCCCGAAATTCACTGCCGGACTTAAAACCGGCGTAGTGGTAAAGGGAGTATAGGGAACAGGAACGCCGAGCGGAGTGGTTCCGTTCATTGGGACGGCATAATTCGGGTCCACCGTGCCGCAGTTTCCACCCATAGCCTCGTTGTTCACCAGAAAAGGATTTTGGCTCGCGGCAACGGGGTGGATCTGATTCAGGTCCACATAACGAGTCAAATGCGTTCCCTTGCTTCCGACATACGAAACAGTCGCGATCGTATTTCTTGCCACTTCCTGCTGGATGTCGAAGTGCCATTGCTGCATGTATGGCCAGATCGCCTTGGTGGGAATCGCGGTCACGCCCAGGGGAAACTGCGTGGTGCTAATTCCGCCGCCGCCAAGATTCGCATATCCGGAAACATTGTTCTCCACCACGGAAGTAGCCAAGGGTGGGGAATTCTCTAGCGACTCGGTGTTTGCCTCGTTCCCGTTCGTGTGTTCGAAGAAGACACCATAGCCGCCCCGAATCGCGGTCTTACCGTCGCCGCGCGGATCCCAAGCGAAGCCAATTCGGGGTGCGGGGTTGAAAAGGTGACCTTGCATACAGCTCACCGGCACTCCAGGAGTAACCCCACATTGCACAATGCCATTCGGCAAGTTGGTAACTGTAGGAGGAGCTCCGTTCGCAGTTAGGTTATTGACTGTGTCAGGCCCCAACGGAGACAAATTTCCATTAATGGTGGTTTGGCCGAATGTGTAATGCGCCGGATCGAAATTGAAGGCCTGATGCTGCTTCTCGCGATACGTACCAAACATGCTAATGCGCAAACCCAAGTTGACCGTTAACCGCGGGGTTACGTGGAAGTCATCCTGGAAATAGGGTTCGGCGATTTTGTAGCGATTGTAATACTTGACGAACTGACTCTGTTGTCCGTAGCTGGCGACTTGCCCGATTAGCATGTCGGCAAAGGGATTTCCCGTGGACACGGCGGAAGCAGAGTTGAATGTCAAATAGCCGGGGACAGAGCCGTTAGCGAGTTCACCGCCAAACTCATTTTTCTGAGCTGTCACGATGTACACGCCAAATTGAAGATTGTGCTTGCCGATAATTTTGCTGACGTTGTCCCGATACGTGTACGTTGGGTTGGAATTGTAAGGGCCGTTCGGAATATATCCGGGATCCTCTCCGAAGTTGCCGTAGTTCGTTCCTCCAACCAGATTGATGCCGGGCAAGCTTCCGTTGAAGGTATTGTTGACCAGGCCGGGGATGGTCATACCCGACGGCCTCTGCCAAGCACCCGTGTTGTTCAGGATGATGTGATCGGCAGTGTAGCTGAAAACAAACTCGTTCAGCAGCGTTGGCGAGACGGTTGAGGTAAGCCGAGCCACCATGCCCGTGCCAGGTCCGCCGAAGTTGGTTTGCACTGTTGGGAAGCTACCAACATTCGTCCACAGCGGAACCGGATTTACGGTTTCCCAGGAATCGTGAATATAACGTAGTGTCAAGAGATTCTTAGAATTGATGTTGTGATCGATACGGATCAGTTCCTCGCGCCAGGTTGTTGGTTGCGTCGGCGACGACTGATAGCCGAAAGTCCCTGAATTGGGTGCCGGAATCAGCGCAAGCAGGTATTGAGCATTGGGATCAACCGGCACTTGATTGCCGGGGAAATATTGGCCAGCCATCGGGTTGTTTGGGATTCCAGGCAGGCTTGCCGGTTCGACAGGGCAGTCGAGGAAGGTTCCCGAGGGATCTGGGCAAACGTCGCTGAAATTGCCAGTTCGGTCAGTTGCAGATGGGACTGGCGTGTTAAAGACCTGCCCGGGAACGACTTCTCTGCGCCACTCTTGAGACCAAAAGAAGAACGTCTTTTTCTTGTCGTCGTTGTAGAGTCCCGGAATGTATACAGGGCCCCCGATCGTGTAGCCAAAGTCGTTTTTCTTGTACGCCGGCACGGAACTTTCGAAGTAGTTACGTGCGTTGAAATCGTCATTGCGCACAAACTCGTAAGCGTCACCGTGAAAAGAGGATGTTCCCGACTTGGTCTCCACTTCGACCGTGCCCGACCCACTGCGGCCGTACTGCGCACCGTAATCGGAGGTGAGCACTTTGAACTCGCCGATGGCATCGAGACTGGGATAGACGTTGAGCGTCGTATTGCTTCCGTTATCCATGTTGTCGCCGCCGTCAAGTTCCCAGTTGTTGTACTCGGTGCGACCGCCATTGATGCTGTACGAGACGTTGCCGGCGACGCCTACTGTTCCTTCGTCTTGGCCCGTTTGGTTGCTCACGCCGGGAACAAGGGTCACGAGCTGAGTAAAGTTGCGACCATTGAGCTGAAGCTGGCTGATCTCTTTTCCAGTAACCGTGCCCGAGAGTTCGGACGACTGCGTTTCAACTTGGCTCAATTGCTCACCCTGCACCACAACCTCGGTGGTGATGTCGCCGATCGCGAGCGATGCGTCGACGCGCGCCTTCTGACCGACGCGTAAGACCAATCCATTGCCTTTAAAGGTCTTGAAACCCTTTGCACTGATAGTCAGGGTGTAGGTACCACCGGGCAAGCCAGCTTCCAGATAATCGCCATCGGAATTCGTCGTGGTAGAGCGTTGAATGCCGCCCGCCGCACTAGTGATCTTCACCTCGGCCCCTTGAATCACCGCCCCGGTGTTGTCGCGTACGGTTCCGGTGATGTCGCCGGTGTCTTGCGCCAAAAGGCTGGTCGCGGACAACATTGCCAGCGACACTGCCACGATTGCACAGAAGAGACGGATTCTCATTGTTCACTCCTCGTCGATTCCAGACAGAATGAGCTGCGGAGAACTTGCCTTTGTTACCGACCCCATGCGCTTCACCACATCGGCAGTCGCGGCATCTCCAGTCAAAATCGGTTAAATGCCTGTATTAAAACGTATCAATACTGCTTGAGGTGCCGAAGGCTGTCAAGCGAAAATGAAGGGTTTGTAGCGGGTTAGCTACTTTAGGGCGCAGGTCGACTCCCGCACGATCAACTCCGGCACAATCCTTCGATGGATGGTTCGGATCGGTTTTTTTTCTAGGCCGGCATTGATGGCGTCGAGCACGATCGTCGCGGCGGCCGTCCCCATGATTTCCATCGGCTGCCGAACGGTGGTCAGCGCCGGCGAATAGATCGCCGACGGCGAAACGTCATCGAAGCCCACCACCGAACATTGCTCAGGCACACGGATCCCTGCCTTACCAAGAGCACGAATCGCGCCAAACGCCGTCATGTCGTCAAACGCCATCAATGCCGTAAAAGGACGGCGACGACGCAGCAATTCCTCCGTTAATTTGTATCCTTGTTCAAAACTTGAAAACGGATCTCCCGATTCCGGTAGATCGACGATGAGCCGGGAGTCGAGTTCGAGGTCACGTTCCCGGGCAAGCGCTCGTACGCCCCGCCATCGTGGCTCCGTATCCGACAACTGGTGCGGCCCGCGAATGAATGCAATTTTGCGATGCCCCAGCGAGTGGAGATGGTCAAGCGCCGCCCGAGCCCCGGCGGCATTATCAACAATCACCGAGCTGATCTTGTCATTCTTGAGTTCGCGTCCGACGGTCGCCGTCGGAATGTTGTTCTTCTCCAGATCGGCGAGAACGTTGATATCCACAAAAAGCCAGTTGGCGAGGACCACCAAGCCCTCGATGCGCCGATCCAGCAGCATCTCGAGATAGCGTTCGAAGCGGCTGCGCTCGTTATGGACGTCGGTGAGGATTGGCAAAAACGACGACTGATACAGCGTATTCTCGATGCCGCGCAGCACGAGCGTGCAATAGGGATCGGTCATATCGAATACCATGACGCCGACGGTATGACTGCGCCGGCCGCGGAGCGAGCGGGCGAACGGATTGGGCCTGTATCCCAATTGCGAAGCCGCCCGCTGGATTCTCCCCTTGGTGGTGTCAGGAATGTAGCGGGCCAGCGGCGCATTGTTAAGAACGATTGAGACCGTCGCGGATGAAAATCCGCTACGTTCGGCAACGTCGCGAATCGTGACCGCCGTGGATTTTGATCGTTTGCGAGGAGTTTCGGAGACGCGGCGCGATTTCGCCGCCGACGAATTGCGTGTAGGCTTCGAATCAGAAGGTTCCATGGACTCCTTGAACTTAGCCCTCTTGCTGGCGGACACTACAGGACGATGAAACCAGTGTCAAGCATCGGCGCCGTGGGAGCGGTTCTGGCGCTGGTTTGGCTTTCGATCGGCGCGGCCGCGCAAAATGCGCCGCTGCCGCGAACCGCAGACGCGACGGCGCAAACGGTCCGCGATCCGCAGAAGTTATTTGAAGCGGGCGACGCTGCCTTGCGGGGGGGCAAACTCGATCAAGCGGAGCGCGACTTCCGCCAGGTGATCGCGATCAATCCTGAAGTAGCTGGAGCCTACGCCAACCTGGGCGTCATTGCGATGCGTCGCAAGCAGTGGGCGCGGGCCCTGGAGATGCTTCACAAGGCAGAGAAACTGGCGCCCGACGTGGCTGGGATCCGGCTGAACATCGGGCTAGCTTATTTCCGGCAAAACGATTTCGCCCGAGCCATCGAGCCCTTCGAGTCGGTGGTGCGGCAGTCCCCGGATTCCTACCAGGCACGCTATCTGCTCGGTCTTTGCTACTTCTTTAACGATCGCTGGGTCGACGCAATGACCGCGCTCGAGCCCCTGTGGCCGCAGGCATCAGGTCAGCTCAATTATCTCTACGTGCTCGATATTGCGGCTTACAAGGGCAAGAATGCAGCTCTTGAGGAGAAGGCAGCGGCTCGGTTGGTTGAGGTGGGAGAGGGCTCTCCAGCGTTTCATTTGCTAATGGGCAAAGCGCATCTGAATCGCGGCGAGTACGACGATGCCATAAAGGAAATAGAAGCGGCGGCACAAGCGGATCCGAAGCTGCCGTTTGTGCACTTCAATCTCGGCCTCGCCTATGTGCACAAGCAGGAGTACGACCGCGCTCGCGCAGAGTTTCAGAAAGACATCGCCATCGAACCCGATGTACCGTTCAGTTTCGAACAGCTGGGGAGCCTGGAGGCGACCAACGGCAACGATGAGGAGGCGGCGAAAAATTATCGGGCAGCGCTCAAGATCGATCCAAAGCGGATTGATTCTCTGATGGGACTAGCCAAAATTGACGAACACGGCCACCATTATGCGGCAGCGCTGCAGGAACTGGAGCGAGTGATCAACCTAGAGCCCCATAACGCGGCGGCTCGGTATCTGCGTGGGCAGGTATTGATGCACGTGGGCCGCGAAAAAGAAGGTCGCGAAGAGTTGGCAAGAGCGACCAATATGCTGAACGAGCAACGGGAGGCGCGGCATCAGGAACTGGAAGGAGAAACAGTGCCGAGCCCGGAAGTGGCGGGAGAGCCGCAGTAACCCCGATCCACGTCGCTCATCAGTGCCGCGTTTCGACGCACTCCATGACTTCGGCCTCGGAGAGTGTGTGATCGCTTGCTTTCGCCCGCTTGTAGATGCGATCGACGGTCTGGTCATCCGCCGGGAGACCGCGGCGCTCGAGCCAGAACAGCACGTTCGATTTGCCGCTCATGGGTCCGATATCGATGACCTGTTCGAGCCCGAAATAGTGCGAGGGAACGCCCGAATAAACAGTGTTCGCCAGCTCCATATCCTTCTTCTTGTAGGCCTTGATGACAGCGGCAGCGTGCACGCCGGTTGCGGTACGAAACGCATCCTCCCCAACCACCGGATAATTCGGCGGGATGGGAACGCCCGTCGCCTCCGAAACAACTTCGCAGTAACGCTTCAGCTTGGTCAGGTCCTGCCGGTCCCAGGGCGCGATGCCCATGAGCTTCAAATTGACGAGCATCTGATCCATTTGCGTGTTGCCGACACGCTCGCCGATGCCGAGGGCCGTCGCGTGGACACAATCGGCCCCGGCCACCAGCGCTGCCATCGAGTTCGCCACCGCTAGTCCGCGGTCGCAGTGGCCATGCCAATCCAGACGAATCTTCTGGCCGCTGGGTTTGATGACTTCTTCATGCACGAATTTCACCAGCGCGAGTGTGCCCATGGGAGTCGCGTGTCCGGCGGTGTCACACAGAACGAGGGCGTGCGCGCCACAATTGATCGCCGTCGAGTTCAGTTGCTTCACGGTTTCGGGGTCGCAACGCGTCGTGTCTTCGGTGACATACATGACTTCGAGACCAAGCGAGACCGCGTACTTGACCGCTTTTTCCGTCGTCTGCAGAAGAAAGTCGTTGTTCCAACCTTCCGTGTAGCGGCGAATCGGGCTGGTTCCAAGAAATGCCGCGACCTCGATCGGGAGTCCGGTCTTCTGCATGATGTCGGCGATCGGACGAATATCGTTTTCATGCGTGCGAGCGGCGCAGTACGCCGTGATCTTCATTTTGTGGGTGACGATTTCACGCGCCAAAGCCGTAACGTGCTCAACAGCGCGCGGACCGGCCCCAGGAAGGCCGAGGTCAAGGGTGTTAATGCCAAGCGCCTCCATCAGATGCAGGATTTCGATTTTCTGCTCGATCGAAGGATCGCGGACGGACGGAGATTGCAAGCCGTCGCGCAGAGTTTCATCGGTCAGACGGACTGGCCCTGGAGGATGCAGCGACTTCGGGTAGAGCGCGTTCCAGTCATAGATGAGTTCAGAAGTGTTCACAGTCCCGACCCCTCGGCTGCTTTCACTAAGGTTTTTTCTCGTCTTTGGGAGGAACCGTCAGGCCGAAGACCGAAATCTGGCCTCTGCCGGCAACATTGAGCCCACGCGGGTCGCCGGGACTCGGCAGATAGAGTGTCTGGCAAAATTCGCAGCGATAAACTTCGGCGCCCGGCCCCCAGTTTTTTTCCACACAGCCGCATTCGCGTTCGAGCACGTCGGCGGTGTAGAACCAGCGCTTTAAATGTCCGCCGCAGAATTTGCCTTTTTCGTTTTTTTCATTGCAGGCGCGCTGCCCCGTTTTCTTGGTTTTGACTTTGTGATTGGGAAGCTGCGGAATCGTGTCAGCAATAGCACCAGAAGCCATTCCATCTCCTGCGGGCCTGCCCGGCGACCGCTTGATTCCATTTTACTCAGGCTACGGCCTCCAGCCACTACAAGTTGAATCGCAAGCAAATCGCCTTCTTCACGAGCCACAGTTTTTCATGTGCAGCGAGATGCTAGTCGAACACCTTGCGGGGCGCAGCCTGGTCCGCGCCCACCCGGCCGACGAGGATCTCGGCCGCGTAATAGCTTTCGCCCTGAATGGGGCAGCCGGCTATCCGGCGCAGCAGTGCGATCTGGCCCACATGGGTGAGCGCGTCGGCGATTGGACCTTGAAACAACTTTTCGCCGGAAGCGTGGAGCTCGTTTTCCGACGCGAGATAATCGTCTAATTTTTTGAGCGACGCGAAAAATCGTTGGCATTCCTCGTCCCAAGGTAGCGGCTTGGAGTCGTTCCAACGGACATTTCCTTCGGCGATGGACAGTCCCCAGTCGAGAAGGTCTCCGATGTGAGCCAGAATTCTGACGGGCGTGCGCGATGTATCGGAGGCGTGAAACTCCGCGAAGCTCGCCGGGGCGTTCCGGATCGATTTGCCCCCACGATAGGCGAGGGTCGCCAGAGTGTGGCGCAGCAATGTGCGAGAGTCAGTCATAAGTCATCTGATTTGGCAATTCGATGCAGTTTACTTTCCCCAATGATCCGAGACTCCGTGGTTTGTCTTCCGGCTCTTTACAGTTTTCTTCGTCGCAGGGCTCCGGCCGCACGTACTCCAGCCTTTATTTTTTCGCGCAGCGGGCGCGCGTAGAGCAGATCGAGAAAGCTTTCCATCTCGGCAGAGAATTCGCCGCCGTAGCCGAACCACCAGATCTTCTTCATTCGCGGTACGAGGTCAGAGTCGACATACTTCACGCGCACCATTTCCTCCAGACCCCACCGTCCATGCGTGCGGCCGAGGCCGCTCGATTTCACGCCTCCATGCGGAGCTTCGCTCACGCTGAAACACGACACCGCGTCATTCACCATTACCGTGCCGGCCTGGAGGCGGCAAGCAAGGCGCTCGCCGCGCGCACGATCACGTGTCCAGACGCTGGCAGCCAATCCGAAATCGGAATCGTTCGCCAGACGCACGGCGTCGTCCTCATCATCAAACGCTGCAATCGGCAACACCGGGCCAAACGTTTCTTCGCGCATGATGCGCATGCCGTGGTTCACGTCGGCGAGCACCGTGGGGGCAAAAAAGCTCGGACCCAGTTCGCGCAGGCGAGTTCCTCCCACCAGAACGCGCGCGCCGTGGGCGGTTGCGTCCGCAATATGCGACTCCACGATTCGTACTTGCTTCTCGTGGATCATCGGTCCGATTTCGGTCGAAGGATCTGAGCCGTTGCCAACCTTTAGCTTGCGTGTTTTCGTGACGCAAGCCTCCAGAAAAGCTGGATACAAACTGCGGTGCACGTAGCAGCGCTCCACCGAAAGGCAGGTCTGGCCGGCGTTCACGAACGCTCCCCAAACGGCGCCACTCGAAGCGACGTCCACATCGGCATCGTCCAAGACTACCATCGGATCTTTGCCCCCAAGCTCGAGTACAACCGGAAGCAAGCTCGACGCCGCTGTTTGGGCAATCCTACGACCGGTCAAAACGCTGCCGGTAAAAACCAACTTGTCGATGTCGCTGGCAACGAGTGCCGCGCCCGTTTCTCCTTCGCCCGGCAGTACCTGGAGCACGTCGTCGGGAACTCCTGCCTCGCGCAGCAAGCTTTGGAGTTCAAGTGCAATCAGCGGAGTCAACTCCGAGGGCTTGATGACCACGGCATTTCCCGCTACCAAAGCAGCCATCGCCTCTGTTGCTGGAATCGAAAAGGGATAGTTCCACGGTGAAATGATTCCGATAACTCCATAAGGCTCGCGCAAGATGCGTCCCGATTTGCTCTTGAGCGCGATGTTTCCGTGCGGGAGTTTTTCTTCGCGCAAGAGCGAGAAGGCGTTCACGATCAGGAACCGCGCCGCGTCCAACACAACCAGAACTTCGGTGAGCAACGCTTCGACCTGCGGCTTGCCCGCCTCTTGCGAGATCCGGCGAGCGATGTCGATTTTGCGGGCGAGAAGTACTTCCTGGAACCGGCGCAGCACTGCAATCCGGCTGCGGACGCTCAGAGCGCTCCAACCAGGCTGCGCGGCTCGCGCTCGGGCGACGGCGGCACGCACTTCCGTCGAGCCCGCGCTGTCGACCTCGCCCAAAACTTCCCCCGTTGCCGGATTGATCGAGGCGATGCGGGAAACGGCGAATTCGACGTTCGGACTCATCTGCGAAGAAGTGTACGCGGCGCGGAAGGCAGGCGCCAGAGCCTGTCTGCACCCGATTCTCTACCATCCAGAGCGATGCGAATGGCCTGCTTTTTTCGGCGAACTTTTCGGCCGGCAGCCAAAACTCAGTACTCTACCTCAACCAGGTACAACCCCGTCGCCGGCGCGGTTGGCCCGGCGGCAGAGCGTTTCCGAGCTTCAAGGATGCCAACCACATCGCTGGTGCCCAAGGTTCCCTTCCCCACCAGCACAAATGTGCCCACCAGATTTCGCACCATGTGATGGAGGAATCCACCGCCGCGCACGGTATAAATCAGTTCCTCCCCTTCACGCGTCCAGGTGGAAGAGAAAATCGTCCGAACGTTCGTTGTCTGAACATCGGTGACGATACTCTGTTCCGCCGCCATCCGGTCTAACCGTTCCGGGTCGACAGCGGCGAAGGACGTGAAATCGTGCTCGCCCTGGACTACACCCGCCGCAGCGGCCATCGCCGGCTCGTCCAGCGGGTATGGATAATGCCAGGCATAGCGCGCCAGAAACGGCGGACAGACATCGCCGCGAAAAACCCGGTACCGATAAGTCTTGGCTTGGGCTGACTTGCGCGCATGAAAGTCTAAAGCAGCTTGAGTCACGTCAAGCACACGGATCGAAGACGGCAGCGTGTCATTCAACGCCTTCTTCCAGTTCTCGATCGGAATCGACGAGACTGTTGAAAAGCTTGCCACTTGAGCCAAGGCATGAACCCCAGCATCGGTGCGGCCGGAACCCTGCGGCAGTACGTTTTCACCGCTCAATCGTCCAATGGCTGAGGCGAGAGCGCCCTGCACGGTCGAGCGTCCAGGCTGCACCTGCCAACCGGCAAACTCGAAGCCGTCGTATGCGATCGTCAATTTGAGATTTCGCACGTTCTTTTTCGAGTCCAAAGCGGCCGGAGTGTCATCATTGGTATTTGCCATGATTTGCGAACCGGCTCGCGGAGAGCAGCCTTTCGCTCAGCTATACTATTTTACTTACGCTCAATGAAACCAATGGCCGGGTCCAGGCTGACCCTGTTGAAGTTTGCAAGGAACTCTTACCCGTGGTTCTACGTATTACCGAAGGATTGATCAAAATGCGGGCCTTCCGGTCCGTTTCCTGTCGATCCTGATCGCTCGAGCTTGATTCATGGAGAGGATGCGAATGCAAAGGTCTACCGTGTTGACCGCATTTCAGCGGGCTTCTGCCCTTTTTTTAGCTGCCGTCATGGTTCCCGCCGGTTGGGCGCAGGATAGTTCTTCGATGCCCAGCGCGCCGTCGGCGCAGAGGGCACTTCCCTCGAAGTCGCAGCCATACGATGTACAGGAATATTCAAAACCACGTTCGCCATTTCCCAACGTCCTCGGGCCCTACACAGCGCGGCATATCGAGCCGCCGAATCTGGCTAACACTCCGCGCATCGATCAGTTGTTGCGGGATGGCAAACTTTACATTTCCATGAACGACGCGGTCGCACTCGCGCTCGAGAACAATCTCGACATCGCCATCGCCCGCTATAACCTGAATATCGCCGACACCGACGTATGGCGTGCCAAAGCGGGTGCCAGCACGTTGGGTGTCAACAGTGGAGTAGTGCAAAACACGCCCGGTGGCGGCGTGGGCGGACTTGGAACGCAGGTTGGATCCGGCCAAGGCGGAACATCCGTAGCAGCTGGAGGAGCCGGCGCTGGCTCCGGTGGATTGGTTGTGTCGACCCTGGGCAGCGGTCCTCAAATCACGAGTTTCGATCCTATTTTGACAGGCACGCTGCAGACCGATCGCCTTGGAATTTACTGCACCAGCCTTTTCTGCGGACCCCACCAGAATACGACCACGGCGAACTTCGCTTATACCCAAGGATTCCAGTGGGGCACGAACATGTCGATTGGATTCAATAATAACCGGGTCACTTCCGATAACCCGTTCAATGCGTTCACCCCCGTACTCGGATCGAGTTTCCAGTTCAAGCTGACGCAGCACCTGCTGCAGGGCTTTGGCTTCGCGGCGAACGACCGTTACATTCGCATCGCGAAGAACAACCGTGAAATCTCCGACGTGGCGTTCCGCCAGCAGATCATCACGACCGTCGACCAGATCGAAAATATGTACTGGGATCTGGTTTATGCCTATGAAAACGTCAGGGTGCAGAAGGAACAGCTTGCTTTTGCCCAGAAGACGCTCTCTGACACTCAAAAACAGGTGCAAATCGGTACTCTGGCACCCATCGAAGTCGTGCGTGCGCAGAGCACGGTCGCCAGCAATCAGCAGACGTTGACTTTAGCGCAGACCAATCTGCAATTGCAGGAACTGCTGATGAAAAACGCACTCAGCCGCACTCTGGTGGATCCGGCACTGGCCGATGCGGATGTGATTCCTACCTCGACAATGGAGTTACCGGCACAGGAGCCCATCATTCCGACGCAGGATCTCGTCAACGACGCGCTCAGCCACCGACCCGAACTCGCAGAACAGCGAATCAACCTTTCCAATACGGAAATCAGCAACAAGGCGATTCGCAGTGCGCTGCTGCCATCCGTCGACGTCTTTGCTTACTATGGCGGGTCGGGTACTGGCGGCAATCAGAACCCAAATTATATTTGCATCACGGATCCCGGTTTCTGCGGTCTCCCCGCTCCTCCACCAACCTCGTCACCCGTCTCATATACCGCGACGCTGAATCAGTTGGTAAACTCGACGGCGCCCGATAAGGGAGTCGGCATTAATCTCAACATCCCCATTCGCAACCGCGCCGCGCAAGCCACCCAGGTTCGGTCGGAGTTTGAATACCGGCAGGCACAATTACGGCTACAACAAGTCGAGAATCAGGTGCGGATCGAGGTTAGAAACGCGCAGTTTGGCGTACAGCAGAACCGCGCCAGCGTCGACTCGGCGCAAGCGGCCGTTGATCTGGCGAAACAATCGCTCGACGCCGAACAGAAGAAATACGCACTCGGCGCCTCCACCTCGACTCTAGTGCTGCAGAACCAGGCCGCTCTCACACAGGCGGAAGTGACGCTCGTCTCCGCAAAAGCAGCGTACGAAAAAGCTCAGGTCGAAATGGATCGCTCGATCGGACTGTTGCTCGATCATGCCGGAATTCTGATCGCCGACGCCGAGCGCGGACAAGTTACGCACACACCGAATATTCCGCACGTCGCCGAGCGCCCAGTCGAGCAACAGGTACCGGCCAACGCTCCGGTGCCACCGCCGACACAGGCGCCGCAGCAGTAGTTCATGGCAGGACGATGAAGCGCCGGGTGCCCGCACTCGGCGTTTTCTTTTTTTCGGTGAGCCACGTGTCGCGTATCCTCTCTGGGTGATGCCTACGGTAATCGAACGTGCTCATGGAGAAATGGGAGAGACGGCCGCCCCCGGTCGTCCACCGATCGGCGGGCTTTTTGCTGTCAGAGGCAGGAGCCCTGCGTGATCCTCTCCGTCGTCATCATCACGCACAACGAAGAAGCCAATCTCGGCCGCACGCTCGCCAGTGTGCAACCGCTTGTCTCCGACGGAAGAGGCGAGATTATCGTCGTTGATTCCGGGTCGACTGACCGCACGGTAGAGATCGCGAAAGCACGCGGCGCGAAGGTCTTCGTCGAAGAATGGAGGGGCTATGCCGTCCAGAAGAATTCCGCGATCGACAAAGCGACAGGCGATTGGATCCTCAGTCTGGATGCGGACGAAGAAGTTAGTCCAGCAGCAGTTGCTGTGATCGGGCGAATTCTTGGCCCAGATTCCGATGAATATAAGGACTGTTCAGGCGTTTGGCTCAGCAGGAAAAACTACTTTCTCGGCCGCTGGATCAGGTACGGTGGCTTTTTTCCCGATAAGAAACTGCGCTTGTTTCGCAAGGGCAAAGGACACTTTGAAGGCCGACTGGTTCATGAAACAGTGTTGGTTGAAGGCCGAACCGAACGTTCACCAGAAATGGATTTTCGACTGGGTGGGGAAATTGCTCTTGAGCACCACTCCTACCCCACACTCACCGACTATATCGACCACATGAACCGCTACTCTTCTCTCGGCGCGGAGATGCTGGCGGCCAAAGGTCCCGTCCGCTTCAGCGTGTTTAACATCGCGGTTCGCCCCGCCGCAACCTTTGTCTACAACTATTTTTTTCGTCTCGGATTTCTCGATGGCCGCGAAGGGTTGCTCCTGCATCTTTACCATGCTGTCTACGTCTCGTGGAAATACGCGAAGGCGTGGGAGATCTCGCGCAAATCCGTACCGCATTAAAACAACAAATTCAATCTGCGTGATTTTTTTTCGCAGATCTACAACTTCCGCTGGCCGCGTGGGTTTCAATGAGACGAAGCTAGATCGCTTCCGGGTTGGGGTTGCAGCAGTGAATCGTGAACCACTCTAACGCAGTTTTCGCTGCGTAAGGCCAGGTTCATCCATCGAACAAGCGCCGAACCTTCCAACAGCTCAAAGGAGACTTATGAAACCTCGCACACGTGTGTTTTTGCACTTGGCAGCTCTCTGCTTCGTTCTTAGCGCCTACGGTCTGGCAGCCGACAATGCATATTTGTATGTCGTGCACGGCATTCCGGGGCGCGATATTGCGGATAATCTCAATCCCGGCTTTCCCATCGACGTGCTGGTGGACGGCAAGACTTGCCTGGCGCGAGGTTTGGCCTTCGACAACACGACTGGACCGCTGAGTTTCGCGGCCGGCACCTACGACGTGCAGATCAGTGAGGCCAATACGCTGGCTCCATGCACCAATACGGCAATCCTCGATTCCGAGGTCACGTTAACGGCTGGAAGTAGCGTGTCTGTGGTTGCGGCCATCAGCGGCGGTCAACCCACGCTATTGCAGTTCACCGACGACTTGAAGCCGGTCGCTCCCCGCAACGCGCGATTCGTACTCGCGCAATCGGCGGACGCGCCTGCGTTGCAAGCCACGCTGACACAGTTGAACGTGGCCCATCCCAAGACGTTTACGATCAGCGCAAATCCAGGCACGCAACAGGTAATTAGCGTACCCGTCGGCGAGTATCTGGTGCAGGTCGTCGCTTCGGGGGAAACAACTGTTCTGGCATCGGAGCAGATTGGCCTTCCGAACCAGTCGGCCACCTTCACGTTTGCTGCTGGCGAAGCGGCGAATAGCTCCATAACGCTAGTCAGCAAAACCGTGCGGGACGTGTTCTAGACCGCGTTATGAGTAAGGGCCGTACTCGGGCGGCCCAAATTCATCGGATAGACTTGAGTCGAGTGGCACTCGATTATTGCCGAAGAGTGATCCGCATGATGTCGTACTTGACTTCGACTAAGCGCTGCGGGAACTTCGTCTCCACATACAATTTCACATCGTCGACCGACGGAACTCCATCCCGCCCCGTCAGCCCGCGCGCGTCATCAAGCAGAATGACATGTGGGAATGGGTGGCTCAAAATCATCTCCAGTTCAGCCGAGAGGCGCTGCTGATCGCCTTGTTTGCCGACCCAGCCGTAGTAACCAGCGTCGAGCCAGAACAATGCCGGGCCAGCGAGCAGTCCCAGGACCTCAGGCATGACAACCTGGCTATCCCCGCAAAAAATCTTGATGTGCGGTTCGCGCGCAAATTTGTTTTGCGCCCTCGTCGCCAGCTCCGCGACAAATTCGATGGAATAGATCCGCTCGAACCGGCGTTTCATGGCCGCAACCATTTCGCCGTAGTAAGTTCCGGTCTCGACGAGTGTCTTTAGTCCGAATCTTTCTCCATATTCGCGCACAACTTTCTGCTTCAACAGATGGGGCGAGCGTGATGGACGCCCGCGGAGAATCCAGTACCAGTAGTCGGGATAGTGCCCCAGGGCTTTATATGCGCCGTAAACCGGAGTGCGCTGCAACAACCGACGAAAAGCCTTCAGAGAGTCCTCCGCGAGCAGGAATGAAAAGCATAGGTGCGCGCGCAGAGTGGGTCAAGGCAGAGCGGTCATCGGATCAAAGACGGCAAGAACCCCAACCGTTTGGTCGGTTTGTAACCTTGTGGCCTCGAAACGCCTCCTCTATGATCAGGATCAGCGTGGGGAGCGGAATGCCCGAGAATAAGTCGAAAGCTGATCAACCCGAGCCGTCTCTTGCCGAGAGCCCGATCTCGGACGTCTTCGAGGGCCGTCATCCTACCAAATCCGAGCAACTCTGGGCGGAGACAACTCTGGCTTCTACGCTGGAAAAGGCTCCGGAGAAACCGATCGGCGCGGCGACCGGAACCAACCTCGACGAACACGGCCGCGCGCGGTTCAGCACCATCTCGAACGTCCCCATTCGCCGCCTATACACGCAGGCTGATCTTCCCGCTGACTGGAACTATGACGAGTATCTTGGTTATCCCGGCCAGCCGCCTTACGCACGCGGTATTCACGCGACGGGCTACCGCGGCAAGTTGTGGACGATGCGCATGTTCTCCGGCTTCGCCTCGCCGGAAGAAACCAACCAGCGCTACAAATATCTCCTCGAACACGGCGGCGGCGGACTTTCGGTCGCGTTCGATCTGCCAACGCTGATGGGCTATGACTCCGATCACCCGGCGAGCGAAGGTGAGGTGGGCAAGTGCGGCGTCGCCATTGATTCGCTTGAAGACATGGAGATTCTTTTCGACGGCATTCCACTCGAGAAAATCACTACCTCGATGACCATCAATTCCCCGGCCAGCGTGCTTTGGGCGATGTACCTCGTCGTCGCGGAGAAGCAGGGTGCCGACTGGAAAAAGATTTCAGGCACGATTCAGAACGACATTCTTAAAGAATACATCGCGCAAAAGGAATATATCTATCCGCCCACGCCGTCCATGCGGCTGGTCATCGATACGTTCGAGTTTGGATCGAAATTCACTCCACGTTTCAATACGATTTCCATTAGCGGCTACCATATTCGTGAAGCGGGCTCGACCGCTCTGCAAGAACTCGCGTTCACAATTTACGACGGCGTCGAATATGTTGAGTGGGCGCGTCGCCGCGGACTTGATGTCGACGATTTTGGTCCCCGCCTTAGCTTCTTCTTCAACGCGCACAACGATTTCTTCGAAGAAATTGCCAAATACCGCGCGGCGCGCAAGATCTGGTATCGCCTGATGAAAGACCGATTTGGCGCAAAGAACGATCGCACGCGCCTCATGCGCTTCCATACCCAGACCGC
>Ga0181531_10000513_pt1 | contig 25867 bp, 22 predicted proteins | sample PEATcosm2014_Bin_38_FD_119743 | JGI IMG/M metagenome (GOLD analysis project Ga0181531, IMG submission 119743) | Peatland microbial communities from MTU Mesocosm Facility, Houghton, MI, USA - PEATcosm2014_Bin11_10_metaG | ecosystem: Environmental > Terrestrial > Soil > Wetlands > Peat | place...
GATCGAGCCCTATGCATCGAATTCCTCGTCGCTTCAAAAAACCCAGAACTCTGCCGGGACCGCAACCTATGTCCAGAACCAGCGAGTTTACATCCAAGCTCTGAATAAGCTCGACAAGCGGCCGCGAAACCACCGACTCAATTTTCTCCGGCGCGTCGATGGGAACCCAATCGAAGGGGTGCTGATCGTAAAATGTGGCGGATTCAGGATCGCCCATTAGAGATCACCGTGCGAATTCCCCAAGACTTTTGCATAATAACTTTCCATCTGCCCGCTCAAGCGATCCCAGCTCAATTCCGCAGCCACTTCGACGCACCCGGATTTTAATTTCGCGTATAGAACCGAATCCGAAATCAAATTGCGAAGCGCCGCAACCAGCGGTCCCTTCTCCGGCGCAATCACCAGTCCCGCGTGCCCACTCACCAGAGAGCGAATGCCGCAGCAATCAGTAATAATTACCGGAACGCCGAACGCTATCGCTTCGGCTGCGGAATTCGCGAAGTTTTCATAACGCGATGGCAGAACAAAGACATCCGCGTCCATCATCAGGGCGGACTTGTCGTCGTCATACAGAGCGCCCGTGAAAATCACCCGAGATTCAATTCCAGTATCTCGCGCCCGTTTCTCCAGCATCGCACGATAGCCAGGCTCGCCTTCGGGACCTGCGATTACCAGACGGCCTGATTTCGGGCATGCTTCAGAAAACGCCTTGATCAAAATATCCGCGCCCTTACGAGAAATCAAACGCCCCAGAAACATCACGAGCGGTTCATCAGCAGGGATTCCCCATTTTGCACGAAAAGCACCGCGTGGCGATTGGCCAACGCTCGTGCGGCCATCAATACCGTTGTATCGAATTACCACTTTTTCCGCTGGTACGCCGTCTTCGACAAGTTCCTGTTGCTCCATCTCGGAAGTGGCCACAATTTGCGCTGCGTTGCGCCAATAGACGTCGCCCAAACCCCAATGCCACAACCGCTTCATCCGAAAGCTTCGATCGATAGGACGATACATGCCCATTGGCTCAATCACGTAGGGAATCCGCCGGCGTCTGCAGAAAAAACTCACCGCTGGTCCCAGCAGATCGTAGAGGCCATACAGGTGAACCAGATCAAACTGCGAGATGGACGCCCGGCAGAATGCTACCACACGGGGATTCAGCGTGAGCGCCCGATAGTGCCCGACCGTTGAGAGGTATATGGTCTCCACACCATCTTCTTCGGCCTGCCAGCCCCATTCGCACTTTCGGATTTTCACATCTGAACGGTAATCGTTTCCAAATCCCAAGTCTGCCGTCAAAACAGTGACTTGTTGACCACGTTTAGCCAAACCCCGAGCGAGCGCCCGAACCTTAACGACCGGGCCTCCTCGGTCCTGAAACGGAAAATAGGATTGAACTACCATTAAGACGCGCATTCGGCTCGGGATCAGTGCGTTCAGAAAGCTGTTTGCTCTCGGGCTGTGCTGCCTTCGCTGGCGGGCCGCGGAACAGGTTACTATCCCTGCCGGTTAGATTCCAAGCCGCACTCTTCCAGAATTATTTCGAATTTGTCCTGAAAAACTTCAAAAGAAAAGTCCCGGCGCACGATTTCCGCACCCCGCTGCCCCAGCTTCGCCCGGAGTAATTCGTCCTCAAGCAAAACGGCCAGACCTTCGACCAGCCGCTCGGAGTCCCTGGGCGGAACGAGCACTCCGTTCACACCATCTTCCACCACATCGGTGGTTCCTCCGCAAGCCGCACCCACCGAAGGCTTGCCAAATGCCATCGCTTCAAGAAAAACCAATCCGAAGCCTTCACCCGTGCTGGGAAGCGCGAATATTTCACAACGAGCGTAGCAAGCGGCAATTTCCTGGCGCGAGAGGCCAGTGAGAAACCGCACAGATTCGAAAACGCCAAAGTCGGCGGCGATCTTTTTGAGCCGTGAAAGATCATCGCCGTCGCCCACTGCCACCAAATACAAACCCGGGAACTTCGTTCGAAGTTGCGCCATGGCGCGAATTAGATCGTCCGCTCCCTTGTAACGTTCTGAAGCCGCCCATCGGCCCACGGTCAGGATTACGCGGCCCTGTGGAAACCCGCGGGGCAGCGGAAGGCTGGTCGGCGTCTCTGCCATCCGAAGAAACTCTGGATTCAGCGGCCATGCCAATCTCCGTATTTTAGCCGGCGGCACCCCTTGAAATTCTGCAAGCTTTTGGGCCGTGTCACGGCTCGGAGCGAGCACTAAATCCGCCGACAAAAGGGCCTGGCGTCGCAACAAGGGCAGCGGCTTCCATACTTCCACGCCGTGTGACATCACAATCGTCTTGAGCCGTGGCGAAATCCGTTTCATCGCCACCACGGGCAACGCCAAGTTTGGGTGCGCCGCCAGAACTATCTTTGTGCCTTGCCCGCCTACACGAATCGCGGAAAGCACGAATTGCACTTTCGAGCGTCCGAATCCGCGGAGGAATATTTTCTTTTCGCCAGCTTCAAAGTTTTGCGTGCCCCGCGGATCGCTAAGGCTCTGAAAATAAGTGGACCAGTCATTGTGACGCAGAGAAATCGCCTGCAGAGCCGCAGCGGTCAGGCGCCCCGCTTCCTGAATACCGCCAACGCCGAGCAACTCCGGAAAAAGACCAACGATTCGTTTCGCTTCCGCTTTGGGTTCCTTGGCCGTCATTTGCGAAAGACAAACACGCCATGAGTCGCCAGTCTCGCCGGGAAGATTTCCTCCGCCACCGGATCAGTCCACGCGGAGACCGATGCCTCCGCCAACTCGCCCCAATATTTTTTCGGAGAATATGCGTTCATATCTGAGTCAAGATTGCCTGCTCGCCTCGGACACATCGCGTCCCTTTTCTCGCAGACACCCCTCGAAAACTTTCCCCATCTCTTCTGCGTTGCGTTGCCACGTGTAGTGTCGCGCGGTCGCCTCTGCGCGTACGCCCAGCTCTCGTCGAAGATCCGCGCTTGTGTAAATACGGTGGATGAGTTCCGCAAGCTGCCGCGAGTCCGTCGGATCTTCCAGAACGAAGCCGTCCACGCCATGCGTCACTAACTCGCTCACCCCCGCTTGCCGGCTCACGATCACGGGTAGCCCGCAAGCCATAGCTTCCAACGGCGGCATCGCGAAGGAGTCTTCGATTGACGGCCCTGCGTACATGTCGGCCGCCGCGTAATATGATTCCACTTGCGGCACGATCGGTAGGATCGTCATCCGATTTTCCAGTCCACTACGTCGAAGAATGTCTGGATACGAAAAGGATTTGTCGTCTCCCACAACCAGGATACACAGATGCGGGATGCTCAAGCTACCAACTGCTTCGATCAGGCAGCGCAAGCCCTTCTTTTTCCAATCGTTGCCAATCAAAAGAATCGCGAACGCGTCCTCGGGGAGCCGCAGATCGCGTCGCGCTTTTTCGCGCAGGTTTTCCCGTCGCGCCGGATTCATTTGGTCTAAATCGACTCCATCATATACAAGCGCCATCCGGCCCTTTCTACCAAAGCATCGTTCCAAGTCTTCCTCCATCTTGTGGGACGTAACCGCCAGCAGCGTTTTGTCTCTGGCATAGAGTCCGCGCTCGAGCGCCATGAATAGATGATAGGAAAGTTGCCGATGGATCAGCCAGGGCCACATGCGCACTGGATTCTGCCGCAGCGCCAACTCCTGATGCGCCAGCCGGTAGAATTCAGTGAACACAATGTGGACGGCAATAACGTCTGCATCGAGACAATTGATTCCCGGGGAAAAAACCAAATCGAAGCGGAGTCCTCTAAACACTCCATCCCACCATCGCCGAAAGTGATTAGCCAGGAAGAACCAGATATAACGCGCCAAGTGAGGCCCGGGGAGCCTGGGAATGTGACGGTAGATAATCTTTGAAGGATCTACGTCCTGAATCGAGGTGCTGTAGACGTGGATTTCGTAATCTTGCGCCAGGCGTTCGATTTGTTCGGCAACGCACCGCTCCGTGCCATGCCGCTTGTCCAGGAAAGGAGAAACAACCGCGATCCTCGGCTTAGCCTTCATTTATCGGCGCGACTCGCAATCTCAACCCGCCTTCTTTACCGCGCATACAATCAGCCCGCCTGCCGTCAAGAGTGGATGGAACCAGCTAGTGGCTTTGCACGGTTCTGAGGGAATTATGATTAACTGCTCTGCCCATGCGGCCAATAGATCAAACGAGTCATACACGCTGTAAGAATATGCCAAGCCGTCGCCCGGCGTTATCAGATAGCCTTTGCCGCCGGTCTTCAGGTAGTTGACGATCTTCCATAGCCCCATTTTGTAAAGAGCCAGCTTGAAGAGCCGAACGGGCCAGCTTCCCTGGCCGAAGCGATTTCCGTCGATTATGATCACAGAGCTCCGCGCGACCCGGAGCATCTCTCGAACGATGGCATCCGGCTGACGGACGTGATGGAGGATTGCGAGAGAGCACACCACGTCGAATGCGTTGTCTCTAAAAGGTAGCTTCTCTCCTACTGCTTGCAGTATCGCGCCCGCGGAAAGTGCATTTTTTTTAACCGCTTGTTCCACCAGGGCGGTAACGGGCTCTACGCCTCGCACGGTGAGTTCGGGCATGGCATCCGACAGAGCGCGAATCCCGCGGCCGGTTCCAGCCCCGACCTCCAACACGGTCTTTGCCTCGACCATTCGAAGCATGGCGCAAAAAATCCTAAAGGTCCCGGGGTTGTCGCCAGCCTCATGGCTGTGCATGTCGTCGTAACTTGCGGCCGTGTCGGTGTAATAGCGGCGCTGGATTTCGACCGCTTTGTCCTCACTCATTAGAATTGGAATCCGCCCCGAGTGCGGGCCTTGCCGGACGGTGCTTGCAGGAGATTCGGTGTGCTCGCGTGGGTTTCGGGCAGCCGAAAGAGAATTCCCACGAGCAACCATAGGTAGGCATTGTTAATGTAATTTTGATAAGCCGATAAAGTGCCGTAAGTCATGGGATACAGCAGCACGAAAGCGAACCAGAAAATAGATAGCGCAATGGGGAAGAAGCGCGTCTGCCGAAGACGCCATACAACACCCCAGCCGTAATACAAGAGCGCAGCCGTCCAAAGGATCCAAAGAAACGGAGCGATGATTCCCATCTCGGCGATCAATGTGCCATATCCCTCCTCCACCCCGACGTTCACCACCGGACGGCCTATTAGCTTGGCGACATACTGTCCCCCCAACGTCGCAGTGCCGATTCCGTTTCCCAGCACCCAATTCGGCCCGTCGAACACAGACATCAGGTTCTCGATCGGATAATCCCATGCACGGTTTTCCACCTGATAAGCAGCGCCGCTCGGCAAGAGCGTCTCGGTATAGTACTCAACTCGAGAGCCCGCCTCCTTTGGAAACAGGAAAAGAATCAATACAAGACCCGCGGCGCCGAAAATTAGTGAGTTGCGGATCGCCTTTACCATTCTGTGAGCTTGACGCTGGCGCCACGGCGCGCCCCATAGAAAACCCGCTCCCAGCGCCCCCGCACTGAGCAGTACGAACACGAACGCGCCTCGATTACCACAGAGCAGAGTCGCGACTCCAATAGTGCCGATTGAGAGAAAAACGACCTTGCGCCCACGCAAATTGCAAAGCAGCAGGTATCCGGTGGCTCCTAACGCAATGATAAACGCGAGGATAAGGAACTCTGCAAATCGGCCCGCACTTACGAAGACGGAATCGGGAAGATTGAAGAGTTGTCTCGTCAGCGGTGTGGACTTCTCAAGATTTCCGAGGTCCTGGAGCTCTGGCGCGAGATGCGCAGGATTTAGAAAGGAATTTCCGAGAATGGCCTGGGCGATTCCCAACGCAGCAATAAGCCCGCTAAGCGCCGCATTAAAAACGAGAAATTTTCTGAGATCTTCATCACTCCGGATCAGGGCATATCCCACGTACATAAAAGGTATGTAGTAGAAATAGGTTTTGAAGCCTAGCAAGCCATAGAGAATGTGAGTTGAATTTTGATTGAAGACTTGCAGAAATCCTAACAAAAAGAAAAGGGCGAGGAATAGCAAAAAGGGTGGCCGAAATCTTTTTTCCCGTCCCCGGCGGACCTCCGCAAAAAAGGAAATATAGACAAGAGCTGCCAGGATGTCCTTGCCGAAAAAGAGTGCTAGGCCGTTGCCCATGTACTTTCGGAATAAGTCTTCGAAAAGCATCCAGGCCAGGAAAAGATAGAACCCGGTACGCCAATTCCGTAGAATTGCTACCGCGGCAACGGCAGCGAAGAGTCCCGCCCCGGCAAATTCCAATGATCGCAAATCGTTGGAGGCGATTTCTCCGCCCAATTCCCAGGCTGTCCAAACAGCCAGAGCGAAAACGGCGAAGCCAATTACAGCTTGGTTTCTTATGGCGGGAATGCTTCTGCCGATCACGTCTTCGTCCCCCAGGTTGCGAGGATATGGCAGTTGGAGGGTTCCTCCGTTAGCCACCGTACTTGGTACCCCATTTCTTGGAGTTGCAAGGGAATCGAGAACGAAGGCGATTTCTGTCCGACCGAGTGAAGCTCGATGGCCAGGATCGGATGGAACTCCTCCAAGGTACGTTTTGCTCCTCGCAGCACCGATACCTCAGCTCCTTCGACGTCCATTTTGATGAAGTGCACCGGAAGCCTTCGTCCAACAAAGAAATCATCGATGGAGACCGAAGGCACGCTAAAAGTTCCTCGATTGTCGCTCTCCAAAACAGGGCCGGCGACGAGAGAAGGTTCGTTAATCGGGAAAACGAAGTCTATTTCGCCGGAGCGCTCAGCTACTGCAGAGCGCTCGACAGTGACATTCGTAATCGCATTTAACTTTAGGTTCTCTTCGAGAAGCCGATAATTGGCGGGTAATGGCTCAAAAGCGATCACATTCCCTTGGCGCCCGACAATCTTTGACAGCAAGAGGGAATAAAAACCGCTCTGTGCGCCGAGATCCAGCACCGTCATTCCCGAAATCACTTGTTGTTTTACCATTTCCACGACTTCGGGCTCCCACGAGCCGTACACAAAGCTTCGGTGAATTTGCCAGTCGACTCTCATGCGGTAACCCTCTAACACTCCTTCGCAGGGCAATATCGGATAACGATTCGTCGATATGCGGTTTAAGAGCGAATGAACTAAGTTTGCAAGTCGATTTGGTGATCCACGCTTGCCCCTCAGGGCCATTTTCAGGCTTTGAGGGAACCACCGGGAAGCCCTAGTGATGATTTCTTGTATGGCCATTAGTCATTCGTTAATACAGTTCTTCTAGCGGGAGATAGACTCTCGATAAATCGAAACGTGACACTGAATCATACTATCCAAGCTAAAAACTTGCACGGCACGGTTGCGAGCATGCGAACCGAGCGCCGCCGCGAGTGACGGTGTTTCCAGCACTCGCCGGATGCAGGATGCGAGCGCTTCCGCATTTCCCGATGGGAACTTGAGCCCTGCCTGCCCCACCACCTCGGCAAGCCCTCCGATATCAGCCGCGATTACGGCGCCGCCCGACATCATCTGTTCCATTGCCGCCAGACCAGCAGTTTCCTCCCACTCCGACGGCACGACTACCACTTGGATGGCACGAAGTGCTTCGCCGAGTTCCACGCCTCTTAGATCACCTCTAAAAGTGACCCTTCCATCGAGGCTAAGTTCGGCTGAAAGACCCCTGAGCTTTGCGCGCTCGGGTCCATCTCCGACGAAAGTGAGATGAAAGGCAACTCCGCTTTCGTCCAGTTGTTTGGCGGCTTCGAGCAATACGGGAAGCCCTTTCTCCTGGACCAGGCGCCCTACGTATCCAATCTGGAGTCCGTTCCCATGATCCGCCAAATCATTTGCTGGACGGACGCCCGAGTCCGGAGTGCCATGATATATCGTGAGTGTTCGCGGAAGCGCAATCCGCATCGCGACGTGATTCGTCACCGCGATGTTTCTGGCCACGCGCTGGCACAGCCATCGCCGAGGAAAAGTTAACAAAAGACTGCGTAGACTCGCCAGCTTGCCGACATTTTGCGTGTTGCATTCAATACATTTCCCATAGCGGCCAGCCATGAAATGGCCCGGACACACACTATGATTCGGTTCGAACAGCAGCAAACCATTGGGGCAGATGGATTGATAGACGTGATGCTCAACAACCGTCGGCTTACGAAGCAAATATCCCAGGACGAGAGAAACGAACGTCGGACCGGCCAGATGCACAACATCCGCCTTCCGAATCTCCCGAACGAAATCCAACAGGCCCGGCTCGCGAACGACACGATACGGCAGTTGCGAATCGTTCATATCTCCTGCGGGAGTTTGCGTCAGCAGCGTGACTTCGATTGCCTCTTCGCTGTGTTTGCTCGACCAATCGGCCAGCCCATCGGCCAGCGTCTTCACAATTGTTTGGACTCCTCCTACAGATGGTGCCCAATCTCGCGAGTAGATCAGCAGCTTCATCGGTGGTTCGCGTTTCGTTGTTGCGGTTGAATATCTCGCTTTTTGAGGAATCCAACGCCCCGCAAAACGCGAGCCATCGGCGTCCCCACTTTGTCGGCAAATTCCTTAAACGCCGGATTCCAGAGAGCGTCATCCGAGATCAAAATGCCGTCCTGTCGTAGATACGGGTAGGCTTGCTCGTACTCAAATTTCATATGCTCGTATGTGTGCAAACTGTCATGAATAAATACATCGAGTGCTTTCAGTTCCGCCAAGAGCCGGGGCAATAGTTCACGCGCATCCCCGAGATGCACAGTCCAACGCTCGCGTAGCCACGCGGGAACAACCCAGCCAACTGTTTTTCCACTAGGAAGGAATGACCCGTCATTCATATCAATAGAATAGAGCGCGCCCTTCCGATTTCGCTCCATCGCCAGCAGAAGATACGCCGAAGAAACGCCGTTCGCGATTCCCGTTTCAAGAACACATTCAGGTTTTACTGCGCGGATGACGGCGTACTGCATCAGAACACGTTTCGCGTAGAGATCCGCGCCAATCGATGATGTTCCGTCGAACTCTCGCTCTACGCTCTGAAGGTGCGCGTAAAAGCGAAGATCCTGAAATGGCTCCCCCAGGAATTGTCTGATCTGCGACGTGGTCATGCCGGCCAAAGCCGCCAGAAAACGCTCATCCGCGGAGAAAACGTCCCGCAAAACTGCCTTGATGGCGTACCCCGGGTGTTGCGCTCCGAAAACCAGGCGATTCTTCCAGTTCGCCGACCACCACTGCGGCATAGAGTCTCCGATGATTCTGCTATTCGCGTCGCTACCGGGCAGCGCATTTAACGCGACGCATTTTCTTCAAGGCCGTCGAGAGCTTGCTCGTTCTACGGCCATTGCTAAGCCGTCAAGATTCATCTGCGGCGACCAAGTTTCCATTCGAGCAAGGGCATTGCGACTAAGTTCGGCGAGTTTTGCTCGCTCAGCCAGCGCGTCTGCCAGAATCCCAGCCAGCACATCCACATTCCCGCACGGAAAGATAAAGCCAGTCTCACCATCCTCAACGATATCGAACCGTCCGCGAATTTCGTCACTCAAGACGACCGGGCAACCACACAGCATCGCTTCACAGACCACCACCGGACAGGGATCGTATTCCGAAGGAAGAACAAAAAGATCGGCCGACCGATAGACCGAAGGCAACCCCGTTTGATTCACGAAGCCCAAAAAACGCGTCCGCTCGGCGATCCCAAGACTCTTTGCAGCAGCTTCCAGGCTGGCTCGCATCGGTCCGTCCCCGGCGAAGACCAGAAAAGCTCCCTCGACGTTCGCCTTGGCAAATGCGTTCAACACATCGTCGGGTCTCTTCCAAGGTTGCAGCTTGGCGCAAAACAAAACTACTGGCGCATCTTCAGGGACTCTCCACTCCCGCCGAACTTTACTTCGATCTACTCCGGAAGCGCGCTCGCGCCACCATGCATTGTCTACAACAAAAGGCGTAAGAACAACGCGCGAATCCGAAATTCCCATGCTGAGAATGAATTGCCGCCCCGCCTCCGAGGGAATGATCACAATATCCGCAAGGCGAAATATTTTCGGGAGCAAGAATCTCTTGATAGGCAACTTCCAGCGCTTCGCATCTCGCGGCTGCAAACTCGTGGCATCAGTGCCAAAGAGAATCGGTACGCCGCTGAGCTTGGCCGCCGCGATTCCCATCCAGAAAGTCGCATAAGCATATCCGGTATAAAACACCACTGCATCGAAGTTCCCACGCCGAATCAAACTCAAGATCCCCGGATTAAACAGACCGAAGAACGACCCCAGTCTCGGAGACCAAGACCGGTTCGGGACCTCCACCGAAGGGTAGCCCTCCAACAGCGGAACGTCCCACTTCACCTCGACTCCGAAATCGCGGTCGAACTTCGCCTCCGCTCCCTGCAAGCTGCAATACGCCACCTGAATCTCAAGCCTCGGATCGTTCGCATATAGGCGAAACATGGGCGACGAATACTGCACCGGGTGCGTGCCGACAAGAAGCACTCGAAGAGGGCGTTGCGTCATCCCGCCAGTTCCGCCCGAAACCGTTCTGCGATTCGGCCCCACGACAGATAATTCCTCTGCACCTCTAGATTCCGCTCGTGCAACTCCATCCACCGTTCCGGATCGCTCAGCACTCGGATGAGCCCGCGCGTCAGGCCGGCTCGATCGTGCAACGGAGACCATTCCACCCCCGCTTCTTCGAGAAATCCGCTGATGCTCCCGTCCCGATATCCGACGATCGGAACTCCGCTGGCAATTCCGGCCATAGCGCTTCCGCGTCGAGTGGTGACGGCGCCGCGGACAAACAGCAGCGCATCCGCAGATTCGAACTCGCGCGCAATCTCCTCCGCCGGCAAAACTCCGCGCACCACGACTTCCACATTCCCTCCGTGAAACGCCTTCGCGAAAAGTTCTCGGGCTTCGTCGGCTCCGCGTCCTACAACCACGAGGCGCAATCTCCCGAGCGCCTTGCAAGCCTCCACCATCACGCTCGAGATATCATTCACTTCTCGTGCGGCTGCCTCCGCCGAGCCGGTTACCCCGAAGACGATCACGGTTTTTTCTTTCGATGCCAGGGCAGGAGCGTCGCGGCGGTGCGTTCGTTCGGGAATGTTCGCGCCGATGGGGATGAACGCTGCTTTGTCTTCTCCCGTCGGCATCCACGACACTGTTTCGAGCGGCGCGGTAAAAATACTCTTCGTTGCTCCGCGGTAAAGTTTCCGAATCACCCAATCCTGGCACGCCCCGCGAATTCCTCGCAGCAGTCCCGGACCTCCCTGCCGCCCCGCTTCGTGAAACACGACAGCACAGCGCACCCCGCGCCGCCGAAGAATCGCAAGCACGGCGACAGCTCCGAACGGAAATCCGCGTTGGGACCACGAGAGCGCCGTATATTGCAAAAGTACCCACTGGCCCCGCCAATCCGCGCTCTCGCGCCAAAGCTGGCGCAACGCGCCAATCCAGCCTATTTGCGTCCACGGAACGCGTACTTGCTCCAGCTCAATTTCTTGTCGAGCAAGCCCACCCGCGAGGAATAAACAATAGTCCGCGACGCCATCCGTCGGCACATCCTGCCGCCCGAGCAGGGCGATCCATTTCACTGGATTAACTGCGCCACGCGTTGTGCCGCACGTTGTTCCATGCCTTGTAGGCGACGCCGCATGGCCCTCATTGCGCCAGCGCCGTCTTCCGATCCCTTCCCCACGATTCGACCATCCGCCTCAATCCCTCTGAGATGCCCACGCGCGGACTCCAACCCAGCTCTTGTTGTACCTTCCGTATGTCGCTCACATAGATTCTCTGGTCTCCGGGACGAAATTCGTCATATTCCACCGGCGGAAGTTTCCCAAGAGCTTCTTTCAGCGGACCTTCGAGTTCAGCCCACACCGATATCGTATGAGCTGGACCGCCGCCGACGTTGTACACCTGCCCCGCAGTTTTCTTGATTTGCTCGCGCGCGTGCGACATCAAGTCCACCAGATCGCCCACGTAAAGCAGGTCCCGCACCTGTTTCCCGTCGCCATAAATCGTAAGCCGCCCTCCTCGCAATCCGGTCAGAGCGAAGTGCGCTACCCATCCCTGATCTTCCGTACCAAACTGGTGCGGCCCATAAATGCAAGACATTCTAAACACGATCGAAGGCAGCCCGTAGATGCGATGGTAGTCGTGAACGTACTGGTCCGCCGCGCCCTTCGAACAGCCGTACGGAGAATGAAAATCGAGCGGGCAAGTCTCCGGCACGCCATTAGGAAGATTCTCGAATTCGTAACGCGTCGGACGCTCCACAACCCGATAATGTTCCAGCCCGCCGTAAACCTTATTCGTGGACGTGTAGAGAAAAGTTGGCATCGGATTTTGCCGCCGGGCTGCTTCGAGCACATTCACGGTTCCCTGCGCGTTGATCGAAAAATCCTCTTGTGGATCTGTGATCGAAGTCGTCACCGCCACCTGCGCCGCCAGATGGAACACCGCCTCCGCACCCTGCATCGCCTTTTCAACTGCGCCAAAGTCCCGCACGTCACCCTTGATGAACCGTATCCGCTCGCCATGCTCCCGCCGAAGCCAGTCGAGATTCTCTTGCACGCCGGCACGGCCAATGTTGTCGAACAAAACCACGTCGTGCCCATCGCGCAGCAGCCGATCCGCCAAATTCGTGCCGATAAATCCGATCCCGCCGGTAATCAGGGTCCTCATGACGCCTCCAATGTCCTTGCAACACCAACGTCCACGTTTCCTCTTCGATATATGGACACCGCCTTCTCAAACGCGCCAAGAATCTGCGGGTAGAAACTCTCCCAGGAATGCTTCTGAATCAGTTTCTGTCCCGCCTGAGTCAACTTTTTCCTCAGACTCGCGTCCTGCAGCAGAACCACAACCGCGTCTGCAAACGATTCCGCGTCGTCCGCGATCAGCGCATGCTCTTCATGCACGCACCCTGTTCCCAGCGCGCCGAGCGAAGTGCTCACCACCGGCACTCCCAGGCTCAGCATCTCGAGCAATTTCAAACGCACTCCCGTGCCGGAAATCACCGGTACGATCCCGATCGTGGCGTCCTTCATGGCATTCGGTATGTTGGACGGTCCAAGCCAAGTGATTCTCGCATCTGGTTTCCTGAGCGCGATCCGGTCGCTGCCGGGTCCGATAATTCGAAACTGTGCCAATGGAATTTTCTCCCACACTCTCGGCAGAATCTCATCCACAAACCAATCCGCCGCGTCCACATTCGCTCCCCAGGTTATATTTCCAAAAAAACCAATCAACTGCCCCCCTGGATCTTTCTCTCTGCTCGGGAAGTGTGAAAGATCCACGCCGATCGGCGTGATCTCCGCGGGTCTGGCAAGCCTGTATCGCCGCGCTAGTTCAGCTCGGTCCTCGGCGTTGACGGTACATGTCACCGTCGCGGCGTGGCACGTCCTCGTCTCGAAGCGACGCACCAGCCACTCTTCGAGCATCCAGCGCGGATGCCACATCCCCGAACGTCGGCGCGCATCCCTGGCGTCCACCGCCTGCACCGAGTGCTTCAGCAGCACCACGGGCGTGTGGTCCGAAATAAGAGGAGCGTAGCCCGCAACCACGTTCTCCGTTAGCACCACAACATCGTAGTGCCCCGTTCGAACATGCCCCAGAATTTCGCTGCGCGCTTGCTCGGTCATGCCGACCAACGAAGTCGCCGGAATTCCCAGCACAATAGTCGTAGCCAGCCGCCGAATCCGTGCAGACAACTCCATCGCGGGTACTGCCCTGATAGCATCGATCTTCACGCCCGGCAGTTCGGGGATGCGATCTCTTCCCTCCGCGGGATCCCCGAGCCAGAGCAGATGCACATCGTGCGCCCGGCTCGCCGCCTCCAGCCAGTGAAAAACCAAATTCCGCGACCCCGTGTTCGGCGGATACGGAAACGGCTGCGCAATAAAAAGTACTTTCATTCCGGCCTCAAGGACCCCTGCGGATCATTCTTTCTTCGCAGCCCGTGTATCACGCCCGGTATCCACGCGACCAGGTGGACCGAAATCAGAAGAAAATTTGCTCCGCCGTAAACGATTCGATCTTTGATGCTCTTGGCCGCTTCCCGGATCGTTCCCGTCACGCCGCTCCATCCATAGTTCTTCACTCGAAAATAGGCATCGTCTCGCGTCATCGCCCAGACAAGCCCCGGGCGAAATCTTTCAGAGGCTCCGATCCATCGCACCGCACGATGGCTGATTCGAGCTTCTCCGTCATAAATAAGCCGGTAGCCCTTGTGACGCAACCTGACGCACAGGTCCGTATCTTCCCTCCAGGAACCTCTTCGTGTGTATTCAGTGTCGAGCCCGCCAACCTCCACCAGAGCTTTGCGCCAGAACGCCATATTGCCGCCGGGCAGGTGGTCCACTTCTTGTAACCCGGGTGGCACCGAATTGTAGCCCGACCATTTCATCTCTCCCCCAGGCAACATTTCTGCCTCAAGGACTGGTTCCGGATAGTCCGGCGAGACGCGCCCTCCGGCTCCGCCCACGCCGGTGGAACTTAGCGCGCCCACCAACCGCGTAAGCCACTCGGGAATAGCTGTCGCGTCGTCATCAATGAAGGCGACGATGTCTTTGGAAGAGCGGCTAAGGCCTACGTTTCTTGCGGTCGCGGCTCCGCTGTGGGCAATTCGATGGTAATGCACCGGCACGGGCGAGAGTCCGGCAATTTCTGACGTTTCTTTCTCTCCGCTTTCAGTGCCGTCCTCTATCACGATGATTTCATAGAGCTCGCGCGGGTAATCAAGTCTGATCAGGCTTTCGAGGCAATTCCGTAGAAATTGGGGCCGCCCCCGAGTCGGCACCACAATGGATACCGAAGGAAGGTTTTTCTGGGGGTCAGTCATCTTCCGCCTAGCTTCGTCAGGCTCTTGAGGTCCCAAGTCAGGATGAAAAACCGCTTAGGGCAGCGGATCAATAGCGCCCCGTTTAGCGCATAGAACGTTAACATATTTGTACGCGTGAAGTGCCTCCCTGAATTTATCTGCATCCCATTCGCAAATCTGATCGGTGCGCTCATCAATGTACAAAATCGTTTCGAACATCCCTCTCGTAGCGGTCTTAGTGATAAGAGCGACAGGATCTATGCCGATCGCCTCGAGTTGTGGCTCGTTCACCTCAAAAATAAGCAGCCGCGCCGAAGCCAGAAGCGAGGACATCCCGTCTAGAGCCTGCGGTTCGGCCCCTTCCAGGTCGAGTTTGATTACATCCGCCTTCTTGCCACCATTCGCTACAAAGTAATCGTCCAGCCGAACTCCCTGAACGCGGACCACCTGGGTATCAACGTCCGCTCTCGCCACCAGGCTGCTGAGCATAGGTTCCTGAACCGAAACCGAGAACTCGAATGATCCGTTCGCATCCGTGAGGGCCTTCTCTTCTAATTGAACCGTGCCCATCAGCCCATTTCTTTCGACATTGCGTTGGAGTAGTAAGAAAGACTGCGTGTCGGGCTCAAACGCGAACACTCGCCCCTTTCCCCCGAGCAAACTGGCAGCAAACAGCGCAAAGAAGCCTATATTGCTACCGCCATCGACGACGACGTCGCCGCTCCGAATGACCCGTCGAGACAATTCCAGCAGCGAGGGATGGAATAGAACGCCATCGAGAGCCATGATGATGAGGCTCGCGTATGTAGCCGGCAGTAAAATCTGGAATCCGTAAGAAGTCGAAAAAAGTATCGCCGTTCCCTCGCGCGCCAGAAGACGAACCAACATGTCTCGACCCGCACGAATTGCAGCAAAACGGTTAAGCCTTCCAAATCGCACACGGGCGTGCGCCGCGAGCCAATCACGCGCTCTGGCAGGACGACAATCGCGAGACTTGTGCTGTGTAGCCTCAGGGGACGGCCAGCTACGGGAGGCTTCGGGCATTCGATTCAACCTTTTTCGATGCGAGCGAGCACGGAATGTTCAGTACTCCAGCCCATTCGTCCATGAAGTGGGTCACCGGCTCGCCCTCAATCACCAGCGCTGGAACGAGAGTCCAGTTGTAGTTATGCTGATGATCGTCGTGAAGGCTGAAGTACAGACTGTAAGCTCCCGGCCGCAAAGGCAAACTAGGGAACGAAAGCGAAATCTCGTGTTCGCCGGCCTCCAAGCGCAGTTCGTCAAACGACCAGCCGGCGAGCAGAAATCCACGAGCGTCGTAAATAAGCGTCGCGACGCGCCCGTGGCGAATCGTCTCGTCCGTCTGGAGACGAATTTTTATCGAGACCCGCTCCTGGCCGGAAGCCGCAGCGTGCTCTCCTCCCCCACGGGGCTCCTCCACTTCCCATCCAAAGAAAACCACGCCTTCTCGCGATACAGGGGCGGTACTTCCGCGGCTGGAGGACATTGCCGATTGCTCGTAAGCACTTATGACCATTTCAGCCGGTCCATCCTGGCAGAGCAGTCCTGCGTCAATCCAGACCGCTCGCTCGCAGAGGCGCCGAATCTGATTCATCTGATGGCTGACGAAAACGATCGTCCGCCCGCTCTTCGAAATGCCCTGCATCTTGCCCAGGCATTTTTTTTGAAACTCGATATCGCCGACGGCAAGCACTTCGTCCACCAGCAAAATCTCCGGCTCGAGATGCGCCGCGACAGCGAATGCAAGCCGCATTTGCATTCCCGTGCTGTAGTGCTTCAGCGGTGTATCCAGAAAGCGTTCCACCTCCGCGAAGTCGACGATCTCGTCAAATTTCTTCACGATTTCGGCTTTCTTCATTCCCAAAATCGCGCCGCTTAGAAAAACGTTTTCACGTCCCGTCAGTTCGGGATGAAAGCCCGTGCCCACTTCCAACAAACTGCCCACGCGTCCGTGAATTTCGGCGAATCCGGTAGTGGGCCTCGTGATGCGAGAGAGCAGCTTCAGCAGCGTGGTCTTCCCGGCTCCGTTGCGGCCGATGAGCCCCACCACCTCTCCCTGCTTTACCTCCAGCGAGGCGTCACGCAGCGCCCAGAGGTAATCCACGGAAGCGCGTGCCCCGTTGCGCCGGAAAGGCGCAAGCAACGCACGAGTAAGCACATCGCGCAAGGCGAAGTAGCGCTCGCGTTCGCCGATTCGGTAACGCTTGCCCAATCCTTCGACGTGAATCACCGATTCGGTCATCTTTTACGCCACATCCGCCATCGTCGTTTCCATTTTCTGAAAATATGCCGCTCCGCTAAAAAGCACGATCACCACCATGATCGAAGAGATGAAAAGCAGATGCCCTGGCGGGTTCCCGTGACCGGTCAGCGACCAGCGAAATCCTTCGATCACCCCGGCCATCGGATTCAGCCCGTAGAGCCAGCGCCACTTCTCCGGCACTCGCGAACTCGGGTACACCACCGGAGAAGCAAACAGCCAGAATTGCACCAGGAACGGCATCACGTAACGCACGTCTCGGTAAATAGCGTTCATGGCCGAAAGCCACAGTCCCACACCCAGCGCCGTCAAGATCGCCAGCAGCAGAAAGGCTGGAAGCCAGAACATAGCCATCGTCGGACGTATGCCGTAATAGACCATCAAGGCGACAAACATACAAAACGAGACGCCAAAATCTACCAATCCGGAGAGCACGGAAGAAAGAGGCAAAGCCAGCCTTGGAAAATAAACCTTGGTGATCAGCCGCTGATTTTCCACGATAGTATTCGTGGAATTCTGGAGCGCGCCGGCGAAATACATCCACGGCAGCAGGGCGCTGTAATAGAAAATAGGATAGGGCAGGCCGTCGGATCCAATATTGGCGAGCTTGCCGAAAAACAAGCTAAAAACCAGCATCATCAGAAATGGCTGTAGTACCACCCATGCGGCGCCAATGGCGGTTTGCTTGTATCGGATCTTGATGTCGCGCCAAACGAAAAAATAAATCAGCTCGCGATATTCCCACAACTCGCGGAACGGAAGCACCCACCAGCGGCTTGGCGGCGTGATGCGCAGCACCGCAAGCTTTGCGAGCGGACTCGATTCGGCATTGGCCACTGCTCCATTCACTCGATTCCCTCAGGCTGTCGACAGTTGAAATGCCTAACGTCTTCGCGACGCTGGCACACGTTTCACGCACCATGATTATAAGCTGCATCTCGCCAGAAGCTAGGTCGGTAGGCTAAAAATACATCGAGTTTCTATTCGTCACGATTCCGCAATTGCTTCATGTCCTGTTGTTCGATGCGGTTCATCAATTCTTTCCTGCGGACCAGATAGCTTCGCAATGTCTGAGTAATCTGTTCCGGAACCACAGCATATTGATTGTACGCAGCCTCTCGCCAGGAAATCGGCCCCCTCGCCGGGATCAGGTGCGTGCCCCACTGGAAAATAAGTCCCATATTCCACAGCACGAACATTGCGGTCACACTCCAGGCGAAAACCGCGGCTTGGCGCTCGCGCCATTTGCTCGCAATCCAGCCGAAAAACGACGCAAGTCCTATAATAAACAGCGGGGTAAGTGATACGAAGAAGCGGTTGCCGAACGACGAAATGCCGGCCCAATTCTCATAGCATCCGATCATGTAGAGATAAACCAAAAAACCGCCGGTCAAAAAAAGGCTCAAATCCCGATCGTACCTTCGCAGCAAGAACAGCCCCCCAACCGATAAGATGAGAATAGGTGTCCAGCTGAACAAGCCGTGTTCCGAAGAAAAGCAAACTTTCAAGAGCGCCGGAGATTTCCAATACCAAAGGTCGGTGGCGTACCCTGTGCTGAAATAGCTTCCATAAATTACTTTCTTCGTAATAAGCGTCGGAGTGAACGCCACAAGAATGGCTATGACAAAAATCACGTTGGAGACAAAAAGCTTTCTGGCACGCTCGATTTCGTCCGCTTTCAATCTGTTCCAGTAACCAGCTATTGATTCCATCAGCGGAACGACAAGCAGAACCGCATTTATATAATAGACGTCCATCATCAGCCCCGCGATCGCGCCAAGAATGAGCCACTGCGCCGCGCTCCGCTCCGTTCGCGTGCGGTCCCAATACCACAAAAAGAACGCTACAACGAAAGCTGAATGCGCGTGGGACCATGAGGGGTTGAAGTACATATAGACCGGCAGGGAACTCGCGAACCAGATGCCGAGAGCGCCGAGAAATGCCCACTTCTCTCCGCAATATTTTTTTGCCAGTAGAAACGAAAACCATATCCCCAGAAAGCCGTAAAGCGCAGTTCCTAACGCCATCGCGATCCTATAAGGCGAAGAGAAACCGTCGGCCGGAACTTGCGAACCAAAAATGTGGCTGGCTTTAACAACGAGGTGAGCTGTCACCAGAAATGGCGCCCAGAGGATCGCAGGTCCAATCGTGAAGTGATTGTCCAGATGGCCCGTCGACGTGAATTGATTCTGGTTTATATTTCCGTCAGGCCCAACGCGTCCCATCCGAAAACTGCTGTTTCCGTCGAGCCAGTCTTTTGTGAAATCAAGGTTGCCGCCAATTAAGATCGCCCGGCCGAACGCGTAGTATCCCACTCCATCGCCGCGTACCCAGGGATTGCTCAGGGGCAACGTAAGGAAGAACAGAAGAATGAGAATCCATTCGTATTTCGTGAACCTGTGCAAGACCTTTTAGTTTCCTTAACTTGATTCTAGTGTTTACTTTAAGTGTAAGGTCTGCGTCAAGCAGGCGAGGTTGCGCTCGAATCGCGATGGAAGGTCGCCGCAGCTTCTGTAGAGATCTGTGAATTTTCACCCTTCCGCAGTATGGCAATGATGGAAAGCGGAGGGAGGGGAAGCCAATTGTCCAGCAGACGGAACACCGGAGTCATGATGTTCAACAACCGGATTTGCCCCAGTCCGAAAGTCTTTCGGCGTAAAACGCGCCCATTCAGCCACCACGCGATCACTCCAGGCCGGTTGAACTTCAAAACTTTCTCGACTCTGAATCCGGCTCGTTGCGCCAGTTCGACGAGCTGTTCCTTCGTGTATCTCCGGCAATGCCCCAGTACTTCGTCCAAACTGCCATACAGCTTCGGCCCGTAAGGAACCAAAATGATCGCGCGGCCGCCGTTTTCCAAAACATTCCAAACGTTCCGCAACGCGCTGAGATCGTCTTGGATGTGCTCCACCACGTTGAGGCAAATCACGGTGTCGAACGACTGTACCGCCGGAAATGTCTCCGCGTTCTCCGCATCGGTACGCGCCACTCGCATATAGGGACGCGTAGGACAGAGCGTCCAAAGATATTCCAGATATTGAGAGTTCACGTCGGTAGCCCAATAGATCTCGCGCGGCATCAGGTGCACAGACATGTTCCCAATTCCCGCCCCGACTTCCAGCACGCGCTTGCCCATATACGGCCGGATTACATCCGCCATCCAGCGCGTGAAACGAGGAGCGCGGTTCAATCGTTCCAGAATTGCAGCGCCTTGTTCGTCTTCCACATAAATTCGAGAAGACATCGCGTAGTGGAAAATTGCCCAAAGCGCGCGTACTCCGTCCTTCCAGCTGATCTTCTTCCCCTCGCGATAGGTTCGGCCGGAATAGCTGATGGGTACTTCAAAAATTCGGCTGCCGCGTTTGGCAAGTTTGATCGCTAGTTCCGGCTCCACATCGAATGTGGAACTTTCCAGCGGAATGCTCTTGAGCAAACTCGCGCGCACCATTTTGTAGCAAGTTTCCATGTCCGTGAGGTTGAGGTCGGACACGAAGTCGCACAGAAGAGTGAGAAACTTGTTTCCCAGCGCGTGCCGGAAGAACAGAGCCCGTTTGTATCCGCCGGACATGAAACGAGAGCCGAATACCGCATCGGCATCCTCCATCAGAAACAGTTCCACCATCTTCAGCAGATCCACCGGGTGATATTCGAGGTCGGCATCGTGAATCACCACGAGCTCGGTATCCACGTGGGTTAGCCCAGCGCGAATGGCCGCCCCTTTGCCGCCGTTCTTCTCGCTGTGCAGCCAGACCCAGGAAAACTTGGAATCCGCCGTTCCTGGTTCCACCGACGCGCGGAAACCGTCGATGGCTGCGGCTGTGCCGTCCGTCGAACCGTCGTTCACCACGATCACTTTGATTCCTTGCAGCAGCGGCGATTCGCCTAAAACCGAGAGCCGTGCCAGGCTTGTCGCCACCAGGTATTGCTCGTTGTACACCGGAACAATCACGGAGAGCGTTGTGCTGGTGCGCTTTTTTTCCATCCCGTCTTTTGAAAATGGAACCTCCGCCGACCCTCGCATCGCGCCGGTTCCTTCCACTCGATTTGTTGACGAAGTCGCTCTCATCGCATTTTCAGCAATCGTGTTTGACGGGATGCCTGCGCATCGGACTTCACGGGGAATATTACTATGTCGGGCAGCGCGTTGGCGGCCTAGATTGCAGGCGATCCGGCTGCCATCTGTCCCACCGACTGCGTCGCACCGGACGCGACGCTCGTCTCGTTTTCGGCGCTCTTCCTGTTCTGAAAGTAATGGATCACGCCATCTACGATGTCGTTCAAAGGTATCCCTGGCAGAAATCCGGTAAGTTGCTGGAGCTTTCCGAGGGCAGGCACGCGCCGTGGCATATCTTCAAACCCCGGCTCGTAAGCCTGATCGTATGGAACATACGTAATTGGAGATTTGCTCTTCGTCCGCTCCTTCACCAGCTCGGCGAGTCCTTCGATCGAAATTTCATGCGTATTGCCGATATTGACCACTTCGCCGATCGCCTTCTCCGTAGCAACCAGCCGCAGGATGGCCTGCACCGAGTCGCGAACGTCGCAGAAACAACGTGACTGCTTTCCTGTCCCATAGACCGTAATCGGCTCGCCTTCCAGAGCCTGGCGCACAAAGTTGGGCAGCACCATCCCGTATCGGCCCGTCTGCCGCGGTCCTACCGTATTGAATAACCGGGCTACCACTACCGGCTGTTTTCTCTCTTTCCAATAAGAGAGCGCAAGAAACTCATCCAGAGCTTTCGATGCCGCGTAGCTCCATCGGCCCTTGCTCGTCGGTCCAAGCACAAGGTCCGCATCTTCGTGGAACGGCACTTTATCGCTTTTGCCATAAACTTCCGACGTGGACGCCGCAAACACCAGTTTCTTCTTCTTGGATGCCGCGTCCAGCACGTATTGCGTGCCGTGAACGTTTGTTTCAATCGTTCGCACCGGGCTTTCCACGATCAGCCGGACGCCCACAGCAGCGGCAAGATGAAAAACCACGTCGCATTCGTCCACCATCTCCGCCAGAAGATGCTTGTTCATGATCGAATCGAAAACATGGTGAAAGCGCTCGTGTTTTTTCAGGTGCCGTATGTTTTCTACGCTGCCGGTGGAGAGATCGTCCAGGATAAATACTTCATCACCGCGCGCAAGGAGCGCTTCTGCCAGATGAGAGCCTATAAAACCAGCACCGCCGGTAATCAGATTACGCAAATGTCACCCTTTAGGTCGAAGGCCCGTCCGACTCTTCGGAGCCTGATGGAAATTTAGTGGTCTTTTCCGCATCTTCCCCGTACCCGTAACCGTACGCGTACGGATAATACCGGTAAGAGTAGTAATAATCCGGAGCGCTGGAGTCCACCGCGTTCAACACCACGCCCAGGAGCCGGCATTTCACTGCCGCCAGCAGGTCGCGCGTGCGCGTGAAGGCTTCTTTCGGCGTCTCACCGCTGCGCACTACCAGCAACACCCCGTCCGTCAGCGCGGAAAGAATCACTGCGTCCGTAGCAGCCATCACTGGAGGTGAGTCGATAACGATGAACTTGAATCGGCGGCGCAATTCCGCAATCGCTTCCCGCATGCGATGCGAAGAAAGCAGGTCCGCGGGACTCGGCGGCACAGGCCCGGTAGTCAAAGCCGAGAGGTTCGTTATTGTCGGGTGCTGAATAGTTGCTTCATCCAGGCTCGAAACCCCCGCCAAATACGAGCTCAGTCCCACGTCCTTTCCCAGAGTCAAATTCAGCGCCCGCCGAATTCCGGGTTTGCGCAAGTCGGAATCCATCAGCAAAGTTCGGTCTCCGAGCTGCGCCAACGTAACGGCGAGGTTCACCGCCGCCGTAGTTTTTCCTTCGCGAGGCAGGGCGCTGGTTACCAGGATTACTTGCGGAGGATGCTCCGCCTGCGATAGCAGCAACGAAGTCCGCAAAGCTCTGAACGCTTCAGAGATTTGAGATTTTGGTTGAGCGTAAGACAGCAACTCGATGCGTCCAGGCGATCCCCCCTCTCCCGTTCGCCGCGCAAGCCGGCCCTGATGCGCATTTAATTCCGGCATGGCCGGCACAACCGCGAGCGAGGGCAAACCCGTCAGCGCTTCGATGTCGTCTGGTGACTTCACCGTGTTATCGAGATACTCGCGGAAAAGTGCCAGGCCTACTCCGCCGACCAAGCCGATCAGAAATGCCAGCAGGATATTGCGGGCCTTTTGCGGACGTGAAGGACCACCCGGAGCTAGAGCGGGGTCCACGACTCGTATATTGGTGGATCGAAGCCCGACAGTAATGGTCGCTTCTTTCAATTTCTGAAGCAACCCGTCGTAAAGCAGTCTGTCCGATTCTGCATCGTGCTGCAGAATGTGGTATTGAATCAGTTTTTCCGCTTGATCGTTTGCTTCTTGCCTTTGTTTATCGAGCGTTTCCTGCAGGAGTTCCACATGGCTGCGCGCCGTATTGAATTCTTGTTGCACGCTTTCTATCAAGGTCTTTCGCGCGCGGCTCAGATTTTCGTCCAATTCCTTTTGTTGCGCGGCGATTCGAAGTACCTTGGGGAAATTAGGGCCATATTGATTTAGTGCTTCCGCATATTGTTCGTCGATATCTGATTTTCGCTTCAGCAGCTCCGTCAACACTTCGCTGCCGTGCGCTGTCGGCAACGCGTCCACGTTTCCGGAGACCGCCATACGGTACATCGCTTCCTTCTGCGCGACGTCGGTTTGTGCTTCTGTGACAGCCTTGCTTAGGTCTGCAAGTTTCGCAGTAGTGATATCTTGCTTCTCGTCAATTTGCCAAGTTTGGTTGGCCCGTTGATAAGCGATGCGGGCATTTTCCGATTTCTCGACTTTAATCCGCAGTCCTTCCAGCTCCGAAGACAGCCAGTTAGAAGCCTGGATCGTCGCGTCGTATTTGCTGCGAAAATTCTGCTCCACAAAGTTCTGCAGGTGCGTGTTCACAATCTGCGCCGCCAGCTGAGGATCTTCCGCTTCGAAGGTCACTTCGATCAAGCGGCTGTTGGCAACGCGCTTCACCGTGAGCCGGCCGAGGAATGCTCCCAGGATTGCCGGACGCTGGGGCGCAGGCCCATTGTGAGCCCAAGCCGTCGTGCTGGTGCCGCCTCCGAACTCCGGATAGCGCGCCAGATCGAGAGACTTAATGGTTTGCAGGGCGAGCGTCTCGCTCTGCAGTATTTTCGTTTGCGTTTCCAGATAATTTTCCATGTCCATGAACTCGTCGTAAGAGTTCGAGTCCGGAAATGGCGACATATTCTGCGACTCTTTGTCCACCTCGACGCGCGCAGCCGCCAGATAAACAGGCTTCATTTTGAATGACGCGATGGTCACCACGGTCACGACCGTCAGAAGAAAAGTGAGGATCAGCCACTGATGCTTCCGCAGGATAATGACGTAGTCGAGCAGGTGCGGTTCCCTGGCGACCTGATCCCATGGAAGCACCGATGGTGCGGGAATTACAGTCAGCGCCTCTGCAGCTTTTCGATCGCGAAGGCTTGGAACGATTCTAGATGGCTCTTCCATTTATTCCCTTATTCCGAGTATGGAGACGCCGGAACTGCCTAGCCGAACGCCCGTCAGAATCTGTAAACCGCAACGCTTGCTCCCGCAACCAGTGCGGCCTCTCCCCCTTTTGCCAGCACCTTTAGACCCACGCTATCGGGGATGTACAAAATGTCGTTCGATTGCATCGCCATATCGTCCGCTTTGCGATTCTCGATTTTTTTGATTTGTACCGGTATCACATCTTTTTGTCCGGTTGCGGCATTCTTGCGCATGATCACCGCTTGATCGCCTTTTGCAAACCCGGTTAAGCCGTGCGCCAATGCCACTGCCTTGAGCACGGTAATCTGCTCCCCATGGCTCTGGAGCACGTATCCCCCCGGCTGCGCTATTCCTCCACCCATCACATACACAATGCCGGCGCGAGGAATGCTGACCGTGTCGCCGCCATAAATCGAAATGTTAAAAGCAGGGTTCCCCGATTCGAGTAAGTCTTGCAGGCGAATCGTGATCGTCTGGCTATCCAACGGCGAACTCTCAGCCGATCCATTTACGTCATTCTTGCCCGGGGCCGCTGGCGCACGTGTGATGATTACCTCACTTCCAGCTTCATCCGAAATCCCGCCCGCCTGCGCCAGCAACTCTAACAACGTTGTGGGCCTGATAATCTGGTACACCATGGGCTTTGCCACAGCTCCCACCAGCGTCACCGGCTGGCTGTTCTGCTCTTTCACGAAAACGGAAACCTGCGGATGGGATACCAAACCGTTCTCGATTAAAAGTTGCGCCAATTTCTGTTCCAGTTGGTATGTAGTTAGGCCGACAGTAACGATCTTCCCCGGGATCAGCGGGTAAGTGATGTCGCCCATCTCGCTAACCCGCACATCGCGAGAAAGTTCCGGGACATCAAAAACGTCGATATGCAAAAGATCGCCGCTTCCCGTCGGTGTTTCCAGGTTTTGCGGGCGCGCAAGTCCCGCCAGTTCTTGAATCTTTTCGTTTGTTTGTTGTTTCGTTTCGAGTTTTGCCTGGGCGTACGTCGCCTGCACACTCAACAATAGGAAAACCGGCATCAAAAGGGCAGGCTTCGCTCTAAGCCAGCCCGAACGACTCCGGACTGTGAAAGTCATAAGACAGATAACCCCGCAAACACTATCGCCTAGCCCTGTGCTGGTGTCAATTATGGAAATCTTAGCTCCAATCAGTAAGTCAAAGGCCTTTTAAACAGAATGGTCTACGCTGGTTCTGGCGCGGTCAGTTTGCGTGTTCGAATGCGCCGCCGCGCCGGCCCGGACTCGGAGGATAAGGGAAGAGAAGTCGCAAGGTACACTTGTAACAGGAAGAGCAGGGCATTGGCAGGAATGTGTAAATTGAAA
>Ga0181531_10000519_pt1 | contig 25673 bp, 23 predicted proteins | sample PEATcosm2014_Bin_38_FD_119743 | JGI IMG/M metagenome (GOLD analysis project Ga0181531, IMG submission 119743) | Peatland microbial communities from MTU Mesocosm Facility, Houghton, MI, USA - PEATcosm2014_Bin11_10_metaG | ecosystem: Environmental > Terrestrial > Soil > Wetlands > Peat | place...
ACTGCGGTTCGCAGCTTGGCGGTGTTCAGGCTTCCACATCGGGCGCTCCATCGCGAATCAAGCGCCCAACAATGAATCACATCCGATTCATCAGATTCAAGAACTTCCCGGATCGGCTCTTAGCCTCGCGACACTGCTTGAGCGAAAATATACTCTATTTATCAATGCATTACGTTATTGAGCATTATTGTGACTGTGGTCACTTCGAAATCGAAAACGGAACCATACCTTCAAGCTGAAGCTGGAGTTGAAAACCAACGAGGGAGCACTCCAATGTTTGACGCTCTTAAATATCTCGGCCGGATAAGCGACGCATTGTTCGATGCGCAGATGCAGCGCGTAGCGCAGCGAATCAGTGCCGCGGCGCTGTTGTTCTCGCATCGTTGAGCGACGACTGTCAGGCGGACAAGCGGTCGGCCAAATCCTGGAGATCGGCAGCCGCGATGTCTACGGGCACCTTTGGAGCGGCTTCGCCCCTGTCCTTTCCAGCCTCATCGGCCCGCGCCACGTGCGCGGTGCGCAGGCCGGTCGTTGCTGCGGCCGCAAGATCGCTGGAATGCGCCGCTACCATCATGCATTCGCCAGGTTCAAGATCGAACGCCGCGGCCGCCGCCATATAGACGCGCGGCTTCGGTTTATAGTCGCCGGCGATTTCGGCGCCCAGAATCGCGTCCCAGGGAAAATCGTTGCGCCGCGCCAAGTCGACCATCAGCGAAATGTTGCCGTTGGAAACCGGCGCCAGCAAAAAATGGTGTTTGAGACGGGCAAGGCCGCGCGCGACCTCCGGCCAGGCATCCAACCGATGCCAAGCCATGTTAAGAAAGCGGCGATCCTCTTCGCGCAACGACTGAAGATCGAACCGCGGGATAATGCGTTCGAGATTATAGCGATGCAGTACGTCGAGCTTGCTGAACGGAATGCGACCCGAGCGTACCTCCTCCATCGCGCCCTGGTATTCGCCGCGCCAAGCGTCGGCAAAGGCGAGCCAGTCGAGCGTCATGCCCAGCGGTTCGAGTAACGCGCAGGCCTCACGCGCGATCGAGGTCCGCCAATCGACCAGCGTGCCAAAGACGTCGAAGAACAGGGCTTTAACCGGCGGCGCCATCCGGTAAACTTAGCGCACGCCACCCGCGTGGGGCAAAACAGTAGCCTGGGGACCATATGGAACACCAACGATGGGAAACGCGGTACGCCGCCTCAGGCTATCTGTTCGGCACCGAACCCAATTTATTCCTCAAAGCGCAGGCGCGGCGACTGCCGGCGAGTGGTACGGCGCTTGCGGTCGCTGACGGCGAAGGCCGGAACGGCGTATGGCTTGCCGAACAAGGCCTTGACGTCCTGGCAATCGATTTTTCACCGACCGCGCTCGGCAAAGCGCGCGACTTAGCGCAGCAACGCGGCGTCAAGCTTAAGACCGAAGTCGCCGATCTCATGACCTGGCGCTGGCCGCCATCGGCTTTTGACGTCATCGCCGCGATCTTCACGCATTTTGCCGGCGCCGAGCGCGACACCTTCTTTGCCGGACTAAAATCAGCGCTCAAGCCGGGTGGGCTTTTGCTCCTGCAAGCCTATCGCCCCGAACAATTGGGTTACCGCACCGGCGGACCGCCCGAGGCCGAGCGCACCTACACCCGCACCATCCTGGAAGATGCCTTCGGCGACTTTTCCGGGCTCGAGATTCGCGAACACGACAGCGTCATCAGTGAAGGCTCCGCGCATGTCGGGATGTCGGCGCTGATCGACCTGGTCGGCAAAAAGTAATTCGGGAACAGTGCATGGCAAAAAAGACCGCGTCGCGGCCGGGACGCTGGCAAAGCAAGCGGCTCTCGCCGCGGCTGCCGACGATTTCGCTCGATAACCTCACCACCGCGCAGACCGCGTTGGTCGAAGCCATCAAAGCGGGACCGCGCGGCAGTTTCAGTAACAGCGGACCGTTCGCAGTCTATCTGCATGCGCCCGCCTACGGAATGCTGGCGCAGCAGCTCGGCGGTCACCTGCGTTTCAAAACCAGTCTGCCGCCGCGGCTTTCGGAATTCGCCATCCTATGCACTGGTCAATATTGGAAAGCCCAATTCGAATGGCACGCGCACGCCACCATAGCCGCTGCGCAAGGCGTCAAAGCGGCAACGATCCGCGACCTGCAATCAGGCCGCGTTCCGAAATCAGCGCCGGCCGACGAAAAGGCGATCTATGCCTTCGTCAAAGAACTCTATGCGACGCGGCGGGTCAGCAATGCCACCTATGCCTGGGTGCGCAAATTGCTCGGCGACACCGGCACCGTCGAACTTGTCGGCATCCTTGGGTATTACGCGCTGATCTCGATGACGCTCAATGTTTTCCGCGTACCGCTGCCGGACGGCGCAAGCTTGCCGTTTCGCGAACCGGCGGCGAGATAGTCGCTCACGCCGCGCCGACTGTTCGGGGCGGTAATTTTATTGCCGGCTGCGGTGCGGGCTCGGCCCGCTTGCTTTTGCGCTGGCCCTTGGGTGCTTTTCCGGCTTCGGCGCTGGAACAGGCCAGCGTTGAACTTGGCGGCGTCCTTCGCTATACGGGCAGCACGACCGGAGGGGGCCCGCAGCGATCGGGCTTGTTCGGCGCCGTCGGTTGAGCCGGCGCCATCATGCTGCCAGGGGATAGTAAAGCCCGATGTCCGCTACGTTTGATAAAGTTGCTGATATTATTGCGGAAACCTGCGACATTCCGCGCGAAAATATCAAGCCGGAAAGCCACGCCATCAACGACCTCGAAATCGACAGTCTCGATTTCCTGGACATCGCTTTCGCCATCGACAAGACCTTCGGCATCAAGCTTCCGCTCGAGCAGTGGACCCAGGAGGTCAACGACGGCAAGGCGACCACGGACCAATACTTCGTGCTGCAGAATTTGAGCGACCAAATCGACAAATTGATTGCGGCGAAAGGCGCCTGAGGCGCCTATTTATGCGTTTCGAATATTTCCAGATGATCGACCGCATTGTCGCGCTCGATCTCGGCACGCGCACGGTGCGCTCGGTCTGCAGCGTGCCACAAGAGAGCACCATTTTCGAAGGCCATTTTCCGTCCTATCCGCTGATGCCCGGCGTTCTGCTGCTTGAATGCATGGCGCAAACCTGCGGATGGCTGGTGACGTCGCTCAACGGATTTACCGCGATGCCGTTTTTGGCCGGCGTCAAGGAGGCGAAGTTCCGCACTGCCGTGCATCCCGGCGATCACCTCGAATTCGAAGGCAAGGTGGTGCACGAGGGCTCGGGTTACGCTGTCGCCGAGTGCCGTGGCCGCCGGCAGGAGCAAGCGGTCTGCGACGCGCAAATCACATTTCGCGTGATGTCCTTTCCGAGCCCCGAATTCCGCAAGGCGCTGGTGGAATGGGCGGAGCGGATCGAGGTTCCGGTCAAGGCGCTCATCAAGTGACGGAACGCCGGGAGGTGTGGATCACCGGCGTCGGTATCGTCTCGTGCCTCGGCGAGGGGATCGAGGCGACATGGCGCCACCTCGAGCGCGGCGATCCGCCGCCTTATGACGACAAAAGCTTCGCCCCTTACATCGTGCATCCGCTGGCGCCGTTGAATTTCGATAAGCAGATCCCGAAGAAAAGCGATCAGCGGCAGATGGAGCTTTGGCAGCGGATCGGCGTCTATGCCGCGGGCTTGGCGCTCGGCGACGCCGGCATCGTCGGCAAACCGGAGCTTCTCGATTCAACCGATATGATCGTCGCCGCCGCCGGCGGCGAACGCGACGTCGCCGCCGACAGCGCTATCCTCACCGGCATGCGTAAAGTCGCCGAGCGCGCGCCGTTCCTGAATGAGCGGCTGATGAGCGATCTGCGCCCGACCTTGTTCCTGGCGCAGCTTCCCAATCTCCTTGCCGGCAACATTTCGATCGTCCACGGCGTGGTTGGGTCGTCGCGTACGTTTTTGGGCGAAGAATCCGCCGGTATCGACGCAGTACGCATCGCGCAGGCGCGCATTGCCGCCGGACAGAGCGAACTGACGCTGGTCGGCGGCTCCTACCATGCGACCCGCTGGGACCTTCTTCTGGTCTTCGAGCAAACCGGTATGGCGCTCAAGGACACCTTTGCGCCGGTCTGGGATCGCGGTTCCCACGGCGGCGTTGCCTTCGGCAACATCGGAGCATTTCTGGTGCTGGAGAGCAGCGATCATGCGCGGTCGCGCGGCGCCCGCCCACGGGCGCGCATTGCCGCTGTCCGCGCCGACCGCAACCGCCGCCAACCGGGCGAAATCGAAGCCACGCTTCGCCGCGAATGGGACGCAGTTGCCGCAAATGTCGATCCCGCGCATGCGGCGGTCATTTCCGGCGCCAGCGGGGCCGAGCCGGCCACCTCCGCAGAGCGCACCGTGCTCAATGAGATTGGCCTTCCCGTTCGCAATACCGGGACGTATATCGGTCATGGCGTGGAGGCTCAGTTTTTGGCCAATCTTGGGATCGCTTGTGCGGCGATCGAGCATGACAAGCTGTTCGCGCCTGCAGGAAGCGGCGATTTTGGCGCGAGCCCGAGCGGACTGTCCCAGGTTGTCGTGACCGGCGTCGGTAATTGGCGCGGCGAAGGTCTGGCACTGATCGAGCGGGTCGATTGAAGGAGTAGCGGCATGACGAGCGCAACACGCGACAACAAAGGCCGTCCGATCGTCGCCGTCACCGGTATCGGCATGGTTACATCGCTCGGCGTCGGCAAATCCGAGAATTGGACGAAGCTCACTGGCGGCATCTCCGGCATCCGCCGCATCAAGCGCTTCCCGACCGAAGGTTTGCGCACCACCATCGCCGGCGCAGTCGATGACGTCTATCGGGAACAGATGCCGCCGGCGGAACTTTCCGAACGCGTTGCGCTCCTTGCCGGCGAGGAAGCGATCGCAGAATCGGGCATCGGCAGCAAAGGCCATTTTCCGGGACCGCTTTATCTGGCGCCGCCGCCGCTCGAAGTGGAATGGGCGGACCGGATCAAGATGGCTGAGATGGCGGCGGCAAATTCCGATACCGGGTATCCGGATCTCTTGCGCGTCGCTCGGCAATACGCTTCGGAGCACGCGCCTTTCAAATTCGCTATTATCGGCGAAAATCTCGCCGAGCATTTCGGCACCGAAGGTTCGCCGGTATCGCTGAACACCGCCTGCGCATCCGGCGCCAGCGCCATTCAGCTCGGCGTCGAGGCGATCAGGCGCGGCGAATGCGAAGCAGCGCTGGCAATCGGCGCGGACGCCTCGTTGACGCCGGAATCGCTCGTGCGATTTTCGCTGTTGTCCGCGCTATCGACCCAAAACGATCCGCCGGAGCGGGCATCAAAGCCCTTCTCCAAAAATCGCGACGGCTTCGTGCTGGCGGAAGGCGCGGCTGCTTTGGTGCTGGAAAGCCTCGAACACGCCCGCGCCCGCGGCGCGCGCATTCTCGGCATCCTCGAGGGCTTCGGCGAGAAGTCCGATTCATTTCACCGTACGCGCACCAGCCCGGACGGCAAACCGATCATCGCGACGATGCAGAAAGCGCTGGCCGACGCCGGCATCGGGCCGCAAGACATTGACTACATCAACGCGCACGGCACATCGACGCCCGAAAATGACAAGATGGAACACCTCGGCGTCGCTACCGTGTTCGGCGAACGCATAAAGGACATTCCGATCTCGTCCAACAAGTCGATGATCGGCCACACTTTGACCGCGGCCGGCGCGGTGGAAGCGGCGTTTACATTATTGACGCTGCAAAATCAGCGCTTGCCGCCGACGATCAACTACGCCGTTCCCGATCCGGCGATCCAGCTTGACGTCGTGCCGAACGTGGCGCGCGACGCCAAAGTCCGCCGCGCTATCTCCAACTCCTTCGGTTTCGGCGGCCAGAACGTCAGTCTGGTGATGGCGCTGGAGCCGGCGTGACGCTCGTCGACCACCGAACACCGGTCGCGGCGCAGACCATGCGCGCGCTTTCGCTCGTCGCCGACCGCAAGATCGAGCTCCTCGACGTCGCCGCGCCGCCGGCCCCGGCCGCGCGCGAAGTGCAGGTCGCCGTCAAGGCCATCGGGCTCAACCACATCGACGTGTGGGGCTGGCGCGGCATGGCGTTTGCCAAACGCAAGCTGCCGCTCATTGTCGGCGCCGAGGCGGCGGGCGAGATCCGCGCGGTCGGTCCGGGCGTCACCGGTTTCGCTGTCGGCGACCGCGTCGTGCCCTATGGCGGCCTGACCTGCGGGACCTGCAAGGCCTGCCGCGAGGGCCGCGACAATCTGTGCGAGAACGTCGCCGGCATCATGGGCTTCCACGTCGACGGCTTCGCGCGCGATCTGGTCAACATGCCGGCGCGGCTGGTGATCCCGGTTCCCGCGGGCATCAGCTTCCGCGACGCGGCCTGCGCGCCGATCGCATTTGCAACCGTGCAGCACATGCTGTTCGACAATGCCAGGCTGGAGCCGGGCGAGACCATTCTGGTGCAAGCCGGCGGCTCCGGCATCGGCACCGCCGCCATCAAAATGGCCAAGGCGATTGGCTGCACGGTGATCACCACCGTCGGCGACGACGACAAGGCGGCCAAAGCCAAAGCGCTGGGCGCCGACCATGTCATCAACTACCGCACCGAACGTTTCGAGGGCGTGGTGCGCAAGCTCACCGGCAAGAAAGGCGTCGATGTCGCCTTCGAACACGTCGGTCCGGATACGTTCAACGGCTCGCTGCTCTGCCTCAAGCGCGGCGGCCGACTCGTCACGTGCGGCTCGACATCGGGGCAATCGACCACCATCAATCTGTTTCAGCTCTACTTGCAGCAATATCGCATCTTCGGCTCGTTCGGCGCCTCGATCCGCAATGTGCGCGCGAGCCTCGACAAGATCGCCGCCGGGTTGTCGCCGGTGATCGACACCGAGGTGCCGCTCGCGGAATTTGAGCGGGGCCTTGCGCGCCTCGAAAGCCGGCAGGTATTCGGCAAGATCATCGTCACGTTTTAAAATCGATATGGCCGAGCGCGGCAGCCTCACGCTTTTTGTCGATTCCATCATCGGCGCGCTCGCCTCCGGCGTTTTGGGCGCGGTCAACCGGCTTGATCGCCGGCGCGCGGCGAACTTCGCCGGCGCGCTGTTGCGCAAGGTAGGACCGTTCCTGCCCGAGCATCGGATCGGTCGCGACAACCTACGCGCCGCCTTTCCGGAAAAGTCCGACGCCGATATCGAGCGCATCCTCGCCGGCGTTTGGGACAACCTCGGACGCGTCACGGTCGAGTTTGCGCATCTCGACGAATTTTGCGTTGCCGGCGTCGGGCCGCAGACGGCGGACGTCATAACGTACCGGCCGGAAATGAAAGGGCATTTCAACGATTTGATGCAAAGCGGTGAGGCGGTGCTTTGCTTTGCAGCCCATCTTGCCAATTGGGAGATTCCCGCGGTCGGCGCCAAGGCGATTGGCGCCAAGACGGCGGTTCTGTATCGGCGGCCGAATATCGCGCCGGTGGGCGATCTGATCGTCAGGTTGCGCACGCCGCTGATGGGTGAACTTGTTGCGAACGGCCTTTCCGCCCCTGTGCAACTGGCGCGGCTCGCGAGCTCCGGCGTGCATGTCGGCATGCTGGTCGACCAGCACTATACCAAGGGCGTCGAGGTGATCTTTTTCGGCCGGCGCTGCATGGCCAATCCTCTGATTGCGCTCCTTGCCCGGCAAACCGAGCGTCCGATCCGCGGCATGCGCGCCATACGCAAAGCAGATGGAAACAGCTTCTCGATGGAGATCACCGACCCTATCGATCCCGCGCGCGACGCCGAAGGCCGGATCGATATCGCGGGCACCATGCAGCGAATCACGTCGGTGGTCGAAGGATGGATCCGCGAATACCCGGAGCAATGGCTTTGGCTGCATCGGCGATGGCGCTGACCCGACCGTCTCACGCCTGCTGTGCCGCAGCTTCGCGGTTGGCGAAATCAAGCCGGGTCGCCAAAATGCGCACGATAAATTTGTGGAAGGCATAAGCGAGCGCCGGGTCATCCGCCTCCATGCGCGCCAGCGCGTCAGCCGACAGCTGATAGACGAGGCTCGCCTCGTCGACCCGCACCGATGCGCCGCGCGGCTGCGTGCGGTAAAGGCCCATTTCCCCCAGCACGGTCTGCCCCGCCATGCTGCGCAGCCGCAGCTCCGCCCCGTGCGGATGGCGGTAGATGACGCTGACCCGGCCGGCGCAGAGCAGATATAGCGCGTCGCCGGCGGCGCCCTGCTCGAAAACGTAATCGCCCGTCTTGAATTCAAACTGTTTCAGGTAGGAGACCATCCGTTCGAACAGCTCCGGCGCGCCGATCTCGCGTTCCAGCCACTCATCAGCGGTACGCAACGCGACCTCGCTGCTGATGTGCTGCGCGATCACGCTGTCCTCGCACCACTCCAGCGCGGCGTCGAGATCGGGAAACAGCTTGGCGACCTGATCGTTAGCGCCGAGCAGGCCGCCGTTACGCAGCGCCTTTTCGACGGAAGGCGGTACCGACGACAGCGCGACAACAAAGCCTTCGCGCTCGGCGAAATTCCATAGCTTGCCCAAGCTAAGCGTTGCCGACGAATCGATGCCCAAGACCTGGCGAAAATCGAGAATGAGACTGCGGCAAACGTTATGCCCGCGGGTCTCGATGAGTTGTTTGACGTCGAGCAGCAAACGATGGGCGCTGCCGAAGAACACGAAGCCGTGCAGCCACATAATCTGGATACTGCTGCCATGCTGCACCAGGGCTTCCTGGTGCAGCACCGGGCGGTCGACGCGGCTGCGATAGGAGCTGCGGTCGACGACCTGCTTTACCAGACGGATGCGGCTGGTGTTGATCGCAAACGTCACGCACGCGCTCACCACGCCGAACGCCACGCCCGCCAGGAAGTCCCAGCGGATGATGGCGAGCATGATGATGATCACCTGCAGGTAATCGATCAGCGGCATGGTGCGGCGAACGCGGATCAGCCACTCATGCAGGGTGAACAGTCCCTGAAAGACCAGCAGGCCGCCAAGGACGGGAACTGGAAAATAGATGAGCCCGTCGGTGCCGATGCCGAGCACGCCGAGGCAGACGAGGCCGGCGACGACGCCGCTCGTGCGACCGGTTGCGCCGGCCCGCAGATTGAACAGCGTGCGGCTGATGGAGAGCGTGCCCACCATGCCCCCGGCCAAGCCAGTCAGTACATTGGCGATGCCGTTGAGTCGAAGCTCGCGATCGAGATCGATATCGAGCCGGCTGTCCACCTCAATGACCACCAAACCCAAGAGCAGCGTGATCGCCGTGACCGTGAACAGCCCGATGAATTCACCGCCGGCCAACGCCGCGGTATGCCAGTCGATGGCGTGCAAGGCATGCAGCAGCAGCAACGGGTTGGCGACCTCGGAGCTGCGGTCGACATTGAGCAGCCAACCGGCGTCGCGCGCCGCTTCGATCGAGTGCCCGCTGGCGACGCGGGCGATATGTACGACCACCACGGTGCCCACAAGCAGCGCCGGAAATGCGAGCGGATGGCGAACACGCGTGACCAGCCACATCGCGGCGACAAATGCGAGCCCGGTCGCGATCTGTGGCGCATGATTGCCGTCGAATGGCCAACTCAGGTGGTCCCAGGTCAGTTGGATTCCACCCAGCACGCCGACGCCGCCGATTGTGAGCAGCCAACCCGACGCGGCCATGAAGCCGGCGACCACCGGGTAAGGAATGAAGCGGACCCATTTTCCCATCCGCGTCGCGCCGAGCACGAACAGCGCGACGCCGGTCGCCAGTGTGCCGACGACCAGTGCGGCAAGTACGACCAGGCCGACCTCGGCCGGAGGCAGAGTCTTGCCGAGTTGCGCCGCGATCAGCGCCGCCGTGATCGCAAGCACCGCCGTAGGCTTTGAATCGGGTCCTGCGATGGCGAAAGGGGCGCTGCTCCCGACCGCAAAGATGATCGCCATCAATCCAGCGCCGACGACGCCGAAACCGATCGCATAATGCAATGCGCCGGATAGATTTCCGGAAAAGATGAACGCGACGTAGCCCAGCGTAGATGACAGAACGATGACAGCGGTAATGACACCGGATAACGCGTTCTTTGCATGATTGCGCATGGCAAAATTCAAAGCATATTCTCCCGCGAGGTGCGAGTGCCCACGTTGTCATAGCGGAACAGCGAAATTGATCGTGCGGTGTCACGATTTGGCGCGCGCGGCGAAACAAATTTGATTATAGGCGCGCTGCCGCTTCCTTGAGCCGCTTGCCCATTTCGGTGCGTCCGGTAAAGGACGTCGTCCAGCCGCGCGTCACGCTGGTCATGCCGCCGTCGACAACAATGTCCTGGCCGTTGATGAAGCTTGACGCATCGCTAGCGAGAAACATTGCCGCTTGTGCGATATCCTCGGTCAGCCCTGCACGCGGAATCGGTTGCACCGACGCAAAGGCGCCTTTCACGATATCGACGAGCTTATCCGCCTTCGCTGCGTCGACACCGGCATTCTTCGCGAAAATGCCGGTGACGATCGCGCCCGGGGAGATGCAATTGACACGGATCCCCTGCTCGCCGAGTTCGGCGCCCGCCGACCGGGTGAGCGCAACCACGGCGCCCTTGGTCGCGGAATAGATATGGCCCGACACACCGCCGCGCAGACCCGCGACGCTGCCGATGTTGATGATGCTGCCCGCTTTCTGCGCCAGCATGACCGGCGCGACCTGCTTGATGCCGAGCAGAACACCACGCACATTGATAGCCAAAAGCCGGTCGATTGTTTCGACGTCGATGTCGGTGATGCTGACCATCGGCGATGGCACTCCGGCATTGTTCACCAGGCAATCGACGCGCCCAAACCACGCCAGGGTCTGTTCGATAAGCGCCTTCACGTCGGCCTCGCTAGACACATCGGTGCGCATAAAGCGAATGCCCAGCCGCTTCGCGAGCGCCGCGCCTTCCTCGGCCCGGCGAGCCGCCGCCACGACGTTCGCCCCTTCCGCAACAAAGATTTCGACGATCCGTTCGCCGATGCCGCTCGTACCGCCGGTGACGATGGCAACTTTTCCGTCGAGCACGCCCATGGCGATCTCCCTTCCAAGAAACGATGCGAAAGACCTTAGCCCGCGCAATCTTCGGCGTCAGCGAAATCAAAGCCGTCGCAGCAGGCGATTGACCGCTTTTGCCGCTCCGTAATACGCTCTGCGCCTTCGAAGCGAAAGCCTTTGCGCATGAATGACATAGCGGCCGGCGCCCAGAACGTTCGCAAACGGTTCGGGGCGACGACGGCGCTCGACGGCGTCACGTTCGAGGTAGCGGCTGGCGAAATTCATGCGCTCGTCGGCGAAAATGGGGCCGGTAAATCAACCCTCGTGCGCGTTCTCGGCGGCGTCGTCGCGCCGGACGAAGGAGCGGTCACGATCGGCGGCCGCGAGTACCGTCTCGCGAGCCCGCATGATGCGATCGCCGCCGGAATTGTTGCGATCCCGCAGGAGCTGCAGCTGGTGCCGGCGTTATCGGTCGCCGAGAATCTAGCACTCGGCGATCTGCCGGCGTGCCGGTTGTTTGGTGTCGACGTCTTCGTCGACCGCGCCCGCATGCGCGCCGAAGCGCAAACCCATCTCGCCATGTTCGACTTTGCGCCGGATGCGGATCTGCCGGTGCGGCATTTGAGCTTCGCCGAGCAGCAAATCCTAGCCATTGCCAAGGCGCTGCGGCGGCGCGCGCGCGTCCTCATCCTCGATGAGCCGACGGCGGCGTTGGAAAACCGCGAGGTCGAGCAGCTGTTTGCGGTGCTGCGCCGATTGCAGGCAAACGGTACCGCCATCATCTACGTATCGCATCGGCTCGAGGAAATCGTGCAGCTCGCCGACCGCTGCACGGTGCTGCGTGACGGACGCGTCGCCGCCGTTGTCGCCCGCGGTGCGTTCAACGCCGCCGATTTGGTGCAGGCGATGACCGGCCGGACAGCGATCAGGGAGGCCACCGTACCGGCAACGCCGGGCGGCATGCTGCTCGAGGACGTCGAGCCGCGCAGTGACGCAATCCACCTGCGCGCCGGTGAAGTGCTCGGGCTCGCCGGCTTGCTCGGCAGCGCCACGACGGATGTCTTGGCGCGGTTTTTCGGCCTCGCGCCGCGAGCGACCATTGCGCGCGTGAATAATCGTCTCCGCCGTCTGAGCACGCCCATCGCCGCTATCGATGCCGGTATCGGTTTTGTGCCGCCGTCGCGCAAGCTCGGCTTGGTCATGAATCAATCGGTGTACGACAACATCGTGTTGCCAAGTCTTGGATTGCAACGTCTCGGCCGCGGCGCCGGCCGCCGGCGCTATCGGCGGCTAGTGTCCGAGTTGATGGAGTTCCTCGACATTCGCCCGCGGCAGCCCGAGATGAAAGTCTCCGCTTTATCGGGCGGCAATCAGCAAAAGGTGATTCTGGCAAAATGGCTGTTGCGGCGCGTCGATATGCTGTTGCTCGACGAGCCGACGCAAGGCGTCGACATCGCGGCGAAAGCCAAAATTCACGCGTTGCTACGCGACTTCGCGGCGCGCGGCGGCGGCGTGCTGCTGTCGTCAAGCGATTTTTCGGAGCTCGCCGGTCTCTGCGACGCTGTGCTGGCGCTGCGACACGCCGACATCGTTGCTCGTATCGATCGAACCGAAGTGCTCAGCGAAGAGCGCATCCATGCGGCCGTCGCATGACCAAGGTTGTCGGTGCGGCAAGACGAATAAACTGGGCGGGTCAGGCGCCGCTGATCACGCTGTTGGTTCTGTGCATTGTCACTTCGCTTCTGACCAGCCGCTTTCTTTCGCCGATCAACCTGACCAATATTTTTGTGCAATCCTCGATCATGGCGGTCATCGCCGTGGGCATGACCTTTGTCATTATCGGCGGCGGATTCGACCTGTCGGTTGGTTCGACGGTTGCGTTGTCCGGATGCATTGCGGCAATGGCGATGCTCAAGTTCGGCATTTTTGCCGGCGTCGTCTCCGGTATCGCAGCCGGCGCCGCCGTGGGCTTGGCGAACGGCCTGATCGTTGCCGCGCTCAAGGTCAATCCGTTCATCGCCACGCTCGGCAGCATGGTGCTGGTACGCGGCGTCGTCTACATCATCACCGGCGGTGCGCCGGTGAGCGGCGACGACGGCCTGCCGGGCGCTTTTGTCGCCTTCGGCAACGCCCGCCTGTTCGGCATCCATTACCTGGTGTGGGTCCCCCTCGTGCTCTTGATCGTGCTGTCGGTGGTGATGCAACTCACCCCGTATGGCCGCCGAGTCTACGCCACCGGCGGCAACAGAGAAGCCGCTTATCTGTCTGGGGTCGCCGTCGAGCGGGTGATCGCATCCACCTATGTCTGGTGCGGCGCGCTCGCCGGCGTCGCCGGCGTCATGCTGGCCGCGCGCCTGCAATCCGGCCAGCCGACCGCCGGCGAATTCTATGAACTCACCGCCATCGCCGCCGTCGTGCTCGGCGGCGCCTCGCTCTATGGCGGCGAAGGCACGCTCTACAAAAGCGTCATCGGCGTTTTTATCATGATTGTGCTGGGCAACGGGCTCAACTTGCTCAACGTGGATTCGTACTGGCAGCGGGTTGCGGTCGGTGCGGTTGTTATTGCCGCCGCCGCCGCAGATCGGCTACGCTCGCGCGCTTAATCGAGGAGACGTTGATGTCAAAGGCTCGCCTGCCGCTGTTGGCCGCCGCACTGCTCTTGCCGGCCGCGTTGTTATCGTTCGCGCCGGTCACGCGCGCCGAGGACAAGATAACAATCGGCGTCTCGCTGCCGCAGGACGACAACCCGTTCTACATCGGCATGCTCAAGGGCATTCGCGCCCGCGCCGGCGAGCTCGGCTTCGATGTCGCTACCGTTTCCTCGAACGAAGACAAGCTCAAACAGATCAACGGCGTTCAGGACCTCATCGCCAAGGGCGTCAAGGGTATTCTGATCTCGCCGATCGACGCTGTCGGCGTCAACGCCGCCTACGACGCCGCGGCGGCGGCGAAAATTCCCATCATTTCGCTTGGCCGCGGCTCGACCTCGCCGAACCAGACCATCCATGTGGCGATGGACGAAGTGCAGGTCGGCCGCGATATCGCCGAATGGACGGCGAAGAAACTCAACGGCAAGGGCAAGGTGGCGATGCTGCTCGGCCCGAGCGGGGCGCCGACGTTCCGCAATCTCGCCCAAGGCTACACCGAAACGATGGCGAAATATCCCGACATCCAGATCGTGTTCAAGACCGACGGGCCGCTCACGCGCGAGCGCGGTTTGAAAAACTCCGAAGACGCACTGGTCGCCAATCCGGATTTGAAAGCCATTTACGCCGCCAACGACGATCTGGCGCTTGGCGCCATGCAGGCCGTGCTCGCCGCCAGCAAGCAAGGCCAGACCCTCGTCACCGGCATGAACGGCGTGCCGCCGGCGCTCCATGCCGTCAAGGACGGCAACATCGCGATGACCGTCGAACTCAATCCGGTCCTGTGGGGCCGATTAGGCGTTGACGTGCTGGCGAGCTACCTCAAGGGCGATAAAGTCGAGCAGAAAGTCTTCATCAAGCACGTCGTCATCGACAGTTCGAACGTCGATGAGGAGCTGGCGAAAATGGCGCCGCCGAAAAGCTGAAACGCCGCTGCGGCAACGGAGACGCGCTTGGCAAAAGTTGCGGAAACGGCAAAGCACGGCTCGGCCGGGGCATCAGGCGAGTCGTTCATCGCCCAGCTCGAAGCCGCCAACTTTCATCCGCTCTGGGACCGGTTCAAGAAGATCACGCCGGTCCGCCCGCAGCCGCGCGATCCGCCGCTCATCTGGCGCTGGAAGGACATCGAACACTTCGCGGACCGCGCGGTCGGCGAAGTGGCGATCGACGACGTCGAGCGCCGCGCGCTTATTCTGGTCAATCCGGCGTTTGCCGGCGAAACGGTGACGACGTCGAATTTGATCGCGGCCTTCACCGTGCTCGATCCGGGCGACCGTGCGCGGCCGCATCGTCACACTTTCGCAGCGATCCGCTACGCCACGCGAGCCGACGGCGCCGCCACTATCGTCAATGGCCGCCGCTGCGACATGCGCGAAGGCGATCTCATCCTCACCCCGCCGATGTGTTGGCACGGTCACGTCAACGAAAGCGATCACCGCATCGTGTGGTTCGACGCCGCCAATATCCCGCTGATCCGTGCGCTCGATGCCAATTTTTTCGAGCCGGGCGACCCGGGCAGCAACGAGTTTTGGCAGGTCGACGAAGGCGAAGAGCGACTATGGGCGGAGCCGGGCCTTTCCGGCGCCGACGTGCCGCGCGACGCCGCCCATTCGCCGAAATACCGCTATGCCGGCGCGGCGACGCGTCGCCTGCTCTCGGCACTGCCGTCGGGGCCAGATCGGGCGCGCACCGTGCGCTACACCAATCCGCAGACCGGCGGTCCGGTCATGTCCACACTGGATTGCTACGCGGTGCGGCTCTCGCACAAAACACCGACGCGGCCGCGGCGATCGACCAGCAACGCGGTTTGTCTGGTCGCGTCCGGCACCGGCCGCTCGCAGATCGGCGATCACAGCTTCGAGTGGTCGCGGCATGACGTGTTCAGCATTCCGCATTGGACCTGGGCCAGCCACGAAGCGTTGGACGGCGATGCCGACTTGTTCGTCGTGTCCGACAAATCGGCCTACGAGCGGCTCGATCTTTTGCGTGAGGAATTGCAATAGACGCCCCGGCAAAGACCGCGACCGAGGGTATCGGCGCTTCGGTGCGGCGCGTCGAAGATGAGCGATTGCTGCGCGGGCTTGGGCGCTTCGTCGCCGATGTCGCCTTTGCCGGCGAACTGCACGGCGCGCTCGTCCGCTCGCCGTATGCCCACGCGATTATTTCTGGCATCGAGACTTCGCGAGCATGCCGTGCGCCGGGCGTCGTTGCCGTTTTCACCGGCGCCGACCTGGCCGCCGACGGCGTCGGCCCCATGCGAGCGCTTTGGGCGATCCGCGGCGTCGACGGCAAGGCGATGGCGGAGCCGCCGCGCTTCGCGCTGGCGCGCGAGCGGGTCCGTCATCTCGGCGAGCCGGTCGCGATCGTGATCGCGCAAACGCACCAACAAGCGCTCGATGCCGCGGAGTTGGTCGACGCCGGTTACCAAACCCTGCCCGCGGTTATCGACGCATCGGCGGCTGCCGTAAGCGGAGCGGCGCAATTGCACGACAGCGCGCCGGGAAACGTCTGCTTTCGGTGGGCGCGCGGCGACGAAGCGGCGGTGCGCACGGCGCTGAAGACGGCAGCACACGTCGCGCGCCTTAGTCTGCGCAACAATCGATTGATCGGAGCCGCCATCGAGCCGCGCGCGGTTTTGGCCGTCGCCGAGCCGGGCAGCAAAAAGCTGACGCTTTACAGCTCGACGCAAGTGCCGCATCACATCCGCCGCTATGTCGCCGAACAGCTCGGGCTGCCCGAGGCGGGCGTACGTGTCATCGCGCCGGATGTCGGCGGCGGCTTCGGCTATAAGGGGAAGCACTATCCCGAAGAAACCATCCTCGCGTGGGCGGCGCAGCGTTTGCGGCGGCCGGTGAAATGGGTCGCGAGCCGCAGCGAAAGCTTTGTTTCCGACAATCAGGGCCGCGATCACCTCACACAAGCGGAACTGGCGCTCGATGCGCGCGGCAATTTTCTGGCGCTGCGGGTCGAAACGGTCGCCAACCTCGGGGCCTATGTTTCGACTTTCGGCGCCGCGATCCCGAGCGCCATCTATAGCGCGCTGCTCGCCGGTGTGTACCGGACGCCGGCGATTTTCGTGCGAGTGACCGGCGTGTTCACCAACACGCTGCCGACGGATGCGTATCGCGGCGCCGGCCGACCGGAAGCCTGCTACGTGCTCGAGCGCCTCGCCGACCGCGCGGCGAACGAGCTCGGCATGGACCGCGCTGAAATCCGTTGCCGCAACCTCATCCCCGCAGCCGCCATGCCGTACAAGACGCCGATCGGGCCGACTTACGACTGCGGCGACTTTCCAAAGGTGTTCGCGCGCGCACTAGAGATGGCCGAATACGCGGCTTTTGCCAAACGGCGAGCGACAGCGAGCCGCGCCGGCGTTCTGCGCGGCATCGGGCTTGCGTGTTATGTTGAATCTTCAGGCGTCGCGCCGTCACGCTTCGCCGGAGCGTTGGGAGCGCGAACCGGCTTTTTCGAGGCCGCCAGCATCCGCGTGCAGCCCGACGGCGGGCTCCAAGCGCTGCTCGGCACCCACAATCACGGCCAAGGCCACGCCACCACCATGGCGCAAATTCTTTGCGAGCGGCTTGGGGTGCCGCTTGCCAAAATCGAGATCGTGGAGGGCGATACCGATGTCGTGCCTTACGGCACCGGCACATTCGGCTCGCGCTCGATCGCGGTCGGCGGCTCGGCGCTCGATCGCGCCGCCGGCAAGATCGTCGCCAAGGGCAAGCTCATTGCCGCGCATTTGCTGGAAGCCTCGCCGACCGACATCGATTTTGCCGACGGTACGTTCGCCGTCACCGGCACCGACCGGCGCTTGAGCTTCAACGACGTGGCGCGAGCGGCGAACCTCGCCCACAATCTTCCACTCGAAACGCTGGAACCGGGACTGCAGGAAACCGCCGTGTACGATCCGCCGGCGTTTGCTTTCTCTAACGGCGCCCATGTTTGTGAGGTCGAGATCGATCCGTTGACCGGCGAAACCCGCATCGTCGGCTATTGGGCGGTGGACGATGTCGGCACGGTGATCAATCCGATTATCGTCGAGGGCCAGCTCCACGGCGGCATCGCGCAAGGCTTGGGCCAGGCGCTGCGCGAGCACTGCGTCTATGACGGCGCGGGACAGCTGTTATCCGGATCGTTTCTGGATTATGCGCTGCCGCGCGCCGCCGACCTCTCGCTCATCCAATCGGAGCTTGATGAAAGCCAGCCTTGCACGCACAACCCTTTGGGTGCGAAAGGCGCCGGCGAAGCCGGAACGATAGCGGCGCCGGCCGCCATCGTCAGCGCCGTGCTAGACGCGCTCGCACCGCTCGGCGTTACCGACATCGACATGCCGCTGACGCCGGAGGCGGTGTGGCGGGCGATTGCCGCGGCCAAAACCGCCACTCGAGCTATCGGCCGGTCTTGATCCGGATCCACAGCCGGTTGATTAGCCGTTGCGTCTTCTGATCGTGCGCCGTGATGGTGTAGAGCTTCGCCATCGTCGCCGCGTCGGGATAGATCGTGGGGTCGTCGAGAATAGCTTTGTCGATGAATTTTTGGCTGGTCAGGTTGCCGTTGGCGTAGGAAATCAAATTGGTATTCCTCGCCGCCACCTCGGGCTTGAGCAAATAATTGATCAGCGCATGCGCCTCGGCGACGTTCGCGGCGTCGCGCGGGATCGCGAGGTTGTCGAACCACAATTGCGCGCCCTCCTTCGGGATTGAATAGCCGACAGCAATGCCGGCCTTGGCCTCGGCGGCGCGCTTTTGCGCCTGCTTGATGTCGCCGGAAAATCCCACCGCTAGGCAGATTTCGCCGGTGGCCAGTGCGTTTAGATACTCGGAGGAATGAAACTTGCGGACATAGGGGCTGATCTTGATCAACAGATCGGCGGCGTTCTGCAGCTCGCCCGCATCGCTCGAATTGGGGTCGAGATCGAGGTAATGCAGCGCCGCCGGCATGACGTCGTCGGAAGAATCGAGAATATGCACGCCGCAATCCTTGAATTTGGCGACGCGGGTGGGGTCGAAAACGTCGTCCCAAGAGTCGATCCGGCCGTCGGGGCCCAGGACCCGGTGCATCGACTTTTCGTTATATCCGATGCCGGTCGTGCCCCACATGTAGTTGACGGCGTATTGGTTGCCGGTATCGTAGCTCGCCAGCCGGTCGGTAATCTCCGGCCAGGCATTGACCAGATTCGGCAGGAGCGCCTTGTCGAGTTTCAGGAATATTCCGGCCTGTATTTGTCGCGCGAGGAAATAGGCGGTCGGAACCACGACATCATAGCCGGATTTGCCGGCAAGCAGTTTCGCTTCGAGCGTGTCGTTGGAGTCGAACGTGTCGTAGCGGACCTTGATGCCAGTCTCTTTGCTGAAGTCGGTCAGCACCGAAGGTTCGATATAGTCCGACCAATTATAGAAATTGACGACGTGCTGCGCTTGCGCCAGCGCCGGCCACAAGCCGGCGAACGCTGCCGCTGCCAGAAGGCCGATGAAGCGCGTAGCGCGTGCTACGTCTCGGTCGGAAGCCCGGCCGCTTTCCATGCCAATATTCCGCCGGCGAGATGCGAGGTGTACGGGAAGCCCTCTTGCTGCGCCGCCAGCGACGCGGTCACGGAACGGCGCCCGGACCGACAGGCGAACACGACCTCGCTTCCGGGCGGCGCCGGGATTGTCGCCGGATCGAACGCCGATAGCGGCACCTCGATCGCGCCGGGGAAGCGCTCTACTGCCGTCTCGTTCGGCTCGCGCACGTCGACCAGCACGATGCGTCCGTCTTTCAGACCCTGGGAAACTTCCTCCGGCGTCAGATCACGCACTTGATGCCCGTCCGGTTGACCCGACATCCTGCCCTCCTGGTACAAACGCCCCGCAAACCCCAGCTTGCGTCAGCCGCCGCCGGAATCAAGGGCTTTTTGCCGGCACGCTCCGGCGGGCCGCTGGCCAAAAACCTCGACCCGCTTTTTGATGGTTCCAGCGGACCACCGCCTCAAATGTTCACTTGGGTACCGACCTCCACCACCCGATCCGTTGGAATCTGGAAATAATCGGTGGCGTCGTTGGCAGAGCGGGCGAGCGAGATGAACAAGCGATCCTGCCAGCGCGGCATTCCCGAGTGCGGCGCTCGCCGCAACGCGCGACGGGACAGGAAAAACGACGTCGACATGATGTCGAATTGCAAGCCGAGCTTGCGCGCTACCGCGAGCGCCTTGGGAATGTTCGGCGTCTCCATGTAGCCGAAGCGCAACAAGACGCGCATGAAGGTGGCGCCGACCGGCTCGATGCGCACGCGCTTTCCCGGATCCACCCGCGGCGTATGCGTGGTTTCGACCGACACGATGATGTTTTTCTCGTGCAGCACCCGATAATGCTTGAGGCTGTGCAGCAAGGCCGTGGGCGCGCTTTTCGGATCGCTGGTCAGAAACACCGCCGTGCCGGGGACCCGTTGCGGCGGCTTGCGCTCAAGCATGCGCACCAGGTCGTCGAGCGGCGTTTCCAACCGCCGGGTTTTTTCAAACAGCAGCCGCGAGCCGCGCCGCCACGTGTACATCACCAGCATGACTACGGCGCCGAGCGCCAGCGGCACCCAGCCGCCTTCGACGACTTTGAGCATGTTGGCGGTGAGAAATGTCACGTCGATGATGCTGAACGGCAGGATCAGTGCAATAGCCGCCAGCAGCGACCAGCGCCACATCCGCCAAACGACGATGAAGGCCATCATGCCGGTAACGACCATGGTGCCGGTGACGGCGATACCGTAGGCCGACGCAAGGGCGCTTGAGGAACGAAACAGCGCTACCAAGAGCAAAACCCCGGTGAGTAGAAGCCCGGTGACACGCGGCATGTAGATTTGCCCTGCCTGCTGTGCCGAAGTGTGGCGAATTTCGAAGCGCGGCAAAAGTCCGAGCTGGATCGCCTGGCTGGTCAGCGAATAGGCGCCGGTGATCACCGCTTGGCTGGCGATCACCGTCGCCACCGTAGCCAAGACCACCATCGGGATGCGCGCCCAATCGGGATAAAGCAGAAAGAACGGATTGGAAACGGCCTCAGGGTGGGCGTAGACCAACGCGCCCTGGCCGAGATAATTCAGCCCCAGCGCCGGCAACACCAAAAAGAACCAGGCGAGCTGGATCGGCAGACGCCCGAAGTGGCCAAGATCGGCATACAGCGCTTCGGCGCCGGTGACGGCGAGGAACACTGCGCCGAGCGTGTAGAGACCGACCATCCCGTGATGTGCCAGGAAATCCAGACCGTAAAACGGATTAAGCGCCCAGAGCACGCCAGGGTCGTGCCCGATCCAAGTCAAACCTGGCAGCGCAATGGCGACGAACCATACCGACATGATCGGTCCGAACAACGCCGCGACTTTGGCGGTGCCGCGCGATTGAAAAGCAAACAGCACAACCAGGATAACAACCGTGACCGGCACCACGAATTCGTGGAATGCCGGCGTCGCCACGTCGATGCCTTCGACGGCGGACAAGACCGACAACGCCGGCGTGATCACCGCGTCGCCGTAAAACAGGCCGGCACTGGTGATGCCAAGAAGGGCGACGGCCCCGGCGGCACGGCCAGCGCGCCCGACCGCGCGCAACGCCAGCGCCATCAGCGTGAGCGTGCCGCCCTCCCCGTTATTGTCGGCGCGCAACAAGATCAGCACGTATTTGAGCGTGACCACGACGATGAGCGCCCAGATGATCAGCGACACAACGCCGAGTACGGCTGAGCGGGTAATTTCCTCGTGGTTGGACCCGGACGCCGCGATCACCGCCTCGCGCAGCGCGTAGAGCGGGCTGGTGCCGATGTCGCCGTAAACGACACCGATGCTGCCAAGCGCCAGCCCCCACAGGCCGGCGTGGGAACGCACGTCGGCGCTGCCGCTGACCGGCACTTCGGCCCCGACGGGGGCGCTCACGGTGTCTGCCATGAAGCTTGAAACAGGACCTCGCCCTGCTCCTGATGCTGCACCGCGAAAGGAGCAGCCGCGGGCCTATAGCGCGCCTATAGGAAGGGTGCAAATCGCCCGCCTTGAGGCAGCCGCTCGCCGATCCCGGCGGCGTGACGCTCTGGCGCCATTTCAATTGCAATTCGAGAGACTTAGGGCTGCAAATTTGGCGGAAGCGGCGATGCCTCCCGCATCAGCGTGATGGTCACGCGGCGGTTAGCGGCAATATAGGGGTCTTCAGGAAACAGCGGGTCGGTGTCGGCCTTGCCGGATATCGCGTAGAAGTTTTGCGGCGGAAAGCCTTCTTCCTCGAGGATCTGACGCACCACGTTGGCGCGGTCGGCGGAGAGGTTCCATGGGCCGTAATCGGCCCGCTGAGGCGCCTTCGAGGCCGAGGTGTGGCCGGTAATGGCGATCCGGTAGGGTTGGGCTTTGAGCGGTCCGGCAAGCATCTCGATGATGCGGCGAGTTCGCTCAAACGGCTCTTTGGAGCCTTCCGGAAACATCGAGCGGCCTTCCTGATCGACGAGGTCGATATTGAGGCCGTCCTTGGTTTCTTCGACCATGATGTGTTTGGACGCTTCGGTCAGGTCCGGCATTTCCTGCAACGCCTGGCGCAGCGAGGCCGCGGCGAGCGCGAACGCCTGATCATTCTTGAAATGGGCGCCGTGTTCGAGTTTGTGATCCTGTTCGTCGGGCGTCGGTGTCGCCGATGCATCCTCCGGGTCGACATGCGCGGCGTTCTTAAGCTTCGGCCGGGTCGGCAAGCCGTCGACTTCGATTACGCCGGAATAACGGACGTGGGTCTGCACACCGAAGGCGTCGCGCATCGAGCCAGCGACGATTTGCAGCTTCTTCTGGTCCTGGTTGGAGAACGCCACCAGCATGACGAAGAAGCTCACGAGTAGGCCCATGAGATCGGCGAAGGTGACGAACCAGCCGTGGCCGCCGCCATGCGCTTCCTTGCGCCGTGCCATGGTCTTTCAGTCCTTAAGCCGGTACCGGCTCGGCCTGGTCGTGCTCGCGATGCTTTTCCGGCAGGTAGGCGATCAGCATTTCGCGCACCAAGGTCGGGCTCTTGGATTCGCGGATCATCAAGACGCCGTCGATGATCAGCGTGCGGTTGATTTCTTCGTCCACAAGTTTGAGGTGCAGCTTGTCGGCGATCGGCAGGCAGATGATATTGGCGAGCAAGGCGCCGTAGAGCGTGGCGAGCAACGCGGTCGCCATGAACGGACCGAGCTTGGACGGATCGGTCATATTGGCGAACATCTGCACCATGCCGATCAGGGTGCCGATCATGCCGAAGGCCGGCGCGCAATCGCCGACCGCCCGGTAGATTTTCTGTCCCTCGTCGAGATGCGTGAGAAAGTTGTCGCGGTCGCGTTCGAGGTTGTCGCGGATGAATTCGGCGTCGTAGCCGTCGGCGACGAAACGGATGCCTTTGGCGAGGTAGGGATCCTCGATCTCGACTTTCTCCAGGCCGATCGGTCCCTGCTTGCGCGCGATTTCGGCAAGCCCGGCGATCTCGTCCACCAGCTCACGCTGGGTCATGCGCCGCATGGTGAAGGCGAATTTGGCGCCGAGCGGGAGGCCGTGAAACATCGACGACAGCGGGAAGCGGATCAGCGTGGCGGCAAACGACCCGCCGAAAATGATGATGATAGCGTGCTCGCTTATGAACATATGCAAATCGCCGCCCATGAAAATCATGGTCAGGACGACGACCGCCCCGGCGAGCAGGCCGAGGCCGGTTGAAATGTCCATAATTAGCTCCCACGCACGCCCAACGTGTCTTTCCGACCGCAGCATCACCGTACCGCCGGGGCGCTTAAGGGAGCGTTACCCGGGTTCCATGGGGCGGGCACCCTCGTGACCGTTGCGGAAAAAGGCGGCACAATGGGGTAGTTAAACAGGCTAGTTAAACTAGCTGCGTTGCTGCACGTCCAAGGAGCAAGTCCATGCGCGAGATCGGCCACTTCATCGGCGGCCACGGGGTGAAGGGGGGATCGGGGCGGTTCGGCGACGTCTTCAATCCCAATACCGGGGAGGTCCAGGCCAAGGTGGCCTTGGCCAAGCGTTCGGAAGTCGAGCACGCCATCGCGGTCGCCGAAGCGGCGCAGCCGGCATGGGCGGCGGTCAATCCGCAACGCCGCGCGCGGGTACTGATGAAATTCCTCGATCTCGCGCAGGAGGAATTCGACGCGTTGGCGCGGCTGCTGTCGTCGGAGCACGGCAAGACCTTTGCCGACGCCAAGGGTGACATTCAGCGCGGCCTCGAAGTGGTCGAGTTCGCCTGCGGCATCCCGCACCTACTCAAGGGCGAATACACCGAAAGCGCCGGCCCGGGTATCGATCTTTACTCGCTGCGCCAGCCACTCGGTGTCGTCGCCGGCATCACGCCGTTCAATTTTCCGGCGATGATTCCGATGTGGAAATTCGCGCCGGCGCTGGCTTGCGGCAATGCCTTCATCCTCAAACCTTCGGAACGCGATCCCTCGGTGCCGATGCGGCTCGCCGAGCTGTTGATCGAAGCCGGATTGCCGGCCGGCGTCCTCAATGTGGTCAGCGGCGACAAGGAGGCGGTCGATACGCTACTGACGGATCCGCGCGTCAAGGCGGTCGGCTTCGTCGGCTCGTCGGCGATCGCCGAATATGTCTATGCGACAGCGAGCGCCAACAACAAACGCGCGCAGTGTTTCGGCGGCGCCAAGAACCACATGATCGTCATGCCCGACGCCGACATGGATCAGGCGGTCGACGCGCTGATTGGCGCCGGCTATGGCTCGGCCGGCGAGCGCTGCATGGCGGTCTCGGTCGCCGTGCCGGTCGGCAAGAAGACCGCCGACATCCTCCTCGAGAAACTCATCCCGCGAGTTGAGAGCTTAAAGATCGGGCCGTCGACCGACGACACCGCCGATTACGGCCCGATGATTACGCGCGCGCATTTGGACAAGGTGAAAAGCTACGTCGATCTCGGCGTCAAAGCAGGCGCCAAGCTCGTGGTCGACGGCCGCGATTTCAAGCTGCAGGGCTACGAGCACGGCAACTTCATGGGCGGCTGCCTGTTCGATCACGTCACGCCGGACATGCGCATCTACAAGGAGGAGATTTTCGGGCCGGTGCTCGCGGTGGTGCGCGCCAAGGACTATGAGGAAGCGGTGCGGCTGCCGTCCGAGCACGACTACGGCAACGGCGTTGCCATCTTCACCCGCGACGGCGACGCCGCGCGTGACTTTGTCAGTCGCGTCGAGGTCGGCATGGTCGGCGTGAATTTCGCCATTCCCGTTCCGCTCGCCTATTACACGTTCGGCGGCTGGAAGCGCTCCGGCTTCGGCGATCTCAACCAGCACGGACCGGACGCCATCCGCTTCTACACAAAGACCAAGACGGTGACCGCGCGCTGGCCTTCCGGCGTCAAGGAAGGCGCGGAGTTCGTCATTCCGACGATGAAGTGATGGGCAAGGCGTCAGTGGTCGTCGCGGCCGTTGCCGCGCTGCTTGCCGCAGCGGTGCTCGCCGGCTGCGCCAGTTCGCAGCCCGAGCCGCCGCCTGAAGCTGCGGCCCCGCCGCCACCGCCGCCTCTGCCGACGCCGCCGCCGATCGACCTCAGTGGCCGCTGGCGGCTGACCGTCGCCGGCAACGGCGCCTGCTTCATGAGCTTCGGCAACGGCCCCGCCGCCGCCGAGCGCACGATCGCGCCCGAAGGCGGCTGTCCCGGAAATTTCTACACCAGCCGCAAATGGACCTACGAGCGCGGCATGCTCATCATGCGCGACCATAAGGGCGAACCGCTGGCGGAGCTGTCGTTCGCCGGCGGCCGCTTCGAGGGCCACCAAACCGGCGGCGGCGCAGTGTCCTTGTCGCGATAAAACAATACCAGGGGAGACTTTTACGCATGCCCGAATACCAGCTCTATTGTTTCGCCCAGTCCGGCAATTCCTATCGGGTGGCGCTGATGCTCAATCTCATCGGCGCCGACTGGCAGCCGGTATTTGTCGACTTTTTTGCCAAGGGCATCACGCGCACGCCCGAATACCGCACCGGCATCAACGAAATGGGCGAAGCGCCGGTGCTTGTGCACGGCGGCAAGAAGCTCAGTCAGTCCGGCGCCATCCTGACCTACCTC
>Ga0181531_10000520_pt1 | contig 25658 bp, 24 predicted proteins | sample PEATcosm2014_Bin_38_FD_119743 | JGI IMG/M metagenome (GOLD analysis project Ga0181531, IMG submission 119743) | Peatland microbial communities from MTU Mesocosm Facility, Houghton, MI, USA - PEATcosm2014_Bin11_10_metaG | ecosystem: Environmental > Terrestrial > Soil > Wetlands > Peat | place...
ACCCGAGCGTATCGTGCGCGGTCTAGGGATGGAAGACATGGACGCCGAGGGCCGCTTCGTACGCATGGATTTCGCCGAGTTCTCGATCGCCTCGCTCTACGTGCCCTCGGGGACGACCGGCCCGGCGCGCCAGGCCGTCAAGGAACACTTCCTCGACCGCTTCATCGCCAACCTCGCGCAGATGAAGAACGAAGGGCGGCCGTTCCTGATCTGCGGCGACTACAACATCGCGCACAAAGACATCGACGTCTTCAACCCGGCGCGCTGCGCCGGCGTCACCGGCTTCTTACCGCAAGAGCGCGCGTGGATGGACGACGTCATCGATCGCGTCGGTTGGGTCGACGCCTTCCGCCTCGTCAATCAAGAGAAGCGCCAGTTCACCTGGTGGTCGGGCTGGAAAGGCGCCTGGGAGAACAACCTGGGCTGGCGGATCGACTACCAGCTCGTCACGCCCGACGTCGCTGCCGGCGTGCGCGCGGCCGGAATCTACCGCGAGGAGCGGTTCTCCGACCACGCACCGGTGACGATCGAGTACGAGTTGGGCTAACTCTTCTTCTTGCGCGCGCCCGCCCGCGCGGGGACTTTCTTGCCGGCGCGCCGCGCTTCTGACAGGCCGATCGCGATCGCCTGTTGGCGGCTTTTCACCTTCGTGCCGGAGCGGCCGCTGCGAGCGGTGCCCTTCTCGAACTCCTCCATCTCGCTACGCACGTACTCGCTCGCCGCGGGGCTGTACGTGCGGCCGGCGGTACTCTTCTTGCGCGCCGTCGTCTTCTTGCGTGCGGTCGTCGTCGTCTTCTTGCGTGCGGGCGTCGCCTTCTTGGTCGTGATCTTCTTCCCAGTCGTCTTCTTGCGGGTCGCCATCGGCGGTGTCCCTCCTTTGGCGAGCACGATACCCACCTCTGTACCCGCTCGCCACGCGGCGCAACGAAGCGGCCTCGTGCGGCGTTGATAGCGATACGATGAACACGCCCTTCCGTACCGCCGCGCTGGTCGGTCTCGTCGCGGCGCTGATCCTCCCGGCGGCCGCTTCCGCGGCTCCGCCCGTGCCCGCGGGGCACTACCTGCTCAAGACCCGCGAAGTGGTCGAGAACCACGCCGGCGAGTACGACGGCGTCATCTCGATGACGGTCTACCCGGACGGCGGCATTCAAGGGACGTACCGGCTCCAGGACGAGCCGACGATCCACGACGTGGTCGGCTCCGTCACCCCCGACGGGAACCTCTGGCTCGACCTCGGCGGCGCTACCGGCGGCGGCGAACACATCTACGGCACGTTCCACAACGGGGTCATCCAAGCGACCGTGAATCGGCCGGGTGTCGACCTGGTCACGTTCCAGTCGACCGGCCCTGCTGCCCACCTGTAGACCGCCCCGGGCCTCGCGTGCGCGTGCCCGCGCCGCCTTGGCGGCGGCGCTGGCGGTGCTTGCCTGCGGCAAGGTGAACGCGGCGCCGTCCGATCCGCCCGTCACCGTCGTCGTCCATCTCGTGCTGCAGGTTCCCTACGCGCTGCGTCCGGCACCGGATTCGTATTGCTTCGGCGAGCGCCGGCCGGCGCGGCTCGGGCCGCTGCCGGCTCCGCTCTTCGCATCCTACGAGCGGACGCTGCGCGCGATGGGGCCGACCGTCGAGCGCTTCGGCCTGGGGACGTGGACCGTCGGCGCGAGTGACCGTGCCGACGTCGCCTACGAGCCGGTCGATCACGTGTACGTTCGCACGCGTCTCGACCTCGCACGGCGCGCGCTGCCGCCGCTGCTGATGCGTCTTCGCCGCGAGCTCCACCAGCAAGAGGCGCTGGGTGAGATCTTCGGTGCTGCAGTGCCGACGCTCGGCAGCGTGCGAACGCGCGTCGACGTGCGGCTCTCGTTCGCGAACGCGGACGGGGCGACGCTCGCGCGCGTGCATCGGATCTTCGGCGACGCCGGACGATCCGGCGCTTCACAGATCGCTCTCCCCGACGGGGTTCACGTCTGGTCGAGCGTTGCTCCCGAGGCGTTGGCGCGGATCGAGGGCGCCTTGCGGACGGCGGGACTCGCCTTCACGACCGGCGTCGAAACGTTCGTGCCGGTCGACGCGCCCCGCTGCGATCGCCTCGCTCGTTGACGGGCGCGCAAGGCAGACGCTAGGGAAGGAAAAAGCCCGAACAGTCTCGCGACGTCAGGCTTTTTCGAATGGTGCCGAGAGCCAGAATCGAACTGGCGACACCGGGTTTTTCAGACCCGTGCTCTACCGACTGAGCTATCTCGGCCTAGGGCGACCGACGACGATTCCACCGGGTCGGATGCGTCACCTCTCGCCCTAAGCCGCTATGCGCTCAAGGCGCGCAGACCGGGATGCCTTTCACCTGGCTAGGCAAGATGGCGGTCACCAAGGTGTACGAGTTCTGCACGCCCTTCTTGAAGCACAGCGTCGTCGGCGAGGAAAACTCGATGCGCTTCTGCAGCGGCACGCTCGGATTTGCCGAGACGATCGATACGGTCGTGCCGTTGACCGTCGCCTTGAACTGCGGGGGAACGACAAAGGCGACCGGATGCTGACCGAAGGTCAGTTGGGCCCGAACCGGGAGCGGAATCGTGATCACGACCGAGCCTTGCGAGGCAGCAGACGTGGCGGCGGGAGACCCCGCCGCGAGGACCATCAGAAGCACCACGCTCTTCTTCATGCCCGCGCCGTTCGGCGCACGCTTGCTTTGGCCTCTTTCTGGCAATCCGCTGTGAAGCGGAGTATACTCGTTCTTGGGTCGCTCAGCGACCGAGGACGGAGAGATGATCCACGGATTTCGCAGCTCGACGCTGCACCGGGAACCCGACGAGGCGCGCCTGCAGGACATCGGCAAGCTGGTCATCGGTATCGCCGTGATCGTGATCCCGTGGTACGACGGCGACGCCGTCAGCCTGAGCAGCACGGTCAACGCGTGGATCGTCGGGTTCCTGATGCTGACGACGACGCTGTGGGCGATGTCGCGGCCGAGTAGCCTGCGCGCCGAGCTGTGCGGCGCAGCCCTGGGGCTGTGGTTGATCTGCGCGCCGCTCTGGGCGAACGGCATCCCCAGTCATCACCCCGTCTCGGTCGTCCTCGGAACCTTGGTGCTGATCTTCTCGCTGTGGAGCGCGGCGCTCGTGCGTCGCCGTGCCAGTTCACCCTAGCCCCGCAACTCGGCACCGCGATCGATGAGCCCGAGCGCAACGCGGTTTCGGGGCTTCTTTCATTCGTCCAATCGGCGCTCGCATTCTCACAGGTTTTGCAGAACGTTAACCTTGGCTCGGGACACTAAACCGCGTTAACGGGAGGCCGCTGCGGCTGCCCGCGTTCTCCACCTTTTGAGGAACTGCACCATGAAGTCCCGAGCGTTTCTTTGTGCGGCGCTGCTGACGTGCGGCGCCGCCTCGGCCTGCGTGGCGCCGGCCCCCGTGCTCGCCCAAGCGGTCGGCACCATCAGCGGCGTCGTGACCGACGGCACCGGCCAGGCTCTCGGCAACGTCCGCGTCGGCGTCAGCGGCCCGGTCAGCGTCACCGTCATGACCAAGCCTGACGGCACCTACAGCGTGAGCGTGCCGCCCGGCCTCTACAGCGTCATCATCTCCACGGCGGGCTTCCAATCGACCCGCCAGGACAGCCTCGCGGTCATATCGGGCCAGACGTTCTCACTCAAGACCGCGCTCCTCCCCGCGTCGCTGACGACCATCGGCCGCGTCTCGGTCAGCTCGACGGCCGTGAGCAGCTCGCCTGTCCTGCAGCAAAACATCAGCGCAGCGACGTTGCAGAGCCAAGGTCAGGATCAGGTCGTCAACGTGCTCGATCAGATCCCCGGCGTCGAGGTGCTTCGCGTCGGCGGCGGCTCGAACGAGCCGGGTGCGAACGCGTCGATCTCGATCCGCGGCGCCGAACCCTACGAGTCGCAGGTGCTCATCGACGGCCACCCCGTCAACACCGCCGGGAACGGCACCTTCGGCTTCAACACCGCCTTCATCAACTCGCTGCTCATCAGCAACGTCGAAGTGAGCGAAGGCCCCGGCAGCATGCCGAACACGGTCGAAGACGCCGTCGGCGGAACGGTGAACTTCCGCACCGCCTCGATCACCGCGAAGCCCACCGCCGCCTTCGAGACCGAGTACGACTCGTTCGACGAGTTCACGTACTCGCTGCGGTTCTCGGACACGATCGGCAAGGTCGGCTTCCTGGTCGGCGCGGCGCGTGAGACCTCGCCCGGCTTCCTCACCCCGCAGTACCTCTGGGGCGCCGACAACTCGTTCGCGCCGCAGGGCATCCCCGTCTACCCGGCACCGTCGAACTCGTTCGGACCGGGCGCTTCGTACGTCGGCGTGCTGAACTTCCGGTATCCGGCCACCTCGGACTTCAGCAGCGATACGCAGCTGGTCAAGCTCTCGTACAACTTCTCGCCGGTGACCTCGGTCCAGTTCAGCAGCTACTCGACCCAAACGTGGCTCGACGAGACCGGCAACAACGAAGGCAGCATCGACGCGACGATCGTCCCCTGCATCTACACCGGCACGCCGGCCAGCGGCACGTGCCCGGTGGGCGGCGACCCGGCGTACTACAACTACACCGCGAACCCGTATCTCGGCTACGTCGGCTCCAAGCAGTTGCTCAACTACTACGCCGCCTATCCGAACACGTACGAGTTCGACAACGAGCCGATCTATACGGGTGAGTTCCGGACCGTGATCGGTCCGGGTTCGTTCCTCGCGCGCTACTACGCGGGCAGCGTCTCGCGCACGGTGACGCAGGATCCGGCGCCGTTCGCGATCTCGCCGTGCTACACGCCGGCCTGCCAATGGGCGGTCACGGCACCCGGTCTCCCGCCGAGCGCCGGCGGCTATGTCGACAACGGCTATCCCGGCGAACCCTACGTCGAGCCGACCATCGACGTCTTGCACGGCTTCGACGCGCAATACACGATCCCGATCGGTGCCAACACGATCACGGCCGGCTTCGATCGTCACTCCGACAAGTCGATCTTCGAGGAGCTCTACGCGGTCGGTTACTATCCGTACGACTCCACTCCGGCCGACTACTACACGCTCGAGCCCGGCTCGACCAAGTACTTCACCGTCACCAGCACCTCGGAAAGCCTGCGCGGTTCGTTCGCGCTCCTGCCGACGCTCCAGCTCGACGCCGGCGGTTATTTCTCCAACACGAGCTACGTCGGATCGCGCTTCGACCCACGCGCCGGCCTGACGTTCAAACCCAACTCCAACGCCAGCCTGCGCGCCTCCTGGGGCAGCGCCTACGTCGCTCCGTACTACGGAGCGGTCAACGCGCAGGAGATCATCTCGGGCCACTCGCTGCTCGTTCCCTCGACCAACAGCAACACGGAAACGTCGACGAGCTGGGACATCGGCGGCGACTACAAGTACAGCCGCGACAGCCTGGTCTCGCTCGACCTCTACGACTCGACGATCTACAACCGCTACGCGACCGTCGTCGAACCGGTCTCCGGGACCTTCGCCGGGCAGCCGTACTCGTCCGAGACGATCAACACCTCACAGGGGAACGGCCGCCAAGCCGGCGTCGAGTTCTCGCTGATCCACCAGCCGCGGGTCGGCCTCGGCTATCACGCGGCGGTCGATCTGCTGCGCGACTACTCGTATGACCAGATCCCGGTCTCCTCGAAGCAAGACGCGTTCTTCGAGCTGCCCGCCGACGGGGTGCAGTTGCCGGGCTACCCGTACAGCAAGATGCGGGGCGATCTCTTCTACACGTTCCGCAGCGGCGACTCGGTGCGCTTCAGCAGCACGACCTACGGGGCGAACAACTCCTTCGGTCAGCCCGGCTTCACCGAGTTCGACACCGCGGTCAAGTTCGTGACGCGTCCGTTCGATATCACGATCGGTGCCCGCAACCTGTTCGACAAAGACGACTATCAGGTCGGCGGCATCTACTATGGCGGATACACGTATGAGGCCCTGGGAGGCGGCATCGGGCCGACCAACCTCGAGTACGTCCAACCGCGAACGGTCTATCTCCAGCTGAGCCGGACGCTCGGCCTCTAGTCACCGCGCCGGATCCCGGCGGCGAGCAGCGTCGTGCACGCCGCCGCCGGGACCGGCTTGCTGAACAGATACCCCTGGACCAGGTCGCAGTCGAGTGCGCGCAGCCGTTCCATCTGTTCGGGAAGTTCGACCCCCTCGGCGACGGTCTGCACGCCGAGCGCGCGCGCGAGCGTCGTCACCGCGCGAATGATCGCGCCGTCGAACGCACCGTCGGTCACGTCGACGACGAACGAGCGATCGATCTTGAGCTGATCGACCGGGAACCGTTTGAGGAACGCCAGCGAGGTGTAGCCGGTGCCGAAATCGTCGATCGAGACGCGCACGCCCAGTTCGCGCAGCCGCCGCAAAAGGCGCACCGCCGCCGCGACGTCGCGCATGATCGACGACTCGGTGATCTCGATCTCCAAGCACGAGGCCGCGACCTGGTAGCGTTCGAGCAGCGCCCGCACCAGTGCCGGCAGCGTGCTGTTCTCGAGTTGGCGTGCCGAGACGTTGACGCTGACCCGAATCGCCGGGATCCCGGCGTCGGCCCAGGTCCGCACTTGCCCGATCGCGCGCTCGAGCACCCACGCGCCGATCTCTTCGATCAGGCCGCACTCTTCGGCGACCGGGATGAAGCGATCGGGGAGGATCAGGCCGTGGACCGGATGCCGCCAGCGCACCAGCGCTTCGACGCCTTGGATCGCTTGGGTGCTGATGTCATAGATCGGCTGATAGTAGACGTCGAACTCGTTGCGCTCGATCGCGCCGTCGAGGTCGCGTCGCATCACGACCCGCTCGAGCGAGGCCGACCCGGGACGCGCGCGGTACCAACGCACTGTGTTGCGGCCCAGGCGTTTGGCTTCGAAGACCGCCGCCTCGGCGGTGCCGATCAGGCCCGGGACGTCGGTCGCGTCGTCGGGCGCCAGCGCGACGCCGATGCTAGCGGTCAGATACACCGGTTTGTCGGCCACCAGGAACGGCGCGGCGAACGCCGCGACCGCGGCCTGCGTCGCGGCGCGCGCGACGCCCGGCTCGTCCTCGACACGCAGCACCACGAACTCATCGCCGCCGAAGCGCGCGACGTGGGCGTCGGGGAGTGCTTCGCGCAGGCGGGTCGCGATCTCGCGCAAGACGCGATCGCCGCTGCTGTGGCCGGCCAGTTCGTTGACGACGTGGAAGCGGTCGACGTCCAGGAACAGCACGGCGACCGAGGCTCCTTCGCGATCGGCTTCCGCCAGCGCGCGTTGGGCGAAGCGCTCGAACGTCGAACGTTGCGGCAGGCCGGTGACGGGGTCGCGTTCGTCGAGCGGTACGCGCCCACCGCGCTCGTGAGTGATCGCGACGTAGTGCCGGTCGCACGGGGGCGCCCCCAACGGCTCGACGCTCACCGCGCCCGAGGCGACGGTCAGCCGCGTCGAGCGCAAGCCGGCAACGGCCGCCGCCAGCTCTTCGGCTTCCTCGCCATCGCGCACGAACGGCAGCTCGGTGATCGGGCGGCCGATCAGGTCGCGCCGGGTCGCGTAGACGACGACCGGGTTCCTGTCCGCTGCGCCGACGACGACGACGTCTTCGCGGGTTCGGCGCAGCGTCTCGTCGAGCAGCGCGAGCTCGCTGCGGGCACGCCGCAACTGCGAGCTGAGGACGCCGTCGCGCACCCCGCGCACCAGCGCTTGGCCGAGCCGAACGAGGTCCCCGGGCAGCACGATGTCGGCCGCCCCCAGCGCGAACGCGTCGTGGACGGCGTCGACGTCGAGTTCGCCGACGATCACGACCGGCAGATCTTCCCGGGCGAGCTGCAGTTCCCGCAACAGATCGCGGTACGTCGCCTCGGCAACGGAGGCGCCGACGATCGCGACGTCGACCTCACGATCGACGACGATGCGCAGCGCGTCGGATAACCCGACGGCGTGATGCGCGCTCAAAGAGACGTCCTCGCGCGCTGCATCCGACCAGCGAGCCGACTCCTCCGGCGCGGTAGCGACGAAGACGGCACGCAAATGTTTGCGGGCAGTCGTTCCACCGTCCGGTTCCACGGACGAGCGTGTTCGCCGGGCGAACGACCAAACGCCTTGAAGGAATCCTAGCAGGTCAAGCGATCGAGGTCACGAACGGCGCGGCGCGCGCCAGGGCAGCGCGAGCCGCTCGCAGGCGTCGACGAGCACCGAGAGCCCGAATCCGAGCAGTGAGACGGCAACCAGGGCCGCGTAGAGCCGATCGACCAATAGCAACTGGCCGGCGTTGAAGATCGCAAAACCGAGCCCGGTTTGCGTCAGCTCGAACTCGGCCGCCACCGTCAGCACGATCGCGATGCCGACGCTGAGCTTGAGGCCGGCGTAGATGTTCGGCAGCGCACCCGGCAAGAGGATGCGGAAAAACAGCGTGTGCGGGCGGGTGCGGTAGGCGCGCGCGACGTCGAGGTAGATGGCTTCGATCTGGCGCACGCCGGCCTCGGTGTTGATCGCCATCAGGAAGAACACGCCGATCGCGACCGCCGCCCAGCGCGCGGCCTCGCCGGCGCCGAACACGAAATAGAGCAACGGCAAGATCGCGATTTTCGGCACCGGGTAGAGCAGCGCGATGACCGGACCGAAGTACGCGCGCGCCCAGCGATTCGTCCCCATCCACAGCCCGACCAGCGTCCCGGGGATCCCGCCGATCGCAAGCCCGATCACCACGCGCGAGAGCGTCCACGCTGCGTTGGTCCACAGTTCACCGCTCGCCGCGTACGCGATGAAGCTGCGTCCGATCGCGCTCGGCGGGGGGAAGAGTGCGGGGTTGAGCAGGTGCGTCGAGACCGCGATTTGCCACACGGCAATGAGCGAGAACGGCGCCGCAATGCGCACGGCGCGTTCGCCGGCGCTCATCGCAGCAGCTCCCAAATGCGCACCACCAGCTCGCCGAAGCCCGGCGCGGCGCGCAGCGTCACCGCATCGCGCGGCCGTGGGAAGTCGACCGGCACGATCTCCTTCACCCGTCCCGGTCGCGCGCTGAGCACGACCACCCGATCGGCCAGCGTGACCGCCTCTTCGATGCCGTGGGTGACGAACACGACCGTCTTCGGCGATCGCTCCCACAGCCGCATCAGCTCGTTGGCCATCCCGACCCGCGTCTGCTCGTCGAGTGCGCCGAACGGTTCGTCCATGTAGAGCACCGGCGCATCGACCGCGAACGCGCGCGCGACCGCAGCGCGCTGCTTCATGCCGCCCGAGAGCTGATACGGCCACGCGCGCTCGTAGTCGGCCAGCCCCACGCGCGCGAGCACGTCGCGCACGCGCGCGCGCACGTGCGCCCGCGGCACGCGCAGCGAGTCGAACGCGAAGGCGACGTTCTCGCCCACGCGCATCCACGGGAAGAGCGACTGCTCTTGGAAGACCGTCGCACTGGGGAGCTCGCCCGGCTTCGGCGGCGGCCCAACCTGGTGCACGCGGCCCTCGCTGGTGGTGTCGAGCCCGGCCAGAATACGCAAGAGGGTGCTCTTGCCGCAGCCGCTCGGGCCGACGACGGCGACGAACTCGTTCTCGCCGATGGTCACGTTCACGTCGTCCAGCGCGACCGTGCCGGTCGGATAGCGTTTGGTAAGATGCTCGATCGCGATGGATGCCACGACTGCCCGGCGTTCGCAAAAGCGAGCGCCGGACCTTGGAGGGTCCGGCGCTCGGGACTGGCGACGTTGATGGGGCTCGAACCCACGACCTCCGCCGTGACAGGGCGGCGCTCTAACCAACTGAGCTACAACGCCATCGAGAGCATGGTGGGCACGGTTGGGATTGAACCAACGACCCCCCGCGTGTGAAGCGGATGCTCTCCCACTGAGCTACGCGCCCACGTCCTCGACGGACGAACCGGGTTATTGTAGCGAGGCGAGGGATTCCTGTCCAGCGCTGGTAGGGTAGAATCGGCTCATGGAAGCGAGCGACGGCCCGCAGGCGGCCAAGGCAGCCGGCCTCCGCTATACCACCGATGCGCTGCCCGGAATTCGGCGGCTCCGGCAGGGCCGGGCGTTCCGCTACGTCGACCCGCACGGCGCCCCGGTCCGCGACGAGGCGACGCTGGCGCGCATCCGCGCGCTCGCGATCCCGCCGGCGTATCGGGACGTCTGGATCTCGCCGCTAGCCGACGGCCACCTGCAGGCGACCGGCCGTGACGCGCGGGGCCGTAAGCAGTATCGCTACCACAAGCGCTGGCGCGCGGTCCGCGACGAGACGAAGTTCGACCGCATGCTGGGGTTCGCCAAGGCCCTGCCCACGATCCGCGCCGCCGTCAGCCGCGATCTGGCACTGCGCGGGCTGCCGCGCGAGAAGCTGCTCGCGACGTTGATCGCGTTGCTCGAGGCCACCGCGATCCGCATCGGCAACGACGAGTACGCGCGCGAGAACGACTCCTACGGTCTCACGACGCTGCGCGAGGAGCACGCCGCCGTCCGCGGCGCGACGATCCGCTTCCATTTTCGCGGCAAGAGTGGGAAGGTGCACGACGTCGCGGTGCACGACCGGCGGATCGCGCGGATCGTCGCCGCCATGCACGATCTCCCCGGTCAACATCTCTTCGAGTACCTCGACGAGGAGGGTGTTCCGCATCCGATCCACTCCGACGACGTCAACGCCTATCTGCGGGAGATCTCCGGCGAGGATTTCACCGCCAAGGACTTTCGCACGTGGGAAGGGACGATGTCGTGCGCGCTCAAGCTCGCCGCGGTCACGGTGCGCGAGACGAGCGTGAGCAAGCGCCGGCGCCAGGTGGCCGATGTCGTCAGCGCGGTCGCCGATCAGCTCGGCAACACGCCGGCGGTCTGCCGCAAGTCCTACATCTTCCCCGGCGTCATCGATCGCTTCATCGCCAACGGCGCGATCGAGCTGGCCGTGCGGGCGGCGAAGAAGGCGAATCCGCTCCTGCTCCACGACGAGGAGTGCGCCGTCGTCGCCCTGATCGAGACCATCCTTGCCGATGAGAGCCGCCCGCTGGCCGACGCGCTGCGCGACTCGGTCAAAGCGGCCCGGAAAAAGAAGCGGTCGCCCGGTGCAAAGAAAGCGGCCTAGCGGGGTACAACGGTTCCATGCGTACTTTTCTGCTCGCCGCCGGTTTCGCGGCACTGCCACTCTTCGCAACCTTCTCGGCGCCGGCTCCTGCCCTCGCCGGCACCGTCGGCTCAGCCTGGGTCGAGGGCAGCCTCGTGCACATCTCGACGACCAACGTCAAGATCATCGACGACAAGACCGGTAAGGAGCTCAGCTTCCTGATCGTCGGACACTTCGACCAGATCTTCTCCGAGGACGGGAAGACCACGTATCAGATGGCCTCGCTCCACCGCAACCAGCTGGTCAAGGTCTACTACGACCAGAAGTTCCTCGGTCAGCGCCACGCCGACCGCATCGAAGTCCTCAACCGCCGTCAGATGGAAGTCAAGCAGCAGAAGGGCTGACGCTCACGGGGTCAGGCGGGACGCGAACGTGATCGCGTGCCCGCCGGGCTCACGGATCGTGATCTCGTGCATGCCGTAGAACGTTTTCCGTAACGGCACCAGGACGTCGGCGTCGGCGATCTGCGGCACCAGCATCTCGATTTTATTGACGGTCACGAACAGCGTCGCCGCACCGCGACCCGACATGGTCGCGTTGACGGCGTGCGCGGCGTCGTGGCCGACGTCGGCGATGACGCTGGCGTGCGACTGCACCATCACCGACACGCCGTCTTTCTCCAGCATCGCGAAGCCGAGGCGACCTTCATGGTCGACCTCGGCCGTTTGCGTGAAGCCGAGCCGATCGCGAAAGAAATCACGCGTCGGCTCGACGTGTTGGACGATCAGGACGGGAGCGATGGATTCGTAGCGCAGCGGCTGCATGCAGCACGCTGCGCTACGCGTCGCCCATCGCCCTACCGGTTGTTGGGGGTCGGGGTCGGAGTCGGGGTCGGCACGTCGGTCGGAGTCGCCGTCGGCACCGGGGTCGGGGTGGGCGACGGCGTCGCGGCCGGGCTCGGCGAAGGCGTCGGACTCGCCGGCGCGTCCACCGTCACCGGGATGGTGATCGAGGGTGCCTGCGCGTTGTTCTTGGCGTCGGCGTTCTCACCGGTGAGGGTGATCGTGCAGCTCGCCGGGCCGGCCCCGGCCGGGGTCACGGTCAGCGTCGCGCTCCAGGGCGCCTCGTCGTGACCGTTGTTGCCGTGGCACCAATCGAAGAACCAGCTGATGTCCCAGATCAGCCACCACAGCAGCGAGTGGTGATGATGGTGGGCCTTGGTCGGCGGCGCGAGCGACGCCGGCGCGACGGTCGGGCAGTTGCCGGTGCCGCTGATGCTCGCCGCGACCGAGTCGATGACCGACGAGGAGACGGTGACGGCCACCGTCTGCGCCGTGCCGGCCGCGGCCTCGGCTGCGGTGAACTCGAGGCTGGTGGGATCGGCCGCGATGGGCGGTTGCGGCGTCGGGGTCGGAGTGGGCGTCGGCTGGCCGCCCCAGCCGTGGTCGGCAACCGAACGGGTCGCGCTCTGCGGCGCGGCCGGCCCGGACGGGGTGATGCTCGAGGGGCTCGGCGCACTGCCGCCGCCTCCCGAACAGGCAGCGAGCACTGCCACGGCGATCACCGCCGCCGTCAGCGTGCGCGCGAGCGGGCTACGATCGAACATCTGGGGACTCCCGGCTTCTCCAGCAAGTGGACACGCGACGGGCTCCAACGACCCGCCTCGCTTCACTGGTCGGCGTCCGAGACGACGCCCCTTACCTCGCGAAGGACGTCGTGTTCGCCGTCACAGGCAGCGCGTCGGCGGGCACGGTTTGACGGCCCGCTCCTCTTCCGGTAGACTACCGTTTCGGACGTGGAAGCCCAACGAGGGCGGCTAGCTCAGTGGGAGAGCGCTACATTGACACTGTAGAGGTCAGAAGTTCAATCCTTCTGCCGCCCACCACGCCAACGAGACCTCGCGATCGACGCGGGGTCTCGTTTTTCTTGCGGGCCCTTGCTCGATCTGCCGACCGTCAGTGAATGACGGCGCGGGCCAGCCCGTACGCGGCTCCGGCTGCCAGCGCGCCGATGATCCAGGTCTGCAGCGCGCCGGCCAGGACCCGCGTGTGGAGCAGGCGTGCACGGATCGCACCGAACGCCACCAGCGCAAACGAGGTGCAGCCGATCGACCACAGCAGCGCGACGTGCGCGTCGGCAATGAACACGTAGGGGGCGAGCGGGAAGATCCCGCCCAGCACGTAGCCGCCGCCGACCAGGACCGCGCTGCGCGGCGCGGCCCGCTCGTCGGGCCGTTCCAGGCCCAGCTCGTTGCGCATCATGAAGTCGACCCACGCCTGTTGGTCGTGCGCGATCTGGTCGACCGCCTGCGAGAGCACCGGCTCGCGTAGCCCGTACCCGTGCAGGATCGAGGCGACCTCGGCCCGCTCTTCGCCAGGGATCGCGATCGTCTCGTCGACCTCGCGCTGATACTCCCGCGCGTAGTGCTGGGCATCGGTGCGCGCTGCCAGGTAGCCGCCCAGCCCCATCGAGATCGCGCCGGCGACGATCTCGGCGAGCCCGGCGGTGAGGACGATGCCGCTGGCGGCGACGGCCCCGGTCACCCCGGCAGCCAGCGCGAACGGGACGGTCAACCCGTCGGCCATGCCGAGCACCAGGTCGCGCAGCGTCTGGGCTTGCGTGTCGCTGCCGTGGCCCTCGTGGTGGTGGTCGATCTGCGCGCTCATCCGGTGCAGTCTAGCGGCTGGCCCGCTTTTCGTCACGCCGTAGCGCGCGGTGAGGCTCACCGAAGGCGCACGGCGAAGGGATCGGCCGTGACCACCAGCACCGTCGACATCGCTCATCTCCGGCACACCGCGGCGCACGTGCTCGCGTATGCGGTGCAGGACCTGTTTCCCGAGGCCAAGCCCACCATCGGTCCCGCCATCGAAAACGGCTTCTACTACGACTTCGACCGCGGCACACCGTTCACGCCCGAAGACCTCGAGAAGCTGGAAGCACGGATGCGCGAGATCGTCGCGGCCAACTACCCGATGACCGGCCGCCGGGTCACCCGCGAAGAAGCGATCGACACGTTCCGCGACAACCCCTACAAGGTCGAGATCGCGCGCGAGATCCCCGAAGGGGATCCGATCACCCTCTACACGATCGGCGACTTCACCGATCTGTGCCGCGGCGGCCACGCCGATTCGACCGGGGAGATCGGCGCGCTCAAGCTGATGTCGGTCGCCGGCGCGTACTGGCGCGGTGACGAGCACAACCCGATGCTCCAGCGCATCTACGGCACCGCCTTCACGACACCGCAGGAGCTGGACGACTACCTGACCTTCCTCGAAGAAGCGGCGAAGCGCGACCATCGCAAGCTCGGCGCCGAGCTCGACCTCTATCACGTCGACGAGCTCGCCGGCGGCGGCCTGGTGTTCTGGCATCCCAAGGGCGCGCTGATGCGCGGGATCGTCGAGCAGTTCATCCGCGAGGGTCTGCGCGAGCGCGGCTATCTGCCGGTCGTCACGCCGCACGTCGTGCACGAGAACCTGTACGCGACCTCGGGTCACCTCGAGCACTTCGCCGACGGAATGTTCGGGCCGATCGAAGTCGAGGGTCAGCGCTTCCGGCTCAAGCCGATGAACTGCCCCGGTCACATCCTGATCTATCGCAGCGACGCGCGCTCGTATCGCGACCTGCCGCTGCGCTACAGCGAGTTCGGCACCGTCTACCGCTTCGAGCGCAGCGGCACGCTGCACGGGCTCACCCGCGTGCGCGGCTTCACCCAGGACGACGCGCACCTCTTCTGCACCCCCGAGCAGCTGCAAGGCGAGTTCGAGCAGACGCTCGACGAGGCGCTGCGGTTGATGGAGGCGTTCCAGTTCACCGACTTCGAGTACTTCCTGAGCACGCGCGCGGAGCGCGGCCCGACCGACGAGATCGCGGAGGCGGCGATTCGCAACGCGCTCGAGTCGCACAACCTGCCGTACGGGATCGACGAAGGCGGCGGCGCGTTCTACGGGCCGAAGCTCGACATCAATTTGCACGACGCGATCGGCCGCACGTGGCAGCTCGGCACGGTGCAAGTCGACTTCGTCCTGCCCGAGCGCTTCGATCTCAAGTATCGCGGGGCCGACGGCGCCGACCATCGGCCGGTGATGATCCACCGCGCGCTGGCAGGCTCGATGGAGCGCTTCTTCGGCGTGCTCATCGAGCACTTCGCCGGCGCGTTCCCGGCCTGGATCGCGCCGGTCCAGGCGGTCGTCGTCCCGATCTCCGAGCACCAGCTCGACTACGCCTACGGCGTGCGCGATCAGTTGCGCGCCAAGGGCTTTCGCATCGACGCCGACGCGTCGAACGAGAAGCTCGGCTATAAGATCCGCCACTGGAAGACGCAGAAGCTGCCGTACATCCTAGTGGTCGGCAAGAGCGAACTGGCCGACGGCACCGTCAACGTCAACGAACGCGGCAGCGAGGACAAGCGCACCGTCACCGTCGACGTCTTCGCCGACGAACTGGCCGCGCGGGTCGAAGCGCGCCGTTAGTCGATGATCGGCAGCAACGCGTCGCCGGCGGGAGCGATCTCGATGGCGACGGCGTTGCGGCCTTCGTGTTTGGCGCGGTAGAGGGCCGCATCGGCGCGCGCGAGCAGTTGCGAGACGCCCACGTCGCGCTCGCCGAGCATCGCGACCCCGATGCAGATCGTCGCAACGCCGGTACTGGTCGGCGCACGACGGTGCGGGATCACCAGGTCCTCCACCGAACTGCGTAATCGCTCGGCGACCAAATAGGCACCCTCGGCGTCGGTCTCGGGCAGGACCGCGACGAACTCATCGCCGCCCCAGCGCGCGACGACGTCGCCGGGCCGCAATGCCGCCGCGCGCAACGCGCCCGCGACCGCGCGCAGCGCGTCGTCGCCGGCCACGTGCCCGTAGGTGTCGTTGTACCGTTTGAAGCCGTCGACGTCGGCCAGCAGCAGCGCGAGCGGCCGGCGCGTCCGGCGCGACGCGCGGATCGCACCTTCGAGCCCTTCTTCGAAGAAGCGCCGGTTGGGTAACCCCGTCAAGCCGTCGATCATCGAGAGATCGCTCAGCTTGGCGAACAGCACGTGGATCTGGCGCAAGTACGCCCACAGCACCGCCGTCGACGAGACGACGACCAGCAGCCGCGCGAGGTACCAGCCCACCGTGTAGCGCACGCCGGCCGAGAGCGTCACCTGCACGTCGAGGACGGCGGCGGCGAGCGCGACGATCAGCCACGTCTGCAACACCGTGCGGCCTTGCGTCGTGACGACCGCGAGCGCGAGCACGACCAGGTTGGTGAGGACGATGAATTCGCCGAAGCTGGTGCGCGCGATGCCGGTATAGGTCTCGCCCTGCACGTCGGCCGAGAGCGGCTGCGCGTACGCGATGATGCCGGCGATGCCGACCGCGGAAAGCACCAGCGTCAAAGCGACGAGTGGGCCGGTCCAGCGTACGGCGGTGGCGCGGTCGGGAACACTCCACTTCGCCCGATCGGCGAGCAGCGCGACCAGCACCACGACGGCGAACGCGACGTGCCAGAGCGCCCACAGCCAGTACGACGCGCCGACGTCGACCGTGATCGGGAACAGCCCGGGAAAACATACCACGTAGGCGCACGCGCAGACGCCGGCGGCGAGGTACGCGCAGCCGAGGATCGCCGTGCCCAGCAGACGGCTGGCCTGAAATTGGCTGAGCAGCAGAGAGCCGGTGACCAGATAGCCGAAAAACGCGATCCCCAGTAACGCGGGGAGCAGCCCGGGCGCGCGCGGCGCGGGGGCCGCCGCCCAGGGCAACGCGACGATGCTGATCGCGGCGAGTCCGAAGATCACCACGATCGCGACCCCGCGCTGGCGCCCGTCGACGGGCGCGGTAGCGATGCTGAGCACTGCGAGCTAGCTTTTGCGACGCAAGCCGCTCAGGCCTGGACGCAAGGCGGTGTTGGGCAGGATCACGCAACCGATGCGCGCTGCCTGCGGGTCTGCTCGGAGGTGCTGCTGCTCGGGATCGAGACGTCCTGCGACGACACGGCGACTGCGGTCGTCCGTGACGGCGTGCACGTGCTCGCGAACGTGTCGACCAACCAGGATGCCTTCCACGCCAAGTACGGCGGGATCGTCCCAGAGATCGCTTCCCGCCAGCACGCTGCGCTGCTCTCGGCCGCCGTCGACGACGCGCTGGGCCGCGCCGGCGTCGGCTTGGGGGAACTCGACGGGATCGCCGTCACCGCCGGTCCCGGCCTGATCGGCAGCCTGGTCGTCGGCGTCGCCGCCGCCAAGGCGCTCGCGTTCGCGACCGGTCTGCCGCTCTACGCGGTGAACCACTTGCACGGGCACATCTTCGCGGCGTTCCTCGAGCGCGACACGCCGCCGGCCTATCCGTTTCTCGCCTTGCTCGTCTCCGGCGGCCACTCGCAGGTGGTCGCCGTCGACGGGCCGAGGACGATGCGCATCCTCGGCAAGACGCGCGACGACGCGGCCGGCGAGGCGTTCGACAAAACGGCGCGTCTGCTCGACCTGCCGTTCCCCGGCGGCCCGGCGCTCGAAGCGCTCGCGCGCGAGGGCGATCCCGCCGCGATCGCGTTTCCGCGCCACCGGCCAGACCCGGGCACGCTCGACATGAGCTTTTCGGGCCTCAAGACCGCGGTGCGTTACTTCCTCGAGTCGCCGCGCGGTCGCGAAGCGCGCCGCGCCGACGTCGCGGCGTCGTTCCAGGCGGCGGTCGTCGACGTGCTGATCGATCGTGTCGGACGCGCGCTCGACGCCGGCGAGTATCGCGCGCTGGTGCTCAGCGGAGGCGTCGCCGCCAACGGCGCGCTGCAAGCCGCGTTCGCAGCACTGGGCGCGCGGCGCGGCGTGCCGACCTTCATCCCGGCGCGCGCGTTCTGCACCGACAACGCGGCGATGATCGCCGCCGCCGCCGAAGCGCGTGCGCCGAGCGCACGCGCCGACGCCCTCACGCTGGTCGCCGACCCGAACCTGGCCTTCGCCGAGCGCTGAACGCCGCGCTACGCGTGGCCGTGTTCGAGCAGGTAGTCGATGGCGTGCGCGAGGTTGGCCTGAGTCGGCTCGTCTTCGTAGAGCAACCCGTTGAGGAAGAACGCGGGCGTGCCGGGGATTCCGCTGTCCTCGCCGCCCTCTTTCACGTCCGCGATCACCGGCGCGTACGTTCCTTCGCGCAGCGCGGTCGCGAGCGCGTCGCCGTCGAGCCCGATCTGCTTCGCATAGTCGATCAGGTGCTTGACGTCGAGCGCGTTCTGATGGCGGTAGAGCAGATCGTGGAATTCCCAGAACTTGCCGTGATCGGCGGCGAACTCGGCCGCTTCGGCGGCCTTCTCCGCGTGCGGATGCTGCTCGAGCGGAAAGCTGCGAAAGACGATCCGCAGTTGCTTGGAGTAGCGGTGCGCCAGCGCTTGCACGGCCGCCTCGGCCGCGCCGCAGTACGGGCACTCGAAGTCGCCGTACTCGACCAGCGTCACCGCCGCATCGGCAGGGCCGCGCACGTGATCGTCGGGGCCGACCGGAATCGTGAGCCGGGCCTGCTCGTCCTCGTCGCTCATGTGCCCTCCTCGAGCGGACCGGCCCAGCGCCGGATACCGTTCTCGACCGCGGCGAACTCCGCCGGCCGCACGCGGTCGCGCAGCGCCTCTTCGGTGCGCGCGGTCCCATTGACTGCGACCGGGATGCGGACCAGGACCTCACCGCGATCGGTCTGCTGGGTGACGCGGTGGAAGGTCGCACCGACCCACGGGACGCCATCGCGCAGTGCGTCGCGCAGGGCGTGCGCGCCGCGCAACGCGGGGATGCGCGTTCCGTCCGGCGCAGCGAGTGTATCGGCGCGCGGATCGAGCGGAAGAAAGGCCGGGTGGACGTTGAGCGTCGCGCCGAAACGGCCGAGGAAGGCCGGCGCGAGCAGATGCATCCAGCCCAGCAGCAGCACGACGTCGGGTGCGGTGTCGGCGACCGCCTCCAGCAGGCGTGCGTCGTACGCGTCGCGCGACTCGCTCGCGCGGTCCCACGGCAGCGCGATCGCGGGAACGTCGTGGTCGCGCGCGGCACCGAGCGCGCCGGCATCGGGATGGTTCGCGATCAAAGCGCCGATTTCGATCGGCAACGCGCCGGCGGCGACGCGCTGCAAGACGTTGCGCGCGTTGGTCCCGGCGCCCGATGCGAGGATCGTCGCGCGGTGACGACGCCGGAACGCCGGGGGAAACGAGTCGACGACGCGCGCGCCGGTCAGGTGCGTGACCAGCGCGATGAACCGCTCGCCGTCGGCGGCCGGGAACAGCGCTTGGGTGTACCCGCGCGCACGCAGACTCGCCAGCACGGCCGTCACCAAGATCGCGCCCAGGCCCGTCCCGCGCTCGCTCGCCGCGATGCCGATCGGACCGACCAGCCCGACATCGGTGCGGTCGCGCCAGGTGCGCAGCCAAGTACAATGGCGATCCATCGGCTTGTCGAACGCCATGAAGCCGACGACCGTGCCGGCGCGCACCGCCGTCCAGGCGTTGCCCGCGTAGGCTTCGGACGACCAGGTGGAGCCGGGGAAGGTGGCGTCGATCCAGGCCGCCAGGTACTCGTCGCGCGGCTCGGTCTGCCGCAGCTCGTAGCCCGCGATCGTCGCGCGCTCGTGCACGCGCGCCGACGCCTCGGCCGCCACGTGCCGATCGTCGAGCTCCGCCAGCAGCGTGACCGGCATGTTCAGCCGCGGGCGGGACGCACGACGACACGCGGTTCGTCGTCGCGCCGTGGCTGCACGAACCCGACCACGCGCGCCTGCGGCGCAGCCGCGATCGCTGCGTCGACGTCGGTGAACGGCACGATCAGCGTGTAGCCGACGCCCATGTTGAGCGTGCGGTAGCGTTCCTCGAACGCGAGGTTGCCGCGGCGCACCAGTTCGACCATGATCGCCGGCACCTCCCAGCGCGTCTGCTCGAAGACGGCCTTGGCGTGCTCGGGCAGCGTGCGCGGGACGTTGTCGAGCAGCCCGCCGCCGGTGATGTGCGCCATCGACTTCACGTCGGCGACGGCGCGGATCGCGCGCACCGGCGCGAGATACGAGGGATGCGGAGCGAGCAGCGCGTCGCCGTAGGTGCTCTCGCCGAACGGCTGGCCGTATTCGTCCTCGGCGATCAGTGCGCGCGCGAGGCTGTAGCCGTTGGTGTGCAGGCCGACGGCCGGTAAGCCGAGGATCGCGTCGCCGTCGGCGACGCGGTTCGGATCGGGCATGGCGTCGAGTTCGACCAAGCCGACGATCGTGCCGGCAAGATCGAAGTGCTCGGGTCGATAGACGCCCGGCATCTCGGCCGTCTCACCGCCGAGCAGCGCACAGCCGTTCTCGCGGCACGCACGGTGCACGCCCGACACGACCAGCGCGGCCAGCTCCGCGTCGAGCTTCCCGACCGCCAAATAGTCGAGAAAGAACAGCGGATCGGCGCCGGTCACCAAGATGTCGTTGACGCAGTGGTTGACCAGGTCCGCGCCGACGGTGTCGTAGCGCTCGAGGGCAGCGGCGATCAGCAGCTTGGTGCCGACCCCGTCGGCCGATCCGACCAGCGCGCGCTTGCTGTCACCCGGCAGCCGGAACAGGCCGTTGAACCCGCCCAGCGACCCGAGCTGGTCGGGGTGCGTCCAGCTCGCCGTGACGTCTCGGTACTTCTGTACCGCTAGGTTTCCGGCATCGATGTTGACGCCGGCGCGCGCGTACGCGTCGGTGCTCATCGGAGGGCCCCGAAGAAAAGGGGCGTAACCCCAAACAGATTGTCCATCACGGTCGATGTGGCCGTTTCTGTCCCCCTGGAGGAACTCCATGCAGGTCCACGTCTCGCACGACGCGGTCGCGACGGTTGCGACCGGCGCGCTGGTCGTCCCGGTCTTCGCCGGTGCCGCCCTCGAGGGCGCCGCGGCCGAGGTCGATCGCGCGCTGGGCGGTGCAATCGCCGACGTCCTGACCGGCGAGATCACCGGCAAGCCGAACGAGACCTCGCTGATCCACGCCAAGGACGCCCCGTTCAAGCGCGTGCTGGTCATCGGGGTCGGCGAGCGGACGAAGCTGACCCCGGGAGCACTCTCCAAGTACGCGGGCACCGCCGTGCGCTACCTCGGCAAGCGCGGCGTCGCGACGATCGCGATCGCGCTGCCCGAGGGTGTCGACGCCGAACGCGCCGCCTCGGCCGTCGCCGAAGGCGCGCAGACCGCGACCGTCGACGCGACGATCTACCGTACCGAGCCCGACAAGCCGGTCGTCACCACCGACGTCACGATCGTGAGCGGCAGTGCCGATCGCGATGCCGTGACGCGCGGTGCGAACCGCGGCGCGATCCTGGGTGAAGCGATCAACGCCACCCGCACGATGGCGCTTACGCCGGGCAACGACATGACGCCGACGCACCTCGCCAATCGCGCCAAGGAGCTCGGCGCCGATGCCGGCCTCGAGGTGACCGTCTACGACGAAGCGTGGATGACCCAGAAGGGCATGGGCGCGCTGCTCGGCGTCTCGCGCGGCTCCGACGAACCGGCGACGCTGACGGTGATGCGCTATCAGGGCGATCCGTCCTCGAACGAGACGCTGGCGCTGGTCGGCAAGGGTCTCACCTTCGACTCCGGCGGCATCTCGCTCAAACCGCCCGAGAACATGCACGAGATGAAGTACGACATGTCGGGCGGCGCCGGCGTGATCGGCGCGATGTGGGCGATCGGCAAGCTGCGCCCGAAACTCAACGTCATCGGCGTCGTCCCCTCGTCGGAGAACCTGCCGGGACCGCGCGCGATGAAGCCCGGCGACATCCTGCGCGCGATGAACGGCAAGACGATCGAAGTGCTCAACACCGACGCGGAAGGCCGGCTGATCTTGGCCGATGCGCTGGCGTACGCGGTCGAGCTGGGTGCGACGAAGATCGTCGACGCCGCCACGCTGACCGGCGCCTGCGTGGTCGCGCTCGGTCACGCGGCCAGCGGCGTCATGTCGAACGACGAGACGTTCGTGAACAGGTTCCTGGCGCTCGTCGGCGACGTCGGCGAGAAGTATTGGCGCCTGCCGCTCTACCCCGAGTTCGACACGCAGATCAAGAGCGAGATCGCCGACCTCAAGAACACCGGCGGTCGCCCCGGCGGTGCCGAGACGGCCGGCGCGTTCCTCAAGAACTTCGTCGCCGACACGCCGTGGATTCACCTCGACGTCGCCGGCACCGCCTACTCCGAAGGCGAGACGTCGTACCTGGCCAAGGGCCCGACCGGCATCCCCGTGCGCGCCTTCGTCACGCTAGCGGAAGACCTCGCCGCGCACGGCTTCTCCACCAACGGCGTCGCGAAGGCCGCCGCGACGGTCTGATCTCCGCTTTAGAGATTCTTCAGATTTTTCGGCCACGGTACGACCATGGGAGCGACCCGTAAGACGTCCCTTCCTCACGGTCGCCTCGCCGCGCTCTGCGCGACATTGGTCTTTGCCCTGATTCCGCTCGAAGGTGGCAGCCACATGACGTCAGATCAGAAGGCGTCCGTCGTCCTCGTACACGGCGCCTGGGCCGACGCCTCCAGCTTTGACGCAGTCGCCCGCGAATTACAGAAGGACGGGTACACGGTCTACGCTCCGCCCAACGGGCTCCGCGGTCTCGCGTCGGATGCGAACGTCATCTCAGCCTTTCTGAAGACGATCAGCAGCCCCGTCATTTTGGTCGGCCATTCCTACGGCGGCGCCGTGATCAGCGTGGCGTCCGTCGGAAACGCGAACGTGAAGGCGCTGGTCTATGTCGACGCGTTCGTGCTCGACACCGGCGAAAGTCCAGGAAGCGTCCTGGCGCCGTACCCGCCTCCGCCGAAAGACTTTTTCACGGCCGTGCCGTTGGGCAACGGCGTGACGGACCTCTATATCTCGCAAAGATACTACGGCGCGGTGTTCGCATCAGACGTTCCGGCACCGAAGGCAGCGGCGATGAGCGCCGAGCAGCGTCCCCTTGCGGCGTCGATCTTCGAGGACAAAGCGCCCGAGAGCGAAGGCTGGAGGACGATCCCGTCCTGGTACGTGATCGGTGACCTCGATCAGATGATTCCGCCGCCTCTGCAACTGAAGATGGCGGAGCGGGCGAAGGCGCACATTTCGCACGTCAACGGATCTCACCCGAGTATGGTCCAGCACCCGGAGGCGACGGTCGCGGCAATCATGGCGGCCATGGAGGCCACCCACACGCGTTGAGCGCCGCTCAGGCTTTGAGGGCGGGCTGCATGTCGGCTGGCGGGATGTGCGAGACGGCGGGCATGCTCGGGTAGCGGCCGGTCAGGCAACCCAGGCAGAAGTCGGTGCGCTCGCGGCCGGTCGCACCGACGAGATGCTCGATGCTCAGGTAGCCGAGTGAATCGGCGCCGACGCGCTCGCAAATCTGCTCGACGGTGAGGTTGGCGGCGATCAGTTCGGCGTAGGTCGCCATGTCGACGCCGAGATAGCACGGGTGGACGATCGGCGGCGAGGTGATGCGCAGATGGACTTCGCGCGCGCCCGCGTCGCGCAGCAGCGAGACGATGCGCGGCGTCGTCGTCCCGCGCACGATCGAGTCGTCGACCACGACGACCCGCTGGCCGCGCAGGTTCTCCACGATCGGGTTGAACTTGAGCTGTACGCCTTGGCTGCGCATCTTCTGATTCGGACTGATGAACGTGCGCCCGATGTAGCGGTTCTTGATGAGCCCTTCGATATACGGCAGGCCGCTCTCGGCGGCGAAGCCGATGCCGCCGGGGATCGCGCTGTCGGGGACGGCCATCACGACGTCCGCGTCGACCGGGTGCTCGCGCGCCAGCGCGCGGCCCATCTCGTAGCGCGCCATGTAGATCGAGCGACCGCTGAGCACCGAGTCCGGCCGCGCGAAGTAGATGTACTCGAACATGCACAGCGCGGGCGGCTTGACGACCTCGGTGTGTTCGGTACGGATACCGTCTTCGTCGATCAGCACGATCTCGCCGGCGGCGACTTCGCGCAGGTAGTGCGCGCCGACCGTCGCCAGCGCACACGACTCCGAGGCGAGCATGTAACCCGACTCGCCGTACGTCCCGATGCAGAGCGGGCGCACGCCCCACGGATCGCGGAAGCCGTAGAGCGCATCGCGCGTGCACAGCACGACCGAGTACGCGCCTTCGGCCACCCGCATCGCGGCCTTGATCTTGTCGGTCCACGTCGCCCCCGGCGCGTAGGCGATCGTCTTGGCGAGGATCTCCGAGTCGGAGGTGGCCTGCAGCCGCGCCTCGTCGGGCAAGAGCGCTGCCAGCTCGTCGGCGTTGGTCAAATTGCCGTTGTGGCCGAACGCAAACGGTCCGAGGTCGGACTCGTCGATGAACGGTTGCGCGTTGACCACGATCGAGCTGCCGGTCGTCGAGTAGCGGGTGTGCCCGATGGCGACGTTGCCACGCAGCCGCCCGAGGATCTCCTCGTCGAAGACGCCGGTGATCAGGCCCATCTCGCGGTGGCCGTCGATCTGCGTACCGTCGCCGACGGCCAGACCGGCGCTCTCCTGTCCCCGGTGCTGCAGCGCGTACAGCCCGAAGTAGGTCAACCGAGCGACGTCTTCGCCGGGCGCGTAGATACCGGCGACCCCGCACGCTTCATGGAGGACGTCACCTGCCGGTTGGGCGGCTTCCTCGTCGTATGCGCGCGCCATGGAACATGGTTCACGAACCGCCGCCCGCGGTCCCGGTTTCAGGTCAATCGCGCGAAGAGGACCGTGACCCGAAGATCTGCAGCAGCGCGATGAAGATGTTGAGCGCGTCGAGGTAGATCGAGAGCGCCAGGTCGACGGCGGTCGCGCCGCCGCCGCCCGCCCGGATGCGGCTGAAGTCGATCAGCGTCCAGAGCGTGAAGACCCCCAGCGTCAACCAGGCGTACGTCGTCGGCTGGATCCAGCCCAGGTGGAAGAAAAACGAGATGAAGCCGACGACGATGAGCGCCAGCAGCAGGCCGAACGCGACCGAGGTGAAGCGGCGCCAGTCGACCGAGAACAGGTTTGCGACGGCGCCCAGGACGAGCATCCCGGCGCCGGTCGTGCCGGCCGCGTTGACGACGACGTCTTGGCCGAAGGCCAGCACGTAGCGGTGGATGGTCGGCGCCAGGCCGATCCCCTCGAGGAAGGTGAAGGCGTAGAACCACAGCAGCGCGGCCTGCTGATTGCGGCGCTGGGCCGAAATCACGAAGATCAGCGCGAACGCGGCGATGAAGGCGATCAGCCCCACCCCCGGCGCGACGTCGCGGAACAAATACGAGGCGACGGCGGTCAGGACGAATCCGACCCCGGTGATCCCGAAGACCCGCCCCAGGAGTCCGGCCGTGCCGACCTGCGGCCCCGCGGTGCTGAAACGTGGCTGCGTCTGATACATGCATCCCTCACTACCCGCCAGGCGGCGCGCCGGTTACGGACGAAACGGGGGGACTCGATGGTCCTCGCGTCCCGCTTGAAGACCGTGGCGCTCGGCGTGCGCCGCGTGCCCGGCGCCTACCTCGCGGCCCTGGCTGCGTTCGTCGTCATCCTCGCCAGCTCACACCTGCGGTCGACCCAGCAGAACAACTACGTGCGGGTCGCCGATGCCTGGCTCCACGGTCACATGTGGATCGATTGGCCGGGCCGTTGGATGGACGCGGTGGCCTACCACGGCCAGCACTACGGGGTGGACGGTCCCGTCCCGGCGATCTTCCTGATCCCCTCGGTCCTGATCTGGGGCAACGCCGCC
>Ga0181531_10000521_pt1 | contig 25649 bp, 19 predicted proteins | sample PEATcosm2014_Bin_38_FD_119743 | JGI IMG/M metagenome (GOLD analysis project Ga0181531, IMG submission 119743) | Peatland microbial communities from MTU Mesocosm Facility, Houghton, MI, USA - PEATcosm2014_Bin11_10_metaG | ecosystem: Environmental > Terrestrial > Soil > Wetlands > Peat | place...
ACAACCAGCGTCACGGCAATCACTACAGCAGTGACAGCAAGGGCATTGAGCCAGAGAGTTCGCATGAGTTTGTAGTTGCGCAACGTGACGGGCACACAGCCTAGCTCGTCTTCCTCAGATATCAGGCAGCCTTCCCTATTTCGGTGGCGCCTTCCACTTCAATCAATTTTCCGGAACGCACGTCGTAGATGAACCCGTTGACAGGTATGGATTTAGGAACGAGCGGATGAGTGCGGATACGCTCGACGTCGTCAACGACGGCCTGAGCCTGATCGCGGATGGTAAGCCATTCGATGTACTCACCGGCAGTGGATCCGGGACCGTGGCCTACATCGCGGAAACCGCTCGGCGTCAATTCCGCGGTTTCCAGGCTCGAAGCCAGCAGCCCGCGCATGACTTCATTCGTGAAAAACTCCATCCCGCAGTCGGTGTGGTGGATCACAAAGAATTCCCGGGTGCCCAGCAGCTTGTAGCTGATCACGAGGGACCGGATGGCGTCGTCACTGGCCCGTCCACCAGCGTTGCGGATCACGTGCGCGTCTCCTTCGGCTAGGCCGGCATATTTGGCGGGATCGAGGCGGGCATCCATGCAGGTGAGAATTGCAAAGCGGCGGGCTGGCGGCAAGGCCAGTTTGCCCCTGTCTCCAAAGTTAGCGGTATAGGCGCGGTTGGACGCAAGTACTTCCGAACGAATCTGACTCATAGGAATCTCCCCCAGTTGATCAATTTGGCTTACGGCCCCCAGAGGCGCGGCCCTCAGGACCTCGGCACGAACCGTCCGATCACCACCACGAAAGTGGCATGGCAACCAAGTTTTGGAGACTATACCATATAGCCGATGGAGGTACTAGACATTGGCTGATAGAATTCCCATGCATCTCCCAGAGGAGTGGTGAACACGGCAAATTCTTTCCCTCGGGATGAAACGGATAGTCTTCCCAGAAGGACTAGCTGTTCGCCAAAGCGGTTAAAGGCTCGAAAAGGCCATGTCGGTGGTCCCTGGATTGCGTGTCGAGTAGGTTGATCGACATAGATTTAATACTGGAGTCAGGATGCACGCGAATCGAAGCGAAAGCCTGGTGGGCCCCCAGTTCACGGTCGCAATCGTTGGAGGAGGATTTGCGGGAGCGACTCTCGCGGCCCAGTTGTTGAGCAAGTCCGGCGGCACCGTCTCCGTAATTCTCATTGAGAGAAATGCTCGCTTAGGCCGCGGTGTGGCCTACGGCACCCGGTGCACGGAACACCTGCTGAATGTCCGGGCAAGGAACATGAGCGCCTATCCGGACGATCCGGAGCACTTTCTGCGCTGGGCGCGTCTCAACCACGACCCCGGCGTGACTCCCGACGATTATCTTCCACGCCGCGTTTATGGGGAGTATGCCGCATCCCTGCTGCAGCAAGAAATCGAACGTTATCCCGGCCGGCTCGAACATGTGCAAGATGAAGCTGTCTCGGTAGCTTGGGTTGAGGGTGCGGCAGAGATCCGTCTTCGCAGTGGCGGGAGGCGACTCGCGAAGAAGGTGGTGATTGCACTTGGCAATTTTCCGCCCGGAGATCCCCGACTCCCGGGAAAGACACCACACAGCCAGCGCTATGTTCCCAATCCGTGGGCGGCTAGTGCGCCTAGCGACCTCGCCAAGGACGGCAGCGTTCTGCTGGTCGGTTCCGGCCTCACCAGTGTTGATGTCGCTATTACGTTGCGCGAAAGCGGCTTCGGCGGCACCATTCACATGCTTTCCCGGCGTGGCTTGCTGCCACAGACTCACAAAGCGACTACTGCCTGCCAGCCTTTCTGGGACCAAAGTTCTCCCAGAACCGTGCGCGGACTTCTGCGCTTGATTCGCACTCAGGTAGAAGCAGCGGAAAGAGCAGGAAGTGGATGGCGAGCGGCGATTGACTCTCTTCGTCCATTCACGCAAGAAATCTGGCGCTCCCTTTCATTGCTGGAGCAGCGCCGGTTCTTGCGCCATGTCCGGTCCCACTGGGACGTGCATCGCCACCGCGTAGCCCCAGAAATCGGTGCGCGGCTTGCGTCGCAAATTCAAAAGGGCCAGATCGAGACGCATGCCGGGCGAATTATCGCGTACGCCGAACACACTGCCGGAGTCGATGTGACTTACCAGAACCGCGGGACCGGAGAGCTTGAACGTCTGCGCGTGGACCGCGTCATTAACTGTACGGGCCCGGAGAGTGATGTTCGCAAAGTCGACAATCCTCTGCTCACAAACCTTCTACGCCAGAGAATGGTCCGCCCCGATCCTCTGTATCTTGGCCTGGATGTCTCCCAGGATGGAGCCTTGATCGATGCCGACGGTGCCGCTTCGGATTTTCTCTACACCATTGGACCAGTTCGTAAGGGGAGCTTGTGGGAAACCATCGCTGTTCCCGAGCTTCGGGTCCAAGTCTCAGAGTTGGCAAATACTCTGCTAACCGCCGGCGAGATGCCGCATCCCGCCCCGGAGTCAGATCCCAAAAGCCTTCGCCCGGCCTCGATCGCAGCGATTGCTCGTCAGGGCGAAGGATCGACGCTGTACTTTGAACAGTTTTACCTGAGCTGCTTGGCTCACGCTTCTTACATGCTGGCGTCACAGGGGGAAGCAGTGGTGATCGATCCACAGCGCGACGTGGATGTTTACCTGAATGCAGCACGGGAGCATGGGCTAAGGATCCGCCACATCTTTGAGACCCATCTGCATGCTGACTTCGTTTCCGGACACAAAGAGTTGGCGGCACGTACCGGGGCCAAGATTTACATCGGTCCCAATGCGGGAGCAACTGTTCCCCACGTGGAGGTACGCGACGGTTTCGAACTGCGGGTAGGCAAGATGCGGATCACAGTTCTGGAAACGCCGGGGCACACGCCAGAGAGCGTCTGCTTGGTGGTCACCGATGAAAGCACGTCCGCCGATCCCTGGGCGGTTCTGTCCGGAGACACACTGTTTCTCGGGGATGTGGGGCGCCCCGATCTGTCGAAAACTCACACTCCCGCAGTGTTGGCGGGAATGCTCTACGACAGCCTGCATCACAAACTGCTCAAGCTCCCCGACGATGTGCTTGTCTACCCCGCCCATGGTGCCGGTTCTCTATGCGGGCGCAAGATGCGCGCGGAGCGCTTCTCCACGATCCGCACCGAACGGCTGACTAACTACGCTCTGCAGATCGGCAGCAGGGAAGAGTTCATTCGGCAACTGACCACCAACCTGCCGCCCCGTCCGGAATACTTTCCGCAGGATGCACGGATCAACCGAGCGGGTGCGCCTTCCTTGTCAGAACTTTCCACACTCGCTCCAATTTCACCCGAAGAACTGCAGTCCTTGCTTGTCGAGGGAGTGATCGCACTGGATGTCCGCCCGGGTGATGAGTTTGCTTCCGGGCACGTTCCCGGCGCAGTCAGCATCCCGCTCTCTGGAGAATTCGCATTCTGGGCAGGGAGCCTTCTAGGTTTATCTTCTCAGCCAGTGCTGATTGCGGCGTCACAGGAGCAATTGTCGGAAGCACGAACGCGGCTGGCCAGAGTCGGAATCGACGACGCACGCGGCTACTTAAAAGATGGAGTCGAGGGATGGACCGCGGCCGGGCTGCCTCTGACCGAGTTGAGCCAGATTAATGCACCAATCTTGAACCATCGTTTCCAGAATGACAGGGTTCAAGTATTGGACGTGCGCCGCAAGCCGGAGTGGGAAGCTGGTCACATCGAGGGTGCGATCTGGCGCTCTCTTGACGACTTCAAAGACTCAATGCCCGAGGTTGACCACCAGGTGCCGATCGCCGTTCTTTGCAAAGGCGGCTATCGAAGTCTGATTGCCTGCAGTCTGCTACAGCGCGCCGGATTTCGGAACGTGGCGAACGTGATAGGTGGTTTTAGCGCTTGGGAAAAAGCCCAACTGCCGTTCGTGACTGAGTCGGCTCTCGCCGTTTAAAGAACATACCGTGTTTCCCGTTTGCGGTTAAGCTGCGTTGCCTATTCGCGCCATTATACTCTAGTATATCGATGTACAAACTTGTATTGTACAAACCTCAATCGAAGGAGAGCTCCCCGCGCATGAATCTCGACCGCAAGAAATTGCTGGCACTTATCATGCTTCTCACTATCCCCGCCTCTGCTACCGACGGCTACTTTTCGACGGGCTACGGCATTAAGCAGCAAGGGTGGGGAGGCGCTGGTCTTGCTTTTCCCCAAGACAGCCTGGCGGCTGCGACCAATCCAGCGGGTATGGTTTTTGTCGGAAACCGCTTTGACTTCGGAATGACTTATTTCCGTCCCATTCGGGGCGCAACGATCACCGGAACCGGATTCGCGGACGGCCCTTACGATGCCAGCCGGCACAAGAATTACTTCATTCCCGAGATTGGCTACAACCATCTGGTCAATCCCAACTTGTCTCTCGGCGTTTCGATCTACGGCAACGGCGGAATGAACACCTCCTACACCACTCCGATTCCCCTCCTAGGTAGCACCCGAGCGGGAGTCGATCTTGAGCAGTTGTTCGTAGCCCCGACGGTGGCGTTCAAGGCGAACTCGCACAATGCCTTCGGTGCCTCGCTGAATGTGGGGTGGCAGAGATTCTCCGCTGGTGGTCTGCAGAACTTCGACAACCCTGTCGCTTCCAGTTCTCCTGGCGACGTCACCAATCGCGGTTACAACGCCTCCTATGGCGCAGGGTTCCGTGTGGGATGGTTGGGAACCATCAGTCAGTATCTGAGCGTTGGTGCAACGTACCAGAGCCGTACCTACATGCAGAAGTTCGACAAATACAAAGGGCTGTTCGCCGAGCAAGGCGGATTCGACATTCCCGCCAACTTTGCCGGCGGCGTCGCGGTGAAGGTCCATCCCAAGGCGACCGTCGCCTTCGATGTCGAGCGTATTCTCTACGGACAGGTGAAATCGATTGCGAATCTCGACTCGAACCAGGCTCAATTGGGCGCCAACAACGGCCCCGGCTTCGGATGGCATGACATCACGGCGATAAAGACAGGAATCAATTTCAAAGCCAGTTCCGCACTCACGCTGCGCGGCGGCTACAACCACTCGGGATTGCCCTTTGACGCTACTCAGACTTTCTTCAACCTGCTCGCGCCCGCTGTGGTGCAGAATCATCTAACTGCTGGACTGACGTGGGGGCTAAGCAACGGTAAAGAGATCAACGTCGCTTATCAGCACGCTTTCAAAAAGACGGTGAATGGCGTGAACTCGATTCCGATCCCGGGTGCCAACGCGAACCTACACATGTATCAGGACTCGGTCGGCATCAGCTTTGGGTGGGGCAGGTAGTATTGGAACAGTGATCGCGAAGGCAAATGATCGGCAACGTAATCTCGACGTTCGTTTCCTTTTCCGGCCCCTGGCCATGGTATGTGGCCGGGCCGGTGATTGGTTTGTTCGTGCCCGCGTTATTAATCGTGGATAACAAGGTGTTTGGAGTGTCGAGTAGCCTGAGGCATCTGTGTTCGGCTGTCCTGCCCAGCAAGCTTGATTACTTTCGTTACGACTGGAAGCGAACCGGCCTTTGGAATCTCTTTTTCGTCGTCGGCATCCTGGTGGGAGGCTTCCTCGCTTCGCACTGGGGAGGTTCGCAGAACATCGCAATCTCGGAGCAGACCAGGATCGCGCTGACGAAACTGAGCATCCACGATTTCTCCGGACTGGCGCCGCGCGAAATATTCGCGTGGTCTGCGTTGCTCACACTCAAAGGATTTGTCTCGGTGGTCTTGGGCGGAGTATTGGTCGGGTTCGGGACCGCCTATGCCGGAGGTTGCACTTCCGGTCACGCCATCTCCGGCCTTGCTGACCTGCAGCTATCGTCATTGATCGCGGTGGTAGGTTTCTTCGCCGGTGGTCTTATCGCAACTCATTTTCTTCTTCCGCTGTTCTTGTGAGAGCAATGTCCAACAAATCTACAACCGAGCAAACACCCCGGCAGGGTCAAAGGCAGTCTGGAATCGGCTTGCTGGCGTACCTTCTGCTCGGCATTGGCTTTGGTATCGTACTGACGAAGTCCGAGGTTGTTTCTTGGTTCCGAATCCAGGAAATGTTCCGCTTCCAATCTCCTCGCATGTACGAAATCATCGTCTCGGCGATTGTGGTCGCGGCAGCCTCCCTGGCGGTTTTGCGGGCGCTGGGCGCCAGAACAATCTGTGGTGAACCCGTCTACGTTCCGCCAAAAACTCTCGGCTACGGTGTGCGCTATGCGGTCGGCGGAACAATGTTTGGGCTCGGCTGGGCACTCACTGGAGCGTGCCCCGGCCCGCTTTTCGCCTTGGTCGGCAATGGTGTCACCGTCATGGCAGCAGCCATCCTGAGTGCGTTGGCCGGCACCTGGCTCTACGGCGTGCTCCGCCCGCAGTTGCCGCACTAGGCGAATCATCGCCCTGCACTCTCATCGTTCATTGCGCTCGGAGACGTGTGCACGAAAATGCACATACGCAAAATCGATCGAACAAAAAAGACTTGCAAGGCTATGATGTCGATTAATATAATAGACATACTTCCATAAGGGGCGAAAACAAGACATGGCGCGCCATCGCATCGGGTCCGTAGCTGTTCTGTTCGCACTGCTCTCCATCGGGAACATAACTCACGCTCAAACCTTTCGCGGCGGGATCCGCGGGACGGTGTTCGACCCGACCGGCGCCGTCGTCGCCGGGGTCGGGGTAAGAGCGCAGAGCGATTCGACCGGATTGGTCTATTCCACAACTTCGACCTCTGCCGGTGACTTCTCCCTGCCCGATCTCCCCATCGGCGCCTATTCCGTGTCCACGCATAAGGACGGCTTCCGCGACGCTGTCGCGCCTCACATTCCCATCGAGGCCGGAGTAGTGCGCAGCCTGCCCGTGCACCTGGAAATCGCTACCTCCCAGGGCAGCGTGGACGTGAGTTCCAACGCCTTAGCCGTGGAGACATCGACAGTGACGCAGACGAATGTGCTGGATGACTCGACCGTCGAGGCTATTCCTCTCAACGGCCGTGACTTCACCCAGTTGCTATCTTTCAGTCCCGGATACGCGGGTTATACCGTCGGCTTCCTCGGCGCTATCAACGGGACACAGGGGGACCAGATCAACTGGCAAATCGAGGGCGCCGACAACAACGATCTTTGGAACAACACTTCCGCCGTCAATCAGGGCGGAGTGTATGGCATACCCGGGGTGCTGCTCCCGCTGGATTCAGTGCAGGAATTCTCGCTCGTCACTCAGGGCAGTGCGGAGGCGGGACGAAATCCGGGAGGCGTTGCCAACATCTTGCTGAAGTCGGGCACGAATCAGATTCACGGTACTGCCTACTACTTCAATCGCAACGAAGCTCTGGCTGTCGTATCTCCTTTTGCTGCCAGCGGGTCAGAAAAGCAAGAGATTCGCAACCAGCAGTACGGCCTCAGTCTCGGAGGCCCGATCCGCAAGAACTCGACATTCTACTATGCCTCCTTTGAACGCCAGAGCTTCCTCATCGGATTGCCTGAGCATGTGACCGAGCCCTCTCTCGCCTACCAGGCTGCTGCGGAAGACGTGCTCAACAATCCCGGCGGCAAGTATGGCAACTATTCCCCCATCGCGGTAAATCCTGTCTCGCTCACGCTGTTACAGAACCTGTGGCCAGCAAACGCTCTTACCGGCCCCGCGATCCTGGATAATTATTTCAACCCCGGCCACGAGAATGGTGACAGCAACAACGGGATCATCAAGTTTGACCATTCCTTCACTGCGAGCCATCACCTGTCGCTGAGTGCGTTCGTGGGAGATGGAACGCAGACGGCTCCCACGAGTTCCTACCTGACGCCCTATTTCGAGCGGGCGCCGATGCATGCCGAGAACTGGGCGCTGGTGGACAACGTCATCTTTTCTCCGCGGCTGACCAGCCAGTTCACCTTCGGCTTGAACTACTTTCACCAAACCTTTGCGGACGCGAACCACAGCTACAATCCTGTCGCGCTGGGCTTCAACACGGGTGTGACCAACCCGGCGCTCTCTGGGGCTCCAAACATCACCATCGGAAGTTTCGACCCGATTGGTCCGACGCCCAGCTCCGGACGCGAAGACATTACCGGCCATATCACCGAGGCAGTGTCATACATTGTGGGAAAGCACCAATTGCGCTTCGGCGGCGAGATACGACGCGGGCAGGTTTATGACAACCAACACACCGGACAACGCGGTGCATTCAGTTATCAGCAGCTGACTTCCGATCCTTGGGCGAATTCGCCGCTGATCACGGATGGGAATGTTGGGGCGCTCGCCGACTTCCTGGAAGGTGAGGTTTACACCGCGAGCATCGTGCAGGGGAATCCTGCACGCAAGGTCTTCCAGAACAGCTTTTCACTGTTTACCCAAGACAACTGGCAGGTCGCTCCGCGGCTAAATCTGAATCTCGGCCTGCGCTACGACTACATCGGGCCCATCCACGACGGCAAGCAGGACCTTTCGACGTTCCTTCCGAACCAGGGTTTGGTTCTGGTGGGCTCGGGCATCGGTTCGCTTTACCCGCAGCAATGGCGCAATTTTGCACCGCGCGTCGGGTTTGCATATCAACCGACATTCCGTCACGATTTCGTCATCCGGGGGGCGTTTGGGGTCTACTACGACACGGTCAACGTGTCGCCGTTTCTGGGTAACAGCTTCGTCTTCAACGGCGGACCGAACGGCGTCCAGGAAAACCCGATCGGCGCCAATCCGGCAGTCAGCGTTTCACTTCCGCCGGGAACTCTGCTCCCCTCAAACGGGTCGCCGATCTTTGCTCAAGCCAGCGCCGGCGGCTTCGCCAACTTGTACTCGGTAAGTCAGCGCTTCCATACTCCCTATACCTACAACTTCAACCTGAACGTCCAGCAGGGGTTGGGAAAATCAGCGGTTTTGCAAGTCGGATACGTTGGCAGCCAAAGCCGCCACCTGCTCGAACTGATCGATCTGAACCAATCCGCGCTCGGCAGCGACTTCAATCCGGCGGATTTTGATCAGAATGGCAACAACATCACGCGCCCGTACTATGCGAAGTATCCAAGCTACGGCGTCATTGACGAAATGCAAACGCGCGCAAACTCCAACTACAACTCTCTCCAGGCTTCGTTGCGCACCTCGAACTGGCACGGCGTGGTGTCGCAGTTTCACTACACCTGGGCGCACACGCTCGATATCTCGAGCTTCGGCGGCGCTCCGCAGGACAGCACCAACCCGAACGCCGATTACGGCAACAGCGATTTCGACAGTCGCCATAACTTCACTGCATTCGTGCAATACAACATTCCAGGCTCGCACGGTCCGAAATGGCTCACTCACGGCTGGACGGTCAATTCGACGCTCAGCCTCCGCAGCGGCTTGCCCTTCGATCTGGATGCCATCGGCGATTGGAGCGGCACCGGCGAGAACCTGGACCGCCCCGTGCTCGTCGGCAATCCCTACTCGGGCGTTTCTCATGACGTCACCAGCAGCGGTGTCTACTGGTTCAATCCGAACGCCTTCGCCTTCCCCAATCCCGGTTCGTTCGGAACCTTCCGCCGCAATCAACTCTTCGGTCCGAACTTCAAGGACGTAGACCTTTCCTTCGACAAGTCGACCGCGATCACCGAACGCGTGCAAGCGCAATTACGGTTCGAGCTCTTCAACATTTTTAATCGCGCCAACCTTGGGAATCCGACTTTCTTGGGTGCGAATCTCTTGATTCCCGCCGGGCCCGGGGCGCCCTTCACGCTACCCATCACTTCCACTAATGGCGAGCAGTTTGGCTTGCCAGGCATCGGGCCCGGAGAACCATTTAACGTGCAAGTAGCCCTCAAACTGCAGTTCTAGCGCGGATTGGAAAGGGCGCCTTTGAAAGAGAAAGACCAAATGAAACGAAACAATGCACCTCGATCTATGAATGACGACAGACACCAACGCTTCTCACCATCACGATGGTTCGCACTGGCTCTCACGATACTCATCGCCCCGGCGGTTGTCGCCCAAACACCGTCCGCTCCCGCGGCGACCGGTGGCCAAGAGTTCCCCGTGCATCGCATTCCGAATCTTGGCCCCGGCGCCGAATTCTACTTCGCTCCCGATGGCCGCCACATCATCGGAAACGCCAAACAGGAAGGCGACACCAGCTACCACGTTTACACGCTCGCGATCGACGGCACGGAGATTCGCCGCATCAACGATCACGGCGACGACGCCTGCTCCTTTTTCTTTCCGGATGGCAAGCGAATCATTTGGACTTCCACGCGCGACCATTTAGATCTGCCCAAGTCGAACTACTCCGATCCCAATGACTATCCCCAGGGCTCTGAACTCTATACCTCGAACCTTGATGGCAGCGAGGTAAAGCGTCTTACCAACAATCTGGTTTACGACGCCGAGGTCTCGCTCGCTCCCAATGGGAAGTGGATTCTGTTCGGCAGCCAGCGCTCGGGAAAAATGGAACTCTGGAAGATGAACCCTGATGGCAGCGATCCGGTCCAGATCACTCACCTCGACGGCTGGCAGCCAGGCGGCGCCTTCGTATTTCGTGATAGCAAAACCATCATCTTTCGCGCCTGGCGTACGGCCGATGCCGTCGCCCGCAAAAGCCCTCTGCCCATGGTTCTGTTCACCATCAACGAAGACGGCACCGGACTGCGCCAGCTTACCCACGACGATGGCACCAACTGGTCGCCCTTCCCGGCGCCCGATGGTCATCATTATGTCTTCGTAAAAGTCCTGCCTCCCCACAACTTTGAAATATTCCTTGGCGATCTGAACAGCGATGAGCAGGTGCGCCTGACCTACAACGATGCGTTCGATGGCTACCCGTCTATTTCCCCGGATGGCCATTGGCTCATCTTCACATCGACCCGGGATTCCGCTCCGGGCGCGCACAGCACTGGAGTGTATCTGGAAGACATTTCCAGCCTTCACATCGGGCCGTCATAACGCGAAACATTCAGTTGCGGTCCGCAGTAGCCCCGCTGATGGAGAAATCGAAAATGAGTCGAACGGTGAATGTGCATCCCTCGAAATCACGCGTAACAGACTTCATCGCTGGCTTGAAGACTCTGGAGAAAGATCCCATCACATCGGAAGGACTCATGGACCGCTCACCGGAGCTTGTCCGGGACCGCTCTTCGCGCTCGTAGGCAGTGGCGTCACCGTGATGATCGTCGCGATCATCAGCGCCCTGGCTGGAACCTGGCTGTACGGTCCTCTGAGATCGAAAATCCCGCACTAGCGTCCCTGCTGTCGCCATCCTTTCAGCTAGGCAGTCTTGAGCACACGTCCGGAACGAGGGTTGCTTCGCTGGAAAATGTCCGCTAGATGTTCTGCCAGAGTGGCGGCTTGGGTGCGAATCTCAGGGACGGCAGTGGTTTCCCAAAAGCAGCCTTTGCGCACTGGTCCGATCGCGTACAGTCGATGCGAAGGCATGCCCTTGTAATCAATCAGCGCTCCGTGCTCGTTGACATCTACGCCAAGGAAAAGACGGTCGGGACGGGCGAATCCCTGCACTACCAGGCTGGTAATAAACGATTCATCGATGCGTCGGCAATCTGTTTCGGAACCGGAGCAATTGATTACACGATCCACCCGCACCGTCTTCACGGTTCGACTTTCCCGGTCCCGGTAACGGACTTCAGCCCTGTGATCGCTCTCGGAATATTGGGTAACCGTTCCCGTATGCAAACGCACTAAGCCGTCGCTCCGCATGTCGTCAAGCAAGTCAGCAATTTCCGGTGCGACGCGGTGACGATGCACATCCCAATAGGCTCGGACGTGGCGCACGAATCGGCGCTGTTCTTCAATCGGTAAAGAGCGCCACATTTCCTGCGTCACCGGCCGGAGGCTATCAATCACCGCTCGCCAGTTGATGCCCTGGGCGGCAGCGGCTCGTACCTGGCTGCGAATCACCCGCAGCAAACCGCGCACGGTTCGAGGAGATGTTTCATCCCAAAATATCGGCCACGGTTCATCCGGACGTTGTTGGCGACGTGGGCGAGGAAACAGTCCCTTGTGCGAAAGCACGTGAATCACTCCACGGAAGCCTTTCGATTTGAGTGCCATGATGAGGTCGACGCTGGTGAGCCCCGAACCCAGCAGCAAAACGCTGCCGGTTGTGGGCAGCTCTTCCAGCACATTCTTGGCCCAGGCAAACTGAAAATACAACGAGGCGGAAGTTGTGAGCCCGGGCAGTTTAGGATTGGCGGGCGGAAAATTTCCTGTCGCCAGCACTACGACGCTTGCCAGCAGTTCGGTGCCTAGGTTGGTTTGGACTGCGAGTCTGCCTTTCCGGCGGTGGAGCGAACGTGCTTCGTCCCGAATCCACTGAAAACGCTCCTTACCAAACTCGTCCAGAGTCGCTTCCAGCAAGCTGCCCACGTAAGCGCCGTAGACGGAGCGGGGTGGGAAACTACGCGCCTGCAACGAAGCATCGTAGTGGGTTCTTGCCCAGCGTAGAAAATCATCGGGTGCGTCGGGCCATGCGCTCATCTCCCCGGCGGGCACGTTGAGGAGATGAAATTGATGCGGGCTGCCGTAAGCGAGGCCTCGTCCGGGCAGGGTCCCCCGGTCGATGACGGCAATGGACAAGTCCGTGTCCTGTAGCAGGTGCACAGCGAGCATCGTCCCGCTGAACCCACCACCAATGATCAAAATGTCGAATTGCCGGTCACTCACAAGTAAAGGCCCCATTAATCCCTAGCAGTATAATAGACATTATTTCTTAATGGTAGCAAGCCTTTGGCCGATTCTCGGGCGGAAGGGCTTTGCTGCAAGAGGTTGCGTTAGCAGCCATCGCCCGGTCCCCGGGCGCATTCCCTGTCTGGAGAGCGCAATCGCTTTCACATTTCGCCGCACGGAACAGCGCGTGGCATCAGTAATTTACGCCCTCACTCGATGTGATCTTGAGAATCCCAAGACCACCACACTCGGCGTTTAGGTGGAGTGTTCCTGGGAGGTTACCGACCCTTTGAGGCTATGCTGTGGCCTTGCCCAAGAATTGTGGGATAATCAGCGCATCATGGAAACCTCAAGTCTCGATCTCTTGTACTTGGAGAGGGATCCATCTACGAAGGAGCCCTCCGCCTGTGTCTGCGTGAAAGCAAACGCCGGTCACGATTACGGCGGCATCGGGGCTGATAAGCTGATTACGGCCCCGTGCTTGAGTTTCATCGAACTGGATGCGGAAATCAGAAGGCTTCACGCGGAGCTCGACGAGATCCGCTCCCGCGCGAAGAAGAAGTTCTATCGAGCGCAAGCTTCCACAGCGGGCGCGTGATCGTGCACTTCCAAATCACGCCCAACCGGCGTGAGCAGTCGATTCCGACGTTCTCGTTGATCCCATATTTCCCACAATGGCGATGTGTTAACTTGACATTAGCCTCCGGAAGCGTTACATCTCATCAGGAATTCTGCACGCAGCGAGATAGTGTGTCTGATTTCTTACGTTTCGCACAATGAGGCAGATCAAGTCTCAGAACGCAGTGATGCGAGTCACAGACAATCCCGTCGACAACATCTACCGTTCGCAAGTTATGCGACGTTGCCTCTGCGCAACTGAACTCCACAATTCTCTGTTTATCGCATTCGACAATCATTCCCCTTTTGCTACTGAGGAGCTAATCCATGCCCGAGAAAGCCGAAGTCCGTCATACGCTGAGCGAGCAGCAGGCCCGCCAGCTTGCGAATGTCACCAAAACAGTCCCGATGATGGAGGCGATCACGCCCCGCTGGCTGGTCACCTTCCTGTCGTGGGTGCCCGTTGAAGCCGGCACCTATCGCGTCAACAAAGTGAAAGTCACACGCCCGGGCACTCGGACGATTGAGTGCAGCCCCGACGAAGAAATCGATCTGCCAGAGATTTATGTCGACTATGAAGAAAAGCCGCGGGAGTACACGCTCAACGCGGTGACCACGGTTCTCGATGTGCAGACCCGCATTTCGGATTTGTACCGCAGCCCGCACGACCAGATCCGAGAGCAACTGCGTCTCATGATCGAGAAGGTCAAAGAACGGCAGGAGAACGAACTGGTTAACAATACAGAATACGGCTTGATCCATAACGTTGCTCCGGAGCTCAAGGTTAAGACAAGAAAGGGAGCACCCACGCCGGACGACCTCGACGAACTGATCGCCAAGGTGTGGAAAGAGCCATGTTTTTTCCTTGCGCATCCGCGGGCGATCGCCGCGTTCGGACGCGAGTGCACGCGCCGCGGCGTTCCCCCACCCACGGTGAATCTGTTTGGCTCGCAGTTCTTGACTTGGCGCGGCATCCCATTGGTGCCCTCCGATAAGCTGGCAATCAAGAGTGAGAAAACCAGCATCCTCCTGTTACGAACAGGCGAAAAGAAGCAGGGGGTCATCGGTCTGTTCCAACCTGGGCTGCCAGGCGAGGTTTCGCCCAGCTTGTCCGTTCGGTTCATGGGCATTAATCACAAGGCGATCGCCTCGTACCTGATTTCGCTCTACTGCTCCATTGCAGTCCTGACGGAAGACGCCATCGGGGTACTGGAGAACGTGAATGTCGACCAATACCACGAGTACAAGTGATCGCTTCGAGGCCGACTCGCTGGCTTCGCCTCCCGCACATGAAGAGGGTGCGCAGAAGTTCGTGGGTGCGTCGCCCTTCGCAGCAGCACTCCCCGATCCGGCAGTGCTTGCGCGGCTCGCGAATGAGTTTTTCGCGGCGCTGCCCAGCGCAAGCGTGCCAGTAGCCTCGCCCAATGAGGTCGATCTGCGCGCGCCTTCGGGATCCATTCCGCGAACTTCCGTCCCGGATTATCCGCGTGAGATGTTCTCTTTTCCAGGTGTGCCAAACTCGGGCTCTGTTCCAGGGCTTCCAGACATGCCCTCGGCGGTGCCCATAGGCGTGCGGAATGAGGCCGATTTCCGGGCGATTGCCGCTTCATTGGCTGGCGCGGTGGCACTCGTGCCCCAAGTTCCAACTCCCGCTTCCCCATCCGCGATACCCAGCCCCTCGTCATCTTCACTTGAAGGAGAGAGGGCCGGACCCTGGGCCGCTGCCCCTCAGTTTCCACCTGCCCTGGAGATGTTTTCTTTTCCCGGCGTCCCGGCAATTCCTTCGTCACCGCCGACCGCTCCGCCGAGCGGGTCGGATCTGGCGGCGGCCCCGTCTTCACCGGCGGCCGCGACGGCATCTGTCCCGAGCGTCCCGATCGCTCCGACGCCATATCAGACGCCAGGCACTTCGGGCGGCGGGCCCAGGACGGATCCATGGGCGACTGCTCCCAATTTTTCGAATGAACTTTTTTCTTTCCCCCGTGTTCCGGGTGCGTCGGCCCCAGGTGTTCCCGAAACGATTGTGTCGCAACCGAGTACACAGGCGGCCCCGGCCTCGCTTGACGTCCCGTCTTCTGCGAAAGCGCCCGAGTCGATTCCTGCGATCCCCAATGCCGTTCAATCGCCTGTGCTTCAGGAAAACGCTGCTGATTTGGCGGATGAGGGACGAGCTGCGTACGGGAAAATCGCGCCAACATTTCCCCCCATCACTGAGATGTTTTCTTTCCCTGGCGTGCCCGGTGTGCAGTCTCCCCCAGGCGTTCCAGTTCTGCCTTCGTCAGTGCCGACGCGGCCTCCAACTGAAACCGATCTTCGCGAGCTGTCCTCTGCGCTCCCTGGTACATCCGCAGCCACGACGCCCCCTGGCGTTCCGCAGCCCGCGGTCGCCAGTGTCCCCCGCGAAACTTCCCATGAGGAAGGAACACCGAAACAGTCCACGTCTTTGCCAAAGGGCGTCGAATCGTTCGAGTTCCGTCCCGATCTAGCCCCAGGGGAGCTTGGCGTCGCCAAGCGTCCGCTCGACCCGCGATTGATTCGCCAGGATTTTCCGATCCTGCAAGAGCGGGTCCACGGTCGGCAGTTGATCTGGCTCGACAACGCCGCTACCACCCAGAAGCCGAACGCGGTAATCGACCGTTTGTCGTATTTCTATCAGCACGAGAACTCCAACATTCACCGCGCTGCCCACACGCTCGCTGCCCGAGCTACCGACGCCTATGAGAGCGCACGCGAAAAGACGCGCCGCTTCCTGAACGCTTCTTCAACCCGTGAGATCATTTTCGTCCGAGGTACAACCGAAGGAATCAACCTCGTCGCCCAAGCGTGGGGCCGCCGCAATGTGCAGAAGGACGACGAAGTGGTAATCACCTGGCTCGAACACCACGCCAACATCGTGCCCTGGCAGCAATTGTGTTCAGAGAAGGGCGCCCGCTTGCGAGTGGCGCCGGTCAACGACCGCGGCGAAGTGATTCTCGAAGAATACGAGAAACTGCTAGGCCCACGCACACGGATTGTTTCGTTCAGCCAGGTGTCGAACGCGCTCGGAACGATCACACCAGCGCGCGAGATGGTAGAGATGGCCCACCGTCACGGCGCGCGCGTATTGGTCGATGGCGCACAGGCTGTCTCTCACATGCGCGCGGACGTACAGGCCCTCGACTGCGACTTCTACGTTTTCTCCGGGCACAAGATTTTCGCTCCTACCGGCATTGGTGCTGTTTATGGAAAGTTGGAATTGCTCGACACGATGCCACCCTGGCACGGTGGCGGCAATATGATCGTGGATGTTACCTTCGAGAAGACTACTTACCAGACAGCCCCAGGGCGCTTTGAGGCCGGCACCGGCAACATTGCCGATGCCGTGGGACTGGGTGCAGCTCTCGATTATGTAGATCAGATCGGGATGGAAAGCATCTCCGCCTACGAGCATGAATTGCTGATTTATGCGACCGAGGGGCTTCTAACTGTCCCCGGTCTGCGGCTGATCGGGACCGCGCGTGAGAAGGCAGGCGTGCTGTCGTTCGTGCTCGATGATGTCCGCACTGAGGACGTAGGCGCTGCCCTGAACCAAGAAGGCATCGCGGTGCGTTCCGGGCACCACTGTGCTCAGCCTATCCTGCGCCGCATGGGCGTCGAGAGCACCGTCCGCCCTTCACTGGCGCTCTACAACACTCGCGAAGAGGTCGATGCGCTGGTCGCCACGCTACTGCGGCTGCAGGCTGGTCGGGGACATCGCAAGTCCTAATCTGCGCATCGAAGCCGAAGCGCGTTTCCTCGCGCTTTCCTTCCGTGATGAAACATGCGTCATCCCGCGAGTGCCGAAGTCGGAATCTGCAGCGCCTGATTCCTGAGTGAGTCAAAGAGAATACTTGTCAGGTAGCGCTCTCCAAAATCCGGCAGGACCACCACGATCAGCTTGCCCGCATTTTCTATTCGACTCGCGACTTTCAGGGCGGCCACCACGGCGGCTCCCGACGAAATGCCCACTAACAGACCTTCTTCCTTCGCTAGTCGGCGCGCCATGTTGATGGCTTCGTCGTTTGTCACCGTGACAATCTCATCGATATAGTCCCGGCGCAGAATACTCGGCACAAACCCGGCGCCGATGCCCTGTATCTTGTGGGGCGAAGGCTTACCGCCAGAGAGGACGGGGCTCTCCGCTGGTTCGACCGCGACGGCCTTAAATGAGGGCTTCTTCGGTTTGATGTATTGGCAGACGCCGGTGATGGTCCCGCCCGTGCCGATGCCAGAGATTAAGGTGTCAGCGCGCCCCTCCGTGTCGTTCCAAATCTCCGGGCCGGTGGTCTCGAAGTGAATCTTGGGATTGTCCGGATTGTCGAACTGCTGCAGCATGAAACCATTTGTGGTTTTGGCGAGAAGTTCCTCAGCTTTGGCGACAGCACCCTTCATACCGTTCGGCCCTGGGGTAAGGACAATTTCCGCGCCGAAGGCAAGTAGCAGGACGCGCCGTTCCAGACTCATGGTTTCGGGCATCGTCAAAATGAGCTTGTATCCTTTTACCGCGGCAACAAAAGCCAGTCCGATGCCTGTGTTACCACTGGTCGGCTCGATGAGCACGGTTTTGCCAGGGTGAATCCTCCCGGCTCGTTCGGCCTCGGTTATCATGCTGACGCCAATGCGATCCTTTACGCTGGCGCAAGGATTCGAACTCTCCAGTTTCGCCACAACTTGGGCAGCGCAGCCGTCTGTTACCTTGTTGAGCCGCACGAGCGGCGTATTACCAATCAGTTCTGTGACGTCACTTGCGATCTTCATGGTCGAGTGTTCTCCAAGGATCGGAATTCGGCAGATGCCTTTGCAAACCCAACTAAGACTAGTAGGGTACTAGTATATCGTCTGTGATCCAAATCACCATAAATGAGCACTCGCGCCGGGTAGATGCTAAGTGAGCAGACAGGAACGCTATTGTGTTCGCCCTGACTGGAACGTGGCTGCACGGAGTTCTGAGGTCGAAACTGCCGCATTGATTGCTCGTGCAGTGCTCACGCTCCGACAACCTGAGGAAGTCGAGACAGTTCCTCGTCGGTGCTGTCATTGGGGACTGAGCATCCCGGCGTCAGAATGAACTTGCTGCCAGCGATATTCCTGGCGGTCTGCCATTGGTTGCGAATCTGCTCCGAGGAGAGATCCTTGTAATTCTTCTCATCGATTCCAGTGGCGATTGTCTGCGAGAACTTGCTGCGCACAGTGCTGACCGACACGCCGCTGGACTGGACGGACCAGTTGACGACCGGGGCCTGGAAGTCAACAAACTGTTCAACATATTCATTCTCCCAGTGCAAATGTAAAAAGTTCAGCTTGGCGCTGGCGGTCGCCGCAAAGAAACGCTTGTCAAACGGCGCGCTGAATTTGGCATAGTCTGCCGGTGAGAGCTCCGCCCGGTTGGCGTTCGCAATCGAAAAGAGAACTCCCGAAGCGCCCGCAGCAAAGGCGCGCTTGGCGTGGTTAATGTGCGATTGCGTCAGTACATCAAGGGCGTCGAGCAGTCGCTGCGGGTTCTCCTGCTGGAGGCGAACGACCTCCTCCTTCGACGAAAGTTTGACCGCGACCTGCCAGGGATTGAATGCAGTTTCGAGAATATACGCGTCGCCATGCAGTCCGTCACGGATCAGTTCCAAGGCACGAATCTGGTCGGGGAAGGGATTGTCTAGAACCTTCAGCTCATACCAGTTGACTTCGGGCTTTGGATACGGATAATCGCTCATCACCTTCACGATGTCCGTCTTGTACTTCCAGTGATAATCAAGTGTGGCCTTGGCGTGCTCTTCGGGAGTCTGAGGTCCGAAGTGATGCCAATGCGTGAATGGGGGACGGTCTACATCCTGCCCTGCCAGTGCCCGGTCTACGCGTTCTTTGCGGGTGAACGGTTCTCGGCCGGCCACCTTTCCCAGAACTGGTTGTGCAACAGCGACACCAGCAGCGGCTGCGGCGGATAAAAGGAAGCTTCTACGGCTTATCATGATTGACTCCTGGAAGGATGAACGCACATTCTGCCTCTCGAAATCCTGCAATGTCTGAAGATACAAAAAGTGCGGGCGACAGGTCGACGCTCTCTCTGATTAAGGGAAGCAAACTCCGAGTTCTCAGTTCCCAACCTTTGCAACATGAACATTCTCCGAAATCAACTGGGCAATCTCGCTGCGCACATTGCCCTTCAAACGTGAATCGAGTTCGCCACTCGCATGGCTGGTGAAACCAGTGTGGATCGAACGCACCAGGCCATTTCGGCCAATGAAGAATGTCGTGGGCCAAGCATTCAGGTTTTCTGCCTGTGGAATCTTCTCGTTCAGCTGGCTTGGTTCTCCGGCGATCAGGTAAGTGTATTCGATTCCATAGCGCTTGATGAACGCGCGGACTCGCGCGAGGCTTTTTAGTTGCTCTGCCGGTTCGAAATCCAGAGCGACAATCTCGAGTCCCAGACCGTGATACTTCCGGTAGAGTTCGTCGAGAAAAGGGGCTTCGTCGTGGCAGTTCGGGCACCAACTCCCGGTGACATTGACGAGCACCACCTTGCCTTGGAATTGTTCGTCCGTGCTGGAGACGATGCGGCCGGTCACATCCGGAAAGCTGAAGCGCAACGGCTGGCTCGCATCTTTCACCTTTGTGTGCTGTGTTGGGTCGTCGGGTGGAGCAAGATCTCTGGCTCGTGCCTCCGCCGGCCGCAGCGCTATCAGGGTTTGTGTGTCATGAAAGCTGGCGATCTGCAATTGCAGGCTACCGTCGGATTGCGGCGTCACTTCCACATAAAACGGCCGCTCTCCGGTGAAATGACTGAGGAAGAACTTGCCGTCCTTGAAATTGCCCGAGAGGGTTCCCGTGTCGCCATCGACCCGCAGAATTGCTGCATCGATCTTCGCGCCTGTCTGGCTCACGACGAAGTGCCACGCCGACTCGCCCTTCGGGCTCTTGACTTGAATTTCCCAAAGCCCGGAGATATCAGGTGCATGTTGGTCGCCGCTTGCAGCGAGGGATGGTTCGTGCCGCTTTGCTTGGAACGCATAGGCACTGCCAGAGCCGCCGTACGTTCCACTCAGTACCCCATCGTTAAGAGTCGCTTCCAGCTTCGTGGCATAACTGTCGAAAGTCAGCACCAGAGAGCCATTCTGGAATGTTCCACTGTTTGACGAGTTGACTCGGTCGTCGCCGTTAAAGAAGTAGCTATGAACGTCCGCTCCGGTGCCGTCGATTTCGATCCGGAAGGGAACGGAAACATTGTTCACGGTGACGGTCGCGTCCCACGTGCCCTCTACCGATTGTCCCGACGCCAAATGGGTGATGGCAAAGATTGCTAGTACGGTTGCAGAGGCCAGTTTCGCGCTAGAAGTGATCTGCATGAGGAATCCTTTGGGTGTTGGGAAGCCCCGAGGCCTTCCGAGGCCTCCGAGTGTTCGCAGGCTGACACGACGTTGCTCAGCAAGCCAATATAGGCTATCATATGAATAGACATACTTGCCAATGCGGGATTTCAAAGTGCTTGCCATCCGCCATCGCGTTCAACTTCGCTGTCGATGCACACCCATCTTCATTTCTTTCCAGTTGGCTTGAGTGTTTTTCAACCGCAATCGACCTGGCTGTTCCTGGATATTTTGCATGAAGCCCCAACCCTTTCTAGCGTTCCTCGTGGTTGCACTATTGACCAGCGCGACCGTGGCTCAGAATGGCGCGTTGCCAAGGGAGCTGGCGCGAAAACCTGTTCGAGTCCTGCTTGTCGTCGCTCACCCGGACGACGAATACGAAGTGGCTGGCACGGTTTATCGAATCAGCAAAGAACTCTTCGGGACCGTCGATCAAGTAGTTATCACCGATGGTGAAGCTGGCTACCGATATTCCTCCCTGGCGGTTCCTTACTACGGGATCGACCTGACGAATGAAGCAGTTGGCAGAGCCCGACTCCCTGGTATCCGCAAAGAGGAGGCGCGACGGGCTGGCAGAATCTTGGGCATTCAGCACCAGTGGTTCCTGAACGAGAAAGATGACCGGTTTACGCTCGACGCCGGTGAATCCCTCCACCGGAGTTGGCATGAAGAGCGAATTCTGCGTGTCCTGCAACAGCGATTAAGCAAGGGACATTACGATTTCGTTTTTGTGCTGCTGCCGTCAGAACAGACTCATGGAGAACACAAAGCGGCTTCGATTCTCGCTCTCGAAGCTGTTGAACGGTTGCCGGCAAGCCAACGCCCGATCGTACTCGGCGCGCAGGCCGGCGGAAGGGATCCTGCGCCTTACACGTCGGTGCTCGGATATTCGTTCACTGCTACAGACTCACCCAGTCCGCAATTTCAGTTCGATCGCAATACTCGCTTCGGTTACCGGGAATCCCTTTCCTATCAGATCGTCGTGGACTGGATCATCGCCGAGCATAAGTCCCAGGGTCTGTTCCAAACCAGATGCCAGCAAGATCGGTTTGAGAATTTCTGGCTGTTCACCGTAAACCGAACTTTAGCGGCCGGTGAGGCCGAGTCGCTGTTTGCTGCGGTCACACCAAGGCCCGAACGCGCCAGGGAGATTGGAATTGCAGGAGCTGACAAGTCGCAATAGGCGAAGGGGCAGAGTACGGATTCGCCGAATCGGAGCCCACAACCGAAAGGAATCTCAGGATAAGGATAACCACCGTGGATACGAAACAAACGCAGATTGAAACCGATGTTGAATGGGTATATGAAATCGGCAGTCATATTGCCCGCGGCGATACATTGGATGAGGCGCTGGCCGCCACCGTGAGCTTCGCCATTGCACTGGTGAATTGCGACCGGTGCTTCATCTACGTCCGGGACGGCGCAGAACTGGCGCTCTGGGTTTGGAAGCACTTGGATCAAGAAGAGCCGAAATACGCCAAGCTCCCACTCGGGAAGGGCTACACGGCCTTACTGGCGGAACATCGGGTTCCACTGGCCATTTCGAGCAACAGCCAGGAGCAGTCCGAGGCGAGTTTTTTTGACCAATGGTCAACCGATCCTGGCGAGACGTTTGTATCGGTACCGTTGCTAGCCCGCAAGGAATTGGTCGGTGTGATCAAGTTGCAGCACAGCCGACCCCGCCGATACAGCCTCCGAGAAGTCAAGCTGCTGTCCAGCGTCGGAGCTCTGCTGGGCGCTGATATCGGTATCTCGCGCTTGGAGAGCCAGAATTCTGACCTGCTGATGGAATTGGAAACACGGAAGCTTGTCGCGCGCGGCAAGGGCATTCTCCAGCGGGAACTGGGACTCAGCGAGCACGAAGCCTTCCTGGCTTTGCAGCGCCAGAGCCAGCAGAAAAAGCGACCGATGAAAGAGATTGCTCAAGCCATCATTCTGAACGCTGAAGTAAGGCAGAGTGTCGGCCAAAACTGAGTAACAAGGGGCGCGGTGGCCAAGTGGCAAGGCAGGGGTCTGCAAAACCCTCATCGGCGGTTCGATTCCGCCCCGCGCCTCCAAATATTGCTGAGAAGCCGCCGGACACAAGAGTTATCCCTAATGCACGGGCAAGAGCAGTTTGACGGCAAGGCCCAGTACTGCCGCAATGAATATTCGTCGCAGCCAGACCGTGCTCAAGAACAGGGCGATGCGGGCTCCCAGCAGCGCACCCAGAAACATGGAACCGCCCAGAATGATGCCTAGCTTTAGATCGACGATACCGCGCCAAACAAATATCAGTGTGGCGACGCCCGAAGAAAATACGTTGATCACCTTCGTGGTAGCAACGGCTTGCAGAAGAGCCATACCGAACAGCAGAACAAATGCGGCAGTGAGCATAGTGACGTAACCACCACTGAAAAGGCCGCCGTAGATTGCCAGAAGGAACGTAGTCGCGTAGCCAGCAACTACTCCAAACCGTGATGCGGGAACATCATGACTGGCCTGCCCCAAGTTTTTGTTCAGGAGGGTGAATACGGCCACGCCAATCATGGCCACGGCGATAGTGATTTGCAAAGCCTTGAGCGGTACGGTGAGCAATAGCAATGCACCCAAACCAGAACCAATGATTGTGAGAACGATCGAGGGCAGCAAACGGCTCCGGGTTAGTACGCCTTTCCCCATGAATGGCAAGGAGCCGCCCACGCTCATAAAAGTCAAAGCCAACATGTTGGTTGCAATCGCGACGTGGGCTTCAATGCCCAAGGCGATCATCACAGGCACGGTAATGAGAGATGTACTCCCGGTCACGACGCTGATCACGCTCGTGAGGAAGAACACGGTGACTAGAGTGAAGAGTTTGGCCCCGGACACGCGGCTATGATAGCAAGCTCAGTTTGCTGAGCCGACACTTACCAGCTTGTCTCGCTTTCTCACACAAGCCTGAAAACATGAGTTTTCCCGTCAGCCACTTTGCGACGTGAGGCGTTTAAGAGCAAAGCATGGTGGATTCATTTTGCATCGGGGCCAATCTGGGTCCGATCGGGGTCCAATAAGCCGGTCAAAGAGTTCCCTTGTGTTCCCTTAGAGGAATAAGAACGGGCTGTCAGTACCGTTAAGTTCCAATAAGTTACATCGGCCAGCGACTCTGTCACGGCAGAGGCCGCGGGTTCGAGTCCCGTCGTCCCCGCCAATTCTTTCTAAAGCGGTTAATGAATGGTGCTCCCACTCAGGTCTATCCACAATTTTACCCACACCCTCGTTGGACGGTCTCCCTGTCGAATCCCACCTCGTATAGCATGATATCCGTCTCAAGCAGTTCCGTCGTACTTTAAGCCTTTCAAGTTGGTCTTAGGGAGCCGGGCGCTAGAAATACCATCCCGGCAAGTTAATACCTGACACTTGATCGAGAGCCAGCAGCAAGTGCGCAGGTAATGTGTCTTCGCTAGCGGCGGAACTTGTCGAAAGCCGATTGAATGGAAAAAGACGCGGACCTCCAAACGAGTTTTTCTAATGGACTGCAGACACATCTCTGGGTTAAGAAATATTTGTTGGATTCTGACAGGCGTTCGTTGCCAAATTGTTGCCGAGTAAAACGGCACAGCATAATTTATCGCAGAACCGGCACGGTAACGCTCCTTCCTGCAAGCCACGCAGCCCATCCCAAGCACAACGACAATACCAAGCCTGGGATAATCGCCGAAGGAGCAAATAGCTTGTAATTGAATGCTAACCCAATGAGTTGTACCGCACAAAACACCCAACCAACGAGGCCCAAAGCTTCAGGAGAACTCTTCGCTACGTTGCCCAGGTGCCAGGCGAGATACGAGGAAAAGAAGATTTGAATACCAAGGGAAATACTAAACCCCCGGAGAAATCCACCGTAACTTAGAGTTGCGCCTTGTTCGGTAAAATGTACGTCTCGCATTGCTTGGAAAACGGCCCGGCCTTCCGCAGAGGATGGCAAGAAAGTCAGGGAGCCATACAAATGCCCGATTCCAAAGAGACAGAATAGAACCGCAGCGATTCGATACAATAGGGTTGCATTCATAGATTCCTTTCATTTTTCTGAATCCCTCAATTGGCGTAACGTCATCCTACGCTGGCGGATTATCGAGCAGCTCTCTCAAACGCCGTAAAGCCTCGCAGATTGAGGAGCGCTCATCTTTCGTGGCGCGCTTCAATGCCTCCTCAAGCGGTCCATGCGTCAACGATGGCAAAAGGTTGCTGATAAATTTTTGCACTTCCTGGGTTGGGTAGATGCGCACGAGCCGCCCGTCCTTTGTGTCTGCTCGCTTTTCGATCATGCCGCGCTTCGTCAATCGGTCGACAATACCGCTTACCGTCGAATGAGCGAGGTTTACTTGCTCACTAAGGTCATTGAGGCTTATTCCATGATTACGCACGACAACTTGCATCACGCCTTTCTGTGGAAAGGTCAAACGGCCCTTCGACTCCTCGACATCCAACGGTCTGCGCAGTGCGCTTCGAATTGCGCCGAGGTCGCGAACGATTTGTTCTACCTGCGCCAGTAGTTCGTTCCTTCGAACTTTGCTTTGGTTCACGGATATCCAAGACCTTTCGTCATTCTAGAGTAGTCCAGGAATGAGTGCCTTTACGCGGCGTCGATACAGCGGATATGCCTCGGGAAAGGTTGCCACCATAAGACGCTCTTCCTGGGTCACCTTCAATGCCAGGCCGAGACTGACAACGATCAAACCCACGATGCACCGCCATTCACCAATTGCCAGCGTGGTGCCGAGGCAAGCGATGAGAATTCCGGAGTAAATGGGATGCCTTGCCAGGCGATAGGGCCCCTTGACGACCAGTTCATGATTTTCTTTGATTGTCGCGGTTCCGCTCCAATTCGAACCCAGTGCAAGCCGCGCCCAGACCGCGAACCCACAGCCCGCCATCGTTAAAACCAATCCCATCATCTGCACGGTCCGATTCAGCGGAAAAAAAGGCCGAGCCAGCCATCGCAGGCCAAGGTAGTCACTGCCGACTAAGAAGAATCCCGCCACAAACGCGCACCTCTGAACGGAAAGAGAGGCGCCAGTTTGA